>Ga0210391_10002758_pt1 | contig 15083 bp, 8 predicted proteins | sample IncBWC12OmetaG_FD_160573 | JGI IMG/M metagenome (GOLD analysis project Ga0210391, IMG submission 160573) | Forest soil microbial communities from Barre Woods Harvard Forest LTER site, Petersham, Massachusetts, United States - Inc-BW-C-12-O ... | reverse complement strand
CCTTCCAGTCGCGCCTGTTGCGCATCGAGCGGATAAACAGGCTCCACCAGATTGATGAGTTCGCCGATCTGCAGATTGCGCGCGTGCTGCGCGGACTGCGCGTCGCCCGCCGGCACCGCGACCACGCCCGTCGCGCGAATCGCGACCGAACCCGATGCGCTAATCGGCGTTTCCGGGAAGCTCAACATCAGCGGCTCGCCCGGTTTTGCGACCGCTACCACACCCAAGGAAGATGATGCGGGCTGCCCGGAATTTCGATTCGCCAAGTTCGACGCGGACGAAGCAGAATACGCAGGCGCAGCGCTATCGTCCGGCGGCGCAGCTTCATTCGCCGGCGCCTGCCGCATGGCGCTGGCGTCGTTGCGATTGGCCGCACTCGCCGCAGGAATCGTCCAGCGGTGATTTTCTAAATCCACGATCTCGATTTGCAGCGGCTTCGCCGGCGCTGTCACGGCCGCCGCGCCGCCAGCACTGCCGTTGGAATTTGCCGCCGCGCTTCCGCTCAGATTTCCAGCCGGCGGCGCCGGCGCGCTCTTTGGTTGCAGCACATCGTCCACATCGCCCATTACCGCGTTCAACGCGCCGCGGCGCACGGCCATCCCGGCCACAAAGGAAATCGTCGCCAGCAACAGCACCAGCGCCGCCAGAAACCATCCGCTCCGCAGTTGCACGCGAAAACTTTTCCAGCCATCATCCGCCGCAGCGGGTTCGGCTGCCACGCGCCGCGCCATAAACAATGTCGAGGTGGCATCGCCCGTGGAATAACGCGCTGGCGCCGCGGCCGCCGCAAAAGCCGGCGCTCCATGCGCGCCGCTGATTCCAGCGAACGCGGACGCGGGAGCCAGCGGTTTCTGCTCGAACGCGACAGCCGGCGGCGCAATCGATCGCGCCCGATCCTCTTCGTTACCTGCGATGGATGCCGCAACAACTCGCTCTTGCGTCGCACCCGGCGACGCTTCCATCGCGACCGCGTCTTCGGCGGTTTCTTCGGCCGCTTCCACCGGCTCGTACCCAGCCACTACCGCCGACTCCTCTTCGGAATCTTCGCCGAACCCTACGGCCAGATCGTCGCTCGCGGCCAGCGCGTCAATCCCGTCGCTCTCTTCTCCTTGCCGCGCCGCAAGTTCCTCTGCCTCAACAACGCGATCTTGCCGGCCCGCCAACGATCCTGATGTCGCAACCGGTGCAGCGCGAACTTCTGCCCCTCGAACCGCCGGCGCCTCCACTTCCTCCTCGCTCTCCTCTGCCGCGGTTCCCGGCGATTCCTCGCGTGCCATCCACAATCGAATCCGTTTCAGCGCCTCCTCGGAAAGACCCACGAAGCGCAACCCAGCCTCTTTGCGCGATTCGCCAACCCAGACGATTTCGCCCCTGACTTCCAAGCGCCTCCGCGACCTTGGAATCTCAATGCGCATCGTCAGCGAACCTTCGTCCGCATCCAAGGCCTCGGCTGCCTGGACCGCAATTCCGCTTTCACTGACATTGAGCACGATTCCGCCGTTCGATTCACCCAGATGCACATAAGCAAGCGAACGTATGGGCTGGCGCGGATGTCCGCGCCGGTCGCTCGCAGGAACGGAGACGGGACTCGAGTCTGAATTCTGTTCTGGTTCGTCAGTCATGCATCGCGTCTATTGCGCCAGCTCCGCGCGCAACAATCCTCAGTTCGCATTTCTAATTCAACCCCGCTGCGCTTGCCGACGGCTGCTGTAATTCCTGCCAGCCGCCTGGAAGTTCAATCTGAAAATGCGTCGCCGTATCGAACATCACAAATCCGCTCAGGTTCGCCACTTCGTCCCCCACCAGCTGCCGAAATTTCACTTGGTTCACCGGACCGATCTGCGCAGCAGGCAAACCCGTGGGCCAATTGAAAGGCCGTGTCACCTGCAAAGCGATGCGCGTGCGATTTCGCGCCGGCAGAAACACAGAGTTATTCAGTTCAATCGGTTCTTCCGAGCTCAAACTGCCGTTAGACTTCAACCGCGTCATCACCACGGTGCCCGCGCCTTTGGCGAAACGGTAATCCGCATCCGTGTTGTTATCGAGGTCGTAGAAAAACTCCAGCGTCGCATGCGTCGCGTCCACTTCCTGCACTTGCGCGCCCACGAAGGTGCTCTGAATTGCGCCGGAATTCCACGGCGGGGGTGACGCCTGCGGTGGCCGCTGCGCCACATGCTCTTGACGGGGAAATCGCGGCAGACCGAAGACAATCACGATCGCCAGGACGGCCACGAACATCGCGACTATGAGCAGATTTTTCATCACACTCTTCCGCTCGAATTTACCACATCGGGCAGGCTTCGGCGCAAAAGCGTGTCAAAAATGCACGGTGCGCAGGCGTACGCAGCGTCCCGCGCCTGGGGGGTCACTCCGAGAGGTATTTCACGAACACCACTTCGTTCTGTTTTTCGTTGTAGACCAGTTCATCCACGTTCGCCTGGGTCATCAGCAACCCGAATCCGCCCGGCCGCAATCCTTTGCTTTGGCGAACCTGGTCGTGCGCCGTGGGCTCATCCGGCGTGTGCGCAATCGCCGCGTGATCGAGGCCCGCAAACTGAAATCCCTGTCCGGGATCCGCGATGCGATACAGCAGCATGCGCCGCGCCCGCAGATAGGAAATGCGCACCTTGCGGTTGGGATCCAGTTTGCCGCCCCATTCCACCGCATTCAGCAGCAGTTCATGAAACGCCTGGCCTACCGAGCGGCGCACGTCGTCGGAAAGCCCGCTCTTCAGATGCGCCATGAACGCCTCGATGCGCTCGGCTTCGTCCAGCGAGCACGTAACCGACAGCTCCACCCAATTCGGACTCGCGGAAATTACTTCGATTGGCCCCTGGCCTGGTTTCTTCGAAAGCGTTTCCTTCACCAGAACTACCAACGCGTGCGGGTCAATCGGCTTGGCAACGTAGGTGTACGCCTCTTCGCGAATCGCGCCGAGCAAAGTTTGCGGCGTGTCGTCCGAAGTCATCACGATGATTTTCGGCCGCTTCTTCGCCTTGCGAAATTTCGCCAGCACTTCCAGCCCGTTCATTTTCGGCATCCATATGTCCAGCAACACCAGGTCGAATTTCCCGCTCTTCAATTTTTTCAGGGTTTCGGCGCCATCAGCGGCCGCGACCACGGTAAATTTCTGCGCGCGCAGAGTTTCGGTCAGCAGCAAGCGGGTTGTGCGGTCATCGTCAGCCACTAGAATGCGCGTCATCGTTTCCTCCCCGGTGCATGATGCGAGCGGCCCGTCCGTCGCAGAGGTCTTTTTTGCGCGCCAATGGCGTGCAGTGCCGGCAGCAGCAGCGCGATCTCGTCTTCCAGCGTTGCGTACAGCTCCCAGGCGCCGTCGAGTTTACCTTGTCGCGCGAGTTTTTCCATCCCTCGAATGGTGTCCAGCGCCGCCGTGGGACCGAAATTTCCCACCGAGCCTTTCAGCGCGTGCGCTCCGTCCGCCAGTAAGCTGGCATCACTAGCAGTGAGTGCGCTGCGAATGCGCGCCATCATGCGCGGGCAGTCGTCGCGAAATGTTTTCACAATGCTGCGTAACAATTTGCGGTTTCCGCTGAACCATTGCAGCAGCGCGGGCACGTCCAATGCGCGCCGTCCGTCACCGCTCTCTTCGCCGTTCCCTTCGCGCACCGCCGCTTCCGGCGGGCCTTTCTCGCTTTGCGCGCCGTGTTGCGAGATTCCTTCCACCGTTTGCAGGAACGATTTCGGATCAATCGGTTTCGCCAGGTATCCGTCCATTCCGGCGGCGATGCAGCGTTCGCGATCTCCCTGCATGGCGTGCGCGGTCATCGCCACAATCGGCAAATGCCCGCCGGTGGATTTTTCCTTTTCGCGGATTAATTGTGTGGCTTCCAGGCCGCCCATTTCCGGCATCTGTACGTCCATCAGCACCAGATCGAATTTGTGCCGCTCGATCGCCGTGAGCGCCTGCCGGCCATTTTCCGCAACGATCACGGAATGCCCGCGCCGCTCAAGCATCTGCACCGCCACTTCCTGATTCACCGGATTGTCCTCAGCCAACAGAACACGCAACGGCCGCCGTGCCGCGCGCGCGCGCGCCCTCGCCGCCGAGGGCCGCGCCTTCTGCCGTCCCGGGACATGCAACACGTTGATGATCGCGTCCCACAATTCCGATTGCTTCACTGGCTTGCACAGCGCCGCCGCCACCCCCACGGCTTTCGCGCGCGCTGCGTCCTCGCTGCGTCCCGCGGAAGTCAGCAGTATTACTTTCGCGCCGTGCAACTGCGGATCCTGCTTCACGCGCGCAGCTACTTCAAATCCATCCATTTCCGGCATGTGCCCATCGAGCAACACCAATCGAAATGGTGTACCGTTCTGATGCGCGCGGCGCAACGCATGCAAAGCCGCCGCGCCGTTCGGCGCAGCCACCGGCTTCATGCGCCAATTCGCGATCATCTCTTCCAGGATTTTGCGGTTCGTCAAATTATCGTCCACTACCAGCACGGGCAAATCGCGCAACTTGACCGGTTCAGGCTCGCTCGTTTTCTTCGCGGAATCCGCCGGCCGCCCGAAATGCGCCGTGAAGTGAAAAGTGCTGCCCCGGCCCTCCTCACTTTCCACCCACATTACTCCGTTCATCAATTCGCAAAGCTGCGCCGAAATGGCCAGCCCCAAGCCGGTGCCGCCGTATTTGCGCGTGGTGGACGAATCGGCCTGGGCAAATGCCTCGAATATATGCTGCTGCTTTTCGATCGGAATCCCAATCCCCGTATCACTCACCGAGAAATGCAGTAAAATATCCGGCTCGCCATGGGCTTCCGTGCTTACCCGCACCACCACTTCGCCATGCTCCGTGAATTTGATGGCGTTCCCCAACAGATTCACCACGATCCGCCGCAGACGGTCCGGATCCCCGATCAACGCGTCCGGCACGTCCGGCGCAAAATGCGATGCCAGTTCGATTTCCTTCTCCTGCGCGCGTGGCGCCAGGGATTTCAGCGTTTCCTCGATCGTCTCGCGCAACGGAAACTCCACATGCTCGAGCTTTTCTTTGCGCGCTTCCGCTTTCGAAAAATCCAGAATGTCGTTGATCAAATTTAGCAGCGACGCCGCCGAGCTTTTCACCGTGCCCAGAAATTCCCGCTGCTCGGCGGACATTTTCGTTTCCAGCGCCAGCTCCGTCATGCCGATAATCGCATTCATCGGCGTGCGTATCTCGTGGCTCATGTTCGCCAAGAACTCGCTCTTCGCGCGCGTGGCTTCTTCGGCCTTTTCCTTCGCGGCTTCCAGTTCTTTCACCAGCTGCGCCAGACGCCGCGCGTCCGCTTGCTGCGCGTTGCGCGCTGCTTCTAAATAATCGGCGTACAACTTCAGTTCCATTTCCGCCCGGCGCCGCTCGATGAATTGCCCGATCTGGCTGCCGATGGAATCGAACATCTCCATCAAATCCGGCTCCAGCTTGCGTATCTGCCGGCTGGAAAATTCGATCACGCCCGCGACGTGCTCGCCTACGCGTATCGGAAACGCAAACGATGCGTGCAGCCCTTCGGCAATCGCAAACGGCACGCGCGGAAAATTTTCCACCTGCGGCAGATCCGCCATCCACATCGGTTGCGAGGTTTCCCACACGTGCCCGGGAACTCCCACGGACCTCGGGTAGGCCGATTCTCGCGTGGCCTTAACGAATTGCGGAAAACTCAGGCTCGGCGGGTGCCACACATTCATGCAGCGCAAGACTCCGGCTGCTTCGTCCAGGCGCCACAAAACTCCCAAATCCCAACTCAGCCCCTCGCAAATCGCCATCAGAATCAATGGCGCCGCGGCATGCAGCGATTCCGCTTCCGCCAGCACCCGCGTCACTGCGTAACCCGTCGAAAGCCTGCGCTCGGCTTCTTTGCGCTGCGTCACATCACGCGCCACGGCGAAAATTAATTTCTGGTCGAGGATCGGCGTCGCATTCCACAACAACCAGCGATAGGTTCCGTCGCCGCAGCGATACCGGTTCTCAAACGAAATTACTTGTTCGCCTTCGTCCAGCCGCTCGGATTCCGCCGTCGTTCTGTCGCGATCGTCAGGGTGAACAAATTCGTTGAACGGTTTGGCGAGCAACTCTGCGATCGGCACGCCCAGCGTCTTTTCCCATGCCGGATTAATCCGCTTGAAATATCCGTCGAACCCCGCGATGCACAGCATGTCCAATGAAACCGTGAACAGCTGGTCGAGCTCTTCTTCGGTCATGCGTCGTTCGCGAATTGCCCGCGACAAGTCCGAAACGCTGCGCCGCAGTTCCATCTGGGTCACCACCAGGCGGCTGAGCGCCTTCAGCGCGTCCCTCTGCTCCGGCGATAATTCGCGCGGCACGCGGTCGATCACGCACAGCGTCCCCAGCGCGTAACCTTCCTGCGAAATCAACGGCGCGCCCGCGTAAAAACGCACGCTCGGATTTTCCGTAACCAGCGGGTTCGCGCGAAACCTTTCGTCCTCCAGAGCGTCCGGCACCACCATCACGTCCGGCTGCAGAATCGCGTGCGCACAGAACGCTACATCGCGAGAAGTTTCCGTTTGCTCGATGCCGATTCTTGATTTGAACCACTGCCGGTGGGAATCCACCAAACTGACCAGCGCGATCGGCGTTCCGCAAATCATCGCGGCGAGGCGCGAGAGATCATCGAATTCCTGCTCCGGAAATGTATCCAGGATGGCGTAACGCTGCAGCGCTTCGAGTCGTGCCGATTCGTTCTCAGGTGGCGGCGCTTTCATGGCAGGCGGGCACGAACCCGACTGCGCGCCATCTTATGGCCGCGCCATGTTCAAGTCAACGCCACACGCCACCACACGCCACACGCCAGCGCGCTCCACTAGAGCGGGACGGACTGCCGGCGCTTACATCTGCTCTGAAAGATAACTGGGCGACGACAGTGTGAAGATGTGCTTGTTCCCCTGCGCCAGCAGCGCCCATTCCAGTAAACGACCGCGCTGGTTATGCAGAAAGTATTCGAACCACTCATTCTCGACCAATTGCGGAATCACCACTACAATTCGCCGCTGCGGATTTTCCTTCGATAGTTTCAATACGTACTGCACCAGTGGAACGATTACGAAGCGGTACGGTGAAGGAAGCAGCGTCAGTGTGGGCGCCTGCTGGCCCGCCTCGCGAAACGGCGCTTCGATGTAACGCGGCCACACTTCACGCAGCATTTCGCCGCTGTCGGGGGATGCCACGTGCACGGCGATAATTTCCGACGAAATCCTCGAGGCAAACTCCAGCGCCTGCTTGGTAACGCTGCTCCAGCGGTCAATCGGAACCACGGTGATCGGCGATGACTCTTGGTTTGCCGGCTCAACCGGCGAGCAGGTCCATGTGGCCAGCGCCACAGCGTGATAGTGCCGCCGCACCACGCGAAAAGCGAAAATCAGCAGGGGAATAAAAACCACGGTGATCCAGGCGCCGCTGGTGAATTTCGCTACCAGCACCACCAGCACGGTAATGCCGGTGACAAACGCCCCCAGCCCGTTGATAAACACGCTTCGCACCCAATGTGACCCGCGCTTTTTCGCCCAATGCCTCACCATGCCGGCCTGCGAAAGTGTGAATGCCAGAAACGCGCCCACCGCGTACAGCGGAATCAGCCGATCCGTCACCCCGCCAAAAACAATCAGTAAGAAACCCGTCGCCACCGCCAGCACCACGATCCCGTAGGTGTACACCAATCGCCGCCCACGATATGCAAACGCATGCGGCAGATAATTGTTAAGCGCGATGGCCCGGCACAAGCGCGGAAAATCCGCAAACGCCGTATTGGCGGAGAGCGAAAGCACCAGCAGAATCGCCGCGATCGTCACGTAATAGAACACGCCTTTGCCGAATACCGCCAGCAGCAGCATGGCCAGCACGCTCTGGTAGCCCGGCTGGCCGGGATCCGTGGCGGCGATGCCGTAAACCTTCACCAGATACGAAATCCCCGCGAGCAAAACCGCCAGAAGAAAAATAATTGCGGTCAAAGTGCGCTGCGCGTTCTTGACGCCGGGCTCGCGAAAAGCTTTTACGCCGTTGCTCACAGCCTCGACACCCGTCAGCGCCGTGCAACCGCTGGCGAAAACTTTCAGCAACAGCCAGAAGCTCACCGCCACCGTCGCAGGCCCAGCCACCGGCAATGGCGACGCCGGCGACGGATGCCCGCCGCTCAGCACCACTCGAATCACTCCACCGCCAATTAGGATCAGCAGCGTGCCCACAAACAAATACGTCGGAATCGTAAAGGCCATCCCGGTGTCGTGCACGCCGCGTAAGTTCAAAACCATGATCACGGCAAGAATGCTCACGCACAGCAACACTGTATGCGGCTGCAGCGCCGGCACCGCCGAAACCAGCGCGCCCACTCCCGCAGAAATTCCCACGGCTGCAGTAAGAATGTAGTCGGTCAATAGCGCAGCTGCCGCAAGCAGACTGGCGGAAGCTCCCAGATTGAATCGCGCCACCGTGTACGAACCGCCGCCCGACGGATAAGCTGCGATTGTCTGCAGGTAGGAAAAGTAAACAATGATCAGCAGTGTAATAATCGCCAAGCTGACCGGCAATATGTAGCGCACGCCCAGAAGACCCAGCGGAATCAGCAGGCTCAAAGCCGCTTCTGGGCCGTACGCCGCCGAACTCAGTCCATCCAGACCGAAAATCGAAACGCCCGCGGCCGGGCCAATCTGCTCCGCGCGCTCGTCCATGGTTCTCAGCGGCTTGCCAACAATCAAATCAATGATGTTCATGGAAGCGGTCCCGCAGGATTTAAGAAGGTACATTTGTAACGACCTGCGCGCCAAAGTCAACCATGACACGCAAGCACGCAGAATTCTCCAGACCGGGCCGCGGATTCGCGCCGGGCTTGACGAGTCGGTTAGAATCCACATCCAGGTGGCGCTAGAAGATGAACTCGTCCGTAGTTCGCGCTTTTCCTTCCTGTGTTCCGCCACTTTCCCGGGGTTTTCTTCATCTCATATTTTGGTACAGGACGTGACTTCCAAATCCAGGGACGGACTCCATTTCAAATCACAAAGGTGATAAAAATGAGCAATGAGACAGAGAAGGATGCATTGACGCGCAGGGGCTTCCTGGGAGTGGGCTCGGCAGCCCTGGCCGCGGCGGGTATGCTTGCCGGGGAAAAGTTGACAGCGCAGGAACAGGCCCCCTACCAGCAGAAGAGCGATCGCAGTTCGAGCGATCCGGGCCCCACCAATCCCGCGCTCGACGCGGCCAATCCGGATTCGAACAGCCCCCCTATAACCGACGCCGGTGGCGTGCAAACGTTCAAGTATCCCTTCTCCTTAGCTCACAAGCGGATGCAGGAAGGCGGCTGGTCGCGCGAAGTCACCCAGCGCGAACTGGCCATCTCGAAGACCATGGCCGGAGTGGACATGCGTCTCACCGCCGGAGGTGTTCGCGAACTGCACTGGCACACCGCGGCGGAATGGGCCTTCATGACCTACGGCACCGCACGCATCACCTGCGTTGATGCCGAAGGCAAGAGCTTCGTGACCGATGTGAAGGAAAATGAGCTGTGGTTTTTCCCGCCGGGCATTCCCCACTCAATTCAAGGACTCGCTCCCGACGGCTGTGAATTCATCCTGGTCTTCGACGACGGCAATTTCTCGGAATACGAGACCGTACTGCTAACCGACTGGATGGCGCACACGCCCCGGGACGTCGTCGCGAAAAATTTTGGCGTCAGCGAAAAAGCTCTGGCCGACATGCCCAAGAAAGAAAAGTTCATTTTTCAGACTGCGGTCCCCGGCCCACTCGCGGAAGATAAACGGGTCGCCGCGGGCACGCTCGGTCCATCATCCGTTGATTTCGCTTTCCGCACTATGGACATGCCACCCACCAAGAGCAACAAGAGCGGCGATGTTCGCATCGTTGACTCGAAAAATTTTAAAATCACCACCACGTCAGCCGCCATCGTTACCGTCAAGCCCGGCGGCGTGCGCGAGCTGCACTGGCACCCCAACGCTGACGAATGGCAATATTTTTACGCCGGCAAGGGGCGCATGACTGTTTTCACCACAGGCGGACGCGCCCGCACGATGGATTTCGATACCGGCGACGTCGGCTATATTCAAAAAACGCTCCCGCACTACATCGAAAATACCGGTACCACCGACCTGAAGTTTCTGGAGATGTTCAAGAGCCCCTACTACCAGGACCTGGCGCTTTCCGAATGGCTCTCGCACACGCCTCCAGAACTCGTCGCCGCGCACCTGAATCTCGATAAAGCCACGCTCGACGCCATACCGCGCGAAGAAACCATAACCATGCCCGACTAAGACTCGCGCGCACGTTCCGACTTTATGGCGGCGGCTGCGTCCCGGATTCTTCGGGATGCAGCGGTTACGCTAGCCGCGCGCCCACGACCTTGCTAGACTCACACGCGATCCTGATTCTTGCAGCATTCCGGGGAGGCATGTTCATGCACCACAGGTTTGCTGCGACCGCATTGGCGCTGTTGATTTTTCTCGTCGCTTTGCGCGCCGCCCGAGCACAAGGCAAAACGACGGACCCTAAGCCGCATCCCTGGTATCAGCACGCTGTCTTTTATGAAATCTATCCGCGCAGCTTCATGGATAGCAATGGCGACGGCATCGGCGACCTGAACGGCATCGCCTCGAAACTGGATTATCTGAAAGCCCTCGGAGCAGACGCGATCTGGATCGCGCCCTGCTTTCCGTCGCCGCAAGTGGATTTCGGCTACGACGTTTCCGACTACGAAAGTATTGACCCGATGTACGGCACGCTCGCCGATTTCGATCACCTGCAAAAACTGGGCGCAGACCACGGCATCAAAATCATTCTCGACTTCGTCGTGAACCACACCTCGGACCAGCATCCCTGGTTCACCGCTTCGCGTTCCTCGCGCACCGCGCCGAAACGCGACTGGTACATCTGGCGCGATGGTAAAGGCCATGGTAAGGACGACGGCCCGCCGAACAATTGGATCTCGCTTTTCGGCGGCTCGGCCTGGCAATGGGACAGCACCACAAACCAGTACTACTACCATTATTTTTACGGGCAGCAGCCAGACCTGAACTGGCGCAACCCTGCAGTGGTGGACGCCATGTATGGCACCACCGAGTGGTGGTACAAACGCGGCGTGGCCGGCTTCCGCCTCGACGCAGTGGATTCCCTCTTCGAAGATCCTGCGCTACGTGACAATCCCGTGCGGCCCGGCACCAACGCCTTCGGCGATCCCAGAGTCGAAGACAAGTACACACAGCGCCTGCCCGAAGTGCACACCGCGCTGCAGGGCCTGCGCACCGTGGCCAATAAATATCACGCGGTGTTGATCGGCGAAACCTGGACCGATAGTGTCTCGCAACTAAAGCCCTACTACGGCGCCGCCGACGACGAGCTGCAGATGCCCATGGACCTGCTGCTCACGAAACTGGAATTTTCCGCGCCCGTTTTCCGCGAACACATTGATGCCGTCGAGTCCACGGGCGAGTGGCCCGTCTTCGTCATCGGCAATCACGACATCCCGCGTTCCTGGAACCGCTACGGCGACGGCCAGCACAACGATCAGATCGCGAAAGATATGGCCGCGATGTATCTCACCCTGCGCGGCACGCCCATCCTGTATTACGGCGAAGAAATCGGCATGCAGAACAACGATCCAACGCGTCGCGAAGACGTGAAGGACCCCATCGGCCGACTGGGATGGCCGAAAGAAAAAGGCCGGGATGGCGAGCGCACGCCGATGCAGTGGAACAGTGACGCCAACGCCGGATTTACAACCGGCACGCCGTGGAACGCGATTCCGGAAAGCTACAAAACCTATAACGTCGCGGATGAACTTAAAGATCCGAACTCGATTCTGAACTGGTACAAACAATTGCTCGCGCTGCGCCGTTCCAGCTCCGCGCTGCTCGACGGCGAATACGTCGCATTGAACGAGAAAGACCCGAATGTGTTGTCGTATCTGCGAAAAACTAAAAACGACGCGCTGATCGTCGTCATCAGCATGTCCGCCGCTCCGCAAACGGTGAACTTCAAACTTTCGCAGCAGCGCCTCAACGTAAAGTCAGCCAAGACTCAGCTCACCACCCAGTCGTCGCTGCAAAATAATTCCTCCGTCGCGCAGCTTTCGCTGGAGCCTTTCGCTGTGTACATCGCCGCGCTGAAAAAATAGGCCGCACGTCGCGCGCGCAACGGCGGCCAATCACCAGCCGGCTCACCGCCGCGCCCGGTGTACAATTCCCGTGCTGTGAATTTCCAAAGCGAAAACCCCAGCCGCTCATCTCGCATCCATAACCTGTTGCGAATCTTGCTGCCAGTGCTCCTGCTCCTGCTGTTCGCCGCAACCGGGGCCGCGTCTGCGCAGGAAAATCAACCTACGCCGCAACCGCCAATCGAACCATCGCAGGCCTTGGTTGCCGCACCCACGTATTACCGCGACGTCCTCCCGATCCTTCAGCAGCATTGCCAAAGCTGCCACCGCGCGGGCGAAATCGGCCCGATGCAGCTGCTGTCCTACGCGCAAACCCGCCCCTTCGCGCGCGCCATCGCCGATTCCACCGCCAAACGCGAAATGCCGCCGTGGTTTGCCGATCCCGCCATCGGCCATTTCTCCAACGATCCGTCTCTCACCCAACAGGATATAGACACGCTTGTTTCCTGGGCGAATGCGCAAGCGCCCGCCGGCGATCCGCACGCAGCGCCGCGTCCGCGCCGCTGGCCTGAAGGCTGGATGATTCCGCAGCCCGACGCAGTCCTGCGCATGACGAAACCCGTCGCGCTTCCCGCGCACGGCGATATTGACTACACCTACGAAATCGTCCCCACCGGCTTCAGCGAAGATAAATGGGTGCAGGTGTCCGAGATTCAGCCGTCCAGCCGCGCGAATGTGCATCACGCCGTCGTCTACGTCCGCCCGCCAAATTCCAATTGGCTGCGCCAGGCGCCGGTCGGCGTTCCCTTCACCGGCGCGGACATGAGCGACGAGCAAGACCGCCAGGACACGCGCTTCACCCAGGCCGACATCCTGCTGGTGTACGCGCCCGGAAGTTCCCCTGATAATTGGCCCGAAGGCATGGCGAAATTCATCCCGGCCGGCTCCGACCTGGTATTTCAAATGCATTACATGGCACATGGCCATGCAACCACAGATCAATCCAGCATCGGCATCATCTTCGCCAAAAATCCGCCGCAGCAGCGCGTGCTCACCCTGCAATTGACCAACGATCGCTTCGTAATCCCTCCCGGCGTGGACGACTATCGCGTGGAAGTGCACGGCTCGCTGCCGAACGACGCGACTCTGCTCAGTTTTTTCCCGCACATGCACCTGCGCGGAAAACGCTTCGAATACAATATTTTGCGCGCCGATAAAACCGCCGAGCCACTGCTGCGCGTGAATTACAATTTTTACTGGCAGCTCAGCTATCGCCTCGCCGAACCGCTCGCTCTGCCCGCCGGCACCGTGCTGCAAGCCGTCGCCGCGTACGACAACTCCAAAAATAATCCGCACAATCCCGATCCGTCAGCTGCCGTCCGCTGGGGCGATCAGACCTATGATGAAATGATGGTCGGATTTTTCGATGTGGCCGTCCGCGCCGATCTCGACAAGCCCGGCTACTTCATCCGCTCCAGGGATCCAGCGCAGCCGCAGCACCGCTGACGCGATCTCCAAATCACCAGCGCCAGCGCCGGCGTTCGCACCAGCTTAGAATCTCTTTGCCGTTGACATTTCCGCCGTACGCGGCGGAATATGACCGCCGGCACCGCTAGGCAATTCAGCCAGTTTAATGAAAACGAAACCGAATCTCCGCATTTGGCATCTCATAGAACAGGAGGGCTCAAGTCATGAACCCGAGGACGAGCCTCACGAACACGAACGTCTTCCAGCGCCTAGCCGCCAGTTCTAATATTCTGTCGTTTTCAGCCAGGCAAGTTCTCGCTTGCGTGCTGGCATTCGCTCTGCTGTTGCCGATGTTGCCGCAACCAGTTTCGGCGGCTCAGGATCAGGACGCGCAAGCTTCCGCGCCGCCGTCGCAAGCGCCTCCCTACACACAGCAAACGCCCGACCAATTACAGCAGCTCGTAGCGCCCATCGCGCTGTATCCGGACTCGCTGGTGGCGCAGGTGCTCGCTGCATCCACCTTCCCCGCGGAGGTCGTCGAAGCCGACCGCTGGGTGCAAGCCAATCCCGATTTGAAAGGCGATGCGCTCGGCCAAGCCGTGGACCAGCAATCCTGGGATCCTAGCGTGAAAGCACTCACCGCGTTTCCCACCGTGCTGGGAAATATGGACAAGAACATTTCCTGGACCTCTTCGCTCGGCGACGCTTACTACAACCAGGAGCAAGGCGTGATGGACGCGATCCAGGTGATGCGCCAGAAAGCGCAGCAAGCCGGCAATTTGAAGGACACACCGCAACAGACCGTTCAGAAGCAGGGTTCCGACATCGTCATTCAACCCGCTTCCCCCGATGTAGTCTATGTTCCCGCCTATGATCCGTGGCTCGTGTACGGGTATCCCGTAGCGGCCTGGCCTGGGTGGTATCCGTATCCCGGAATCTGGTACGGCGGCCCGTCACTGTTTTGGGGAGTGGGCTTCGGCATCGGCTTCTACGGCGGGTTCGGATGGGGCTGGGGCCACTGGGGCGTAGGCTGGGGCGGCCGCACCGTCATTTTTAACAATAACCGCTACTACTCGCGCAGCAATACCTTTTACAACCGCAACAATTACTATCGCGGCGGCGGTGAACGCGGTATCGCTAACAACGTGCACGGCGGTGTGCGTGGCAACCCCGGCGAAAATCGTGATGTTTATAATCGTCCCGGCGGCAGGGACACGCCTTTCCATGGAAATACGCAGGCCGCGCGGGGATTCGATCAGTCCCGCGGCCAGAGCGGCACCCGCTCCAGCGGCTTCAGCGGCTATGACCATGGCGGCGAGGCCCGCAGTTATTCATCGCGCGGCAGCGCCAGCGTCGGCGGCGGTGGCGGCGGATTTCACGGTGGCGGCGGTGGTGGCGGGCATCATCGCTAATCGCAATTTAAATTTGTGGCCAGCCTCATAACGCTTCTAACAGCTTGCGCAGTACGGAAACGAACGACAGATGCGAAGTACACAAACGAAGTATAGA
>Ga0210391_10002757_pt1 | contig 15083 bp, 13 predicted proteins | sample IncBWC12OmetaG_FD_160573 | JGI IMG/M metagenome (GOLD analysis project Ga0210391, IMG submission 160573) | Forest soil microbial communities from Barre Woods Harvard Forest LTER site, Petersham, Massachusetts, United States - Inc-BW-C-12-O ... | reverse complement strand
AGGAATACCTGGTGCCGGGTACGCAGACGAAAAAGACGCGCATCGGATTCATCGCGCTCGGCCGCGTGGACGATTACGACGCTAAGGTCGTTTTCCGGCACGAGTACACGCTTTCGGGGCCGAAGGCGGACCGCATCGAGCTGCTGAAGCACACGCACATGCAGACCGGGCAGCTCTTCCTGCTCTACAACGACTCGGCGCACCAAATCGATTCGATGCTCGAAGAAGTGATGCGCAAGGAAATTCCGTTCGACATGACCGACGAGTACGGCGTCGTCCACAAGATCTGGCCGGTGACCGACGCGAAATTCATCGCGCGCGTGCAGGCGGCGATGAAGGACAAGAAAATCCTGATCGCCGACGGGCACCACCGCTACGAGACGGCCATCAACTCGCGCAACGAAGCGCGGAAGAAAGCCGGCCCCGATTCATCAAAGGTCGATCTGTACGCGCCCGAAGAATTCGCCATGATGACGTTCGTCAACACACACTCCAAGGGCATGACCATCCTGCCGACGCACCGCCTGATCAGCCGCATGCCGAATTTCAATTTCGAAAAGTTCCGCGCCGGCGTGGCACGCACGTTCGACTGGTATTCCTATCCCTTCACGAACGACGAAGAGCGGCCGGCGGCGCATGATGAATTCCGCAAGGACCTCCAGAGCGACAAACACAAACGGCGCGCAATCGGCGTCTATGCCGGAGCGAGCACCGGCGGATTTTATTTGTTTGCGCTGCGGAAGGACGCTGACCTCGAGCAACTTTTGCCGGATATTTCCGAGGCGCAGCGCGGGCTGGACATCGTGCTGCTGCACCGCCTGCTGATCGATAAGGGACTCGGGATTTCGGCAGAGGCGGTAACCTCGGAGAAGAACGTCGAATACATTCGCGAGTTTGACGGCGCGATCGCCGCGGTCGATAAGGGTGACGCGCAGCTGGCGTTCCTGCTGAACCCGGTGGACGTGAAGCAGGTGGCGGAGATTGCGCTGGGCGGCGACGTGATGCCGCAGAAATCGACCGACTTTTATCCGAAGCTGCTGAGCGGCGTGGCGATCTACAACGTGGATGGCGAGCGCGTCGTCGGCGAGAAAAAAGCCAGCGCGTAAGAATGCAGTTAAAAGTTACACCCGTGGCACAGGCAATCCTGCCTGTGTGATGAAAACAAAACAGGGCAGGCGCGCATGCGGCGCACCTGCCCTGTGAAATTTAGAGCGAAAGCTACTTGAAGCTGGCGACGGCGGCGGCTTCGCTGTCGTAAGTGTCAAACACAGTCATCAGCTTGGTGACCTGCAGCACTTCCTTGAACTTCGCGCCGAGGTTGGCGAGCTTGAGCACGGCGCCCTGCGAGCGCGCGCTGTGGAAGGTGGCGACCAGGGTGCCGAGGCCGGCGCTGTCGATGTAGCCGACCTGCGCGAGGTTCAGGACGATCTTCTTCTTCCCCGCGGCGAGCAGGCTCTTGACCTTCTCGCGGAAGGCGTTGGATTCCTCGCCCAGCACGATGCGCCCTTCGATTTCGAGCACCGTCACGCCATTCACTTCGTTGTCTACCATTCTGAGTGCCACGTTCGCGCCTCCTGAGAATTCGAAACTCGATTTGGAATCGGTGAAGCTGGGATGCCGCGCCTAGGCGCGGCTTCCGACGTTCAGTAGAAATCCGAGCAGGACATGTAATAACCGCACTCGCTGCAGATCATCTTGCACTTGCGCGGCGTAAGCCTCGCCGAACACCGCGGGCAGTGATGAGAGGCCTCGACGGTATCAGCGGCCCCGGGGCGGTCGTTCTTCGTTGCGTCGCCCGGCGCCGATTGCACGGACGGTTGCGGTTGTGCCATCGCCAGTGTCCTTCGGACTGACGTTTATAGCACATCCCGGGTACAGGGCAAAGCAAACCTAACCCTGTGGGCCGGGCGTGCGGGCGCATCCGTACGGCTCGGAATTGGACACCAGAGGCCACGGAAAAGTGCCTGAAACTGAGACTATTTTGAGGGCTTGTGCGTTTCTGGGAAGGCTACTGGAGGCTGCGCTGGGATATGGGTTCGGGCATGTAGAGGGCACTGTCTCCGGCGAGGCCGGCGCGCTCGAACTGGATTGTGGTGTGGGTGATGTTGAACTGGTCGGTGAGGACGGAGCGGATCGACCCGAGCATTTTCTCGCAGCTTTCAAGGTGCATGTCTGGAATGCGGATATGGCAGGAGAGCGCGTAGAGGTCGGTGCCGAGCGTCCAGATGTGGATGTCGTGGACTTCCTGCACGCCTTCGACGGTGAGCATGGCGCGCGCGACCTTTTCGAGCTGCATCGAGCGCGGCAGACCTTCCAGCAGAATATGCGTGCTCTCGCGCAGGATGCCGATGCCGGACCAGAACACCATTGCGCCGATGGCAATACCGATGAGCGGGTCGAGCCAGGCGGCGCCCGTGTAACGGATGGCAAGCGCACCGATGATGATGGCGACGTTGGAGAGCGCGTCACCGAGGTTGTGGATCCAGATGCTGCGCATATTCAGGTCGCGGCGGCCGCCGGTGACCGCGAAGGTGATGCCGCCATTGATGACAAGAGCGAGGACGGAGACGGCGATCATCAGGCCGGACTTCACTTCGACCGGAGAGCGGAAGCGCTCGAGGGATTCCCAGATGAGACCGAGCGAGACGAAGGTGAGGATCATCGCGTTGACGAACGCGGCGAGAATGCCGGCGCGATGGTAGCCGTAGGTTTTCTCGGCGGTGGGCGGCTTCAGAGCCCAGCGCGCGGCGAGCCAGGAAAGGACGAGAGTAGGTACGTCGGTGAGGTTGTGCACCGCGTCGCTCAGCAGCGCGATGGAGTGGCCCGCGTACCCTGCGATGAGTTCGACGGCGACGAGCCCGAAAGTGGCGAGGACGCAGAGGCCGAGCTTGAGCGTCATCCCTTCGGCGCCGATCTGAATGTGCGAATGGCCGCCTAGACCGTGACTGTGGCCGTGGTCATGCGAGTGGCCGGGCGTGTGAACGTGATCGGCGTGATCGTGATCGCCGTGGCCGTTGTGACCGTGATCGGGGTGGGGGTCGGATGCCATCTCGATGATGTTACTCGCTCCGGGGCCGGGCTCAAAACGCGGAAAGGGAGGCGTTCCACGGGTGCAACGGCGCTGGTGGTCCCTGGGCGTTCTGTACAGGCGCGGGATTAGCGGCTGCGCACCACGGGGGCGAAACTCGGTTGACTGGGCTGGGCGTGCCGCCTACCATCTGCTGTAGGGACAGCGTAAAGCCCTTACGCTCTTCGTGCATCGATCTGGCGACGCACCTTGGGAGAGATGCGGCGCATCCATCCGATGAAGCAAAAACCCGCAAAATTGACGTTTTGGGGCGTGCGCGGCTCGACGCCGACGCTTGAGCGCTATACGTGGCGTTACGGCGGGAACACTCCATGCCTGGAGCTGATGGCGCCGGAGGGAACGCGATTCGTTCTCGACTGCGGCACGGGACTGCGGCCGCTTGGGAATCACTGGTCGGCGCGAATGGGTTCCGAGGGCGTGGACGCCCACATCCTGGTGACGCACTACCACTGGGATCACATCCAAGGGATTCCGTTTTTTCATCCGTTCTTCGAGGCGCAGAACAAATTTCATTTTTACAGTTTCCAGTCGAAGCATCTCGGCGTGGACAGCTTGCGGAAGGTATTCGAAGCGCAGCTTTCGAGTCCGTATTTCCCTGTCGACGTGAGCATGATGACGGCGTCGCGTGAATTCAACGAGGTGAGCGGCGGGCAGTCGTGGGATATCGGGAAAACGAAGGTGACCGCGGGCTGGCTGAATCACCCGCAGGGATGCCTGGGATACCGGATCGATACGACCGGCGGATCGATCGTTTACGCGACGGACAATGAACCGGGCGTGCCGGAGTGCGATCGCAACATTCGACAACTTGCACAGGGCGCGGACGTGCTGATTTACGACGCGCAGTATTCGCCGGAGCAGCTTGCGTCTGAGCGGAGGGGCTGGGGACATTCGAGTTGGCTCGAAGGCGTGAAGATTGCGCGCGAGTGCCGCGTGCGGAATCTGGTGCTGTTCCATCACGATCCGGATTCGACGGATCGCGGCGTGGATGGATTTTTGTCTGCGGCGCGGCAGGAGTTCCCTTCGACGTGGGCGGCGGCCGAGGGCATGACGATCACGATGGACGATCACGGCGTGGATGTGGCGATGCGTGAGTCGCGCATCGGACAGCGGCGGCGCTTGCGCTACATGGCGACGGTGAGCGGGCAGACCGAAGACGGAAAATCGTTCGAGGAAAAAGCGACGGTGCGCGACATCAGCATTCAAGGCGCGTACATTTGCCTGAATAGCCGGCCGCGTTTGCAGAGTGAACTGCGCGTGCTGATTGAAACGAACGGCGAGCCGCAGAGGTCAGCAGCGATTTCGCTGCGCGCGAATGTGGTGCATTTCGAAGACGGCGCGGAAAAAAATCAGGTCGGCGTGGGTGTAGTGTTTGTGGAAGAGCCTGAGGCGCGGCGCAGCCGCGACTAGGAATTGCGATCGGCGCGCTTCGTGTTTCCTTCCAGCGCGTCGCGAAATTACTTCAGATCCGCGAGCTGTGCATCAAGATCGGCGAGAGCACGCATAAGCTGCTCGCGATAGCGGCCTTCGGGCGCGTTTTCCAGCTGGCGCTCGACCTGCACGCGAGAAAGTTGGAGTACACTGCGGCGCCGGCGTTTCTCGGCTTCTTCGGGGGACAGCGTTCTATTGGGCTTACGGTCGTCTTTGGTCTGCGCTTCTTCGACTTGGCCTTCCACTGATTTGCTCTCCCAACCTCGTGCCATACACCTATTCTATAGGTCCGCGATGGGAATCTTCGCAAAGAATATCCAGGAATGTTTCCTTCCCACGGATTGAAACGCACAAATTCGTTGCATCATTGACCCGATTCAGGACATCCGGGGTTCCGACGTACACTAGGGGCCTTCTTCAGCGCTAATTCCAGGGCAAACGGGGAGCGAAGCCATGACCAAGGCGGATGCGATCGTAATCGGAGCCGGACAGGGCGGAAAGCCGCTGGCGCTGGCGTTCGCTAAGCTGGGCTGGAAGGTCGTCTATATCGAGCGCAAATGGCTGGGAGGAACGTGCATCAACACAGGCTGCACGCCGACGAAGGCGATGATCATGTCCGCGCAGGTGGCGCATTACGCGCGTGAAGCAGCGCGATGGGGCGTGAAATCGAGCGGCGTGAGCGTGGACATACCGGCGGTGATCAGGCGGAAGCGCGAGATCGTGGCGAAGTATCGCACGGGCAACGAGACCAAAGTCGAGAAGGCGGGACCGAACCTTCACTTCGTGCACGCACACGCGACGTTCGTGGGGCCGCACACAGTGGAGGCGGGCGGCGAAATTTTCGAGAGCGAGAAGATCTTCATCGACACGGGGACACGACCGGCGGTTCCGACGATCGAGGGAATCGAGTCCGTTCCGTACTTCAGCAACGAAACGCTGATGGAATACGAGAGCTTGCCGGAACACCTGATCGTTCTCGGCGGCGGATACATCGGCATGGAGTTCGGGCAGATGTACCGGAGATTTGGAAGCAAGGTGACGATCCTTCACCACGGGCGGCAGATTCTATCGAGTGAGGACGAGGACATCGCGACGACTTTACAGAAGGCCCTCGAGAGCGAAGGCGTCGCGTTCCGGCTGAACGCGAAGACGAAGCGCGTGGCGAAACGCGGAGACGCGATCGAGTTGACGATTTCGGTGAACGGCAAAGAAGAAGTGGTCACCGGATCGCATCTGCTGTGCGCGACGGGGCGGACGCCGAACACGGATGAAATGGGGCTGGATAAAGCGGGGATCGCGCTCGACGAAAAGGGCTACATCAAAGTGAATGGGCGAATGGAGACCGACGTTCCGGGCGTGTGGGCGCTGGGCGATGTGAAGGGTGGGCCGGCGTTCACGCACATTTCGTACAACGACTACCAGATTCTCTACGCGAACATCATCGACGGGAAGGATTGCACGATCATCAACCGGTTTCTTCCGTATGCAGTGTTCACGGATCCCGAACTGGGACGCGTGGGAATTACGGAGAAGGAAGCCCGAGCGAGCGGCAAGAAATTCAAGATGGGGATGTATGCGATCGAGAACGTATCGCGTGCGGTGGAACGCGGCGAAACGGCTGGGTTGATGAAGATCATCGTGGATGCGATGGACGACTGCGTGCTGGGCGCGGCGATACTGGGCGTGTCGGGTGGGGAGATTGTCCAGATGCTCGGCACTCTGATTTTGGCGGGGTCGCCGTACACCACCTTGAAAGAGGTGGTGTACATACATCCGACGATGGCGGAGGGTTTCTGGAGTTTGTTGGATGAGGTGAAGTTGGTGGAGTAACGCGCGAGCCGGTGGGTCGGGCTTGTCGTTAGCGGATTAAATCTTCGAGCTGGATGCGGGAGTCCGTTTTTTCGTCGCGATATTTGACGATCACCGGAGTGTAGACGCCCAGTCCCCATTTTTGGGCTGAGGGCTTGGTGATGGCGCGAGAGCCGGGGACGACGACAGCGCCTTCTGGAATTATGAGCGGAGTCGATTCGGAGGCGGTTAGGATTTGGTCGCGCACGATGTCGTACACCGGAGTGGAAGCGTTGAGCAGAGTGCCTGTGCCCAGCACAGCGCGGCGTTTCACGATCACACCTTCGTAGATGCCGCTCTGTCCGCCGGCCAAAACTTCGTCTTCGATGATCACAGGCAGGGCGCCGACGGGTTCAAGGACGCCGCCGACTTGCACGCCTGCCGAGATGTGGCATTTCATTCCGATCTGAGCGCAGCTTCCAATCAAAGCGTGGGAATCGACGGTGGTGCCTTCGTCCACGTACGCGCCGACATTGATATACATCGGCGGCATGCAGACGACTGATTTGCCGACGTACGCGCCGGTGCGAACACTCGACCCGCCAGGAACGATGCGCACAGCGTTTGATACCGAGAAGCGCTTCACGGGAAACGTGGATTTATCGAAAAAGGGCTGCTTCGATGCGTCGAGAGACATATCGACGATGGTGCCCATGCGGAAGCCGAGCAGAATTCCCTGCTTTACCCAGGCGTTGACGCGCCAGCCGGTCGGGCTCGCGGCGTCGGGCTCGGCGGAGCGAATTTCGCCGGAGTTCAGCGCAGCGATGAAGCGGTGGAAGACTTCGAAGTCGTCGTTCGTGTAGGACGGCTTCGGCTGCGCGAACAGCGCTTCAACTTGCGATTGCAACATGCGCCGTTTCCACCAGGTGTAAAGAGTCGAGCACGCCGCGAATCTTCGCGAGATTCTGCGTGGCCGGCGAGACGAGCGGCAAACGCCAGACCGGCTCGATGAGGCCCATCATCGCCAGCGCGGCCTTGACGGGGCCGGGATTCGACTCGACGAAATTAATTTCCATCAGCGGGAGATAACGGCGATGCGTTTCGCGCGCGTGCGTGAAATTGCGGTTGAGCGCGTCGCGAACGAGCGACGTCATCTCTGCCGGAATTTCGTTGGAGACGACGGAGATCACGCCGACTCCGCCAAGCGCGGCGAGCGGGAGCGCGATGGCGTCGTCGCCGGAAAGCACGGCGAAATCACCGGGAACGAGCTGGAAGAGCTGGCTCATCTGCGAAATGTTGCCGGATGCTTCCTTGATACCGACGATATTGTCGATTTGCGCGAGGCGCGCGACGGTAGCCGGCTCGAGGTTGACGCCGGTGCGGCCCGGAACGTTGTAAAGAACCACGGGGATGCTGACCGAGGCAGCGATGGCCTTGAAGTGCTGGTAAAGACCTTCCTGCGAGGGTTTGTTGTAATACGGCGTGACGGAAAGGATGCCGTTCGCGCCGAGCGCTTCGTACTCCCGCGCGGACTCGATCACTTCGGCGGTGTTGTATCCTCCGGCACCGGCGACGACGGGCACGCGGCCACTGGATTCTTCGAGTGTGATCTCGACGACGCGTCGCTTCTCGGCATGCGTTAGTGACGGGCTTTCGCCGGTGGTCCCGCACGGGACGAGGAAATCGACTCCGGCTTTGAGCTGGCGCTTGATGAGAAAACGAAGCGCCGCTTCGTCGAGCGAAAAATCGCGACGGAATGGTGTGACCAGGGCCGTGCCGCATCCTCTAAACATGATGTGCTCCTTCATTGCGTGAATCCGGTGAGCCGTTCAGCTCGCCGATGATGTCTGAAAATTCGAAGACGCCGCGCTTGCCCCGAATCCACTGGGCGGCGCGCAAGGCGCCACGGGCGAAACCTTCGCGATTGCGGGCGGTGTGGCGGACGGTGACGGTGTCCGCGGCGGAATCGAAACCGAGTTCGTGCGTTCCCGGGTGCGCGCCGGCGCGGCTGCTGCTTTGATTGATCGCGCGCGAGTAGCCGGCTTTTTGGGCGCGATCGACGAGAGTGAGGAGCGTGCCGGAGGGCGCGTCTTTTTTCGCGGAGTGGTGAATTTCCCACGCCCAGGATTCGTAGTCGGCCTGGTGCGCGAAGAGGTTTCCTGCGCACGCGGCAAGTTTCAGGAAAATCTGAACGCCAATAGAGAAATTCGAGCTGGTGACGAGCGCGGAGCCGTGTTGCGCGACGGCGGCGCGAACTTGCACGGCGTGGGAGGTCCAGCCGGTAGTGCCAGAGACGACGTTGACGCCGAGGGAAGCGAGAGCTTCAATGTTCGTTGGCGCGGCCGCAGGCGCGGAGAATTCGATCGCTGCGTCGATGCCTTCGAAATTCTTCGCAGTGATCGACGAGGCGTTCGCGTTCGAGCGGCTGTCGAGGCGGAGCGCGACATCAAAACCGTACTCGGGCGCGAGGCGGTCGATGAGCTTACCCATTTTGCCGTAGCCGACGATGGCGAGTTTGTTGCTCATCGCGAGGGTCCGTGTTGCGAGGCGTGCTGCGCGAGGAGGCGCTTCGCGATGGTCTGGTAGGCGGTGACGGCGCCGAGTAGCTCGTCTTTCGGGATGCGCTCTTCGTCGGTATGTGCGAGATGAATGCTGCCGGGGCCATACATCAGCGGCTTGCCCCAGGCCGGCGACAGATCGGGAATGTCCGATCCAAAGGAGACGATGGTTGTTGGAAGTCCGTCGAGACCTTCGAGACGAATCGCGGGATTGCAGAGAACTTCGACGATCTCAACGTGCGGAACGGAAGCCGCCGCAGCGCGGAAAGCTTCGCGAACGGGATCGGCATCGCTGACGAGTCGAATCATGATTTCGGCGCGCGCGGAGTCGGCGATGACGTTGGGCGCGTGGCCACCGGCGATCGTGCCAATGTTCATCGTGCTCTTGCCAAAGAGCGGATCGACCGGCAGTGGAATATTGCGGAAGCGGTCGAGCACGTCGAGAAGAGACTCGATGGCGGAACGGCCGAGTTCGGGGTACGCGGAGTGCGCAGCGCGGCCGTGGGCGGTGACTTCGTAACGCAGAACGCCCTTCGAGCCGAGAGCGAGCTTGCTTTCGGTGGGCTCGCCATTCACGAGAAACGCGGAACCTCGCGGCGCGCGCGCGGCAGCTTTTGCGCCCGCGGAATTGCGTTCTTCGCCGACGACGAAGAGCAGCGCGATATCGCGCGTGCCGGACGCGGCGAGATTTTCCGCGGCGACAGTCATCGCAGCGATGATGGCTTTCGCATCGCAGGAACCGCGGCCCCAGATGTGCGTCGTGTCTTCGCGGCTGGGGAAAAACGGCGGAACGGTATCGATGTGCGAGGAGAACGTGACGAGAGGTTTGCCCCAGGAGGCGACGACGTTGAAACGCTCGCCTTCGACGGGCATGCGTTCGACGGTGCCGCCGGTCGCGCCCGCAATGGTCGCGATGCGGCCGTAAAGGTACGAAGCGGCCTGCGCTTCGTTGCCCGAGATAGACTCGATATCGACGAGCGATCGAGTGAGTTCGAAAACGTCGGTCACGACACGATCCGTTCAGCTAAATTTTCGAGTGGGAAGCGAAACGGGAGGGCGGAAAGAGCGCGAGACAACTGCGCGGATTCCTTCACCTCTCGATAGCGCTCCACCCGATTGAGACAGGTGACAGTGGACAAGCCTTTCGGCCTATCCCCCAAACACAGCGGCGTCAGCTACCGCAGTGCTTTCGGCGAAGGACAACAAGAAAACCCATTTCGCACGGGTCTCCGAAGCTGATCGGAATTTTGGACCCGGCTACTCATGGTCTTCGCACCTCTAGCGAGAAACGCTTAATCGTAGCATGGGAGGGTGGGATGTCAACGATGAAGCGGGAGTGCGTTTCGTGATGGGCATCGAGTTCTGTACACTGGCACGGCGACGATGAAGACGAACAATCATTTGGCGAGTGAGAGCGGGGCGCAGGGCGCGGTGGATCCGACGACGTTCACGCCGGAGTTTGAATATCGCGCACTCAGGAAAGGCGAGGCGACGCTGTGGTGCGAGGAAGTGGCGCTCGAAGAACTGGCTCGGGAGGTGGAGACGCCCGCGTACGTCTACAGCCGCGCTTCGATCGTCAAGGCGTATCAGCGCCTCGATCGCGCGTTTCACGGCATCGCGCACTCGCTGTGCTACGCGGTGAAGGCGAATGGGAACCTCTCGGTGCTGCGGTTGCTGGCGAAGCTCGGAAGCAAGTTTGATGTGGTTTCGGGCGGCGAAATCGCGCGCCTGCGGAAGGTTGGTGTGCGTGGCGCGTCGATCGTATTTTCGGGAGTGGGAAAAACGCGCGAAGAAATTCGCGAGGCGCTCGAATACCGGGCGGGACGCGACGGCGCGGGAATTTTTCTTTTCAACGTGGAGTCGGCGGCGGAGGTGGACGTTCTGCTCGATGAGTCTGCGCGGCTCGGACGGACAGGCGAGAAGCGACCGGCGGCCTCGATTCGCATCAATCCCGATGTGAAGGCCGGTGGGCACGCGCACATTTCGACAGGCTACCGGCAGCATAAATTCGGCGTCGACTGGAACGAGGCGCGGCGGCTGTACCTGGCGCACAAAAATTCAAAGCGGATCGCGTGGCGCGGGATCAGCGCGCACATCGGGTCGCAGATCCTGACGGTTGATCCGTTTGCCACGGCGATCGAGCGCGCGGCGGAGTACGTGCGCGAGCTAAAGCGCGAGGGCGTCGAGCTGAAGTACGTGGATTTCGGCGGCGGACTGGGCATTCGTTACACGGACGAAGAGGCACCCGAGGTGGAAAAGTACGCGAGGACGTTGGTCGATGCGGTGAAGCCGCTCGGATGCGAACTGCTGCTGGAGCCGGGACGGTGGATCGTGGGACCGGCGGGCGTGCTGCTGACGCGGGTGCTGTACACGAAGGAGAATGGCGGGAAGACGTTTGTGATCGTGGATGCCGCGATGAACGATTTGATCCGGCCGGTGTTGTACGAGGCGCGGCATGCGATTACAAAGGCTACGCGTGAAGCCGGAGGCGCGCTGGGCGAAGCGGGTGTGGATGTGGTGGGACCGGTGTGCGAGACGGGCGACTTTTTGGGGCGCGACGTGTTTCTACCAGAAGCGGGCGCGGGCAATTTGCTGGCGGTGTGGACGGCAGGAGCGTACGGGTTTTCCGAGTCGTCGAACTACAACGCGAGACCGCGAGCAGCGGAAGTGATGGTGGAAGGCCGCAAATACCGCGTGATCCGCAAACGCGAGACGAATGCGGATCTTTGGCGGGGCGAAGAATAAGCGCAATTCGGCTGGCAGGCTCGCATGAATGGCGGGTTACACTGAATCTCGTAGGGCGCGGAAGTTTGTTGACAGGCCGCGCAGCGTAAGCTAGTTTCGAGGCTCATGAACTTGAAGTCACACGCGACGCAGCACCATCACCACCATCACAACTGGTGCCTGCGGAGGTGTGACTAGCTAACCGAATCATAAACTAGCTGGAATCATCGGCCCGCCGGCGCAAGAAGCCCCGGCGGGCTTTTTGTTTTTACGCACAAATTTCTGCGGCAGTGGTGGAGGAGCTGTGGAACTCGACTTCGAGAAGGAAAACGGGCTGGTGCCTGCGATCGTGCAGGACGCGGTGAACAACGACGTGCTGATGCTGGGATTCATGAACCGCGAAGCGTTTGACAAGACGCGCGCGACGGGATGCGTGACGTTTTTCAGCCGGTCGCGAAAGAAGCTGTGGACGAAGGGCGAGAGTAGCGGGCAAAAGCTGCTACTGCGCGAGCTGCTCTTTGATTGCGACAAGGACGCCGTGCTGGTGCGCGTGGAACTCGCGGGCGACGCGGTTTGTCACGAGGGCTACCGGAGCTGTTTTTTCCGAAGGCTGGAACCGAATGGCGACGTGACGGTGATCGCGGAGCCGCTGTTGACGCCCGAACAATTGTACGGACAGGGGAAAACATCATGAGCCGGTTGAAGCTGGGGATTCCGAAAGGGAGTTTGCAGGATTCGACGATCGAGCTTTTCGCGCGCGCGGGGTGGCGGATTTCGGTGAGTTCGCGCAGCTACTTTCCAACGAGCGACGACGCCGAGCTCGAATGCATGCTGGTGCGCGCGCAAGAGATGGCGCGGTACGTGGGCAGCGGCGCGCTGGACGCGGGAATCACAGGAAAGGACTGGATTCTCGAGACGAGCGGCGAAGTGGAAGAGGTCGCGGAGCTGGTTTACTCGAAAACGAGCCTCGGGAAAGTGCGCTGGGTGCTGGCGGTGGCGGAAGATTCGACGGCGCAGTCGGTGAAAGATCTCGAAGGCAAAGTGATTGCGACGGAGGCTGTGCAACTCACCGAGCAGTATTTGAAGCGGAATGGTGTGAAGGCGCGCGTGGAGTTCTCGTGGGGCGCGACGGAAGTGAAAGTACCGCAGCTCGCAGACGCGATCGTGGAAGTGACGGAGACGGGCGCGTCGCTGCGAGCGAACAAGCTGCGAATCGTGGACACGCTGCTGGAGTCAGCGCCGTGGTTCATCGCGAACCGCGATGCGTTTCGAGATCCGTGGAAGCGCGAAAAAATCGAGAACCTGGTGCTGCTGCTCGAAGGCGCGATCAAGGCGTACAACCGGGTCGGGCTAATGCTAAACGTGCGGCGCGACGACCTTGACGGCGTGCTGAAAGCGCTGCCGGCGCTGCGCAATCCTACGGTGGCACAACTTAGCGATCCGTCGTGGGTGGCAATCAACACGATTGTAGAGGAGCGCACGGTGCGGCAATTGATTCCGAAGTTGAAGGCCGCGCGCGCGGAAGGGATTGTTGAGTACCCGCTCAACAAGATCGTGTACTGATGAAAATCGAGAGGCTGACAAAGGATCTTGAGGGCGAGATTCTGGCGCGGCGCAAGCGAAGTGATCGCCAGGCGGAGCGCGTAGCCGGGAAGATCGTCGACGACGTGCGACGGCGCGGCGATAAGGCGCTGTTTGAGTGGTCGAACATGTTTGGCGGCGCAGTGACCGGGGACACGCTATGGGTGACGCGTGCCGAGATGAAAGCGGCGACGCGGCGCGTTTCGCGGGAGTTTCTCGCGGCGGCGGATCACGCGGCGCGCAACATCCGGCGAGTGGCGCGGGTGCAGAAGCCGAATAGCTGGAGCTTGGAGGTGGAACCGGGCGTGCGCGTCGCACAGCGCGTGGAACCGGTCGATGCGGTGGGCTGCTACGTACCGGGTGGGCGATTTTCGCTGGTTTCCACTTTGCTGATGACTGCGATTCCGGCACAGGAGGCCGGCGTGCGGCGGATCGTGGTGACGAGTCCGCAGCCAGGTGATGCCTTGCTTGCGGTGGCGGCGCGGCTCGGCATCGATAGTGTGGCTCGCGTGGGAGGCGCGCAGGCGGTGGCGGCACTTGCTTACGGCACGGACTCAATCGAGCGCGTGGACAAGATTTGTGGGCCGGGTAACCGGTACGTGACGGCGGCAAAGCGGTTGGTGAGTGCGGATTGTGCGATCGACCTGGTGGCGGGGGCGACCGAGGCGATTGTGTTTGCGGAGCGCGGCAATGCGGACTTCATGGCGGCGGATTTGATTGCGCAGGCGGAGCACGATCCGGACGCGATCGCGCTCTTTGTGACGACGTCGAAGCCGCTCGCGAAGGAAGTGGCGCGCGCGATCGACTATCAGCTCGCGGTGCTGCCGAAGAAGAATCTCGCGCGGGAATCGCTAGAGCGGAACGGCGGCGTACTGGTGGCGGAGTGTGTGAAGCAAGCTGCGAAATTCGTGTCGCAGTTTGCGCCGGAGCACCTGACGCTCGCTGGAGACGCGAAGAAACTGGCGGGCCAGTTCCCTGCGGCTGGCAGCGTGTTTTTGGGCGAGTGGAGCGCGCAAACATTTGGCGATTATGCGAGTGGGACAAATCACGTGCTGCCAACAGGCGGCGTAGCGAGGGCGCGCGCGGGCCTTTCGACTGTGGATTTTGTGAAGTGCATCAGCGTGCAGGAAATCTCGCGCGCCGGCTTTCGCAGATTGGCGCCCGTGGCAAAGACCTTGGCAGAAGCCGAGGGGCTTGCCGCGCACAAGCGGTCGATCGAGGTGCGCGAGTGAAGGCGAGCGCAATCCGGCCGCGCAAAGCCGTTGAGTCGATGCGCGCGTACCACCCGCCACTCGAAGGGCGCGGAGGAAAGCTGCGTCTCGATTTCAACGAGAACACGTCAGGCTGCTCACCGGCGGTGCGCCGCGCGTTGAGGCGGCTGAGTTCGGCACAGGTGTCGACGTATCCGGAGCAGGAGACGGTGAGGAAGCGGCTCGCCAAGTATTTTCGGGTCTCGCCGGAGGAGCTGCTACTGACGAACGGGACGGACGACGCGCTGCATCTGGTGACGGACACGTTCGTAGAGCGCGGCGACGAGGTGGTGATCGTCGAGCCGACGTTTGCAATGTACCGGTTCTACTCGGAGCTGGCCGGTGCGCGGATTGCGGCGCTGCGATACGACGCAAAGTTGCAGTTTCCGATGGATGCCGCGCTTGGAGAGCTTCGCCGCGGGCCGCGCGTGTTTTTCGTGGCAAATCCTAACAATCCGACGGGACACGTTTTGAAAGAAGGCGACCTGCGGAAGATCCTACGGGCGGCCGCGAAGACCGTGGTTGTGATCGACGAGGCCTACTTCGAGTATTGCGAAATCAGCGCGATCGTATGGATTCGCGAATTCCCGAACTTGATTGTGACGCGAACGTTCTCGAAAGCTGCGGGGATGGCGGGGCTGCGGCTCGGGTGCATCGTCACGA
>Ga0210391_10002756_pt1 | contig 15090 bp, 13 predicted proteins | sample IncBWC12OmetaG_FD_160573 | JGI IMG/M metagenome (GOLD analysis project Ga0210391, IMG submission 160573) | Forest soil microbial communities from Barre Woods Harvard Forest LTER site, Petersham, Massachusetts, United States - Inc-BW-C-12-O ... | reverse complement strand
ATGCCGGCTGGAGTTTGAAACTCTCAGCCGGCATTCCGAAAAGTGAACTAAGGCTAGGTCGTTAGGAGTTTTTCACTCCGGGGCTGAACCCGTCCGCTTTTCCTCACGCTTGGCGCGTGCATCGGCGGTCCACTGCTTCTGCTGATCTGGCGTCAGCACGGCCCAAACCTGAGCGCGAGTGGTCTTGCGTAGCTCTTTGAGCTTGGTTTGCTTGTCGGTGTCGCTCGTCGTGGTGTCTTTGTTGATCGCTTTGAGCTGATCCTTTGTGTCGGAGCGGATGGAGGCGATTTTGGACTTCTGGTCGTCGGTAAGATTAAGCGCCGCGTCGTCTTCCGGCCTGTCGGCGTCCATGTGACCGTGCTTGCCGCCACCTGGGCCTGCGCCGGACTGCGAGCCCGACGGAGCTGCCGAGGGCGGAGGCGTTTGCGGAGTTGATGCGTCCTGGCGAGCGCTTGCGGCTGGTGCCAGGCTGACGAGAATCGCTAGACCCAACGCGATGGAAAACAAACTGGGCGTCTTCATTGTGTGTCCCTCAGTGGGGAATGGAATCCGGTGAGATTGTCGCACCGCTGTAGCTTTGATGGGCAATAAATGTCAGTGGTCTGGCAGGCCGCCCGCCAACGAGTGCGATCCAACGAAAAAGCGAGGGCCGACGGCACCCTCGCTTGAAACGGTAGATGATTTGGGAGGACGCTACTTCGTTCCGGCCTGCGCCTGCAGCGCGGCGAGGTCCTTTAGGACTTCTTCGCTGTGCTTGGAGGCGTTGACGTCCATGAACTCCTTCACGATCACGCCGTCGGGATTAATGATGAACGTGTGGCGTGAGGAGAGCTTTTTGACGCCGAGGTTCATGATCGAACCGTAGGTTTCCGAAACTTTGTGGTCGGTGTCGGCAAGGAGCTTGAAGTTCAACCCTTCCTGCGTGCAGAACTTCTGGTGCGAATCGGCGGAATCGACGCTCACGCCGACGATCGCGGCGTTGAGCTTCTCGTATTGCGGCAGGTCGCGCTGGAAGTTGTGCGCTTCGATGGTGCAGCCGCTAGAGAAGTCCTTCGGATAGAAATAGAGGACCACCCATTTGCCTTTGAAGTCGCTCAGGCTAACGGGCGCGCCAGTCTGCGAGGGCAGAGTGAACGCGGGCGCCTGGGCGCCGACGGCGGGCGCTTGATCCGAGCCGTTCGCGGCGCGATAGCCAACCACAGCCAGCAGAATCAGCACTGCCAATGCGATCACAGCCCAGCGAACAGCCATCAGAACGGAATGCATGTGAAACCTCCTGCCGCTACGAAACGGTCGAGCCGATTCTATCGCCGATTGGCAGAGCGGATGTGGAATAGGGGCTAGATTTTACAAACCAAAACCGCGCGCAGTGTGGGCGATTCAGACTACGGTGGGAGCGGCGCGCCTCAGACCGTACGCCTGCGTGGCGAGGTTCAGAATCGAGGTGTAAACAATGATTTTCTGCGCGACCACCTGGAACTCGAGGCCGCTGTCCGTGTGCACGCTCGGGCCATAGAAAAGGATCCAAACGTACACCGCGAGCAGCAGGATGTAGAGCCAGTTGCAGGCGATGTAGAAGCCGGGCCAGCCGTTTTGCATCTGAAGAAATACCATGCTGGCCATCAGGCCGAGCAGCAGCGAGAAGCCGAGCTTCACGAAAAACATGTGAGGCGGCCCTAGTATGTTCCACGGCGTCGCTGCGATTCCGACGAAACACAAACCCGACAGGACAGCGAATGCTTGAGCGGACGTGGCCAACCCGGAGGCGCGGCGGGCGATGGACCGCCAAATGCCCGACGTCGCGACGAGTGCGAGCCCAATCGACCCCAGGGCGATGATAAAAATCACTTCGCAGAGGAGGTTGGGCTTGCCCGAGTAGGTATGGGTGGCGCCGAGGTCGCTAAAGAAGTTGCGCGTGAAAAGGTAGCGTGTTGCGGTGGGTGAATTGTGCGTCCCGCCAGGATAGAGGGCCATGGCGACGAGCGTGAGTAGGAAGAATTGAAGCGAAACGTAAAGCAGCACCGTCGCACCGCGCGCCGTTTTATTAGGAATTGGCGCCGCGGAGAAACTCAAACGGGTTCAACCTCAGGTTGATGAGGCGCCTGTGGAGCTTGTGGCGGCGTCTCGGGAGGTGGGAAGAAGAAGTCGCGCGGGCTCTCGCGCAAGTGCCGCAGGAACGTCCGGCGAATCGCCAAGTGGTCGGCCTGTGAGACGTCCTGCGCTCGCAGCGCCAGCCTAAGCGCGAGAATGAAACTCACACCCAGGTTCATCACGAAAATAGTGCCGATCCCGATAAACGCCCACACCAGCGCTCGCGCACCCACCGTGGCAAACCCGAGCGACCCAACGCCGAGCATCAGCGTGCCGCTCGACAAAGTCACGTGCCGCACGTCGAGGGGCAAGCCGAAGAAGTGCCCGATCACCGGCGTCATGCCCAGCATGAATCCGAGCGTGACCGAGCCGCCCCATCCGGCGATGTTTTTCGAGAAGGATTCGGAGAACCGGGCGAGGCGCTCCGGCTTGAACTTCGCGCTCAATCGGTGCTGAGCGATGGCTTCGGGAAGCTGGTGGTAGATGGCCCAGTTTTCGATCCATCCGCCCGCGAGGCTCGAAAGCCACAAAATGATGCCCGTCAGGATGGCGTAGAAAATCGTCCCCGTGCGGACAGGGTTCAGGGAGTGGACGGCGTAATCGGCAAGCTCGGGCGAAAGGTAGGGGGAGTGAAAGATCGCCTTCCATAGAAAGCTAAACGCGAGGCAGCCCGCGCCGACGGCGAGGATGTTACCTAAAGCTGCAGCGAGCTGGGTGCGGACGATGCGCGCGGAGTAGGCGACCAGCTCGTCGCTGCGTTCGTTGTCTCTGCAGTTGTGGACGATCTTTGCGAGCGCTGCGCCGGTCATCGATGGCTGCTTGGTGGCGAGCGCGAGATGGAAATTCTGGAGCAGGACGAAGCTGACGGCGTAGTTGAGCCCGGCTAGAAAACCTTCGACAAAGGGCGGCAGGCCGCGATGCGTGACCATCAGCTTGATGGCGGCGGTGCCAACGGTTAACAGGCCGCCACCGAGGGCTGCCTTCCACATCTGAAAATATTCATCGCGACTGTTGGCGATGTAATGCTCGCCCGTTTTCCCGGCCCATTCCACGATCTTGCGAGCGAGCAGGCGAAAGCTGTTGTGCAGCAGGTTGCGGACGCTGCGGTCGCCGATCCGGCCGCGGATTACTTCGCGCATCAGGCGCTCGGCGGTGATGCGTTTTGCCGGGCCGGACGGTGCGACCAGCACGCCGGAGATGATTTCCATGCGCCAGAGACTTTTCTCGATTACGTCCATGGCGTAGACGACGTCGAGATTCACGCCTTTGGTTTCGAGATGTTTGACGATCACGTCAAGCTCGGTTCGGCACTCGCTCGCGACGGCCTTCCAGTTTTGCGCGGCTTCGTTGATGCCTTCGCCCCAGCGGACAGCTTCGATCAGTTGATCCCCGGCTCGAGGCAGACGGTAGAAGGGCGACTCTTGAACGGGGCAGGCCTGGCTGCGCACGAGCAACTTTTCAGAAAGGCCGAGCCCCTGAACGCGCGCACCGAGCAGGCAGAATGATTCGAGCATCGATTCGAGCGGTCTCTTCCAGGCTTCGGCGTCGTCGGAGGGCGCGGATAGCGTGACGATGCGGTCGAATAGTTCGGGCGGGATGTCGAAAAAGCGATCGACTTCCTGTTGCGTGGGGAACATGCGCAACAGAAGTTTTGAAAGATCCTCGTCGCTGCGCGGCGCGGGCAGAACGATGCGGAAAAAGCGATCCATCGCCTCGGAGAAAAGGCCGCGATCGTTCGGCAGTCCGGACTGCGCGAACAGGGAAGTGCCGACGGTCTCCTTTAGCAGCGAGCTGATCGATTCGCGGTAGCGGTCGCGAACTTCGTCGGAGGCTCCAAGGACGGAGACCCAGACGCGCTCTCGCTTCCAAACGGCGCTGTGCCAGTCCTTACTTTCAACGCCGGGTGCGGCGAGGGCGTGGATTTTCTGATCGGGGACGCGGAGCCAGTTGAAAAAATCGATGAAGCAGTCGATTTTGTGAGAGATGTCGTTGGCGCGAGTGAACGCGTCCACGCGCTCGGCCAGTTCCACCACCGACGGATTATTCCGGTGCGCCGGCGGGAAGAGCCGGAGGATTAAGGTTGCAGTGGTTTCCAAATTTCACCCAAACGCGAAAGCCAGGGGCCGAAGTTCGTGCCCGAGATTCTACCGCGAAGTGGAGACACCCGCAGCCCGCAGTGTCAACCAACCGGCGGAATTCATGCTGCGAGCAGACCTTTAGGCCTTGGACATCGCGCCCCTGATCACGCGGTAGATCAGCAGAAGTACCACAGCGCCGACGACCGACATGATGAATCCGGCGGTCTGGCCTTCCTGATACCAGCCGATCATCGTGCCGAGTTTCGTCGCGAGGATTGAGCCTGCGATACCGATAAGCATTGTGATGATGATGCCGCCGGGATCTTTGCCAGGCATCAGGAACTTGGCGACAGCACCTACGATCAAACCGATGATGGCTTCCCAAAGTAGCGAGAACATCTGAGCCTCCGTGCTGGATTTGGCGGCGCCGCGCGGGGATTTCCGCTCGAGTAGGTCACGTAGTCCGGCGGCTGCGCGAGACGTTCGGGCCGGACGAGCGTTGATATAGCACCGAGGGCGATGTGCGGGAAAGTTAAATCTTGGCAAGAGTCTCTGGCGCTTGAGCCTGCTCGACATACGTGAGGGACGGTAGGGAATCGACCGTATCGGACCGGGACCGCATTCCCGGTAAATTTGTCGCATGCCGAAGAAGCAGGCTCACGCACCGCGCGCGCAAGAGGCGCTGTTTGCAGCGCCAACGAAATCGCTTAGGGTGCTCGCCCGGGAAGTGGAAGATTGCAAGAACTGCGACCTGTGGAAGAACGCGACGCAGGCCGTATTCGGCGAGGGTAGCGCGGCGGCGCGCGTGATGTTGGTCGGCGAGCAGCCGGGTGACCAGGAAGATCTGCGGGGACGCCCCTTCGTAGGCCCGGCTGGACAGCTTCTCGACAAATGCCTGAACGAGGCGGGCGTCGATCGCAAGGAAGTGTACGTTACGAATGTGGTGAAGCACTTCAGCTGGGAGCCGCGCGGCAAGCGCCGGATTCACAAGAAGCCTAATGGAGTTGAAATCGCGGCGTGCCGGCCGTGGCTCGACGCCGAAATCGCGGCCATCAAACCGCACGCCATTGTTTGCCTGGGCGCCACGGCAGCGCAGGCGCTGATCGGGCGCCAATTTCACGTCACAGAGAGTCACGGAAAGTTCGTCGATTCACCGCTCGCGCCGTATGTCATGGCCACGCTGCACCCCTCGGCGGTGCTGCGCGCACCCGATGAGAAGCTGCGGCACGAGCAGGAACAGCAGCTGATCGCCGACTTGAAGCGCCTGCACGAGATTCTGTAGCAGCATACTCCCCTCAGGTACCCCCTTCTAAGCCCATGAAAACGCGGCATCTATTTTTCTTGACAGTATTGCAATCCGTGATAATGTGATTGCATATTGCAATGCGTGAGAAGCGAGCCCGACTTCGATGACGCTTGGTGACAAACTTCGCTCCCTCCGCTCCGTCGAAGGTTCGCTTCGCGGATTCGGAAGGCCGCTCACCCAGAAAGAGGTCGCTCGTGCGATGAAACGCGAAACGGGGAAGTCGCTGAGTCAGGCGTACCTTTCGCAGATCGAGTCCGGCACTCGGCCGCACCTGACGCATACGAGCCGTGAACTGCTGGCACGTTTCTTCCGGGTGTATCCGGGCTTTCTGGTCGACGATCCAGCCGGCTACTCGCCGGACCTGCAGTCCGAGCTGCGAGTGAAGGAAGCGAAGATCGATTCGTGGTTGCATGCGGGCGCGGAAGAATTCACGTCCGATCCGGAATTGCAGCGCGCGTTCAAGACGATTGCGGAGTACGACGACTCGCGGCGCGCGATCTTGTTGCTTGCGGAGATTCTAAGCATGCCCGACCTGGCTGATCGACTCGGAGAAGTGCTTCGCCCGAATGCGCACCAGGGAACGGGACATCCGCCGCCCGAAGCGCCCGCTTCGGCGAACAGCATCACCTGAGTTCCTCAGTTCCTGGGTCCCAGTTCTTGGAAATGTGCCGCGCGGACGAGTGCGCGAGCACGGGAGTGCGCTATGACGTGGTCGGACCTTTATCTCGGCTGCTTCATCGTGGGTTTCTCGCTGAGCCTGCTCTCGTTTCTAGCCGGAGCGGTGCACATCCACCTGCCGTTCAAGATGCACTGGCCGTTTCACGGCTGGCACCTCGGGCATCACGGCGGATTGGGTGGCCACGGCGCGGCGGGCGGGGCGTCTCATGCTGCTACTCACGCCGGATCCAACAGCGGCGCGTCGCACATTTCATGGTTCAACGCTTCCACGGTGCTGGCGTTTCTCGCGTGGTTCGGCGGCATCGGCTACATCCTGGCGGTGCATTCGACGATGGTTGCGCTTATCGCGCTATTGGTTGCCGTCGCGTCGGGCTTGGCGGCTGGGTGGATCGTTTTTAAGTTCATGGTGAAGCTGATGAACGAAGAAGGCTCGTACTTGAAGGACGAGGACTACCGCCATGAAGGAATCGTGGCGACGGTGACGATGCCGATTCGCGAGAACGGAATCGGAGAGATCGTTTTTCTCCAGGGCGGAGTACGCAAAAGCGCGGGTGCGCGATCGCACGATGGGAAACCACTCGAGCTTGGCGTGGAGGTTGTGACGGAGCGCTACGAAAACGGAATCGCCTACGTCCACCGCTGGAGCGAGTTCACAAAACTCGAGGATTGAACGGATTTCGCAGACTGACGCACGAGAGAGCAGTCACGCCGAAAGGTAAAAGGGAGGTTGGTATGTTGCACGGCTATCCGTTGGTTCCAGTCATTGGCGGTCTTCTGGTCCTCGCCGTCATCCTAATCATGATGACGCTGGCGAGGATGTACAGGAAGGTGGGCCCGCACGAAGCGCTGATTATCTACGGAACCGGATCCGAAGCGCGGATCGTGAAGGGCAGCGGCACGATCATTTGGCCGATGGTGCAGACGTGCAAGGAGCTATCGCTCGAGCTGATGTCGTTTGACGTAGCGCCGCAGCAGAGCCTGTACACACAACAGGGCGTGGCGGTCACGGTCGAAGCCGTCGCGCAAATCAAAGTGAAATCCGATCCCGTGTCCATCCGCACCGCAGCCGAACAGTTCCTTACGAAGCGGCCCGAGCAGCGGGAAGGCTTGATCCGCTTAGTAATGGAAGGCCATCTGCGCGGCATCATCGGCCAGCTCACGGTGGAACAAATCGTGAAAGAGCCGGAAATGGTGGCGGACCGCATGCGCTCCACCAACGCCAGTGATATGGCCAAGATGGGGCTTGAGGTCATCAGCTTCACCATTAAAGAGGTTCGCGACAAAAACGAGTACATCACCAATATGGGCCGTCCGGACATCGCACGGATTCGCCGCGATGCTGAAGTAGCGGCAGCGGAAGCCGAGCGCGACATTGCCATTAAGCGTGCCGAAGCGACTCGTGCGGCAGCCGTAGCCAAGGCGCAAGCCGACCAAGAACGCGTGGCCGCGGAAACCGCGTCGATGGCGAAGCAGGCGGAAGCGGAACGCGACCTCGACCTGAAGAAGGCCTCGTATCTCGAAATGACCAAGAAGGCGCAAGCCACGGCCGACAAGGCGTACGAGATCGAGACCAACGTGATGCAGCAGCGTGTGATCGCGGAGTCTGTGAAAGTGCAGCAGATCGAACGCGAGGCTCAGGTGAAAGTGCAGGATGCGGAAATCGAGCGCCGCGAGCGCGAGTTGATCGCAACTGTGCTGAAGCCTGCGGAGATCGAACGCCAGCGCGTGGAAACCATCGCCAGCGCCGAACGTCAGCGTCTGATCAGCGAGGCAGAAGGTGAAGCTTCGTCGATCCGTGCGAGAGGTGAAGCGGAAGCCGAGATCATCTTCAGGAAGGGTGAATCGGAAGCCAAGGCGATGAACGTCAAGGCGGAGGCGTTTCAGGAGTACAACCAGGCCGCCGTGCTCGACAAACTGATCACTGGACTGCCCGAAGTGGTTCGCGCGTTGAGCGAGCCGCTCAGCAAGGTGGACAAGGTGACCATCGTATCCACGGGCAACGGTGACGCGGCCGGTGCTTACAAGCTGACCGGTGATGTGACGAAGATCGCGGCGCAAGTGCCTGCGCTCTTCGAAGCGCTCTCCGGGATGCAGGTCTCCGAGCTGCTCGGCAAAGTCCGCCAGATCGGCGACAAAGCACCGAAACCCATGCCGCCGGCATCACCGACGGCAACAACCTGATGTAGCAGCGCTCCGGTCCCCGCCAACGCGGGGGCCGGAGCGTTGTCGTTTGAACGGCACTCATAGGAATGGAACGAATTCGATTTGGTGGAGCGGCATAAGGAGAACGAAGATGAGATTACTCGAACGCGTCAGCACTTTGATCCGCGCGAACCTGAACGATATGGTGGACCGCGCTGAAGATCCCGAAAAACTGATCAAGCAAATCATTCTCGACATGGAGAACCAGTATCTCCAGGTGAAGACCCAGGTCGCCGTTTCCATCGCCGACCAGCACATGCTCGAAAAGAAGCTTCGCGAAAACGTGGAAGCGGGGAGCGAATGGATGCGAAAAGCTGAACTTGCCGTCGATAAATCGCAGGACGAACTAGCGCGTGCCGCGCTGGACCGCTTTCAGACCTCGCAGAAACTCGCCCTCAGCTACCGAGAGCAAGTCGAAGATCAGACCGCGCAGGTGGAAACGCTCAAGACCTCGCTCGTCAAGCTCGAGCAAAAGCTCAATGAAGCCAAGGCCAAGCGCGACCTGCTCATCGCCCGCCACCGCCGCAGCAACGCCATGGGCAAAGCCGCGCGCGCTCACACCGCGCTCGGCGATCAATCAAAATCCGCCGCCTTCGACCGCTTCGGCGACCGCGTAAACCACGCCGAATCGCTGGCGAGCGCGGAGGTCGAGCTACTGTCCGACGACGCGGGCGACAAACTGGCGCGGCTGGATCGGGACGCGGAAGTCGACCGCCTGCTCACGGACCTGAAGTCCAAGCGCGGCCTTTTGACCTCATAGCGTTTACCTTCTGGTTAGCGAGCGTTGACCGGCTGGTAACCTGGTCCACGGTAGAAGAGAACGCGAATCCGACAAGGCCCGTTGACACCGGCATATCTTCCGGGTAACGTGGCCTCCACTTCATCACTTTGAGAACCGGCCTCCAGTCCGCGGGTTCTGTTACGCCAGCAGGGCTTGGTCTGCGCCGGTTTCTCCCAAAACTCGGAGACGCTCACGCTCATGAATCGATCCCAGCGATTCGGCCTTTGTGTCGCAGTTTTGTGTCTGCTTGCCGTATTCGCACATACTCGCCAGACGCTCGCAGGCTCTGCTGAGGATTGGAAGCCGATCGATCCCGCCGATCTTGCCCTGAAGGACAATCCCGCCAGCCCGGGCGCGAACGCGATGATTCTCTATCGCGAGAGCGCGGTGAACGAAAAGTACGCTGAAAGGGATGGCGCGTTCACGACGGAATACCTCCGAAAGAAGATTTTCACGCAAGAAGGCACGGACGCGGCGAATGTAGAAATTCCTTTCTTCAAGGAATATTCCGACGTGAAAGACATCCGTGCGCGCACGATCCGACCGGATGGAACGATCGTTAATTTCGAAGGGAAGCCTTTCGAGAAAACGATCGCCAAGCGAAGCGGACTCCAATACCTTGCCAAGACGTTCAGCCTGCCCGATGTGAAGCCCGGCTGCATTATCGAGTACAAGTACCGGCTGCAATTCAAACCTTTGCATTTGCCCGACCACGAGTGGGTGGTGTCGAGCGACATCTACACGCGCGAAGGGCGTTTTTCGATTTTGCCGTACGATTCCTACTGGCAAAATTTTCCGCTTCGTTTCAGACAGTATGGAATGAAGGAAACCGTCACCCCGCAGAAACAGCAGGACGGCTACTGGGCCGTGACGGTAAAGGACATTCCGGGCGTTTGGGATGAGCCCGACATGCCGCCCGACCGCGCGCTGGAAGCGCGGATTGAGTTCTTCCATGACGATGAGGGCACACCGCCGAACGAGACTCTCGATCAATACTGGGCGCGGACGGAGAAGCACTGGAATGACGAATTCGACCATTTTATTGGCAAGAAAAGCGCGATGGAACCGGAAGTGGCGAAGACGGTGGCCTCGACAGACACGCCAGAACAGAAGCTGCGCAAGCTTTACGATCGCGCACAACAAATTCGCAATTTGAGCAACGAAGATTCGAAGAGCGAGAAAGAGGCGAAGCAAGAAAATCTGAAGAAGAACAACAATGCCGATGACGTGTTGAAACACGGATACGGAGACGCCCGTGAAATAAATCTCCTTTACGTTGCGATGGCGCGGGCTGCGGGCTTCGATTCGAATTCGGTGCTGTTGGCCCCACGCAACTACGGCGTGTTTTATTCCCAGATGCGGGATACGAGCGCGCTTAATGCGGACATTGTGTGGGTGAAGGCCGGCGACAAGGAGTACTGGCTCGATCCTGGGGCGCGCTTCTATCCGTTCGGAATCTTGCCGTGGTATGAGACGAATACGGCGGGCGTTCGCGTCAGCTCGAAGCCCTCGGATTTTGTAACGTCGCCCGACCCCAAGATTGACGATGCGGTGATCACGCGCACGGCCGACATTTCGATAGATGCGGATGGCGCGGCGACGGGGAAAATCTCGGTGGATTTCGGGGGGCAATTCGCAGCGTTGCGGTGGGAAGAAGGCCGCAAGGACGACGAGACGGCTCACAAGAAAACCACAGAGGACGATATCAAGAAGTGGCTTCCGGCCGATGCAAACTTCGAACTGACGAAGCTCGATAACTGGGACAAGACGGACCAGCCGCTGCACGTGGAAGGCACAGTGAAGGTCGCGAACTTCGGAAGCTCGGTAGGGCACCGGTTGCTTGTGCCGGCATCGATTTTCGTGCCCTCGCAGACGCAGACTTTTGCAACTGCAGTGCGGCACAACGCGATCTATTTCCACTTCCCGTACAAGGAAGACGACACGCTGAAGTACACCGCGCCGGCGACGTTCAAGGTGGAGACGGTGCCGGAGAAAAAGGCGACCAATCCGGCTTCCATCGTGGCGTACGAAATGTCCGCCACGCACGACGGCACCTCAGCGGAAGTAAAACGGACGCTCAAAATCAACGCGCTCGTGATTCAGTCGCAGTATTACGCTGCGCTGCGGGCTTTCTTTAACACGGTGAAGAGCAATGACGAAAGCCAACTCGTTCTGCAGACGTCCGAAACCGCGAAGAATTAGCGTGACCCTTGCCGCGGCTTTCGTGAGCGCGGCGTGCGTTCTGGCGGTGTGTTCGCCTGCGGCGCGCGCAGGTTCGGACAACGCCCCGGAATGGTTTCGGACCGCCGCGCAGCAGACTGTGCCCGAGTATTCGAAGGAAACATCGGCCGTTGTGCTCTACGACGAAGAAATCATCGTCGTAAAGGACAACGGCGAAATCGACGTGACCCGCCGTCACGCGTGCAAGTTGTTGCGGCCCGACGGACGCGAGGAATGCGGCTACGCTTTCGTCCGCTTCGATAATCAGACCAAAGTTGCTTCCTTCCAAGCCTGGACCATCATGCCCAGCGGCGCGCAAATTCAGACCAAACAGAAGGAAGCGATCGAGGTCAGCCTCGTTGATTTTGAGGTGTTCAACGACCAGCGCGCGAAGATCATCAAGTTCCCCGAGGCGAACGTGGGGAGCGTGGTGGGTTACGAGTACACCCAGCGGCAGCGCCCATTCGTTTTCGAAGACGAGTGGGTTATTCAGCGCTCGATTCCGGTAAAGCTGGCGCGGCTTTCGCTGACGCTGCCTCCGAACTGGGAATTGACGACTTTCTGGGCCAACTACGACGAGCAAAAGCCCGTCTCGTCCAATGGGAATCAGAACGTCTGGGAGGTACACGATGTGCCGGCAATAGAAATCGAGCCGGACATGCCGCCATTTCTCGCGATCCAGGCGCGAATGGGTTTGAAGTATTTCCCGCAGAATCCCAGCATGCGCGCAAAGACGACCGGGTCGTGGGACGACATTGCAGCGTGGTATACGTCGTTGACCACGAACAGTCGCACGCCCTCGCCTGCGATGCAACAGAAGGTAACCGAACTAACTGCCGGCGTCGCGGATCCGCTCGCGCAGATGAAACTGCTGACGGCGTACATGCAGCGCAACATCCGCTACGCCGCGATTGAGATTGGCATCGGGGGGTTTCAACCGCACCCAGCCGCCGATGTATTCGCACACCAGTACGGCGACTGCAAGGACAAGGCGACACTGCTGAGCGCGATGCTGAAACAGGTTGGCATCGATTCGTACTATGTTCCGATTTATACCGAACGCGGCATCGTGAACCCGAAATTCCCGTCGATCAATTTCAATCACGTAATTCTTGCGATCAAGTTGCCCGATTCGGTTCCGGACGGCGGGCTGTTTGCGTTGTACAAGAGCCCGCGATTCGGGCGATTGTTGTTTTTTGATCCCACGAATGAATACGTACCACTGGGGTATTTACCGAGCTATCTGCAGGACAACTTCGGGCTCGTGGTCGGGCCTGACGGAGGCGAACTCGTGTCGCTTCCACTCGCGGCGCCGGCGACGAACCGTCTGCTCCGGACGGCGACGCTCAGCTTGGCGCCGACGGGCAATCTTAGTGGTGAAGTGAGAGAGTTGCGGTTCGGCGGACCTGCTGAAACAAGCCGCGCGCAGTTTTTGCGGCAGGCTCCGGCGGACCGCCAAAAGATCGTCGAAAAATTCCTCGGGAATTCGCTGTCGAGTTTTTCGTTGAACAGCGCCTCCGTTGGCAACCTCAATCAGTACGACGAGAACCTGCTCGTCGATTACAAATTCTCAGCAGACGCGTACGCGAAGGCGGCGGGCGACTTGCTGATTCTTCGCCCGCGTGTGGTTGGCGCGAAAGGCTCGAACCTGTTGAGCGGCAAGCCGAGGAAGTATCCGATCGAGTTTGAGGAAGCGTCGCGCCAGGACGATATTTTCGACATTACATTGCCCCCCGGCTACGTTGTCGACGAGCTTCCCAAGCCCGTCCAGGCGCAGTGCCCGTACGCCACATATAAAAGCGAAGTCGTGGTGAACGGTAACGTGCTGCGCTACAAACGCACCTACGAGATCACCGATATCATGGTGCCCACGCAGCATCTCGACGAGGTGCGCGACTTCTTCCATCAGATCGCGGCGGACGAGAAAGCGAGCGCCGTCCTGAAACGTTCCAACCCGTAAAACCCGCCGAACCGCGTATAGCCTGCGTGTTACCTTCATGCTGCCACGCGCTCGTCGTCGCGTGCGGAGAGTTCCATGAACAATCAAGTTCGTCTCGCCGTTCGCTTCGTTGTCTGTGTGGCTGGGCTTGCGTTGGTTCCGGTAATTCCGGTGTGCGCGCAGCAGTCGAACTACCCGCCGCCGGTGAATTTCACCGCCGATCAAGACCACCAGAACATGATGGACCAGCTTGGGATCAAGAAGCTCCGCGAGGGTCCGAGCGGCGACGAGAAAGCTCCGAATCACGCGAACTACGATGAGTCGCTAGCGAATCCGTATCCGAATCTTCCCGATCCGCTGACTCTCGCGAACGGACAGAAGGTGACCACCGCAGCGATGTGGTGGAACGTACGCCGTCCTCAAATCGTCGAAGACATGGAGCGCGAGGTCTATGGACGGCTGCCGAAAAGGATTCCGAGCGTCACGTGGACAGTCCAGGTGACGGACCGTGAATATGTGGGATTCACCCCGGTGATTGCGAAGAAGCTCGTCGGGCACGTCGACAATTCTTCGTACCCACTGATCAACGTCGATATTCAGATGACCGTCGTCGTACCTGCAAACGCGAAAGGACCGGTGCCCGTCTTGATGATGTTCGGTCCCAGCATGCTGCCAAATCCCACGCAGCCGCCGCAGGAGGATCTCGACAAGATCAACACCGCGCTAAAGACGCTTCTCGAACAGCAGGACCCTTCGTTAAAAGCGATCTTCGATCAGTACCCGGGTTACAGCCCAGTGCCGTCGCAAGTACGGCCGTTTACGATGCGCACACCGGGCGCGCCCGTGCCCGAGCCGCCTTCGACACAGGTGTTGATCGAGCACGGTTGGGGCTACGCGGCAATCAACCCCGCGAGTATTCAGGCGGACAACGGCGCCGGCCTAACGCGCGGCATCATCGGCCTCGTGAATAAAGGCCAACCGCGCAAGCCCGACGATTGGGGCGCGCTGCGCGCGTGGGCGTGGGGAGCTGCACGCGGGCTCGACTATTTCGAGACCGATCCTACGGTCGATGCGAAGCACGTCGGCATCGAAGGTGTCTCGCGTTACGGCAAAGGCGCGCTCGTCACGTTGGCGTTCGAGCAGCGCTTCTACATGGGATTGATCGGTTCGTCCGGCGAGGGTGGCGCGAAGCTGAACCGCCGCAACTGGGGCGAATCCGTCGAGAATCTCACCGGCGGCGAATATTACTGGATGGCCGGAAATTTCATGAAGTACGGAGCGTCGGAGGCGACGTTTGGCAGCAAGAACCCGAGCGACCTCTCAGTCGACTCGCACGAGTTGATCGCGCTTTGTGCGCCACGGCTAACGTTTATCAGCTACGGCGTGCCGGAGATGGGTGACGCGAAGTGGCTCGACCATCAAGGCAGCTACATGGCCGCCGTCGCCGCGGAACCTGTGTTCCGATTGCTCGGCGCGAAAGACCTGGGCGTAATGGAAGACTACAAAACAGCGAAGATGCCGGGCGTGAACGTGGGCTTGCTCGATGGCCAACTCGCCTGGCGCCAGCACGACGGCGGGCACACTGATGCGCCGAACGTGAAGTACTTCATCGAGTGGGCGAACAAGTTTATCGACGCAGAGTACGTGCCCGAAACGCCGCCGCACTAACCTCCGCCGATTTTCATTAAACGCGCGCACCGGCTTGGCACATTTTCGCCTTTTCTACGGCTATTTTTTGTGACCGCGTTGGCAATAGCGCGCCGGACACCGCTCGCTCATCCCGCCGTATTTGCGC
>Ga0210391_10002754_pt1 | contig 15097 bp, 15 predicted proteins | sample IncBWC12OmetaG_FD_160573 | JGI IMG/M metagenome (GOLD analysis project Ga0210391, IMG submission 160573) | Forest soil microbial communities from Barre Woods Harvard Forest LTER site, Petersham, Massachusetts, United States - Inc-BW-C-12-O ... | reverse complement strand
CAACGACCAGAAAGACGGCCAGCGCCACGAGAAAACTGGTCTCGACGGTGAGGATCGCCGAAGCGAGCATGCAGGTGACGGACAGAACCGAAAGAAAAGCGTAATCGCGATTGGTTCGTGCGGAGTAGAGGCGAACGAGCGTCGCGAAAAGCAGCAGGTGAATCGCTGCGAGCAGCGCCGCATAGAGCGCCGGATTGGGCGCGTTGTCCGCGAGGCTTCGCGAAAGGAAGAAGAGGTCGAGTGGGAAGAACAGGAAATAGGCGAGCACCAGTTCGGTGGCGAAACGAACTGTGATCTCGGGGCCTTTGCCGCGCCAGAGCCGGTACGCCTTGATGAAGATCGCGGCGGGCGGGGCGATCGCGGCGATTGGGTCGAGCTTGCCAGTGGAAACGATCGAGAGGATGCCGGTCGAGACGAGCAGGAAGAGGGAAACTTCGAAATAGCGCTGGACCGCCGGGACGGGTTGCGAGAGGGGCGAAGGCACGGGTTGCGCGGCGGCGGACATGGCGTGTTTCGATCCTAGCATCCGGGTGCGGGGTGCACGTGCGTTAGACGCCTAACATGCAATGCGGTTTGTGGCACTTGGGCCGCGAGGCGGACTTGGGACCAGGTCGGGAGCAGGTGGGAAATGAGAGGCGACATTTGTGTCAATTAGAACGTGATCTTTTGTTGAGAGCGCCGGAGTTACTTCCGTTTCTAATCGGCAGGCACTCCGATTAGAAATTATCAACTGGGTTGCAAGTGGACGTCGACGGAGGAGAAAAACCTGCCGGGTCAATTCGCTGCGCTGACCCGCCCTTACAGGAAATGAATCGCGCAATTGAGTTATGCGGTTCGCATGAGCACAGGCTGCGCTGCAGGCTATCCCACTACCGATGGCGAGCTGCGCTCGTCCGCGCAGACTGAAGTCTACGCTACGCCATCGGCCGATTGGTGCCCGAGCCGACTTTCGTTTATTGCCGCGATACATATTGCGGATGTTAACAGCTTAGCAGCGAAAAAAGACCTGTACGGAGGGACGGAAATTTTGGGAGTTCCAGGACTGTACTTTCTGGCGGGCACCGATCGAGGGGCGGAGTTCGTGCGACACTAACCCGCGATGAGTGAACAGTTGGCTGGGCCTGCGCTGAAAAAATTGCGGGAGCATTTGTTGGCGTGGTTTGCGCTGCACCGGCGCGAGTTGCCGTGGCGGGCGTCACGCGACCCGTATCGCGTGTGGATCGCGGAAGTGATGCTGCAGCAGACGCGCATTGCGGCGGTAATTCCGTATTACGAGAGGTTTCTCGCTCGATTTCCGAATGTGAAGGAGCTGGCCGAAGCGCCGCAGCGGGAAGTGCTGAAGATGTGGTCGGGCCTCGGTTACTACAGCCGGGCGCGGAACCTTCATGCGGCGGCGAAGCGGATCGTGGCCGAGCATGGCGGCGTGTTCCCGCGCGAACTGGATGCTGCGCTGGCGCTGCCTGGGATTGGCGTCTACACGGCGGCGGCCGTGTTGAGCATCGCGTATGACGTGCCGCTGGCGGTGCTGGATGGAAATGTGGCGCGGGTGCTGGCGCGAATCAACGCGATACGAGGTGAGTTGCGCGCGTCGGAAAATTGGGCGGCGCTCGGCGAGATCGCGAACGAGTGTTTGGTGGCGGAGCGGGCGGGAGATTGGAATCAGGCACTGATGGAGCTGGGCGAGGTTTGTTGCACGCCGAAGAGTCCGACATGCCTTGTTTGCCCGGTAGTGCATGAATGCAAGGCGTACGCGCTGGGGATTACGGGAGAGATTCCGGAGCCGCGACGGAAGCGGGCGACGGTTACGGTGAAGATTGCGGCGGCGGTGCTGGTCGATGGACGCGGGAGGACGTTGCTGGTGCGCGATCCGGGGGCGCATGACGACGTGCTTTTCTCGCGGATGTGGCAGTTTCCCGCGGTGGATGTAAAGAAGAATGCGCGGACGGAGCTACGGGAGCATCTACGAGAGACGTTGGGGCTTGATGTCGGCGTGAAGCTGGAGAAATTGGAGGCGGCTCGGCATGGGGTGACGTTTCGCGACATAACGCTTGAGCCCTACTTGGTTAGGGTGGAGACGTTGCCGAAGGTGGGGCGGACTCGGGTGCTGATGTTGGCGAAGCTTGGGACTGTTCCGATTTCCGGTGCTACGAGGAAGATTGCTAAGAGGGCGGCGGGGGCGATGAGTGGGGGCACGAAGCAAAAGCTAGACAAGGACGCACCCTTTTGAGAGGAAAAGGGTGCGGCACCCCCGGAAAAGCGGGGCTCGGCGTCGGAGAGAGAGTGGGCCGGCGGTGAGCGTGATGGTGGCGCGATGAGTGGTCGTAGGATGACAGCCGGGTCGGCTATCCCACTGGAGGACTAAAGGTGGTCGATAAAGAGGAAGTAGGAGCTGGACCAGAGGGCGGAGGGAATGCTGGCTTGGGGGCGGGCAGTGATGATGATCTTGAAAAATTCGTGGTCGGAGGCTAGGTCGTCGAGGAAGGCGCCGCCGAGGGACGAGGGATCGGGCTGGATGCGCGCGAGTTCTCGCAGCGCGTCGTAGATAATTTCATTGGCGGGGGCCATCGGCGTCGAGAATTTGTGAGTGCGGAACTGTAGACCGGAATTGAGCATGTTGAAATGCCAGGCGATGCAGGCGGCCATCGAAACCGCGCGTTCAAAGCGATCGGAGTAGTTGGCCACGGCGGGCTCATCGGAATCTGACGACGGCGGACCGACGAACGGATCAAAGATAAGCAGGACGCGGCGTTCATCTTCACGCGCGAATTCTCGGACCATCAGATGGCCGGCGCGCGCGGAAACTTTCCAATCGACAAAACGGGCGCTGTCGTTGGTGGTGTATTCGCGGAGCGAGTGGAGTTCGTGGCCGCGTCCGCGGAATTGCGAAGACATTTCACCGCTGATGAGCGGGAGGACTTCGTAGAAAGGATCGGTGTCGGCGACGCGAGGGTAAACGACGATTTCGAGATTCGAATCGACAATGCGCGTTTTTTCGAAGAAGCCGAAGGGGAAGCGCGTGCGGATGCCGAACGAATCCTGGCGATAGACGCCGCGGCGCGGGAACGTGACTTCGACTTTCTGGCGTGACGAGTTGAGGCGCGGAATGTACGGGAAGAAAACGGGCTTCGAGAGAATTTCGCTGGCGCCCGGTTTTTTATCCTTTTTGGGATCGCCGACGACACGCAGCGAGAACGACGGGAGCATCTGTTTTTCGTTTTGCAACTCGACTTCGGCGAGGACGGGCTGGCCGGCGAAAATGTGCTCGGGCAAATCGAAATGAAGATTGACGGCGGTGAGGACGGCGCGCGAGAGTACGCCGGAGATCAAGATGCCCGCGAGAGCGCAGGCGAGAATCATGAACAGCATGTTATTGCCGGTGTTGACCGCGGCGAGGACCAGAATGAAAACGGCGGCGAGGTAGATGATGCCCTCGCGCGTGAGTTTGTAATCGACCTGGTAGACGATCCAGCGGAGGCTGGTGCGTTTGGCGAGGCGCGGAACGATGGTGACGGCGACCCATCCGGCGAGTCCGAGCGCGACGGCTGTGGTGGTGGCAGCGAGAACGATGCGGCCCTGCTGCGCGGCGGCGGCGGAGAAGAGCGCAACGATCAGCGCACCGGAAAGAACAGCGATGGCGAGGGCGAAGTTGCGCCAGCCGCCGCGGTCGCGCTGTTCCCAAAGGCGATGGAGCGTGGATTCGGCCATCAGGCGCGGCTCCGCATGGCGCTAGACCGGAACGCGAGTGGAGTCGACGATTTCGCCGAGAATTGCCTCGGCTTGCTCGGATTTCTTTTGGGTGGAGACGTAGCGCGAGCTGACGACGACGCGGTGCGCGAAGACGGGGACGATAAGTTTTTTGAAATCGTCAGGCAGGCAGAAGTCGCGACCTTCGACGAAGGCGCGCGCTTGCGCGGCGCGGTGGAGCATGACCGCGCCGCGAGGGCTTACTCCGAGGCTGAGCAGTTCGGTCTGGCGCGTGCGGTCGACGATTTCGAGTGCGTAGTCGAGCAGGCTGTCGTGAACTTTTACGCGGGAGACGGCTTCCTGCATGGCGACGACGTCGGCGGCGTCCATGACGGGGGTGATCAAATCGACAGGCGCGTGGCCGGCGTTATTGCGCAGAATTTCTTTTTCGCTTTCGCGGCCGGGGTAGCCCATGCGGATGCGCATGAGGAAGCGATCGAGCTGAGATTCGGGCAGCGGGTAGGTGCCGTGGTGCTCGATGGGATTCTGCGTGGCGAGCACGAGAAAGGGATTCGGAAGCGGGTGGGTGTGGTTGTCGACGGTGATCTGCGCTTCGTTCATCGCCTCGAGCAGCGAGGACTGCGTTTTCGGCGTGGTGCGGTTGATTTCGTCGGCGACGATGATGTTGGCGAAGATCGGGCCGGGCTTGAATTCGAATTCGTGAGAGACGGGATTGAAGACACTGATGCCGATCACGTCGCCGGGAAGCAGGTCGGAAGTGAACTGGATGCGCTGGAACGAGCAGCGAAAGGAGCGGGCGAGCGCGTGAGCGAGGGTCGTCTTGCCAACGCCGGGAACGTCTTCGATCAGCAGGTGGCCACGCGCGAAAAGGGTGGTGAGCGCGAGCTTGATGACTTCGTCCTTGCCCTTAACCGCTTTGGAGATGTTGCGGACGAGATCCGCCAGGCGGGCAGAGACGGGGGATGAGTTCGCCGGAGACACGGTAGTGGTTTGCAATTCCCAAGGCCTTCTGCTACAAATTGAGCTTCTGCTTCGGTTTACGCGGGCGACTAGCTCAGTTGGTTAGAGCGCTCCCCTCACACGGGAGAGGTCAAAGGTTCAAGTCCTTTGTCGCCCACCACTCCCTTTACGAGATTCGGATACAGGGTAAGTTTGCCATCACCGCTTGGACGCGCGGCGGGGCAATTTGTGTGTATGTGCCTTCAGAGTAGCTGTACTTTTTGACGGGGCGGGTGGTGGCCTGGCGCAGGCGGCGAGGTGGGCGTGGCGGATTACCGCCGACAATGGGACGCGCATCGCAGGCGGCGAAACTTAGCCGCGATCGCCGTCGTTGGAATTATCCCATGCGGCCTCCTAGTTAGCGTGATCCCTCAGAATTTTCCGTGGGCTGAATACATTCAAAGCGCGCTTTTGACTGGGTGGGTTCTCGGGTTTGCATTTGTCGCGGTCTGGTCGCAATCGTTTAGGTGTCCGAGATGCGGAGAGTATTTCTGCCGGACCTGGTGGTACAACAAGAGCTTTTTGGCGGGGAAGTGTGTGCATTGTGGGCTCGAGAAGTATGCGGATGGGTGAGAGACGCGGACAGCGCGAGGCCGGGTTTACGCCCGAAAACATTCACAGAGAAAGCGGAGAACCTCATGAGTTCCACGGAGGCACTTTGACGGATCACAACGCCTCGGTAGGGCGGCGGTGGAACCCGAAGAGAGATCCTTCGGCCGATGAATCGGCCTCTGGATGACGGAAACTTCAGTTGGTCGGCGACGAGAAAGCTTGGGAAACGGAACCGTGAGAGTGAGGCGAACGTCTAAACGGGCGGTGAATTGAATGACTAACTTTTTGAGATTCTTGCAGGTGCTGGCGTTGGGGACGTGGATCGGGTCGATTTTTTATTTCAGCGCTGTGGTGGCGCCGTCGGCGTTTGCGGTGTTGCGAACGAAGGACGACGCGGGGCTGCTCGTGGGGCAATCGCTTTCGCGGCTGCACGCGCTGGGGCTGATCGCGGCGATCGTTTTTCTGATTGCGGGCGGAGCGATCGCGGGATCGATTCGCGTGTTTTCGAAGCCGGCGATGACCGGCGTGGTGCTGATGGTGCTGCTCACGGCGATTTCGCAGAACAAAGTGACGCACCGGATGAACGAATTGCGGACGGCGATGGGATCGGTGGAGAAGACGCCGGCGGACGATCCGAGGCGGGCGGAGTTCGACAAGCTGCACTCCGTGTCGGTGGGGCTGGAAGGCGCGGTGCTTTTGATCGGGCTTGCTTCGCTGTATCTGACGGTGAAAAGCCCGATCGAATAGCGAGTGCTATTTCCGGGCGCGGCGTTTTGGTTTAGTGCGGCGCGATTTTGTGACGCGCTTCTTCGGCGATTTTTTCTTGGCGCGTTTTTTGGTTGGGGCTTTGGTGACTTTGCGTTTTTTGCCGTAGTGTTCGACGGCGCGCCACATGTACCAGCTGGCGATGCTGCGGTAGGGGCGCCAGCGTTCGCCAAACTCGGCGAGTTCGCGCGGCTTGGGGATGAAAGGCTTGTTGTAGGTGAGCGCGAAACCTTTCTGCACGCCGTAGTCGTGAATCGGGAGCACGTCCGGGCGCCCGAGACGGAAAATCAAAAACATTTCGACGGTCCAGGCGCCGATGCCTTTTACGGAAACGAGGCGCGCGACGAGTTCTTCGTCGGAGAGCGAGCGGGCGGCTTCGAGAGTCGGGACGATGCCGTCGATGGTTTTTTGCGCGAGGTCGTGCATCGCGGCGGCTTTGGCGTTCGAGAGTCCGGCTTCGCGAAGAGCTTGAATGGATGTGGCGAGAATTTCGTGCGGCGTGGGGCACTGGCCGTTCGCGCCGAGCGCTTTGATACGCGAGAAAATTTTGGCAGCGGCTTTGCCGCTAATGCTCTGATGGACGATGGCTTCGAGGAGCGATTCGTAGACCGAGTCGCAGGTGTCGAGCGCGAATTTGAATTCGCCGTTTTTGGCGATGAGGCGGGCGAGGCGCTTGTCTTTCGCGGTGAGGTGCGCGTGGGCGGCGACGTGGTCGTAGGGGAGTTTGAGTTCGGCGGCCATGGTGTAGGAACGCGACGACAGTTTAGCAGTCAGCTGAATTTGATGGTTTCTTCGATTGAGGGGACGGGGGCTTGGCGTAGCCAGAATGGGTTTTGGGAGGGCCTGAAGCCGACCAGGTCGTCGGCGGAGAGCGGCTCGATCAGCGAGACGCTCGACTTCGCGGGATCGTAGCGGACGTTGACTGTTTTCCGGGTGAAGCGGTCTTTTACGGTTTTGAGTTGCATGTTGCTGCCGCCGTGGACCAGGAAGAGGCCGGTATGGGAGCGATCGTTCGCGGCGTAGCGGTAGTTGAAATACACGGCAGGAATTCTGACTCCGACGCCGCGGCTGACGAAGCCGACTGTGGCGCCTTCCACTGTCGCCGGAGCGACTGGCCAAGTGCGGCTCTGCTTCCGTTGCGTGGCGTAGCGGATCCAAATGAAGAGCCAGTACGCCGCGAAGACGGCGACGGCGATTGCAATGGCGTAGCCCCAGTATTTCATCGGCGTCGAGAATGTCTCACGAAATATACACCGTCCCGAGCGACGGGCGCGCGAGGCGAATTATTTCAATACGTCGCCCAGGGACGGGATCGGAGCAATTTTCAGCGTCCAAGGGTCTTGCGTTGCTCTCAGGCGCCCGAACCGTGGATTAAAGTACTCGCCCAGTAGCGAAATATTCGGATCCTTCGATTTGTAGCGAATGGTGACGATGCCGCCGACAAGAGCGCTGCACGCGGCTTTGACTTCTACCTCGTCGCGACTCGTGCCCCGCAGTACGAACGTCCCGCGGTAGTCTTGGCCGTTGACTGAGAACGAGTAGCGAACCGCCGCGACATACGGTGCGAGGTATTGGCCGTTCCGCAGCTGGCCCAATGTTGCGGAATCGATTCTCGCTTGAGCGACGGGCCATCGGTGGCCAACGGCAAGCCGAGAGAAATGACGCAGAGACGGGAACAGACCCCAGAGGGCGACAAGCATGAAGACGATTGCGAAGACGAGCGATCCGTCGATTTCATTCATGCGGCTTGAGGGGCGATTGAGTCGGCATACGCGCGTGGGGCCGGCGGCGGGTTCGCATGTTACTATCGGGGGCTTATGAAAACGGGAATTATTGGTCTGCCGCAAGTAGGAAAGTCGAGTCTGTTCCGGATCCTCACCAAAGCGAGGGTGGAGGGGCGGAGCACGCCGAACCAGGCGCACATTGGCATCGCGAAAGTGCCCGATCCGCGCGTGCTGGCGCTCGCGGAACTCTATAAGCCGAAGAAGAATACATTCGCGACGATCGAGTACGTCGATGTGGGTGGGTTGCAGAAGGATCGCGAGAAAAATTCGGCGTCGCTGGTGCCGCTGCGCGAGGCGGATGCGCTGGCGAACGTGATTCGTTTGTTCGAAGATCCGGCGATTCCGCATCCGGGTGACAAACTGGACGCGATGCGCGACATCGAGTCGGTAGAAGTCGAGCTGATGCTGTACGACCTCGAGCAGATTTCGAAGCGCATCGAGCGCGTCGAGAAAGACCTGAAGAAAAAGAAAGAACCCGCGCTCGAAGCCGAATTCGCTGTGCTGCAGAAGTGCCGCGCGGCTTTGGAATCCGAACAGCCGCTCCGGGAACTCGAACTGAAGCCGGAAGAGGCCAAGCGGCTGAGCAGCTTCGAATTGCTCTCGCGCAAGCCAATGCTATTCGTGCTGAACCTCGGGGACGACGAAGCGCCCGAGATCGACAACGCGATTGCAAAGTACAAATTGGAGAAGCTCACATCGAAGCCGAAGACGCTGATTGTGCCATTCTGCGGAAAAATTGAAGCTGAACTTTCCGAACTGCCCGACGCGGAAGCGGCCGAGATGCTAAGCGCGTACGGTCTGAAGACCTCGGGCCGCGATCGCTTGATTCAAGCGAGCTATCAGCTGCTCGGACTGATTTCGTTTCTGACGGCGGGCGAGCCCGAATGCCGGGCCTGGACGATCAAGCGCGGAATGAACGCGCAGGAGGCAGCGGGCGCGATTCACAGCGACATTGAGCGCGGCTTCATTAAAGCCGAAGTGGTGAACTGGGAAAACCTGGTGAATGCGGGGAGCATGGGCGCAGCGCGTGAGAAGGCGCAGGTGCGGCTCGAAGGCAAAGAGTACATCGTGCAAGACGGCGACGTGATCTCATTCCGCCACTCGGGGTAGAGGCGGTCTGGGGTAGAGCCAGCGGCGCAGACTGAAGTCTACGCTACCGAAATCGGGGAGAGATCCTTCGGCCGATGAATCGGCCTCTGGATGACGTCAAAGACCCGGTCCACGGGTTTACTTCTCCGATCCGCACGAGGGGCTGCAAGCCCGTAACTTTTGGGCCCGACACGTCGGAGATGAAGCTCCGACCTTTCTCGCGATTTCGATGGACCTCAATTCAAACCGAATCCTGCTGGGAGCGTTGCTCGGCGCAGCGGCAGCCGGCGGCAACGTGCTGGGCGGCGTGCTGGTCGCGCACCGGCAATGGTCCAACCGTTTCCTGAGATATTTCATCGCGGTGGGCGCGGGATTCATGCTGGCAACCGCGGTGCTGGAAATGATTCCCGAGTCGCTCGCGCTGGCGACCGAGGCGGGCGGCAAATCGCGAACGATCGGCGAGACGCCTGTGGTTTTCCTGTGGGTCCTCGCGGGATATTTCCTGGTTCATTTTTTTGAGCACACGCTCGCGCCGCATTTTCATTTTGGCGAGGAAGAGCACCACGATCAGGTAGCGCACTCCCACGCAAGCTATGCGGCGCTGCTGGGCCTCGGCATTCACACGTTTTTCGATGGCGTGGCGATCGGGGCCGGGTTGCTGGTGTCAAGCTGGCTGGGCGGCGTGATCTTCGTGGCGATTCTGCTGCATAAGCTGCCGGAGGGATTTACGGTGGCGTCGTTGATGCTGGCCAGCGGGAAAAGCGCGCGTGCGGCGGTTTTGTCGTCAGCGTTGCTCGGCGCGATGACGCTGCTGGGAATGGCGTTCATGTTCGTGGTGCACGGGACGGTGAGTTATGCGCTGCCGCTTTCGGCGGGCGTGACGCTGTATGTGGCGGCGACGGATCTGGTGCCGGAGTCGAACAAGGAGCACGGCGTCGGGATGGGGGCGCTGGTTTTTCTCGGTGTGGCAGTCATGATCGTGGCCAAGATTCTCTTTCACTTCTAAACCCCCAAATCTCTAAAACCTAGACTTCTAAACCTGGAACTATTCCCAGGATTTGAAGGAATCGAGGGTGAAGGACGCCTCGGTGGGCGTGCCCTGTGGTGTGTTTGGGCGCTCTTCGTTTAAGTCCAATTTAATCAATGGCTTGGGATTGCGGCCCGCCCGTGCCTCCTTTGGCGAATCGGCCTTCGAAAGGGAGCTCCAAGCGGGCAACTTTTGGCGGAGGGGCGGGTTGCATCCATAGGGTCAGAGAGGCCCATGTATGGAACACACGCAAGCCTTGCAACTTTATGGTGCGATGGGTGTTAGATACAATGTGGAGGCTATGACCAGGTCTGACGTCCAACTGATGCTGGACGTGAAGGCAGGGGACGAAGCGTCCTTTGAGATCCTTCTGCAGAAGTATCGCTCGCCTTTGGTGAATTTTCTTTTCCGGATGGTGCGGGATCGAGCGACGGCAGAAGACCTGGCGCAGGAAGTTTTCCTCCGCGTATACAAGGCGCGCGCTCAGTATTCTCCCAGCGCGAAATTCACGACTTGGCTTTTCCGGATCGCAACAAATCTGGCATTGAACTCGGTGCGGGATAACCGTCACCGACAGATGGACGTTTCGATCGACGCGCCGGTCGAAGAGGATGAAGCGCCGCCATTGCAACTGCCGTCGCGCGAAATGCGCATCGACGAGCACATGGTGGAGCGGGACCGGGCGGAATTCATCCGCCAGAAAATTTCAGCGCTGCCGGAAAAGCAGCGCGTAGCGGTGTTGCTACACAAATACGAAGAGATGGATTACGCGGATATCGCGAAGGTTTTGGAATGTTCGGAAAGCGCGCTCAAGTCACTTTTGTTCCGCGCCTACGAAACCCTGCGAGTGCAACTGGCCCCTCTGGTGTCCCAGCCAGCTGAGGGTGGCAGGGAAGGAAGGTCGTAATGAACAACGTGAAGAAATGCGATGACGTATCGAATCAGTTGATCGCCTATCTGGATCGCCGCGCAAATTCGGCGGACCGCGCCGAGGTGGAGGACCACCTGGCTTCGTGCGCGAGCTGCCGGGCGCGGGCGGAAGAGTTCCGCCTGATGTTTGGCGCGATGGACCAGATTGAGACGATCGAACCTTCGGCGGCGTTCGATGCGCGGATTCGTGAACGGATCGCGCAGGAAGCGCGGCCGAGATGGTTCTCTTGGCTCGTGCCGCAACCGCGGCTGGCGTTTTCGATGGCGATGCTGCTGGCGCTGAGCGTGTGGATGGCGAAGCTGCCGCGCGAGAACGCGAACGTGACGACGGCGGGGATTGAGCAGCAGGACTTCGACGCGATCAAGGACCTGGACGTTCTGGAAAACTACGACGTGCTGAGCAAGTTCGACGCGCTCGACGAAGTTACCACGGATCAGGTGATGCCGGGTCAGACGACGGTGCAGCCCGTAAATCAGCCGGCGGCACAGCAGCCCGCGGCGGAAGAATAACTTTTCGTTTTCGTAAGGCAACGGAGAAATGCAATGCGGTGCGCTAGGACACTGGGAGCGTTCGCGCTGGCCCTGCTGGTGGGGCTTGCGGCTCCGTGTGTTCGCGCGCAGAAGCATGGAGGCGGCGGTGGCCATGCGGCGCCGCACGGGAGCGCTCCGCCACGGCAGAATGTGGGGCGGCCTCCTGCGAATCATCCGAATGCGCGCGTGGAAGCGCGAGCGCCACAAGCCGGCGGTGCGGCGCGCGGAGAAGCAGGCAACGCAAATGCGTACCATCCTCCCGCGAACGCGGAGCAGAACGTTGGCGCTGGTGCGCAGCGACCGGCGGGGAATCCACAACAGGGTGGCACGGCAAACGCGAACGAACGCTCGATGTCCAAGCTGCCGCCGAAATGGGCGGAGAATTTGAGGGACCGTTCGCCGGAAGAGCAGGAGCGCTTCATGCAGAACAACGAGCGCTTCAAGAGTTTGCCGCCGGCGCAACAGGCACAGATCCGGCAGAAGCTGAAGGACTGGAACAATCTCTCGCAGACAGAGCAGAACGCGATGCGCGACCGGCAGGAAACCTGGCAACGCATGTCGCCGGAGCAGCGGCAGTACGTGCAGAAATCGCTGCTGCCAAAGTGGCAGTCGATGTCCGCCGACCGCAAGGCGCTGGTGACCGGCCGGCTGCACACACTGCAGCAGATGAACCCTGACCAGCGAGCGGCGGCGCTAAACGATCCGCGATTCATGCAGGGGCTATCCCCGGATGAGCAGTCGGTGCTGCGCGGGCTCGATTCGGTACGGAATCCCAATCCGTAAGCTCGTCGTAATTCCAAAATGAAACAATCGAGTTTTTCGACCGTGCGGCGGCGCGTGAGCGCGTTGGTGTGTGCGAGGGGCGGCGGGAAGCGCGTCTCAATCTTGCGAAAGCAAGCGAGAGATGCAAAAAATTTTGCGGCACTGTTGACTGATACGAAACAAAAAAATCGCGCCGTGGCAATGGTGTATCCATCGCTACGATAGAAGGGAAACTCCTTCCACAACTAATTGTGGTTTTGCCCACAGACGAGCACTAGAGAAGTTTCCGCGCAAAAAATCTTTTCCCACAAGAAAAAACGAATCCTCCGCGAATAGCGCTTGACATGGTTTGCAGCGCATCTACAATCGGGGTCCAAAGTGGTTTGAAGTGGCGCGAAGTGGCAGCAAATGTGGTTCGGTGGTCGGGCGGCCAACGAGTGAACCAAACAGCGCACACGCAAGGCGGGCGGGACTCAACTCCACATGCTTCGGGGAAGCCATCAAGCAACTGTCGACGAGAAGGGCCGCATGAAAATTCCGGCCGACTTCCTGGCGGAGCTGCGCAAATCGGGAAACCAGTACTACGTGACGAGCGAGAACGGAGTTTTCGCGAAGGTTTTTCCGCTGAAGGCGTGGGAAGAAATCGAAAAGAAGCTGGCGAAAGTTTCATCGCTGAACGCAGCGAAGCAAAAGTTTTTGGCGCGCACCAGCTACTACGGACAGCAAGTGGACGTGGACGGGCAGGGCAGGATCCTGATGCCCCCGGTGCTGCGTGACGAGGCGGATTTGAAAGGCGAAGTGAACGTGCAGGGGCGGCTGACGTATTTGGAAATCTGGAACAACGCGCGATTCCTGGATGAGATGAAGAAGAACCCGATCACGCCGGAAGACGCGAAGACGCTGGAATCGTTGGGTATCTAGTTTGTGAGCGTGCTGCACACGCCGGTCCTTTTGGCGGAAGTTCTGGACTGGCTGAGTATTCGGCCCGATGGGATGTATGCAGATGCGACCGTCGGGACCGCGGGCCATATTTTAGAAATTGCAAAGCAGTTGACCACGGGGCGGGTGTTGGGGCTGGACCGCGATCCGCAGGCACTGGCGATCGCGGCGGAACGGCTGGAGCCGTACAAGCAGCGGGTGATTCTGGTGCATCGAGAGTTTTCACAAATCGGCGAGGTCGCGGCGGCACAGAACTTGCCGCCGTTCGATGGAGTGATCGCCGACCTGGGGATTTCGACTCTCGAGCTCGACAGCCCTGAGCGCGGATTTTCGTTCCGCTGGGCGGCCGACCTCGATATGAGGATGAACCCCGACAATCCGCTGACGGCGGACGAAATTGTGAATCAGTGGTCAGAGAAAGAGCTGGCCAATCTTCTCTACAACAACGCAGAGGAGAGAGATTCCTACAGAATCGCCAGGGCGATCGTGCGTGCGCGGCCGATCCGCGATACCGAACACCTGGCAACGGTTGTGGCAGGGGGCCGAAAAGCAAGGGGAAGGCAGAGACTGCATCCCGCGACAAAAACGTTTCTGGCGCTGCGGACAGCGGTGAATCGAGAAGAGGAGGAACTCGGGCAGTTTCTTTCGCGGACCCCTGCCACTTTGAATCTGGGAGGACGGTTGATCGTCCTCAGCTATCACTCGCTGGAGGATCGGGCGGTGAAGCGATCGTTTCAGGACCTGGCTCGCACGGGCGAGTACAAGGTGCGGACGAAGAAAGTAATCGTACCGAGCGAGGCGGAGACGCGGGAAAACCCGCGAGCACGCAGCGCGAAGATGCGAGTGATTGAAAGAGCGGCGACGGCGGAAAGCCTGGCGCCCGAGGTGCGGGGATGACGGAATACTACACGGTAAAAAGAATCGACAATTCGCGGCTGGTGCGGCCGATGGCTCCGGCGCGGCTGAAGGATTACGGGCGTCGCGTGGCGGTGGGCTGCGCGATGGCGGCGTTCCTGCTGGTTTACGCGTGGCAGCACTTCGAGTGCATCCGGCTGCGGTACGAAGTGCAGCAGCTCGAAGCGCAGCGCGCGGAATCGGCGGAAATGAACAAGCGGCTGCACGTGCAGGTATCGGCGCTCACGTCGGCAGGACGCGTGGACACGATCGCGCATGACGAGATGGGCTTGACGGTGCACGCGCCCGGCGAAGTGGTGGGATCGGAAGGCACGGCGGAGCCCGTGTTGGCACAAGCGCGTTTGATGGCGGCGCAGCGGCAGTAACGCGGCATGTGAGCGCGGATTCGCGCTTCCAAAAAGTTTGCGCGGTGGGATGAAGCAGAGCGGCTCGCGCGTGGCGAGCCGTTTTTCGGCGCCTGACGGATGGTGGCCGGCACGAGATCATTCGAACGTTAGGCGGAATCGATGGAGCAGCGCAGGCCGCGTCTCCGCTGGTTGTTGATCTGGGCCGTGGCGGTGGTTTGGATGGCGGCGGTGGTGGGCCGCCTGGCGTATCTCCAGCTTTACTGCTACGGCGATTACTTCGCGAAAGCCCAGCGTCAACAACAGCGCACATTCGAAGTCAGTCCCCCGCGTGGCGATATCTACGACCGAAAAGGCCGCGAGCTGGCCATCAGCATTCCAATGGACTCTGTTTTCGCCGATCCCTCCGACATGAACGATCCGGGCATGGTGGCGCGGCTGCTCGCGCCGGCGCTGGATCTGCAGCCCGCTGACATCGAGCAAAAAATCCGCGACGCGAGCAAACCGGTGCGGATCGCGAAGAAGCTCACTCCCGAAACCGTCGAGCGCATCGACGAGATGAATCTGAAAGGCGTGTTCTTCCAGAAAGAAAACCGGCGCGTGTATCCGTTGCACGAGCTCGCGGCGCACGTGTTGGGCTATGTCGATACGGACGAGAAGGGCATCGGCGGCATCGAACACTCGCTCGACAAATGGATTCGCGGCAAGCCGGGGCACGGCGTGGTGATGGCGGACGGAAAGCAGCGGCACTACGA
>Ga0210391_10002753_pt1 | contig 15099 bp, 10 predicted proteins | sample IncBWC12OmetaG_FD_160573 | JGI IMG/M metagenome (GOLD analysis project Ga0210391, IMG submission 160573) | Forest soil microbial communities from Barre Woods Harvard Forest LTER site, Petersham, Massachusetts, United States - Inc-BW-C-12-O ... | reverse complement strand
TTGGTGGATGACGATCCGGACACTGGTTTATCAGCAATCCCGCTGCCATCGGGGGTCGCTACCCTGTTCCGACAATCCGCGATGAATCAGCGGCTTCCCGTTGCCTCGGCCGCGGTTGCCCATGAGGAATGCAGACCTTTGCAGAAACCACGCCTGCAATTCGCATCATTCCACTTTCGTGCCACGTTTTTTTTCGCGCGCCTGTCCGGCATCTTTCCATGGCTCGAAACGCATCTGACAAATCCGGGAGCGGGGTGGGCGCGGAGCCTCGCTTGACTTGGCTGGCTTGACTTGGCTATCCATCAGATGTTTAAGTAGTTGTTTGCTTTCCGCCAGTTTCCAGGTGACAGTTCAACAGCGGGCGGTTTCGCCGGCGCCGGGTAAGTACTGACTCTCGCGCGCCGTATCTAATCTCTCCAAATCTATTGAGAATGGTCTGGTTGCATCGGAGGAAAAGCGTGATGGGTAATGGCCGTTGTTCGGGGGCAAGCTCGGCAGAAAGCTTGGGAAAAACTTTGGAGAAAGATTCCGGAAAAAGCCTGTTATGGGTTCGTGCTCTTGGGGGGCTGATCGTACTGCTGGTGGCCGGTTCAGTGTTGCTCGGATTGGGCTCCCGCCGCTATGGCCAGAAGTCGGTGGCTCAGCATCCCGCTTCTCCAAGCCCGGCGTTGTCCAGACTGGCGCTGAAATCGAAGCCGCAAGCGCGCGCCATCCTCGGCCAGTTGCCGCTGATCTTCGAGCCCAACCAGGGCCAGGCCGATCCCGCGGTGAAATTTCTCGCGCACGGCACGGGATACAGTCTCTTTCTCGACGCGAACAGCGCGGTGCTGGCCATGCAGACCGCACCCTCGTCGGCAACATCTTCGGCAACACGTCCCAGTGAACAGTTCGTGCGGATGAAGCTGGTGGGCGCCAACCCTGCGGCAGCCCTCGGCGGAGCTGATCCGCTGCCCGGCAAGAGCAACTACATCGTCGGCAACGATCCGCAGAAGTGGCACAGCGGCATTCCGCAGTTTGCCGGAGTTCGCTACGCCAGCGTTTATCCCGGAATCGATCTCGTTTTCTACGGAAACCAGGGTCATTTGGAATACGACTTCCGCGTCGCTCCCGGCGCCGACGCGTCGCAAGCAGAACTGGAATTTGATGGGACGAGCAAGCTGAAACTAAAAGTTAGCGGTGGAGACCTGATCCTCACGGGCAACGACGATGGCGGCCTGCGCCTGCGGGCGCCTCAGGTGTACCAGCGCGACGGAGACCGCCATGTGCCGGTCACCGGACGCTTTGTTCTGCGCGCTGCGAACCGCGTTGGTTTCGAGATTGGGCCGTATGATCGCAGCCGCGAGTTGATCATCGACCCGCTGCTTGATTTCTCCACGTACTTCGGCGGCACTGGGACGGAAACTTCGCCTTCGGTCGCGGTCAACGGCGACGGCAATATCTATATCGTCGGTTCGACCACGTCTCCATCCACCAGTTTTCCGCTGGGAACAACGACTCCGATACAAATCGGGACCGCGCCAAACGTTTTCGTCGCGAAGATCAATCCTTCGCAACCGCCGTCCGTCGTTTACGCGACATTTCTCGGCGGCAGTGGAGGCCCAGGCGCCGATACCAGCGTCGGCATCGGCGTCGATCCCGGCGGCAATGCCTACCTCGTCGGCAACACCAGTTCCGCCGACTTTCCTACCTTCGGCATTCCTTATCAGACTGCGCCTGACACCAAGCTCAATTGCGCGGGTTTGCCCACTTGCACGTCAGTGTTTGTCAGCGTGCTCAACCCGACGGGGTCCGCCCTGATCTATTCCTCCTATCTCTCCGGCCACGGCGACGACCAGGCGAGCGGGATGACGATCGATACCAAAGGCGACGTGTTCCTCACTGGCACTACGACCTCTACGACCCCGCAAGACGCGCCGTCCCTTGCCGTTGCTTTTCCCGCGACCTTCTTCCCGGTGCCGTACCAGCAGACGCCGAAGACGAGCCTGCAATTCTTCGTCACCGAGGTGGACACCAGGAACCCGAACAGCGTGGGTGGCATTCAGTATTCCACCTACTTCGGCGGAGGAACTCCGGCTCCCATTGCCGCCAACTGCGGCGCACCGCCTTGCAACGTCGGGGGGGGCGTGGCAGTCGATGCAACCGGCAACATGTATTTCAGCGGCACGACGAATTTCTTCAATAGCGGCGAGGGGCAATTCGGCGACAGCGTGGGGAATGATTTCCCCATCGTCAACGCTTATCAGCCCTGCCTGGATACGGTTCCGCCGCTGATCCTCCCTAGCTCCAGCCCATGTGCGCCTCCGACCACCGGCACCACGCCGTATCCCACTGATGCCTTCATGGCGAAGATTAATCCTCTCGGAGCCGTAGGCGCGCAGTTGCTGTTCTCGACTTATTTCGGCGGCGTTGGTAACGAAACTGGGCCCGGCATTGCGATTGATTCCGGCGCGGCCAACATTTATTTGACCGGAGAAACCAACTCAGGAGCGACCAGCACCACCCTCTTCAACCTGCCTACCGGTATAGCACCCTTCCAGCAATGCCTGGATACTCCTCCGCCCAACGTTTCGCCATGTCCGACCATTGCGTCTCCAGCGCCCTTCGACGCCTATGTGACGCGGATGACTAATCCCACGCAGAACCAGTCTGGCACTCCAGTTGACGTGGCCCTCACCTATTTCACTTACTTGGGTGGAGGAGGAAACGACAGTGCCTCAGCCATCGCCGTGTTGGATTCGCAGAGCACTACGCTTAACGATGTGGTTCTCACCGGAACGACTGCGTCGACCAACTTCCCCACCACCATCGGCGCGTTCCAGACCGCGCTCAACGGAGCGCAGAACGCTTTCTTTTCGCAGATTAATACCACCACGGACGTGAGCCAAAATCAGACTGGTTCTTTCTCCACTTATCTCGGCGGCAATGGCGTGGATCGCGGCACCGGCATCGCGGTGGACGCCAATCTGAATTCTTATTTTGTCGGAGATACGACCTCCGGCAATGTCAACGGCCTGGGCACGTTCGAAACCAAGAATGCTCTGCAGACTACGCTCAACGGAACGCGCAACGCGTTCGTGGTCGAACTGGGGACGGCGGCCAGCTTGAGCATCGCCTGTCTGGGGCAATGCGTCTCCCCGAACGCGCCCATCGTGAGCGCAGGCAATCAAGTCACGATAACCTTTACCGTGGCGAATGAAGGGCCGGACCCGGCCACCTTCATCCAGGTGAGCGGCAACGTGCCGATTTCCGAGGGCGTGACCTTCAATTCCGCCACCGTGAATTCGGGCACCTGCAGCGCGCCGAGCAGCAACGGCGTAGTTTGCCAAATCCCCACGCTGCAATCAGGTGCCCTCGCGACCGTCACCTTTGTCGTGACGCCGAATGGTACCTGCAGCAACTGTTCGGTTACGGGAATGGTCTCCAGCGCCAATGATACGAATACCAGCAACTCGGCCACGGCCTCGTTCACGGCGGGCGGTTATAACGCATCCATCAGCCCACCGTCTGCGACAGTGGCCGCTGGCTTGCCTGCGCTATATACCGTGAGTCTGACTCCATCCCAGGGGTCGTTCCCGGCTCAGGTCAATCTCAGTTGCAGTGTTCTCCCCACCGGGGCGGGTTGCAGCTTTACCTCAAGCACGGTCACGCTTAGCGGTAACGGCAGCGGCGCTGCTTCGGTCGGCTTGAGCCTCACCACGACGGCGCAGCCCGAGACCACCGTCAGTTCAACCGGATGGCGTCACCCAATTTACGCCTTCTGGCTGATGGTTCCCGGGATGGCTCTGTTGGGGCTGGGTTCCGGCGGCAAAGCGGGTGGGAAGAAGATGAATCGTTTATGGGGATTACTGGCGCTCTCGGTGCTTTTTGCCGCGGTTCTGCTGCAGCCCTCTTGCAGCACCGGCAAAACCCAGCCGACGGTGAGCGGAACTCCCTCAGGTACCTACGCTCTCACCATCACGGCCACGTCAGGTACGTTCACGGAAAGCGTGCCGTTCAGCCTGACGGTGGTCCCGTAAGCTGCAGCACGAGCCATTCGGGAAGACGTAGGATTGCCCGCTGTGGCTCTAGGCCCCAGCGGAAAGCTTGTGGTGGCTCTTGGCCTCGGCGATTCCATACTGCCGGATCTTGTACAGCAGGGCTTTGTAGCTGATCTGCAGAAGGGCTGCGGCCTGTTTGCGATTCCAGTTGGTCTGCTCGAGCGCTTGCCGGATAGCTTCTCCCTCGGCTTCGTCTTTGGCACTGCGCGCCAGAGATTTCAATCCACCACTCGCTTCGCCTTTAGTCGCAGAGTCTCCGCGCGCGCCGCCTGTACCGTCGTTGCGCGGCTGCAATTCCGCAACTGCCAGATTTTCGTCCCCCAGAATTAAATAGCGCTTCAGAAAGTTGTTCAGTTCGCGTAGATTGCCCGGCCAGGAATGCGCCTGGCAAGCCTCGAGCATGGCGGGAGAAAGCGGCAACTGGGGCCGCGCGTAACGCTCGGCCATGCGCGTCATGAAATGTTTGAGCAGAATCGGAATCTCTTCCTTCCGCTCGCGCAGCGGCGGGAGTGACAGCGTGAACGCGTTGAGCCGATAGTAAAGATCCTCGCGCAGCCGTTTTGCAGCCAGAGCCTGCGGGATGTCGATGTTGGTGGCGGCGAGGATCCGCACGTCCACGCGGATGACGGAGCGGCTGCCCAGCCGTGAGAATTGCTGATCTTGCAATACGTGGAGCAGCTTGGCCTGCAGCGCCGGCGGCATCTCGCCGATTTCATCGAGCAGAATCGTGCCTTTGTTGCACAGTTCGAACTTGCCCGGCTTGGCGTGCGTTGCTCCGGTAAATGCTCCTGGCTCATAACCAAAGAGTTCGCTTTCCAGCAGATCGGCGGGGACGGCCGCGCAATTCACCTTCAGGAAAGTGCGGTGGGCGCGCGGCGAGAGCTTGTGGACCAGTCGAGCCAGAACTTCCTTGCCGGTGCCGCTCTCGCCCAGCAGCAATACCGGAATATCCACATTGGCGACCAGCGCGGCCTGTGAGCGGATCTTGCGCATAACGGGGCTGGCCGCGATGAAGAATGTGTCTTCGCCGACCTCCTCGACTTCGCCTCCAACCGGCATCTTGCCCTGACCGAGGCACTGGTTGACCACCGCATCCAATTCCGCTTTCTGGAAAGGTTTGGTGAGGTAATCCTGTGCCCCGAGTCGCATGGCCTGCACAACTTTCTTGGTATCGTTGACGCAGGAAAGCATTACAACTTTTACGCCGGGCCGCTTCTGCCGCAGTTGCTCGAGAGTCTCCAGGCCGTCGATGCCGGGCATCAGGACATCCAGCAGCACCAGATCCGGCTCCATGCCCTTGTCCACGCGCTGCAGAGCTTCTTCGCCGGTCGACGCGGTTTCCACTTTGTAGTCGTCGACCTCGAGCAGCGTCCGGATATAGCGCAGCATTGCCGGTTCGTCATCCACCAGAAGAATCTTGGCCGTCTCGCTCATGGCTTTCTCGCTCATCGAGTCTTTCCTTTGCCCGCTGCGCTCGGGACCGGTTTGAAGGGAATGAGGAAGGAGAATTTGCAGCCCGCCCCAGGATCGCTTTCCACCCAGATTTTTCCGCCCATGCCCTGAACCAGCCGGCGCACGATCGCTAAGCCCAGGCCCATGCCCTCCTGGTTTTCCGTGCCCGGCAAGCGGAAGAAATCATCAAAAACTTCCTGCTGATACTCCGCCGGGATTCCTGGTCCAGTATCGGACACGCTGACCTTAACGGCATTCGGTTGCGAAGTATCCTGCCGGCGCCGCTCGCCAGCGGACGCTGGCTGGGCCGCGGCGCGACGCTCCCACATGTGAGGTTCCGCATGCAGCCAAACCGTGCCGCCCCGCGGTACGAATTTGAAAGAGTTCTCCAATAAGTTCGAGATTACGCGCTCCAGCTTCGGAGAATCAAAAGGAAAAACCGGAAGCTTGTCGTTTGCCAGAAAGTAAAGAGCCAATCCTTTTTCCTGAAAGCGGGTTGACCACAACCGGCAAACGTCGGAGAGGCATTCGTTGATATTGCCCGCGGCAAACTGCATCTTGAGGCCGCCGGTTTCGAGAGCGCTGAAGGTCAGGAAATCCTGAATGAACTGTTGCAGTCTTTTGCCGCTCGACTGCATATCGCACAGCACTTCACGCTGCCGGTCATTTAACGATCCCAGCTTTTCGCTTTGCAGTAATTCGACATAACCATTCAGAATCGCGAGCGGCGTTTTAAGATCGTGGGCCGCGGATCCAAGAGCATTCGTGGTGCGCTGGAATCGCTCCTGCAACTCGGAGTGCGCTTGTTGCAACTCAGCTGCATCGAGAATTACTTCCCCGGTTACAGCGGGCAGGGGTGCGCCCGTCTTTGCTTCGCCGGGCCCGGAGACAGAAATATTCTTTTGCGCGGTGGCCATAGCCATAAAGGACGGTCTAACACTGAGGGAGGAGAGACGCGACTTGTTAACACAAAACCCTGTACAAAAATCGTATGCTAGGCCACTTTTCCCTGTCAACGAAAAATGCAACCTGATTACCCAAGTGTGGCAAAACCTTGCACTTAACGACCCGCTAGGATCGTAAGCACGCTATTACTGGGCCGAGGTCAAGGGATGCTGGAACCAGGTACAACCACCCCAGTTTGACCGCGTTAGCCCTCCCGGCACCGGAAGTTGACCGGGTGGCTTCGGGTTTCATCCCAGTTGCTTCTTGGATTTGGCTCATAACTCAGAATTTGGCCCCTAAGATGCTGGAAATGCTGGGTTAAACGAAGTAGGAAAGGGTGTGCGTGAACGGTAGGACTTCAGCGGCAGAGCGTCGGCGGTGGCCTCGCCTGCCTTTGGCGATCCCGGTCTTCGTCAGAAGCGGGGCAGAAACGGGAAAGGAATTCCTGGAGTTTGCCACCGCCCTCAACGTTTCCGCTGGGGGCATGCTGGTCGCGGTGCGCCGCTCAATCCCTTCCACAGCCCAGGTTTTGCTCGAGATCCCCAGCGCTCCGCTCGCTGCCTTAGCGGCCCTCCCGCGAGTTGCGCGAAGCCTCCGCGCGAAGGTGTTGCGCATGCAGCATGGAGAGGGCTACAACCTCGTTGGCCTTAAATTCTCCCGACCGCTGCTCAATTCTCACGCTCCCGCCAGACCGCTCCGACGGAAGCTGGCTTCTACGGTGTGAAAATCTTTTCCCTCGTCCATCGCCCGTTCTCGGCCGTGCTCGCCGCCCGCTGGTTACCCACCATTTCGCCTCCCAATCTTTAGTAAGTTGCTTTTCATCAATCACATAGAGTACCCTTGCGGATAGGTATCGGTGCCCTCTGCGTTTGGTTCTCGGGGTGCACACTACCCCGTAAGCCTGTCGTGCAATAGCCCCCAATGCAGCTTGGAACACTTATGAGCACTTCAAATCCAGTCAGCGCGCTAATCCAGCCCTTGGGCGAGATGCCCCCCGATTCCGTCGTGTTCGGCGGCACCGAAGCCATGCGGGCTCTGCGGGAGCGGCTGGCCAAAATTGCCGGCGCCAACGTCCCGGTATTGATCCAGGGAGAGAGCGGCACGGGCAAAGACATTATCGCGCGCATGATCCATGCCGCTTCGCCGTGGAAGACCGGCCCGTGGGTAAAGGTAAATTGCCCGGCGATTCCCGGCACACTTCTCGAAAGCGAACTGTTCGGCTATGAGAAGGGAGCTTTCACTGGCGCCTACGGCACCAAGCCCGGGCGTGTCGAGATGGCGCACCGCGGCACTTTGTTTCTTGATGAGATTTCAGAACTCGACATGGGCCTGCAGTCGAAGCTGCTACAATTATTGCAGGACGGTCAGTTCTGCCGGATTGGCGCCCAGGAAGACAAGAAAGTTGAAGTGCGCGTGGTTTGCGCCACCAATCGCAAGCTGGAAGAGGAAATCGCCGCCGGCGCTTTCCGCGCCGATCTTTTCTACCGCATCAATGTTGTGAACCTGCACATGCCGCCGCTGCGCGAGCGTGTCTCCGACATTCCGCAACTGGTCAGCTATTTCCTCGAATACTACAACCACAAATTCAACTCGCGCGCCAATCCGCTCTCCGCCGACCTGATGAACGCGTTGAAGAAATACCACTGGCCAGGCAATGTCCGCGAGCTGGAAAATCTGATGAAGCGTTACGTCATCCTGGGCACCGAGGAATCCATCTCCGGCGATCTGCGCCCGCAGCCCCAGGATTTCTTCACCGCCGATATTGCCGTCGACGGCCCTATTTCGCTGAAAAAGATTACCCGCCAGGCCGTGCGGGAACTGGAACGCAAGATCATTCTCAAAGTTCTGCAGCACCACCACTGGAACCGCAAACAGGCCGCCCGCGCTTTGGGCATCAGCTACCGCGCGTTGCTCTACAAGATCCGCGACGCCGGCCTGCCCTCGAACCGCGCTCCGCGCCTTCCCCAGCAGGAAGAAGAACTGGACCTGCCCATCGCCGCCGACTAGGTCGGTTGCCTCATTAGCGCGCGACAGTGAAAAGCGATCTGCTTCTCCTCTTCCGTGGGCACAGCTTGAATCTTGTCTGCCGTGAGGCCAAGGACTTCCAGGCCAGCAGTAGCTGCGGAGCGAATGTGTTCGCTGTGTTCTCCAATGCCACCGGTAAAGACTAGAAGGTCGATTCCGCCCAGCAATGCAACGTAGGCGCCGATTGCTTTGCGTATCGAAGTCGCGAAAACATCCAGTGCAAGAACAGCAAGCGGATCTTTGCGCACGGCGCGTTCTTCCAGTGCCTCTACGTCGCTCTCACCGGCTGAGAGGGCGTAGAGCCCGCTCTGATGGTTCAGCAAATCCTCAAGCTCGTCGGCATCGAGCTTCCCATTGCGCATGAGGTAGAGAAAAACGCCGGGATCGAGATCGCCGGAGCGTGTGCCCATCGGGATGCCGCCCGTTGGCGTAAGCCCCATGGTCGTGTCGATGGAGCGTCCGTTGCGCAGAGCGCAGAGGCTGGCTCCGTTGCCGAGGTGCGCGAAAATAGCTCGCTCGGGAAGCCGCGAGCCCAGCCGACGCACCAGCGACTCGTAGGAGAGTCCGTGGAAACCATAACGTCGAATCCCTGCGTCGAAATAGCCCTGGGGAATCGGCAGATGCGATGCCACTTCCGGCATGGTTCGATGAAAAGCGTCGTCGAAACAGGCGTAGTGGGCCGCCGAAGAAAAAATCGCCTGTGCCTCCGTGATAATCGCAAGCGCCTGGGGGATATGCAGCGGCGCGAAATGCACGGCGGCGCGGAGTTGGTCGAGAACCTGCGGGGTGATGAGTTGGTGCGTGAGCAGGCGCGGACCACCGTGCACTACACGATGCCCCACGGCCACAGGCGCGGCGTGAATATGCTCCTGGATTGCTGCGGCCAGAGCAGTGAGGGCATCGCTCTGCGATTCGTGAATTCTCCCTTTCTCAACCAAAGCTGTTCCGTCGGAAGAACGAATACTTAACGTTCCGTTGTTGCGTCCAATGCCCTCAGCGCTTCCCGTCAGCACAGGTTCTTCATCGCTCACGCCGCGGCGGTAGATGCCGAACTTCAGCGAAGAAGAACCGCTGTTGAGAACGAGAATAAGAGCGTCTTTTGCAGCCGGGTCTTGCGCCATGGCTATCCCGGCCACTTCCAGTTGCGGATCTCTTCCTTGTCGATACCTTCAGCGTGCGCGTACTGGACGCTGTCGATGATCTGGTCTTTCAGCCATTCCTTCACGTGCGCACCGACGGAGCTAAGGCGCGGCACGCGGTCGATCACATCAATCGCCAGGTCAAAGCGGTCGATCTGGTTGAGGATGGCGAGTTCGAGTGGCGTGTTTATGTTTCCTTTTTCCTTGTATCCGCGAACGTGAATGTTGTCATGATTCGTGCGGCGGTATGTGAGTTTGTGGATCAGCGCCGGATAAGCGTGGAAGTTGAAAATGACCGGTTTGTCAGTGGTGAACAGCGAATCGAAGTCGCGGTCAGAGAGTCCATGCGGATGTTCGCTCTCCGGCATAAGCCGGAAAAGATCGACCACGTTGACGAACCGGATCTTCAAATCAGAAAAGTGCTCCTTCAGGATCGCAACCGCGGCCACCGCTTCCATGGTCGCGATGTCACCGGCGCAAGCCATCACCACATCGGGCTCCGCGCCATCATCGGTCGAGGCCCAATCCCAGATACCGATGCCCTTCGTGCAGTGGTTTACGGCGTCGTCCATGGTGAGGTACTGAAGGTGATCCTGTTTGTCGGCGACGATGACGTTGAAGTAATTCCGGGAGCGCAAGCAATGATCGGTCACACTCAGCAGGCAGTTCGCGTCCGGCGGCAGATAAATGCGGACAACATCCTTGCTCTTGTTCGTGACCACGTCAAGGAATCCGGGATCCTGATGCGTGAAGCCATTGTGATCCTGCCGCCATACCAGAGATGTAATCAGGATATTGATCGAAGGAACGGGAGCGCGCCAGGAAATCTCTTTCTTCGATTTCTCCAGCCATTTGGCGTGCTGGTTGAACATTGAATCGATCACATGTACAAAGGCTTCATAAGTTGAGAAAAACCCGTGGCGGCCGGTGAGAACGTAGCCTTCGAACCAGCCTTCTAGGGTGTGCTCGCTGAGCATCTCCATGACGCGGCCGGAAACATCGAGCTCGCCGCCATCGGCATCTTCCGGTTTGTATTCGGCAAGCCATGTCTTCTTCGAAGCCGCGTAGATCGCGGTGAGCCGGTTGGACGCCGTTTCATCCGGACCGAAGACGCGGAATGAATTCATGTTGCGGCGCATCACCTCGGCAAGAAAGTGTGCGAGCACGTCGGTGGGCTCAGCATAACTCCCGCCCGGCGTTTTTACCTTGACGGCATAGTCGCGGAAATCCGGCAGTTCGAGTTCCTTACGCAGCAATCCACCGTTTGCGTGCGGATTTGCCGAGATGCGCCGCGTGCCCGAGGGCGCAAGTTCCTGAAGTTGCGGCACGAGCGTTCCCTTGGCGTCGAAGAGTTCTTCCGGCTTGTAGCTGCGCATCCAGTCTTCGACGATTTTGAGATGAGGCTTGTTCGTGGCCGGGTCGACCACGGGAACCTGGTGCGCGCGCCAGAAATCTTCCACCTTGTGGCCGTCCACTTCTTTTGGGCATGTCCATCCCTTGGGAGAACGAAGCACGATCATGGGCCAGCGCGGCCGCGCCGTATCGCCGGTTGAACGGGCGTGTTGCTGGATTGCGCGAATCTCAACAATGCACTGCTCCAGAGTCGCTGCCATTTTCTGATGCATGGTGAGCGGATCACTGCCTTCCACGAAATAAGCTTTGTGCCCGTAGCCGGTCAGCAACGCCTCCAACTCATCATGTGGGATGCGCGCAAGAACGGTCGGATTTGCGATCTTGTAGCCATTGAGGTGCAACACAGGCAAAACCGCGCCATCGCGAATCGGATTCAGGAACTTGTTCGAATGCCAGGATGTCGCAAGCGGACCAGTCTCGGCCTCGCCGTCACCAACCACCACAGTGACGATAAGATCAGGATTATCAAACGCTGCGCCATAGCCGTGCGAGATGGAATACCCAAGCTCACCGCCTTCGTGAATCGACCCCGGCGTCTCCGGCGTGCAGTGCGAGCCAATGCCTCCAGGAAAAGAAAATTGCTGGAAAAACTTCAACATGCCCGCTTCGTCGCGGCTCTTGTCCGGATAAATCTCTGAGTAGTAGCCTTCGAGATAGCAGTTGGCGAGCGTAGCCGGAGCGCCGTGGCCGGGCCCTGAGACGTACATCACATTCAAGTCGTACTTCTTGATGAGACGATTCAGGTGAACCCAAACCAGCGACTGGCCGGGATCCGAGCCCCAGTGACCCAGCAGCCGATGCTTGAAGTGCTCGGGCTTCAGAGGCTCGCGCAGCAGGGCATTGGCGCGAAGATAGATCATCCCAGCCGCGAGATAATTGCAGGCCTGCCAGTATGCATTTATTCTTCGCAGCTCTTCCGGCGACAGGGGTGACGACAGCGGTGTGGCGACTTCGGTGGTAGCCATACAGAATTCTCCTGGGGGCGGAGGTGTGCTTTGAAATCAGAGCCTGAAGAAGGTCGGCCTCACCTTCACTGAGAAGTATATCCTGCTGCCCAGGGGTCGGAGGGCGGTATCAACTCCGTCAGCCAATTCCAAGTTCGTCGGAAGATTCGAGCGGCGTGCCACAACGCCGGCAGATGATGGAGGAACAATCGCCACAGGTCAGTGGATCGTTCACCTCCACAGCACAATTCGGGCAGTAGAGCGAGCCGGGGTTGGGTTCCATTGGGGGATTCTCAGGACGTGTCGCCATGCGGAGAAAACTGTAACACAGCGTCTCTCGAGAGACGCAAAGACTCCTTTCGTTTCCACGATTCAGGTTTTGCTACTCCGTGAAGGTCAGAGAAAATTTTCTAATGCTTCGGTCGTCTCCTTAGGATTCTCCTCCATCACCCAGTGTCCGGTATTCTTCAGCACGACCACCGTAACATCGATCGCAACCAACTTAGCTTGTTTTCCCAGCACCTCTCCGTTTGCCCTCTCGCCGCCGATGGCCAGCACCGGCATGGTCAGCTTGCTCTGAGAGAGAGTTCAGCGAACTCCCTGGCGGCCTGCATGAACGAAACGAAGTAGGCCCATCCAGCACGCATGCGTCCCGGCCGTGCGTAAGCTGCCGCGTAGGACTGACGAGCCTCCTCGGGAATCGAATGATTCTTGTCGGCTGCGAAGTCATCCCAGAAATAATCGAAGTAGGTGCGCTCGCGGCCTTGCACCAGAGCCTCAGGGGTCGGTCCGTTGAAGCGAAAGTGCCAGATGTGCGGGTTGTTGTAGACGGCTTCCCAGCCCGGCACGCCCGGGAGGAAGGCATCCATCAGAACAAGTTTTGACACTTCCGCCGGGAACTGAGCGGCATAAGCATAAGCGACCATCAGACCGATGTCGTGTCCCACGACCTCAGCTTTTTGCACGCCGAGCGACTTGGCGAGGTCATGAATGCGGATGGCGGCACTCTTCATATCCAGACCGTCCGTGGGAATGGCCGAGTCTCCAATTCCGGGCAAATCGGGCGCGATTACGGTGAAACGCTCGGCCAGAGCCGGGATGATCGGCTTCCACATGAGCGAAGTTTCAGCATAGCCATGCAACAGAATGAGCGGTGTTCCTTGGCCGGCGGCCAAGTAATGTAGCTTATAGCCGTCGATCTCGGCAGTTCGCGAGTCAATGGCCCTGCCTTGTGCGTCTGCCACCGTCGGGAATGCGGATAAAAGACCGACGATGAGTGCTACCGATGTAAGAGCGTGCTTCATGAATGCCCCCTGATATGTAGGATGGTCGGCACTATACAGTCTAAAATGGAAGACATGCCAGAGAAAATATCGACTCCCGACGAGAAACTCCAGCAGGAATTCAACCGCTGGGCCGCGGCCGGCGAAGGCCCCAAGATGGAGAACCATCATCTCGACATCACCGCGAAAACAATTCGCAAGATGAATCTCCGCCCAGGCGAGCGCGTGCTCGACCTGGGATGCGGCTCGGGATGGGCGACGCGGCTTCTGGCGCGGCTAGTCGGTGAGGGCCCGGATGGCTTCGGCCAGGTAGTCGGACTCGACGTCGCCGACGAAATGATTCGCGAGGCCCGCGCCGCCTCAAAAGATTTCGACAATGTCCTCTACGTCTGGGGATCGGCGCAGCAGATTCCGTGGGAAGAGAACTTCTTCGACAAAGTGCTGTCGGTCGAATCTTTTTATTACTACGCCGACCAGGACCGGGCGCTCATGGAACTGTTTCGCGTGCTGGCCCCGCGGGGAAGATTATTCATCCTGATCAATCTATACAAAGACAATCAATATTCGCTGCAATGGGTCGACAAGCTGAAAGTGCCCGTGCATGTGCGCTCAGAGGCGGAATATGTCGAGCTGTTGAAGAAGCATGCCTTCGAAAATGTCGAGGCGTGCCGCATTCCCGACGATGCGCCTACGCCTGATGACTATCAGACGAAATCGTTCCACAGCCTCGACGATCTGCGCGCGTTCAAGCGCGAAGGGGCGTTGTTGCTGATGGCGACGAAGCCTGACCTGCGTACACCGGCGCCGGGATACACAATCTATTAGACATTCTTAAAGCTAGATTTCGTCGTCGTCACGGCCGCCCAAATCCTTAACCGGGCTCAGCGCACGCCCGTCCGACGCGTGATGAATCTCGATGCGGCCGTTCACGTTCTCCAGCTTGATGCGCGGACCGCCCGTGCCCAACTCCCCGCGCAAGTCATGGCCAACGACTCTGTGATGATTCACGTGCAGGCCGAAGTCGTTATCGATTCCACCGGAAACCGTGCTCGCTTCGATTTCTGCTTTGGAATCCGAAGGGATCGTCAACTCGACCGAACCATTCACCGAATTCAATTCGACGGCCGAGCCGGAAAGCTGATCAAACCTGGCATCCAGATGGCCGTTTATGGTGGAAAGTTCCGCGCGGCCGGCGAGATTGTGTGCTTCCAACCTTCCGTTAATGCACGATGCATGCACCTCTCCGGTGACGCCGGTGACGTCGAGCGAGCCGTTGATCAGCTTGATCTCGTCCAGCCGCGCCGTACGCGGCACGGTCACCGTGTATTCAACGCTGGCGGGATTGTTGTGTGACCCCCAGTTAAACGTAAGGTCGTGGTCGCGATACTTGGTGCGAATTGAAAGATGTTCCTTGCTCGAATCAATTTCGATGCGCGCGTCGTCAAGCCGCTCCTTCGCATCGGCGTATTTAACAGCATCCACTTTGACTTCATTCTGGTCCCAGGTCGAGATGTGAACCGCGCCATTAATGTTGTCGAGTTCCACGCTGCCGTCGGGAGTGAGAGCGTAGGTCTGATGGAATTCCTCGGAAAATGCGCCCCGGTGATCGGAGGCGTGAGCTCCGAGCGCGAAAATGAACAGGGCGCAGATGGTTCCCAGAACTGCACCCAACCAGGTGGGGAACTGGCGTTGTCGGTTCATTGGCTTCCTCCCTTTTAACCGGTTAGACGCAGAGATGTGGAATTGGTGAGGGCCAAGCCCCGAAATGGCTCTCCGCTCCTACCTCCATATACGAAAGTTACCTCAGTGATGTTCCCCTCCTCGGCTTGATTGAAAGACAATCCCATCAAAGGCTTGAGTG
>Ga0210391_10002751_pt1 | contig 15103 bp, 7 predicted proteins | sample IncBWC12OmetaG_FD_160573 | JGI IMG/M metagenome (GOLD analysis project Ga0210391, IMG submission 160573) | Forest soil microbial communities from Barre Woods Harvard Forest LTER site, Petersham, Massachusetts, United States - Inc-BW-C-12-O ... | reverse complement strand
AACTGGAGGCGCCGCGTCAGGTTGCGGGACGGGCACGTGGAAGTCATAGTCTTCCGTCTTCGAGTCGGACAAGTGGCCGGACGGCTCGACGAACTGCCAGTCGCCGCCATCGAGCGAGTACTCCGCTCGCTTAATTGCCGAGAAGGAGTCGCGGGCGCGGAAGGTCACGTGAATCTGTTTGCCGTCCTCCCCATCGATGGCGGCCGCCAACTTCTCGATTACCGGGGCGGTGCTGTCGACCTCGAAGCGCGGGCTCACCCGCTCGGCGTAGAGCGCCTCTCCCGGCGAATGCGAGGGGGCGTCCGATGCGATGACCTTCACTGTGTACCCGCCGTCCGGCAAAAGGCTGGCGTCGAAAGAATAGTAGCGGTCGGCGACATCTGACTTCAGCAGCAGCCAGCGCGACTCGCCATCGCCGCGATAATAAATGCTGTAGACAAGCTGGTCGTCGTTGTCGTCATGCGCCGACCAGCGGATGCCGATCGCGTCGCGGTCGCGCACGGGGGGCGGCGGCGTGTCGAAGTGCGATTGCCCCAGTCCCTGCACCGACAAATCACTCCCAGTCACATGCGGGGCCGGCTGATATCGGTACCCAGGCAACACGGTAACATCGTCAATCTCAGGGGCGACATTCTTCGGCAGGTAGTTCAGGAGAACATCGTCGAGCCTTGGTGCAGTGTTTCCCGCGTGGAGCACGGCCTTCCATTGCACGAAGCGCGACGGGGGAATTTTGAGTTCGGAGTCAGCCGCAGAGGCGGGCGAAGAATTGATTCGCGTCCACGGACTCCAGTTGCGGTCGGGATTGTCTACGTTGCCGCTGCGCGCATACAACTCGATGTTGCCGGTGCTGCGCATGGTGGCGCGTCCCCACAAGGAAAAAATGTGGGCGTCGAAGACGTCGCTCTCGTATGTGCCTTCGGCTTCGGGCGCCGCGCCGAGAACAAAAATCTTCCCGAGGTTGCTGCTGGAGGCGTAGAGGCCTCCGGCGGGCGCAGCGGCGAAGGCGGTGATCTGCGTGGCGCTGGCCTTGATGAGGTCGGTGTAATCGTCGACTCCGTTGATCGCGAAAATGTGGCCGCGATTGCCGGTCCCGGCGAGTAGGCGTCCGCGCTGATCGAAGGCGAGAGCGTAGACGAGATCTTCGTGCGAGGTCCACAAGCGCGACGGGGCGCCATCGGGTGCGATGCGATATATCTCCGAGCCGCCGCTGGCGCCCGCTCCGGGAACGGGGAACGGGGACGACGCGGCAGGCGGGGCGGCGGTGATCGTGATGTTGCCTCCGCCGGCTACTGGCGCGGATTGCGGCGGCGCTGAGAGCGTGAGTCCCATCTGCCCCATCTGTGACGTCCCGCCTTCGATGCGCTTCTCTCCGGCAGCCGCCAGGTAGATGTTGCCGGCGCCGTCGATGGCGAGCGCGGTAATTTCTTTTTTCGGCGCGCTGTAGAGGACGAACGCTTCGCCATTCGGCGCGATGCGATAGACGAGGCCGCTGCCATCGGAGCCGGCGATCAGGTTTCCTCTAGGATCGAGAGCGAGAACGCGGATGTGAACTTCATCACTTTTGAAAAAAAGTGAGTGCTGACCGCTGGCGGTGACCTTGAAAATCTCGCCGTGATCGCCGGTGGCGACGTAGAGCGCGCCAGACTTGTCGATGATGATATCCCAGATATATTTGGAGCCGGGATCGAAATAGGGAGTTGCGCTCCACGACGCGGTCGCGCCAGACGTGGCTCCTGGCGAGGCTTTCGGAGGTTCAAGGCGATAAACTTTTCCGTCGGGCGCGGTGGCGGCGTAGACGATGCCACTCTTCGCGACGACTAGAGATTGCACCTGCAATTCCTGCGGCTCGAAGATGGTGGCAATCTGGCCATCGGGGGTTATGCGATAAACGCGCGCCGGAGAGCCAGCCGCGGCATAGATGTTGCCGGCAGAGTCGGAGGCGATCGACCAGATGTAAGTCGAAGGCGTGGTCGCAAGGGCTTTGAAGGCGGGGGCGAGTTCAAGTCCACCCTCGCTGCGCAGCGCAACACCGTTCGGCGTGCCCTTGATCAGTTCGTCGAATTTCGACTGTTCCCAGGTGCGGGTGCCCTCGGCGAGGGCGAATGCGGAGAAAAGAATGAGTGCGGATAATGCGGCGAGCTTCTTACGAACCAAAATAGATACCTCAATTCAAGTTTCCAACATAAAAGTTGAATTGTCATCCTGACCCTGAGCCACTCGAAGGGATGAACCCATGCATCTTGCCGGCGCGAGCGAAATGCGGAGGTTCTTCGCTGCGCTCAAGATGACAACATTTAATTCAGGATGACAACAAGAGCGATGATGCCAGCGCGACGTGTGACGGCAACGAGTTGGCTGAAACTCGACTACTTGATGTTGATCGTCAGCATCTGCGCGCCGGAGACTACGTAGTCGAGCGGATCGGTTGAGGCTTCGCTGACTGACGATTCGCCGAGGACGACCATGTCTTGCGTGCCGCGCATGTTTTCCATGACGTTCATCACGGAGAGCGGCAGCGTTGGCATGACTTTGTCGGCGACCATCGCTTCCGGGTCGGACTGAATCAGCGAAACATAGACGCGATCGTTGGCGTGCTCTTTGTTCAGCAAGGCTATGGTCGGCGCCAGGCTCAGGCCGCGATTCATCATGGGTGTGCCGCGATGGATGCGGTCGAGCGTATCTCCGTCGCTGACGAGGACGCGCAACGTGCCCTTGGATGTGGAGGTCGGAATCCGAATCGGAATCTGGCGGACGAGGCGTTCGCCGCGATAGGGACGGATTACCGTCTCGACCATGATCTGATCGCCGGGACGGGCTTCGGTGACATCGGTGCGCGAAGCTTCAAGGTGAGCGGAGCGGCGTTCGCGCACGAGATCGAAATCGAGTTTCACGCCTTGGACATCGGGAACGTCGAAGGCGTTGGTGTAGATGCGGCCGAAGTGATCGGCGATGGTAGCGGCGGCCATAGCCGCGGCGGGCTGGCCGTTATCCTGCGGAGCGAACATATTTCGCAATGTGACGTCGGGGTACCCCTTGACGCTCAGCACGCCATTCATGCGATAGGTGATGTCCTCGCCGTATTCGTTGGTGCCATGCAGCGCATTGAAGACGGTAGCCATCATGGCGAGCGGGCTGAGCCGCGCGTTGTTGAGAATCTCGTAGTGGAATTCTTTAGTCGCCGCGCCCGTATGCATGGAGACAGTGACGGGAATCATTTTCGACTCACGTCCGGGGACACCCATGATTCCGTTCTGGCGATCCTGCACGAAGGCGCCGATGGTCTCGGTGGTGTCGACGATCTTGAAAGCATTCATCGGAGACGGGAGCGTGGCCAACACGGTGGCCTTGGTCATCGGCAAGTCGACTTCGCCAAACTGCAAGAGCGGATGTCCGCAGGCGAGCAGGCGCTGGGGATCGACATAGGTGACAGTGCAAGTAGCGGCAATATCCATGTCGCCGCGCACTAACACGGCGCTGACAGCGGAGCCGGCCACGATGGGCTCCGGCTGCTTGCGATCGCTCGAAGAGCCTATGCCCATGACCGGCACGATGCCGGCAGCCGCGAATTGCGAGCCGTAGCGCTGCAAAGTGTCGGCCGAGAAACCATTGAACACGAGCGGCGTTTCGATCGGCTGGAGATAGTTGCTGTAATTCAGAGTGGGCAGTGCTAACTTTTCGCCGGGACTTGCGGTCTGAGCGGCTCCACTTCCATTTGCCGGGGTGGAGTTCGAAGAATTGTTGTCGTCAACCTGGGCGGGGACCTCGGCTCGCAGCGGCGCTGAGGTAGGCCGACGATCAAGAGCGCTGATCTCCAGCATTTCTTCGATCGGAGTTACGCCAGCGATCGGTTCCTTCGAAAACTCGCCGATGCGGAAGGCGAGTGCGCCCGCCAGCTTGCCATCAAAATAAACCGGACTTCCGCTCATGCCCGCGACCACGCCGGTGTATTCGGGCTTTGCGCCATGCAGGCGGACTAAAATAATATCGCCCTTGGGGCCATTCACGTTATGCATCACGCCGAGAACCTCGACGTCCATCGACTCCGGCTTGACGCCCTGGAATACGGTGAGCGCAGTGCCTCTCATGCCTTCGTGAATCTGATTGAGCGGGATGATGTCAGGGGAAATCAGCGCAGGAAGCGTAGACGCCGGGGGCGCATCGGCCACAGCAACCGTTTTGGGCGTCGGCTTTTGCGCGCTCGAATTTTGTGCGTTAAACCAGACGAAGGACGAGAGACACAACAGGCAGGCGAGTGAGCGTACAGCTTTCCCCATAATACCCCGGAGGCCACAAAATGACCGTGTTACTAACTCCGCATGCTTTCAGAATGTTTTTGCCAGGAGAGGCAGCGCTTTTTAGGGCTCGCAAAATATCCCAACTGCGGAGTTCTTGCATCTATACTAGCACAGAAGTTTTCGAGGATCTCCCCATGTTTTTCAGCGTATTTCAGGGACAGAAGCGGCTGCTATGGGCCTCCCGCAAGCCTTTAAGCGTATTGGCGTTGGTTCTTTTCTGGATTGCGGCCGCGACACTCAACCCGCGCGCGCAGGGGCAAAACGCACCGCAGCAAGCTCCGGCGAATCCGAACCAGCAGGAGGCGCCGCCCGAAGCGGGCGGGCCGCAGAACGATGTGGGACCTTATGTGATTCCCAAGAAAACAGAAGAACCGCCGCCCCCCGCGCCCGAAAGACCGAAGAAGATCGAGAACATGCCCGACTACTCGATTCGAGTCGACGTGCCGATCGTGAACCTGGATGTGCTCGTGACCACGAAGGACGGGCAGACGATCCCGGGGCTGAGAAGAGAGAATTTCAAGATCATGGAAGACGGCGCGCCGCAGCAGATTGCGAGCTTCAATCAGACCGAGGCTCCGGTCACAGCCGTGCTGCTGGTGGAATACGCCTCGACCAACCTGGGGTATATGTATGACGCACTGAACGCTTCGTACACTTTTGCCAGCGGATTGAAGAAGGATGACTGGGTCGCGGTCGTCTCCTACGATTTGAGGCCGCAGATCCTGGTGGACTTCACGCAGGACAAACGCGCCATCATGGGCGCGCTGAATATGCTGCGCATTCCGGGATTTTCGGAGCGCAATCTTTTCGACGCGCTCTTCGACACCATCGACCGGTGCGATCGCATCGAGGGCAAGAAATATGTCATTCTGGTTTCCACCGGACGCGATACTTTCAGCAAACTGAATCTCGATCAGATCATGAAGAAGGTGAAGGCGACCAAAGACGTGACTATTTACGCCATCAGCATCGGATGGCAGTGGCGCGAAATGATGGAGACGCAGCGGGCGTTGCAGGGGCGGATGGGAGGGCTGCAGGAGATCGACCAGCTTCAGGCGGATAATCAGCTGAAGACGTTTGCGCAGATGACTGGCGGACGCGCGTACTTCCCGCGCTTTCAGGGCGAACTGCCGGAGCTCTTTCACGACATCGCGGCCGACATCCGCAATCAGTACAGCATCAGCTACCATCCAACGAACACGAAGCTTGATGGCACCTATCGCAAGTTAAAAGTTGAGCTGCAGGCGCCGGACGGCGGCCCGTTGAAAGTGCGGGACCAAAAGGGCAAGGAAGTGAAATACCTCGTGTACGCGCGCGAGGGCTACGTGGCGAAACACACAGTGGAGTAGCGAACGCGCGGTGCGTCTTCGATGGGGCGCGGTGCGGCGGCGCGGTTTCGACACCGCAGCCAGAATCTTTTTCGATGCTATTCTTCGGCAGCGCTCAAGACGGCAGAGCTTCTGGCACAGCAAGTTCTTGGGCATGACTCACGTCTACCGCCGACTTGCCTTCCTGGAGACGCAGGCGCACCAGATCGGCGTCGCCGGGATTATCTTCAATCAGTAAGACGTGGGTCAGTTGCTCGCTCATTATTTCTCGCTAGTCTATGGACAACGACAACGGCAAGCACTCTGGGTGCGAGACAAATACCGCCGCCTTATGAATCGCCTGCATTGCCATCGGCGGCTCTTCGCGCAACCTTCAGTGGAAATCGGTGTTTAACTATCCAGACGACCAATCGTCTGCCGATTACCGATACCATCGGCGCTGTCCTTTGGGTCATTACTGCAGAGAGCAGGCAAAGGGAAAGCGAAGACGGATATTGCAGCCTAAGTTGCGTGGATCGCATCCTAAGTAATGTTGGAGGCTTCACGCGACGAAGTGCAGAGGAGCTTCAAAGAGATGAACACTTTTAAAAGTGACGCAGTATTTTCATGGCGCGGATTAGGCAAGCAGACAATAGCTTGCGTTTTGTCACTGGCGCTGTTGCTGGCGGCCGGCCCGGTGAGCCTGTTGGCGCAGGACTCGCCGCAGGATCAGGATGCGCAAGCCGCACCGCCGCCTGGTGATCAAGCCCCGCCAGCCGGCGCTCAGGCTCCGGCTTATGCGCAGCAGACACCCGAGCAATTGCAACGGTTAGTTGCGCCGGTCGCGCTTTATCCAGATTCACTGGTGGCGCAGATTCTGGCGGCGTCCACGTTCCCCGACGAAGTGGTCGAGGCCGACCGCTGGGTGCAGGCGCATCCTGATTTGAAGGGTCAGGCACTGGGCGATGCTGTCAATCAACAGCCCTGGGATCCGAGCGTGAAGGCGCTGACGGCGTTTCCGTCCGTGCTTGGAAACATGGACAAGAATCTTTCGTGGACGTCGACGCTCGGCGACGCTTACTACAACCAGCAACAGGATGTAATGGATGCGGTTCAGGTAATGCGCCGCAAAGCGCGCGATGCCGGCGCTCTGAAGACCACGCAGCAGGAAGTCGTGAAGGACGATGGCCCGGATATCGAGGTTGAGCCGGCTGACCCCGCAGTGGTTTATGTTCCGGCCTATAATCCCTGGCTGGTTTACGGCTATCCCATCGTGGCCTGGCCGGGATGGTATCCGTACCCTGGAATCTGGTTCGGCGGCCCTTATCTGTCGTTCGGTCTCGGCTTCGGAATCGGTTGGTTTGGCGGGTTCGGATGGGGCTGGGGACACTGGGGATTTGACTGGCATAATCACTACGCGGTCTTCGATCACGGCCGCTATTTGTCACATAGCCGAACGTTCTATAACCGGGGCAACTTCGGCCGTGGTGGAGTCGCGCGTGGCCCAGCCTTCCATGGCGGAGTGGGAGCGCGGCCCTTCGAAGGAGACCGCCAGGCGGCGCGCGGATACGCGGCGCCTCACGGGCAGAGCGGCGTACGTTCGGGCGCCTTCAGCGGCTACGATCACGGCGGGGAGTCGCGCAGCTATGCTTCCCGCGGGCGATCCAGCTTCGGTGGCGGCGGTGGCTTTCGTGGCGGTGGTGGCGGACACGGCGGCGGCGGGCGCCACTAAGCTAAGTCAAGATGATCGAACTCGGAAAATCGAACTCACGAATTAGCGAACTCTCGGTCAGTGACTGGCCGAGAGTTCGCTAGTTTCCTACTGTTCTAAGAAATTGGAGATGAGCCATATGCAGCAAACGAAATTGAATTCCGATGGATTTCATTGGGCCAATCTTCCTAAGTCCAGCCTTGCGAAATTAGCGGCGGCAGGGATTATTCTTGCGGCGTCGTTTTCTATCAGCGCGGTAGCGCAGCAAGCTGGCCAGAAAACATTTTCATCGGCGCAAGAGGCGAGCCAGGCGTTGGCCACGGCGGCGCAGAATAATGATGAAAAGGCGATGCTCGCGATTCTTGGCCCCTCCGGGAAAGAAATCGTCTCTTCCGGCGATGAAGCCGAGGACGCCGACAGCCGCGCTAATTTTGCCAAGCGTTATCAGGAGATGCACCGTCTGGTGAAGGAACCGGATGGAACCACGATTTTATATATCGGTGCGCATAACTGGCCGTCGCCCATACCGCTCGTGCACAAAGCCAGCGTGTGGTATTTCGACACCGAAGCGGGCAAGAAAGAAATTTTGTATCGGCGCATTGGCCGAAATGAAGTGTCGGCAATCCGAATTTGCCAGGAACTGGTAGCGGCGCAGAAAGAATACGCGGATCAGCACAGCGGCGCGTATGCGCAGAAAATCTTCAGCGACGAAGGGCAGCATAATGGCTTGTATTGGAAGGCTGCCGACGGCGAACCGCAAAGCCCGATTGGTCCGCTGGTGGCGGACGCGGTTGCGACGGGCTACGCCAAGAGCCAGAACGGCGAGGCGACTCCGTATCGTGGATACTACTTCCATGTGCTAACCGGCGAGGATAAAAGCGGCTTCGGTTTCGTCGCCTACCCAGCCGAATACAGATCGTCGGGCGTGATGAGCTTCATCGTGAATCAGGATGGAATCGTCTACGAGAAAGATCTCGGACGGAAGACCGAGGCTGCGGCTAATGGCATGAAGAAATACCAGGCTGCTGGATGGCATAAGGCTGAAGAGGGCCAGACCGAGGAGACGGCTGAAAGAAGCGCGGGGACGAGGTAGTTATTTTTTATGGTAATTATTTCCTGTCCAGCGCTGCGGCCTGGGCTTCGACGCGCTTGGCGTCTGGTTCACGGCCGAGTCCGCGATAGGCGCGGGCGAGCAGGCGTAGGGCCGTTCCATTTCGCGGGTCAGACTTGCTGAGCGCTTCGAGATCGGGCAGCGCTCCGGCAAAATCGGATTGCTGAATCTGCGCCTCTGCCAATCCCAGGCGGCCGTCCGGGTTTTCTGAATCCACGAGCAACGCAGCTTCGAACTGGTCGGCGGCGTTTTTCGCATCTCTTAATTGCAGGTAAACGTGACCGAGCAAGAGGCGCGCCGGCGTTTGGCCGGGTGCGAGTTTCAGGCTCGCTTCGAGCGCGTCGCGCGCGGCACCAAAATCTCCCGACCTCTCCATCGCCTCGCCCGCTTCGTAAGCGGCGTTCGGATCGTCGGAACGCAACTGGGACGCCCGCTTCAGATGCGTGGCGGCCTTCGCGTAGTCTCCGGCCGCTAATTCAATCTCGCCCAGTTGCAGGAACGCGTTCGGTGAGCTGGGATCGAGTTCTACCGCCTTCTGCAAAAACTGCCGCGCGTCGGTCGATCGATTGTCATCGCTCGCGAGCATGGCGTTGTGCAGCAGGTTCTGCACTTCAATCTTGTCTTTCGGATCGGGCAGCTTTTCTGACTTCGCGAAATTGTTTGGCGTTGGAAGCTTTGCCTCCCACTTCGCCATTTCGCCTTGCAAACTTTGCAGCTTGCCGCCGTCGGCGGCATAGAGATTTTTCAGCTCTTTCGGATCGGCGTGAAGCTCGTAGAGTTCGGGCCGCGGAGCTTCGATCAGCTTGGCGTTTTCGGTGCGCAACGCGCGCAGAGGAGCCCATCCCCAGCGCAGCGGATAGTCGGTCTCGCCGAAAAGCTCGCGCTCGTTTGTTTGGTCTGATTTTTTCTCAGACTTCTTTTCGTCGAGTAGCGGAAACAATGACTCGCCATTCAACTCTGGCGGGGCGGCGATGGCCGTGGCAGCGAGAATTGTTGGCAGGATGTCGGTGGTGCGCACCTGCGAGTCGATCACAACGCCGCGATACGCAGGACCGGCAGCGCCGTGCGGCGTCTTCAAGAGCAGAGGGATGTGGAGCGTCGCGTCGTAGAGAAAGAGGCCGTGAGTCTCTTCTCCGTGCTCGCCGAGGCCCTCGCCGTGATCGCCGGAGACGATGATGATGGCGTTGTCATAGACGCCGGCTTTTTTTAGGTAGGCGATCCAATTGGCGACGGCGGAATCGGCGTAGGCGATCTCGCCATCGTAGAGATGATCTTTATATTTTTCGGAGAACGGCGGCGGCGGCTCGTAGGGGTCGTGCGGATCGAAGAGATGCACCCACACGAAGTGAGGCCCGGTGCGGTGCTGGTCGAACCAGGCTTCGGCATGCTGGACGACCTCCATGCCGCGGCGCTCGACGCGATCCCAGCGCTCTTTATTCTTAGCGTCAGCGTCTTTTGCGTCGTTTGTCTTGCCAGCGGCGGCGGTATCGGCCTTGGGGAAATTGTCGTAGAAATCGAAGCCGCGATCGAGGCCGGGGGCGAGCGCGTTGCTGTCGAGAATCACGGCTCCGATGAAGGCGGCGGTCTGGTAGCCATGCTTCTTCAGCAGCTCGGCGACGGTGACATGCTGCGGCGACAGCGGGACGCCAAAATCAGTGACTCCATGCACGCTCGGCAAAAGCCCGGTCATGATCGAGGTGTGCGAAGTGTTGGTGATCGGGCTGTGCGTGAACGCCTCGGAGAAGCGGACGCCGTCGGCCGCCAGCGCATCGAGGGCGGGCGTCTCAACCTGCTTGTATCCGTAGCAACCGACATGATCGGCGCGCAGCGTGTCGATGGTGATGAGGTAGACGTCGGGAGCGTTCTTGTCGGAGGCGGTCTGGGCGGGCGCGGGCGGTCCCAGCAGGAGGATGCCGAAGAGGATGCTAAGAATGATTCCGGGAAAAAGAGCGAGCCGTCTCACCGGAGATCAGCGTATCACAGTGGGTTGGCTGAGTTGAGCACCAGGGACTCGGAGGGAAATCCGAAGTTGGTCGGCCTTGCAAAGGCCGCCAGCGGAGACGGGGCGAGGCTCCGTCTCCGTCAGCAAGGATGTTTTAGAAGGTTAGGCGACCGGCGAGTTGTACGATGCGCTCGGTATAGGTAGGCGGATTGACTATCGACGTTCCGAACGTTGTGGTTGTGATCTGACCGAAGGTTCCGTCAAAAAGATTTGTGTCCGGGTTCGCGAATTCGCCGTGGTTGAACACGTTGAAGGCGTCCATGCGAATTTCGACGTTCACACGTTCGGTGATGGCGGTGTTCTTGGACAAGGTCATATCAAGATTTGTACGACTTGGACCACGGAAGAAGTCTCGCCCGGTGGTCCCGTAAGTGTCGGCTGGGTTGTATACGTCATTGATCGGCTGGAACGCAGCGGGGTTGAAATAATAGTTGCCGTTTTTTCGCGGATTCAGGATGGTAATCTTGTTGAATCCGGGCGCAAAATCCGCAAGGGCCAGATAGCCGTCGCCAGCCCCGGAGGGTCCGGGATCTGACGGATTCGCGGGGAGACCTGAGCTGATGCTGAGCGGAAAGCCAGTTCGCCAACTCAAGATTGGATAAAGGCTCCATCCTTTTACCAGGCGCTTGGGTGCTGACCCGAAGGCCTGGTCGAAAGGCAAATCCCATCCTCCGCTGAAAGTGATGCGTTCTTTAACGTCGAAGTCAGATGAACCATAGAACTGGCTATGGTTGTAATACGGCACCTGCGAATCGCGGTTGCGGAATCCGGATGAGTTGTCGAGGCTGTGACCGTACGTATAGCCAAGCGTGAAGTAGGTGTTGCCCAAGTAACGGTTCTCGCTATTCTGTTTCGTCACCGATGCTTCCAGGCTATTGAAATTCGCGAAGCTAAGATTAGAGAACTCCAACGCACTGGAAAATGGACAGTCGGACGGGCCGCCCGCACCCGAACAATACGTGGTGAGGGTAGCGTTCTGGCTTTCGTTTAGGAAGCGCGCAGGGTTGGATCCGCTGATTGTGCTGAGGTCGAAGGGATTGATGTCGTAGAGCGAGGTTAGACCCTTTGAGCTGCTGCCCACGTAGCTGACCTCTGCGATGAGGTTTCTGGCGAGTTCGTGCTGAACGCTCAAATTATACTGATAGGTATAGGGCGTGTGGAGGTGCGGGTTGACAAAATAAATGCCGCCACCGCCAAACGGGAGAAATGGCGAATTGCCGGTTGTGTTAAAGGCGGTAAGAGGGCTGGGTGGCTGGGATGGAAAAGGGTTGGCCGGCAGAGGGGTAGTGGAGTTGGCCCACGGCTGGCAAAAAAAAGGCAGCCCGGCCGTCGCCGAGCAGGAGTTCCAGACGGTTGGCTGAACTCCCGGCTGTAGCTGCTGCTGCGGTCCGGTTACGGGAAGGGTGGCGCATGTCGGATTAAGGGAGGACGCTAGACATGGGTAAACCACGTATGGTTCGCTGTAGAAGGGAGGCGCGCCGTTGAATTGTAGATTGTCTTCGCCCTTCAGTACGTCGTAGAAGAGGCCTATGCCGCCGCGGATGCTGGTCTTGTTGCTGCTACCAGGACTGTAGGCAAAGCCGAATCGCGGCGCAAAGTTATCTTTGTCCGGGAAATTGGAACCGCGCGGCGCGCCCGGATCTCCGGGAAATACCAGGCCGAGCGGTGCATCGGGAAATCTTATCGATTGATCCCCCGGAATGATGGAGAATGTTCTTCCCTGGGTATCGATTTTGGGCGTGCTGAACTCATAGCGAAGGCCCAGAGTCAAAGTTAAGTTGGGCCTTACCCGCCACTCATCCTGCCCGAACGCGTAGGTGTTCTTGCTCCGAAAATTGCTGAGTGCATTTGGGCCTTCAAACAGGTCGTTCGGAGCGCCCACCAAAAAATCCGCTAAGCTATTGCCCGTACCATCGCCGCCCGAGGCGTATCCGTAGTAGGCGAAGTTGCTGTCGGTAAAGAACGCGTAGAGAGTATTTTGTTGATACGCGGAAAATCCCGCTCCGAATTTCCAGGTGCTGTTTCCCTTGACCCATGTAAAGGTATCGGTAAATCCAAAGGTGTTGCCGATTTCGGTAGCCGGACCGGACTGGTCTTGCCCGAAATACAGGCCATTGTCGAAAGACATGAGTGGTGGGCCATTAGAAAGATCCGATGCAATCCCGAATTCGGAAATCGCGGGCTGGCTGGAAACGGGTTTATCGCTTAAGGTGTTGTGACGCTGTGCCGTCCCGCGCAGTTCATTCAGCATCGAAGGCGAAAAGGTTCGAGTGTAGGCTAGATTGAGAAAGTAATTGTTGATGGTGAAGGTCGACGGAAAACCGGGAACGTCGCCCGAGTAGCCAGCACGGCCAAAGGGCTCAAGCAGATTGCGTCGGATGCCTCCGACAGTTCCAGTCAGCTTGTCCTTAGAGTCGATGTTGAAATCGATTTTAACGTCGAGTTCGTTGTTGTTGTCCGTGCTGCCTGCGGAAGGGAAAATCTCTCCGGTCGCATTCGACGGAATCACTCCACTCGCGATGTAAGCTTGGGCGGCAGGATCAAACTTGGTAGGGTCGATGATCCCCTGGCTCTGAAGCGCCGGATTAGATTGAAAATAGGTGTTTGTCTGGAGAAATGCGACGACATTCGGATCCGGTCCGCCATTTGGGCCGGCCTGCGAAAAATCACCATTCAGCTCAGGCGTGGTGAAGATCTGCTCCTCCTGCTCAACTTCAGTGTGGACTTGGCGCTGCCCCTGGTAAGAGGTGAAAAAGAAAAGCTTGTTCTTGATGATGGGGCCACCCAACGTCCCGCCAAACTGGTTACGTTTCAGATTGTTCCTGGGTAAGGCTGGGACTTGCTCGTTGTTGAAATAAGAGTTGGCGTCGAAGTCGGTGTTGCGCACGAAATCAAATGCGCTGCCATGGAAGGTGTTGCTACCGGATTTGGTCACGACGCTGATGATGCCAGCGCCGTTGCGGCCATATTCCGCGCCGTAGTTGCTGGTAAGAATGCGGAACTCGGCGATCGAGTCTGGATTGGGATTGAGAACGACGCCGTTGCCCAACAGTTCGTTGTTGAGACCACCATCCAGCAAGTACGTCACGGAATCAGTACGCCCGCCGCCGATGTTGAATCCTTGTGTGGTGCTGCCGTCATCCGGATTGTCCTCGGTGACTCCGGGTTGCAAAAGAGCGAGGCTCAGCACGTTTCGTCCGTTCAGAGGCATGTCAACAATGGGACGGCTGGTCACTGACTCGCCTAGTGTTGGATTGACTGTCTCTACGCCAGCGCTTTGCGATTCGACCAGGACCTGTTCACTGGCGGCGCCCACTTCCAGCTTCATGTCGACACGAAACGACTGGTTGATCTCCAGCGGGGTGGTTAGCACTTCGAGCGGGCGGAAACCTTGCTGGTGAGCAACCACTCGGTAGGTGCCAATGGGCAGGTTCAGGGCCTGATAGAAGCCGCCTTTATCGGTCGTGGCCCCGGTAGAGACGTTGGTCGCCGTGTTGGTGATAGTGATCTTGACGCCAGGCACGACCGCGCCTTGCTGGTCGGTGACGATGCCAACGATTTTGGCGGTCGCTTGTTGCGCGGTTGCTTCGGTGGCCGTCAACGTCGCTAAGAACAGGGTGACACACAGGAGCGCTACGGATGCCAGCGCATTTGCTAGGAATCTGCCTGAACGGGATCGCATTGGGGAAGGAGCCTTTCTATTCATGATGAGTACTGATTCTCGTCGTGGCTAGGCTTTGCTATCCGCCAGCCGAAATGATTTTGAGCGATGGCAAAGTCTATTGCCTGCTGCGGAGTTGCCGCATTTTGCGCTTCGACCTGCATCGCTGTCAATCTTTGTCTTGTCATCTTGTGTAAATTGTGGCACACAAGGCACCAAACGTGATTTCGAGATTTCAGAGAGTTAGGATGGTCTTGGAGCGTCATCTATGAATAACTGGACGACGGAGAGTCATTCTCTACCAAATTGCGTAGAATAAGTTCTCCCGCAATGATTACGGATCGCTTAGCCGCGAGGCCTTCGCTGCTATGATTTCAGCAATTATGATTTCAGCGATGAAGTTGCCATTGAGCGTTTGCCGGCCCGCCTTCTTCACCGCGCTATTCTGCCTGATTTTCATCAATCCACTGAACGCTGCCGACGACGCCAAGTTCAGCCCGCTGCCGGTGCCGCTCTCGAATAATGCGGTCGCTATTTCGCATGACTTCGGCGAGTCGCGGATTTTTTCGTTCATGGGCATCGGGCCGAAGAAAACCTGGGATGCGGTGACGGGCAGCGCCTACGAGTTGGACCCCGGGTCGGGGAAGTGGAAGGAACTGCGGCCGGTGCCGGGCGTGGCGGGGCGACTGGGAGCGTCGGCAGTCGCCTTGCACGAACAGGTTTTCATCTTCGGAGGGTATGTCGTCGACGGGCAGGGTGGAGAAACTACCGTGCCGGACCTCAACGTGTTTGTGCCGGGTGAGAATCGCTACTATCGCGGGAAGGATATCCCTGTGCCGGTGGCGGATGCCGTGGTGGGGGTGTATCGCGACCGCTATATCTTTGTGATCGGCGGGCGGTCGACGGCGGAGTTAGGCGCGGTGTCGAACGTACAGATTTATGACACCGACAAAGACACGTGGATGCAGGGTACGCCGTTTCCAGGGATGCCGGTGTTTGGCCATGCGGGCGCGATC
>Ga0210391_10002747_pt1 | contig 15109 bp, 10 predicted proteins | sample IncBWC12OmetaG_FD_160573 | JGI IMG/M metagenome (GOLD analysis project Ga0210391, IMG submission 160573) | Forest soil microbial communities from Barre Woods Harvard Forest LTER site, Petersham, Massachusetts, United States - Inc-BW-C-12-O ... | reverse complement strand
GCGTGATGTAGTTAGTGCTCAAATTATTCTTCAAAGGGCTCGGATAAGTCCTTCAAACCGTAACGCAGCGTAAGTAATCGCAAGCGTGGTTTGAGAAGCCGTCTCGTTTACGCGGCGGAGAAGTCACACTACCCTCCGGCTTCTATGCTAACGCCGTTTTGTACTGCGCCAGAACCGTTTGGCACTCGGCGTCAATTCTGGTTTTCGCGGCGCTCCCATCTTTTGACCTATCTCCCTTAATTCAGTAGAATCGCGCGCGGCGCAATGAACTGCGTTGCAAGCACATCGCGCCGCATTCTTCCTGGGGAGAAGCGTTTGTACAGCCTGACCCAAAAATTACTCGCCGAATTCTTCGGCACTTTCGCCGTGGTTTTCTTCGCCGCGGGCGCCCTCTGCGCCGACCAATATCTGCGCTCCTCCGGTCAAGGCAGCATCACCATCCTCGGCCTCGCCCTGGCCTACGGCCTCACCGTCGGCATCATGGTCACCGCCATCGGACACATCTCCGGCGGTCACTTGAATCCCGCCGTCACCATGGGCTTCTGGGTCAGCCGCCGCCTGAGCACCATACAAGCCCTGCTCTACTCGGTCGCACAACTTGTCGGCGCCATTGCCGCCGCCTACGCGCTCGTCGTCATCATCCCGGACTCCAGCTGGCGCCCCGAAGCCCTCGGCTCCATCACCCCCGCGCTCGCGCCCGATTTCACGCACCTGCACGGCATGCTTCTCGAAGGCGTGATGACGTTCTTCCTCGTCTTCGTTTTCTTCGCCACGAGCGTCGACGCCAGAGGCGCCTTCAACCGAGTGGCTGGCCTAGCCATCGGTCTAGCCGTCACCATCGACGCCCTCTGCGGCCTCCCCTTCACAGGCGCAGCCGTCAACCCCGCCCGCGCCTTCGGACCCGCCCTCGTCACGCGCAACCACTGGGCCCACCACGGCGTTTACTGGCTTGGCCCCCTACTCGGCGGCGTCCTAGCCGCCGTAGTCTACGACCGCATTTTTCTCCCCGATCAGCCCCCGATTTAACGCACTCCCCACCTGTCCCTAAGTTCAGGTTGTCCATTTCGCACCATCCTCGCCCGCTCTGCCTTGCAGCGTCCTCAATCCATGCTAGCTTGACTAGACGCTCCATCGAGCCCAGGACTTTAAATGGCCATCAATATTGACGATCTGCTGCGCCGCGCTGTCGAAAGCCGTGCCTCCGACTTGCACCTGAAGGTCGGCAACCACCCCTATCTCCGCGTTGATGGCATCCTGAACCCGCTCAGCGACGTGCCACGCATCACGCCTGAAGAAATGCTCTCCATGGCCTTCAGCATGATGACCAATCGCCAAAAGCAAAAATTCAAAGAAACCGCCGAGCTGGACATGGCGTACGGTGTCGCCGGCCTCGGCCGTTTCCGCGTCAACGTTTTCCAGCAACGCGGCAACGTCGGCATGGTGCTGCGCGTCATCCCCACAAAAATTCGCACCATCGAAGAACTCGAGCTCCCGCGCATTCTCTCCACCGTTTGCGAAGAGCAGCGCGGCCTGATTCTCACCACCGGCACCACCGGTTCCGGCAAATCCACCACGCTCGCGGCCATGATTGACCGCATCAATTCGCTGCGCTCCGAGCACATCATCACCATTGAAGACCCGATTGAATATCTGCACCGCGACAAAAAAGGTTTCATCAACCAGCGCGAAGTAGAAGTGGACACCGCGTCGTTCTCCACCGCGCTGCGCGCCGCATTGCGCCAGGACCCGGACGTAGTCCTCGTCGGTGAAATGCGCGACCTGGAAACCATCTCCACCGCCATTCTCGCAGCCGAAACCGGCCACTTGGTTTTGTCCACCCTGCACACCCTCGACGCGACGGAAACCATTCAACGCATCATCGCCGTCTTTCCGCCGCCCGAGCAGAAACAAATTCGTCTGCAGCTCGCCGGCACACTGAAAGCCGTCATCAGCCAGCGCCTGGTGCGTAAAGCCGATGGCTCCGGCCGCGTCCCCGCCGTCGAAGTCATGATCTCCACCGGCTACATTCGCGATTGCATCATCAATCCCGACAAGACGCGCATGATCCGCGACGCCATCGCTGCGGGCGTCAGCCAGTACGGCATGCAAACTTTCGATCAATCACTGTTCGATCTCTACTCACGCAACCTGATCACCTTCGAAGAAGCCATTCTGCGCGCGAGCAATCCGGACGATTTCCGTCTCCGCGTCCAAGGCGTCCGCTCCAGCGCCGATTCCGCCCGCGAAGACATGGAACGCGCCATGTCCGAATTCGACAGCAGCAACGCCCCCCGCCGGTAACGCCAAGGTGGGAATCGTCAGCCTGTCGCATCTGCAACTCTGCCGATGCGTTCAACCTCGCGGTCAGGCTGAATCCGTTTGTAATCGTTAGGTGGCAGACCACCACGCTGGAGCTACAGAAACAATCGCTCGCCCTGGCGGTTTTCGTCTTGATCGCTCCGGTACTCCAAGCTCATTCCTCCACCGCGCAGACTCCCACCTCTCAGACTCTTCACGACGAATCGCCTACGCTTCAAAAAGCGAAAAAAGTCTGGACCAACGATGATCTCGGACATTCGAAAGACGTCGCCGCAACAGCGGGCGCAGGTGCCACCGGCCGACCTTCGCCACGCAGCTTTTCCTCGAGCGGCATATCCATCGTCAGCCCAGCCGCTGAAACCGCAGTCGCTCCGGGCGAAACTTTCTCGGTTGAAGTCAGCGTGGACAGCGGCAGCGATGTGGGCCAGATGGCAATCATCGGTCCTATGGGATTCGGCACAACGATCAGGGAGGCTCCGCCATATTCGTTCCGTACACGGTCCCGCGTGATGGCATCGGAATGTCCGACCCCTGATGGGAGAGGAGCCGATCTACGCTACGAGCTCATCGCGGTTTTCAATATCTGGACCGGACGCCAGCAGCGTCGTTGACGTTGAGGCGCCCGGCCTGCCGGCCAAGCTCTCGGCGCTATTGCCACAGCTGACGTCTGAGTCGATCGCTGAGTCGGTTCCCCTCCAGATGCTCGCGACGTTTCCGAACGGCAGTGAGTGGGGCGTAACCGAATCAACGCGGACTGCATTCCGCTCGTCTGATTCCAGCGTCGCCACCGTCAATCCATTCGGCATCGTCACGCCGGCTGGTCGCAGAAAGGCCACCATCCTCGTCACCTACGGGTTTGAAAGCAGCACAGTTGAATTGAACATTCCGTTCACCTGCCTCGGCAACTCACCAGCCAGAGGAAGTGCACGCCAGTAGAAGTGCGCACCCGCGAGTAACGTACCGTCCTCTTGCAATTTTCCGTTTTCTCTTTTCCATTATCGCCTTAGTCTTTATCAGTGTTCATCTGGGTTTATCAGTGGTGCCTTTGAACTTCTCCTCGACCTCCTCCACCTCCTGCTCTATCCTCAATTTATGCGCTCGCGTCAACCGACCCGCAAACTCCTCACCGAAACTCAGCTCTACATGTCCGCGCAACGCGCCCTCATGCGCCGGGCGCATTCGGTCTCCGAAATGAAAAAACATCTCGAACGCCGCGCCGAAAATAAAGACCTGATCCCCGCGGTCATCGCGCGCCTGCGCGAACTCAACTACCTCGACGACGCCAAGTACGCACTGAACTACGCCGCGCAACACGCCAAACTGCACCGCCAAGGCCGTTTCCGCATCGCCCGCGAACTGCGCGCCCGTGGCGTCCCAGACCGCTACATCGAATCCGCCGTGGACTCCGTATTCGCCGAGACGGACGAGGCCAGCCTCGTCCGCGCGCGTCTCACCCGCCGCTTGGCCCATCTCCGCAGGCCGCTCGACCAAAAAAAGATCGCCTCCCTCTACCGCAATCTTCTCGGCGCCGGTTTCTCCTCCGACATCATCCGCGCCGAACTAAAAGGCATCAGCCACGGCGACCTCCCCGAACTCCCCGACGCCGCCGACTCCGAACTCTCCGAGTCGTAGCGAATTCTCCGAGCCACTAGCGCAGCCCCCGAGAAAACCGCGTGTCATCCCGAACGCGGTTCCGCGCCTATTCTTTCCCGCCGCAGTTTGGCGGGCGCGGGACGCAGAGAGGGATCTGCTTTCCGCGGAAGCGTCGAGCCTCCCAGCGGCCCAGAGCCCTCGACTCTGCGTGCGAACATGCGCATCTTTGCGGGTCGCGGGCGAAGAGTTTGCAAAAAAATCGCCGCCACAAAAAGAATTTTCACGCCATCCTCCGTCTAAGCCCCACAGCAACCCACGGGGAGTTCCATGAAGCAATTCGTCGTTGCACACTCCAAAAAACTGGAGCTTCGCAAAGGACACATTCCGAAATCCGGTTCGACATCTCGATTCCGGGCATCTCGCCACTAGCTTTGCCGATTTCGGACAGCGCCCTGCCCCGCGGGACGCATGACCAAATTCGCAGCATGTGCTTCGCACAAGGAGAATCACAGATGAAGAAACTTTTGATGTTTGCAACGGCTCTGGCCCTGCTGCTGAGCGCCAGCGCGTCCCGCACTTTCGCGATGTCCGGCCCGGCCGCGCAGGCCGCTCCCGCCACGCAAGCGAAGGACACGACTCCGCCCAGCTACGACATGAAACCGCAATCCCTGCTCGATCTCGACGGCATGCATCAAAAATTCGTGGACCTCGCTACCGCCGTCCCCGCCGACAAGTACAGCTGGCGTCCCGCCGAAGGCGTTCGCTCCATCGGCGAAGTCTTCCTGCACATCGCGAACGCGAATTACAACATCCCAAATCTGATGGGCACGCCGCTTCCTGCTGGCTTCGATCCCAAAACTTTCGAAAAGTCGACCACCGACAAGGCCCAGATCATCGACGCGCTCAATAAATCCTTCGCCAGCGCCCACGCCGCGATCGAAGCCATGACCAACGCCGATTTCAATAAGCCGCTGCCCAAACTCGGCCCCGACGCCAACTACGGCGACGTGGTCTACATTCTCGTCACTCACGCACACGAGCACCTCGGCCAATCGATCGCCTACGCCCGGATCAACGGCGTCATCCCGCCGTGGACCGTAGCCGCCGAAGCGGCAGCCAAGGCCAAGAAACAAGCCGCGCCGGAAAACTAGCGCGACGTTAACCCGCCGCGACGTGTGGCCTCTGTAGGGGCGGCTCTCAGAGCCGCCCCTGCTGTGTCGCTTACCTGCCCGTCGCTTGCACGCCTCTGGATTTCTCTGAGCGATCCAGGCCTCTGTCGCGGTGACGCAGGTGCGAAACAGCGAAAAAACTAGCGATTAGAAAAAGTTTTCTCGTTTGTTGCGAGCAAGTTAGACGGATTTCTAATTCTTCAGTAGCGATTCGAAATGCTGGAGCGGTGAGTTGCGATGGGTGGTTCGCCTCGTGCAAAACGCCCGCAAAACACGCGCGCAGACATCCTATTTTCGACCGATTAGAAAAAAATAAGGGATGTGGTTTCAGTGGGTTACGACAATCTCTCATCGCGGTACTGTCGCTTAGGAATTGCGTGTTTAGTGGGTTCTGATTGCTGAGTAATGACGCGTGATTTGTGAGTCGCGGTTCGCAGCCCGTGGCCTGCGACGCGTCAGAGGCGTCGGGCGCCCGGATAAATTACGCGATTGTGAGGGCGATTTCATTTTTTGGTTTCCGTTCGAAATTAAGACCGAGGCGAGGTGAAAACAGCTGGGCGACGGGACTGAATCAATTCAAGCTGGCCGAAAAAGTTTCCAATCTGTACCTTTTCCAATGAAGATTTAGGACAGCTGTACTTTTCTGATTGGGCCTCACACCGCGACGCGTGGCGTTGCGAGCGTTGTGACCCTCTGCGATAATGAACCGTTTCGACAGAGGGCATCCTTGACTGAGAAGCAGTGGACCGGCAACGAAGTCCGTAGCACATTCCTGAAATTTTTCGAGGAGCGCGGCCACCGCGTGGTGCGCAGCTCTTCGCTCGTTCCCAGCAACGACCCTACGCTGCTCTTCACCAATGCGGGGATGAACCAGTTCAAGGACGTATTCCTGGGCCTCGAAAAGCGCGATTACAACCGCGCCACCACCTGCCAGAAATGCGTGCGCGCCGGCGGCAAGCACAACGATCTGGAAAACGTCGGCTTCACCAATCGCCACCACACTTTTTTTGAAATGCTGGGGAATTTTTCCTTCGGCGATTATTTCAAGAAGGACGCGATCGCCTTCGCGATGGAGCTGATTACTTCGCCGGATTGGTACGGCATCCCGCTGGAAAAACTCTACTTCACCGTTTTCGGCGGCGCGGAAACTTCGCCGGGGAAAATGCTCGCCCCCGATGACGAAGCCGCAGCTCTCTGGGTCGATATTGGCGCGCCCAAAGATCGTGTGATCGAAATCCCCGGCCTGAAAGATAATTTCTGGGCCATGGGGGACACCGGCCCCTGCGGCCCCTGCAGCGAGATTTTCTACGATATGGGCCGCGCAGCCGTTGACGACCCGCGAGGACCAGATTGCGCAACAGGAAACTGCACCTTCCCCTGCGACTGCGGCCGCTACGTAGAAATCTGGAACCTGGTCTTCATGCAGTTCAATCGCGACGCTTCCGGCAACCTCAATCCCCTGCCGAAGCCGTCCGTGGATACCGGTATGGGTCTGGAACGCACGACTGCGGTCCTCGAGCACGTAATCAGCAACTTCAATACGGATTTATTCAAGCCCCTGATGGAAGAAGCTACTTGGATTTGTGGCAAGCAGGGCGCCCAAGTTAAGGACAACGCGTCCCAAGCTTCCCTGCGAATCATAGCGGACCATTCCCGGGCGGCGACATTCCTCATCTCAGATGGCGTAGTGCCTTCCAACGAAGGTCGTGGCTACGTTTTGCGCAAGATTATCCGCCGCGCTCTTCGTCACGCACAAACGCTTGCGGCGCCTTCACCTTTTCTCTCCGTGATGTCGGTTCATGTTCGCAAACTGATGAAGAACGCCTACCCGGAGCTCGAAGAGCACGCTTTGCGCATCACGAAAATTCTCGATGCGGAAGAGGTGCGCTTTCAGCGCACCGTCGAGGTTGGACTAAGAAAACTCGACGAGGACCTCAAGGAATTGCGCCCTTCCGCTAAGCGCGCAGGTGGCCCTGCCGATTCCCCCACGATCGAATCGTCTTGGGCGGTCACGAAATCGGCTGCTGTGTTTGAGTATCCTGGGCACCAGGCGTTCAAGGTCTATGATACGTACGGGCTTCCGCGCGATTTTATCGAGGATGTAGCACGAGACGCGGGATTTAAGGTCGATTGGATCGGTTTCGACAAAGCGATGGAGGAACAGAGGGCCCGCGCCAAGGCATCGTGGAAAGGTGCGCACAAGGAAGCGGCGAATCCCGTCTATTCTAAGTTGGCGCAAACGCATAAGACGGAGCCCTGCTTTTACTCCGGCACGCGCACGCGTGACGCTCGCATCGAGGCCATTGTCACCAAAGATGGCGCGGTGAATGAAATCAAAGCGGGGACCGAAGCCGAAGTCGTGCTCGACCGGACTTCGATCTACTCCGAATCCGGCGGGCAGGTCGCCGATGCCGGCGGGTTCTACGACAATTCCGGCGCACGGGAAGTCGCCGAAGTGCGCGGCGCCTACTACCCCGTCACCGGACTGATCGCACATCGCATCGTCGCAAAAGAGGACCTGCACGTGGGCGATCACGTGGCCACCATCGCCGACCCCGAGCGACGCGTGCGCGACATGCGCAACCATACTGCGACGCATCTGTTGAATGCGGCGCTGCGCAATATTCTGGGCACGCATGTGAAGCAAGCCGGGTCGCTGGTCGCGCCCGATCACTTGCGGTTTGATTTTTCGCATTTCGCGCAAGTGGACCCCAGCGAACTTTCTGAAATCGAGCAGCAAGTTAACGAAGAAATCCGCAAAAATCTGGAAATGCGCACGGACATCATGAATATTGACGACGCGCTCTCGTCCGGCGCGCTGGCCTTCTTCGGCGACAAGTATCCTGAAGCAAACGTCCGCGTCGTCACCATTCCCGACGCGTCCACGCCGCGCGGTTTCTACAGCAAGGAGCTTTGTGGCGGCACGCACGTCGTGCGCACGGGTGACATCGGCGTTTTCAAGATCATCGGCGAGCAATCGGTGGCTGCAGGAGTCCGCCGCATCGATGCGATTTCCGGCGACCGCGCTCTAGCTGACTATCAGAATTCGCTTGCCACACTGCGCACGGTCGCCGGAATGCTCAATGCGGGCGAAGATGAAATCATCGCCGCGCTCGAACGGCAATTCGAAGCCAGCAAGCAGCTGGAAAAGCAGCTCGAGGCGCTGAAACGCAAAGCGGCCGGATCGCTGGCTGGCGACCTGGTCGAAAAAGCCCGAAGCGTGAAGGATGTTCGCCTCATCGCCGCCCAGGTAAACGGATTTGACCGTGACGCCCTGCGCCAGTTGGTGGACGTTTTGCGCCAAAAATTAGGCTCCGGAGTGGTCGTTCTGGCGTCGGCCGATGACGGCAAAGTTGCTCTAATTACAGCGGTTACCAAGGACCTCATCCCCAAGCTCCACGCAGGGAAAATCGTCCAGGAACTGGCCAAGCTCGTCGGCGGTTCCGGCGGCGGCCGTCCCGATCTGGCAGAGGCTGGCGGAAAAGACACATCGGGCATACAAAACGCCCTAGACCAGGTTTACCCCCTACTCGACCGATTGTTATAATTGCTGTTGTGCCAGATGCTTACGACGAAGAAGCCTCCTTCTTCGCCGTATGTGTGTCTTTCGTTTGTGGCTTGGAAGCAAAGCGCTCTGCCTTCCCCGAGGCTCGCTGTTTGGTTGTGCGTCGGCGCCCTGAAAAAGCGCTGGCGAAAACTAAAACCATGAACAAGAACTGCATCCCAGTTGCAGTGGTGGTCGCGGGCGCCTTCTTCGCGCTGTCCACGCCGCTTCGCGCCCAGATTGCGACCGCGCTGGACGAGCACGGTAAGCTCGTCTTCGTGAATGGGGATTCCCCGAACGCACGCCGCGGGAGTACTATCAGTCCTACGTCGGGCGCGTTGCATTCCCGGTCCGGGATTTCGGCCGAGTCTGCGGCGGAAACACTCGGTGCCGATGACGGACGGCTGGATCGCATTGTGCGCGATGCAGCGGCGCGTCATAAGGTGGATCCCGCGCTGGTGAAAGCCGTAATCAGCACGGAATCCGGGTGGAATCCGCAAGCGGTGTCTCGCAAGGGCGCCGTGGGGCTGATGCAGTTGATCCCTGGGACGGCACAACGCTTTGGCGTCGGCAATCCCTTCGATCCCGCGCAAAATGTGGAAGGCGGGACGACGTACCTGAAAGCTTTGCTGGATCGTTACAACGGCGACTTGAGCAAGACGCTCGCGGCTTACAATGCCGGCGAGCACGCCGTGGACGCCAGCAGAGGCGTTCCAGCGTATCTGGAAACGCAACGGTACGTGCAGAAGGTGCAGAACGCATACTTTCGCCCCGGCTCGGGCCGCGACTCGACGCTCTGGACTCCGCCAAGAAATCCAGTGCGAAAAGAAGTGGACGCGAATGGCCGGGTAATTTTCACGAACGAATGACGCACGTGGTATCCGCTAGAATTCAATTGCCGGCCCGATGGCTCCTCCTAGCCCTGGCGCTAGCCGTTCCCCTTTTTACGTCCGCGCGAACCGATCACAAGATGGACGCGCGCGAGCAGTTCGAGCGCGCGGTGCGGATGCGGACGACGCTGGAAGGCACACCTCAGAAAGAGCGCTCGTTTGTTGATTACCGCGCGACTGTTTCCGCTTACCACAAGGTTTATCTGATCTCGGCGCAGGCGGAAGAAGTGACGCCTTCGCTGATTGCGGAAGCTGAGCTGTACGAAGAAATGGGGCGGTTGTTTGATCCGAAATACTTTCAATCCGCGATTGATTCCTACAATTTCCTGCTGAAACAGTATCCGGGCAGCCGCTTTCGCGAGCAGGCGCTTTATTCCATCGGCTTGGTACAGAAAGACGGGCTGCACCAGCCGGATGTGGCTGAAGCTACGCTGAAGGATTACATCAAGCGCTTCCCGAAATCGGATTTGGCCAGTGACGCGCGCGTGGCGTTGAAGGACATTGCCGAGACGCGAGAAAAAGCCAAGGCACAGGCTCTCGCACAGGCACAGGCCCAAGCTCAGGCTCAAGCACTGGCCCAAGCGCAAGCGCAGGCGAAGTTGCAAGCGCAGGCCAAGATTCAGGCTGTCGCGGCGGCGGAGGCTTTTCCGGAGTTGAAAGGCAAAGTGGTGGAACAGGCCGAGAGCGACAATGGAACGCCGCGAGTGATGGACCTGAAAACCTGGAACACGGAGAATTCGGCGCGCATCGTCGTGACTTTGAGCGACACGATTGCGTTCAACGCCGCGCGGATTGCGGCTCCCGACCGTGTGTATTTCGATTTGCACCGAGCGAAGCTGACGCCGGATATCGCCAAGAAAAACTGGGAAGTGAAGGACGGGCTGCTGAAGTCCTTGCGTTTGGGGCAGAACAAGGACGGCGTGGTGCGCGTGGTGTTGGATGTGAACGGAGCGCGCGATTTTTCCGGTTATTTGCTGGCGAATCCTTACCGGCTGGTGATTGAGGTGCGCGCGAAACCGGTCGCTTCCTCCGCTGGGAATGAGCTCGCTGCTGCGGCTACGCATGCTGCGTCGCCCGTCACCCCGGCGCCGAGCGCGACGGCGAAGAATGCGAACGCGGAAGCTGGCGATGCTGATTCGAAACCGCGCGCTGTAGCAGGTGAGACAGTTTCCGTGAGCGCCGAAAGCAAGCCTGCGGCCGCGGCGAAAACGGCGGTATCTGGAGCAGCTGCAACTGCGGCGAAATCGAAGGCGGATACTACCAAATCGGCTGCTTTGGTGCCGCCCACTGAATCGAAACCGACGCGCGATGGGCAGCGTTCCCTGACGCGCGCGCTGGGCTTGAAAATCAGCCGGATCGTGATTGATCCCGGGCACGGCGGGCACGATACGGGAACGATCGGGCCGCACGGACTCATGGAGAAGGACCTGTGCCTGGACGTGGCGCTGCGCCTGGGGCGCGAGATCGAAGAAAAGCTTCCGGGCGCGGAAGTGATTTATACGCGCAAGGACGACACGTTCATTCCCTTGGAAGAACGCACGGCCATCGCCAACGATGCGAAGGCTGACCTTTTCATTTCCGTGCACGCCAATTCCAGCCACGATGCGGCGGCGCGCGGAATCGAAACTTATTATTTGAATTTTGCGACGTCAGAAGAGTCGATGGAAGTGGCGTCTCGCGAGAACGCGCTGGCGCAATCTTCGCTGCACGATTTGCAGGACATCATCAAGAAAATCGCGCGTAACGAGAAAGTGGAAGAATCGAAGGAACTGGCGAGCGACATTCAGGATTCGCTCACGCACCGCTTGCAGTTGGTGAGCCAGGATGAGCGAAATCGCGGCGTGAAGAAGGCGCCGTTTGTGGTGCTGATCGGCGCGAATATGCCTTCGGTGCTCTCGGAGATCTCTTTTATCAGCAATCCCAGCGATGAAAAATTGCTGCGCAAGACCGACCAGCGGCAGCGCGTCGCCGACGGCTTGTATCGCGGGATCGCTTCGTACCTCGACAGCCTCAACAGCCTCTCCTACGATAAGTCCAAGCTGGTCTCTGCCAACCGACCATCGGGCGGCGGGTCTGCAACAGTAGCTTCCGACGGGAACCCTAAGTAGAATATTGGCGTCTAATAGAAGGACACTATGCGCCACGCCTTAGGCTTGCTTATTCTATTTGTGCTTCTGGCCGCCCTGCCTGCGTCTGCGCAGGGCATTCTGCCGAACTCCTTCGGCGGATGGAGTGGCAGCACCAAAGCCGGACTGAATCCTCCTGTCGTATACGACGGCGATCATGTTGCGAGCATGTTTGCCAGCCAGCGAGCGGCGGCACGGCAGGAATATGGGTTTCTTTCGGGCGAGGAGGGAAGCTATGCGCTCGGTCAAGATGCGCTGCAGGTGACGGTTTATCGGATGAAGGATCCCAGCGGAGCGTATGGGCTGTACTCCTATCTGCGCGCGCCGGATATGGTGCGATCGGGACCGAACCAGCATTCGGTTATGTCTCGCGAGGAGGCGCTGGTGCTGCTGGGAAACCTAGTGCTGGATATTCACGGCAGTGATTTGACCAAGGATGCGAACGATTTGACGGCTTTGGTGAGCGCGGTCGCATCCAAGGCGCAGCAAGGCCCATTGCCTACGCTAACCGAGCATTTGCCGACGAAGGGATTCATCGATCGTTCCGACAAATACATTTTGGGACCCGTTACGCTGAACCAGTTTTTCCCCGTGTCGCAGAATGACTGGCTGGGTTTTTCAACTGGCGCCGAAGCGGAGGTCGCGCGGTATCACGTGGATGGGCGCGAGCTGAATCTTCTGATCGCGGACTTCCCTACTCCGCAGACCGCGCAGAAAAAATTGAACGAGCTGCAGCAGGTTTATCATGTGAACGCGGCCGACGCGGGCCAAAATGGTTCTCCGGTTTTCGGCAAGCGCTCCATCACGTTGCTGGCCATCGTGTTCGGCGCGCGCACACAAGCGGAAGCGGATAAATTGTTGAATCAGGTGCAATCGGGAGCGGAAGTCACCTGGAATGAGCCGACTTTTCAATTTAAAGAGCCGCCGATCACTACGATGATTGTGGGAGCGATCATTGGCACCGGCATAATTTGTTGTTTCGCGCTGATTTCGGGGATCGCGTTCGGTGGATTCCGCATCGTGGTGAAGCGATTGTTTCCCGATAAGGTGTTTGATCGCAGCAGCACGATGCAAGTGCTGCAATTGGGGCTGGGCAGTAAGCCCATCAATTCAGAGGACTTCTACGGAATCGAGCGCAATCAGCCGAAGTGACCACCCGGTGGAAAAACTGCGTTTTGACGCATAAAGTTATTCTTTTCAGCATTTTAACGAACGGTTAAAAAGCGCCCTTTCCTGCTTGACTGGTTTCCGCACCTCGTACTAGACTGCGACCGAGGAAAGAGTTCTGCCGCCCACCGCGCAGTGGCCGTGGAGCTTTCTCCCCTCGAAGGCCCGCTGCAAGGCGGGCCTTCTGCTTTTAGCGGCCTTTCGGTTCGTCCCGCCATCGCGATCTGTTCCTGATTTGTTACACCAGACATGATCTCGCTTTCGGCAGCGGGATACCAGTACCTCACGAAAGTGCAATCGAGCCGTCAATATGGAAGCGAGTTACAGAAATTGGCGCGACGCGCGTTTCTTCTGTCCTCAAGGAGCGGGCGTGGCGGGCAACTGTTCCAAACCGTATGGATTCTGAGCCGGACGTGGAGGGACCGCCGAATGCTGTGCAATTTTGTGGACTTGTCGCGCGCCAATTTCGCGGTTGTGGTTGCCGTCTTCGGTCTACCCGGTACGGTGTTCTGGGCGTATTTCGCGGCACTCGCGCTGTTCATCATCGGTCTGGTAAAAATCATCAACGACGAGCTACCGCAAACTCACGGGCTCGACAAGATCATGCCATTCGGCCGACTGTTTTTCGCGATTCCGATGGCGGTGTTCGCGACGGAGCATTTTACCGATACGGCGGACATCGCGAGCATCATTCCGCAGTGGATGCCGGCGCACCTATTTTGGGCTTACCTTGTGGGCGTCGCTCTGCTTGCCGCGGCGCTGAGCATCACGCTGAAAATACAATCGCGGCTCGCAGCAACATTGCTCGGCGCCATGTTTTGTTGCTTCGTGTTGATGATCCACGGACCCAACATCATCGCGGACCCGGGCAATAGAATTTTTTGGGCGGTCGGATTGCGGGAGATTGCCTTCAGCGGCGGCGCTTTTGCGTTTGCAGGTTCGCAGACGCGGGCAAGGCATGCGGGCGGCGCTCCGCTGTTGCTGACCGTGGCGCGATTTTTCGTCGGGATACCGGCGGTGTTCTTCGGCGTGGAGCATTTTCTGCATCCGACGTACGCGCCCGGCGTCCCGCTGGGGAAAATTATTCCGGAGTGGATTCCGGGACGGCTGTTCTGGGCTTATCTCGCGGGCGCGGTGCTTATTGCGGCGGGGCTTTGCGTTCTCGTGAACAAGAAAACGCGGCTGGCGGCGACATATCTGGGCGTTATCATTCTGCTTCTGGTGTTGTTTGTTTACTTGCCCATCTTGATCGCAAGTCCCTCCGATATTGTCAGCCTGAACTATTTTTTCGATACTTTGGCCTTCAGCGGGGCTGTTCTCGTCCTGGGCGACGCAAGCAACGAACGGACTGCGGCTCACATCTGATCAATCGTGCCAGGGGCGTGCTAGCGGCGGAGTGGAACGGTTCGCTGGACGCATGCCGCAGGGCGAGAGTCCGCAGTGTGGCATTGCGAAGATGGCAACTCCCCGATGCGCCCCATCACGATTCTGGTATGCTTATAGTTACATCCCATTTCACAAGAGAGCGGCGCGATTCGAAATGGCGCGCGGTTTCAAGAGTTCCAGACGCTGACGAGCGGATTGTGGAACTAACCAGCGGCTCGTAGTGAATTCCTAATACACCCAGCAGAGACGGACGGAATTGCAGCGATGAGCTTGTCGCTTGGTGGATGGGCACGGGGAAGTGCTCAGATAGCGGCTCAGAGCCAGGGGATTATCGATTTACATGACAACCAGACGTTGGCGGCCCGTATTTCTATTTTCGGCGTCATTTGCGATCGCGCTGCTCTTACGAACGCCCTCGAGTTACGGCCGGCCACAAGCGGAGCCTCCGCCGCAGCCCGCCCAGCAACCGTCGGGGCAACCACCACCGGCACAGCAACCACAGCCCGCAACTCCGAGCACCGCGCAGTCATCTGGGCAAGCGACTAGCGGCCAGAAACCCGCCGATCCCAACGATCCACCGGGCACCACTCAATCTGACGCTGGATCGAAGGACCGGCTGTTCTTCGCGCTGCCGAATTTTCTGACGCTGGAAAACTCGGCGCACGTTCCGCCCATGACTGTGGCGCAAAAATACAAGGTTGCGGTGCGATCTTCGTTCGACTACGTGCAGTATCCGTGGTACGCAGCGCTGGCGGGGATCAGCCAGGCTCAGAACAGCGAACCGGGTTACGGCCAGGGCGCCGAAGGATATGCCAAGCGCTTTGGAGCGGCGTTCGCGGACGGTACGATTGAGAATTTCATGGTCAATGCGGTGGTGCCGGCGGCGTTGCACACCGACCCGCGTTACTATCAATT
>Ga0210391_10002746_pt1 | contig 15116 bp, 13 predicted proteins | sample IncBWC12OmetaG_FD_160573 | JGI IMG/M metagenome (GOLD analysis project Ga0210391, IMG submission 160573) | Forest soil microbial communities from Barre Woods Harvard Forest LTER site, Petersham, Massachusetts, United States - Inc-BW-C-12-O ... | reverse complement strand
TCACCCCTTAACATTCATTCGCTACAACTGAGCTGTGGATCTGCCCGTGTACAACACGCTGATCCTTTCTGACCTGCATCTCGGTGCGGAGACGAGCCATGCGCGGGAAGCCACTCGCGTGCTGAAGGAAAATCGCTTCCACAGGTTGATACTTCTGGGCGATATCTTCGCCGACCTCAATTTTGCTCGCCTCACCAAAGATCACTGGAAATTTCTCGGTTACATCCGCAAGCTGTCGAATCCCAAGCGCAACATCGAAGTTGTGTGGGTGGAGGGCAATCATGACCACGGGCTCACCAACATTATGTCGCACCTGGTGGGCGTTCGGGTTTACCAGCATTACGCCTGGCAATACGCCGGGCTGCGCCACATCGCGATTCACGGCCACCAGTTTGACGGCTTTCAGGTGAACAACCTACGGCTCAGCCGGCTGGGGACGTCTCTCTATCTGAGATTGCAGAAGCTGGATTTCAAGAACAAGCCAATCGTACGCCTCATCGACCGGCTCAATACGCGTTGGTTGCGCATGTCATCGAAGGTATCCGCAGGGGCTCTGCAACATGCCCGGCAGCACGATACCAATCGCATTTTCTGCGGACACACGCACGCGGCCATCCATGTCGAGGAAGACGGAATTAACTACTACAACTCAGGCGGCTGGGTCGATTCCCGTCTGACTTATCTCACCGTTAACGAACAGGGGGTTCGCATACATGAATACAATGAGCGAGCTGACGATCGTGATTCCAGCCAAGAACGAGGCGAAACTGATTCCTCGTTTGCTGACTTCGCTGATGAATCAGGACTACTCGAAGATATCGAGTACGAGAGTATTGGTAGCTGACGCCAATTCAACCGACGGCACGCGCGAAATTGTGCTTCGCTTCCGCGATCGGCTGAACGTCAGCGTAATCCCCGGCGGAATGCCCTCGGTCGGGCGCAATTTGGGAGCAGCCCACGCCGAGAGCACTTACGTTCTGTTTCTCGATGCCGATATCGAACTCGCGCATCCGTCGGTGCTTCGACGCGCCGTCGAACTGGCTCAGCGCAAACAACTTCATTGTGTGACGACCAACATCCTTTGCCGCGATGGTAACTGGATTGACGAACTGTTCTACGCGGGCCTCGACTTCTTTCAATACCTATCGCGCCTGCACCATCCGTTTGCCACGGGAATGTTCATGCTGTTCGACTTGCAACAGTTCCGAAAACTTCGTGGATTTCATGAGCAGGTCGCCTTCGCCGAGGACTACCTGCTCAGCCAGCAGGTGGAGCGAAAACGCTTCGGGATCGTGCGTGGCGGTGTCTACACCACGAACCGCCGCTTCCAGAAGATGGGCCATCTGCGCGTGGGATGGTTGTTCCTGAAAACCGCAATGAACTACTGGAACCAAAACTATTTTTTGCGCGATCATAAGTACTGGCAGACATAAGCGCGAGACGAAACCTGAGGAATTGATTTCGCGACGATTTTCTTCGTTGCCACAACGGCAGGATTCAGCCAACCAGCTGAATCCTGCTTTTTGCAGTCGCGGGAAATTCTCTTGGCCGTCTTCAAAAGCGCAGCACGATACCTGTCGAGATCCGTACATTGTTTTGCGTCGTAGCGAAGAAACGTGTCTGCACATAGTCTCCCTGAAAGCGCCATGCGAGCGGACGAATGATTTTGTAGTCCAGGCCGCCACCGATGGCGGTGGCAAACGAAGTATCGGATCCGGCGTTGCCTGCGTTAACGTGCGCCCCTCCGAACAGAGCCTCCACGAAAGGACGAAATTTGCTTATTGAAACAGAGACTCGCGGACCAAACAGATAATTGCGCTCGGTGACGTTGGCGTTAAAGCTGGAGCAGAGAGCTCCTCCTCCGGTACCGGGTGGGACCACACAGATTGGAAAATTTTGCGAACCGTAATGCGAGTCGAAATCGGCTACGATCCCGATGAAGGGAAAAACCTTGCCTTCTACCGATGCCTCCCATCCGTTGGTGTTGGCGCGGTCGATCGAAGAGAGGTCGGTATTGTAAAAGGAATAGCCGAAAAATATGTTGCCCTTGGTGGGAATCTGGGCGCTCGCCAGACCGGCAAACATAAGGAAAGTAAGAAGAGTAAAGAGAATGAATCCAATCTTTCGCATGGCGATGGGCCTACCTTTCTAGCGCGAGCGAGGCGAAATGAGACCTGGACGCGCGCGATTTTAGATGCTTGCGGGGAAGAAACGGTCTAGCGACCCTCGTCCGGGTTGCGAGCCGACATTCGGCTCGCGATCAGACACAGCCAGACAAGTGATTTTGCATGCAGATAATTTGGATCGGTGCGTGCGGACGATGCTCAGAAGCGCCAAACTAGTCCGGTTGATCCTCGAATATCGTTCTGCGTCGCGCTTAAGAGGTGAGTGTGCATATAGTCGAACTGCAAACGCCAGGCAAAATGTTTCATAAAGAGGAACTGGAACTTGCGATCCACGCCCCCGCCGATGTCCCACGCGACCGGATAGTGCGCTGTACCGTTCGAAGTCATGCGTTGCGCTCCGCCCATCGCTTGCACGAAGGGGCGCCATTTTCCTAAGTTGGTGGAAAGCCGCGGTCCCAAGAAGACGTTGTACTGCTGTACCCCAAGGCGGTAAAAGCCGCTGGCGTCGAGTACCACGCCCACGTGCGTGTATCGGGAAAAGGGGAAGTCTTCCAGGGAACCATTCCATCCGCGGAACGTATAGCGGTTTATGACATCCACGGAATCGCCGTAAGCCACTCCAACATATACATTCCCACTCGGGAGCAGCTGCGCTCTCGACGCGGTGGCAAACAGCATAAAGCTCACAAACGCCAGCACCACGGCTGCGGTTTTTAACACGAAAATGATTCCTCCTCAGGCAATCTATGCCAGCAGCAAATTCTACCTGATTGCGTGAAATTCGTTAGATGCAGTGTACCCGAGGCCTAAGATGCCCAGGTTGCAAAATTGTGCAGGTGCAAGTCTGGGAAACCGTACAAGAATTTATGTTCTTTTTATGATTCCGAAACGCATCTTGCCGCGTCTATCTAATACGATGAAATTCATGAAAAGCACTTGGCAAACGTGGCAGCAGCATGAGCCGGCTGGCCTCGGAATTCAACCAAAGGAGTCGAAGTTGAAACTCAGTTTGGAAACTCGACATCACGGCGATGTAGTCATCATTTACTGCCAGGGCCGCATCGTCTATCGTAACGAGGCTGCCGCACTTTCAAGCTTGGTGGGCGAAGTTCTTCGGGAGAGCGGGAAAGTGGTTCTCGATCTCAGTGGCGTCAGCTCTATTGATAGCGCCGGCATCGGCGAACTGGTGCTGCTCCACTCCTGGGCTCAGGCGAAAAATGCCGACCTGAAATGTGCCAGCCCCAGCCCGTTCGTGCGTGATCTGCTCGACCTCACTCGTCTCGATTCATTTTTTGAGATTCACCCCAGCCTGGACGAAGCGCTGGCGGCGTTCCAGCCCAGGGAAGTCTGCGCCGACTGCTGATTCTGGTCTTGAACAGCAGCCCGCGCCGCGGGGATAGACCGGGCTGCGCTCCGTTTTCCTCAACTCTCTCGCTGAAAACGATATCGGCCAGCCCGCTCCGTTGCCACCGCCTCCGCCACTTTCAAAAGCGCCCGTGCTGCATGCGATAGCCCGGCCTCTTTTCGGTAGATCAAACGCAGCTTGCGTTGAACGTGGAGCTCGCGCACCGGAATCCTCACGAGCTCCCCGCGCGCCACTTCCGTTTCTACGCTGATCTCGGGCATTAGCGCTACCCCGCTTCCTAGTGCAACGAATTGTTTGATGGCCTGCAACGTGGGCAGCTCCAGGTCCATGTGCAGCGGCGTCTTGTATTTCCGGAAAGTCTGCAGAACTTTCTCGCGATACGGTGACGAAACAATGTGCGCCACAAATGATTCCGCCCCCAGTTGCCGTATACTCACCTCCTGCGCCGAAGCCAGCGGATGCTTCGGAGGAACCACCAGGACCAACTCATCGAGATAGGTGACCACGGAGTGCAGCCGCGGTTCCTCGGGCTTGTAGGAGAGCACGCCCAGTTCTGCGCTGTGCTGCAACACATCGTCCGGAATGCGGCTGCCGAGGGCCCGCTGCACCGTGATTTTGATCATTGGGTGCAGCCTCCGAAACTCCGCCAGAACCGGCAGCAAATAAAGTGCCGTGAATTCATTGGCGGCGATGACGAGCTTACCCTTGTGCAGTTCCCGCAATTCTGCCAGCGATTCGTGGGCGTCATGGCGCAGATTCAGCAGCTTTTCCGCGTACTCATAGAGCACCTGCCCCGCATCGGTAAGAACGCCTTCGCGCGAGGACCGGTCAAAAAGGCTCTCGCCCAATTCATTCTCCAGTTTGCGGATGGTCTGGCTGACCGCCGATTGCGTGCGGTATAGCTTTTCCGCGGCGCGAGAGAACCTGTGCTCCCGTGCCACGCTGAGAAAAACTTCCAGTTGGGAAAGCTCCATAGCTTATCTCTTAATGAAAAGCGCAGCATCCATTAGCAAATCTTATCATAGAAGATTATCTAATGCTGGTAGCAGAATTATAAGCATTGCTTCAAGCGTTCTGCCCATTAACATAAGACCTATACAGCACACGGCCGAACTATTTTTTCACAAGGAAGCCCATGATCGCTGCGGAGCACGTTCGCATCACCGTTTTCGACACCACCTTGCGCGACGGAGAACAGTCGCCCGGCTGCAGTATGAACCATCAGGAGAAGCTGCGGCTGGCGCATCAGCTCGACCGCCTCGGCGTCGACGTAGTCGAAGCCGGATTTCCTATCGCCTCCGAAGGAGATTTCGCAGCGGTCAAGGCCATCGCGGGTGTCATCCGACGGCCCATCATCGCGGGATTGGCCCGCGCCTGCCGCCCGGACATCGAGCGCGCCTGGGAAGCCTTGCAGGACGCTGCCCTGCCGCGCATTCACGTCTTCCTCGCCACTTCCGATATTCATCTGCAATACAAGCTGCGCATTACCCGCGATCAGTGCCTGGCGCAGGCCCGCGATGCTGTCCGCTTCGCCAAGTCGCTTTGCGACGACGTAGAGTTTTCTCCTGAAGATGCCACGCGTACGGATCCGGATTTTCTCTGCAAAGTGCTCGAGGCGGTGGTTGAGGCCGGCGCTACCACGCTCAATATTCCTGATACCGTTGGCTATACCGTGCCTGCGGAATTTGGCGAGTTGATCTCAACTATTCGCCGCCGCGTTAAGGGAATCGATAACGTTACCATCTCGGCCCACTGCCACAACGATCTCGGTATGGCGGTCGCGAACACCATGGCCGCCATCGCCGCCGGAGCCCGTCAAGTCGAGTGCACCATCAACGGCATCGGAGAGCGCGCTGGTAACGCGGCGCTCGAAGAGATTGTCATGGCCATGCGAGTCCGTCGCGATCGCTATCCTTACGAGACCGGCATCGCCGGCGAACAACTCTTTGCCGCCAGCCAGATGCTCAGCGAAATCACCGGTGTGCCCGTGCAGCCGAATAAAGCTGTCACGGGACGCAATGCCTTCGCTCACGAAGCGGGGATTCATCAGGACGGGGTGCTCAAGAATCCGTTGACGTACGAGATTATGACGCCGCAATCCGTGGGGGTGCCCGATTCGAAGTTGGTGCTGGGCAAGCACTCCGGTCGTCACGCGCTCAGTATTCGGTGCGAGCAGCTTGGTTATCAATTTGACCGGCGCGCCCTTGACGATATCTACCGGCGCTTCGTCCGACTGGCCGATAAGATCAAGCACGTCGAAGATCACCATCTGTTGGAATTGATTCGCGACACACACAAGCCAGCCGCATCGGCGACGCCCTTGTTTGAGCCGCTGACGGTGGCTGCGGCGGCCAGCGTGTCGGCCCACGAGTCGCAGCGTCCGTTTCCGCTTGTGCCACAAACCAATGCATTCGGAGTGCCGCTGCCCGTTCCCGGCGACCAGCACCACGATCAGGAAGACTATCTCTGGGGCGTGTAGCCGTTATCGCAGGTGCCCGCGGAAGATTCAGGGAGAACGGCCGCGCCTTCGACAGGCTCAGGGCAGGCTCTCGGTTGTCCGCCGAAGCCCGGTCGCGTGATCCTCGATTGTCTAAAGCCCGGTGGTTTGCAGCCCGATAGTCTTAAGCGCGGAATCAATTTCGATTAGACTAAGCCGCATGCTTCTCAACCTCACGATCCTTGCAGGTGACGGCATCGGCCCCGAAGTCACCGAGCAAGCAGTACTTGTCCTGCGAGCTGTCTCCAACAAGTTCGGCCACGACCTTCAACTCCGGCATAAGAATGTTGGAGGCGCGGCGCTGGCGGCTGTAGAAGACCCGCTGCCCCAGGACACGCTTCAAGCCTGCCTTTCATCCTCCGCCGTGCTGATGGGAGCCGTGGGAAATCCTGCGTTCGATCATTATCCGAATCATCTCCGACCGGAAGCCGGACTCCTGCGCCTGCGCCGCGAACTTGGCGCTTACGCGAACCTGCGTCCCGCCATTTGTTTTCCCGCGCTGGAGGATTCTTCTCCGTTGCGCACCGATCTGGTTCGTGGTACCGACATCATGATTGTGCGCGAATTGCTGGGAGGTCTTTACTTCGGAGAGCCGCGTTCGATCGTAGGCAATCCCGGATCCCGCCTCGCCACAAACACGATGACCTACGATGAGCCCGCCATCGGCCGCATCGCGCGGGTCGCTTTTGATCTGGCTAGGAAACGCCGGCGGAAGGTTTTGTCAGTCGATAAAGCTAACGTCCTCGAGTGTTCCCGCTTATGGCGCGAGATCGTTATCGGTTGCGCGAAGGATTATCCGGATGTGAAACTTTCTCACATGTATGTGGATTCCGCCGCCATGTCGCTGGTGCAGCGTCCCAAAGATTTCGATGTGGTGCTCACGGAAAATATGTTTGGTGACATTCTTTCGGACCAGGCTGGTGGCGTGGTGGGTTCGCTTGGGCTCCTCGCCTCGGCCAGTATCGGCGGCCCCGTAGGCTTATACGAGCCCGTCCACGGTTCAGCGCCTGACATCGCCGGCAAGGGGATCGCGAATCCTCTCGGGGCGATTCTTTCCACGGCGTTACTGTTGCGCCATTCCTTTCAACTGGAGCGCGAAGCCGCCTGCATCGAGAATGCGGTCAGTTCAGTTCTGAATGAGGGGTTTCGCACCGCGGACCTCGTCCGACCCGGACAAAGCTCAATCCATACGTCTGAGATGGGAACTGGGGTAGTGGAAGCGCTGAAGACCGCTGATGTGAAACAGAAATCGGCTTAAGAATAACCTCAAATTCTGGGGATAGGCCTTCCCGGCGACACTTTCGCGGGCTGCGCGGCTCCCGGGGTTCGTCCGTCGTATTTTCCAGTCAGGTCATACCAGCGAACACGCAGCATCTCCTGAAACATTCTGGCCCCATCCATGACTGGATTGATGCGCGTTCCTCCGCTGTGTCCCCAGCAGACGGGAACTTCTTCCACTCGGAATCCGAACTTGCGCGCCAGGAAGAGAATCTCCGGATCGAAGCCCCAGCGTTCGATGCGTTGCAGCGGCAGAATCATTTGCGCGGCACGGCGAGTGAAGGCTTTGAACCCGCATTGCGTATCCTTAAATTGCAAGCCCAGGAGAAGCCGGTTCAAGCCGTTGAACACTCTTCCAAAAAGCTGCCGGTGCAGCGACTGGCGTTGGGTCTGCAACTCTGCCCGCAGCCACCGCGATCCGATGGCGATATCCGCTCCCCCGCCCAAAGCCTGCAGCAGCTTCGGCATCTCTTCAATGGGCGAGGATAAATCGGCATCGCTGAATACCACAATATCCCCACGCGAATTTAGAATTCCATTGCGCACGCTGTAGCCCTTGCCGCGATTGCCGGGATTTTCCACCAGCCGCAATATCGGATTATTCACCGCAAACGCGCGCACGATTTCGGCCGTGTTGTCGCGCGACCCATCGTTCACCACGATCACTTCCGCCTCCCAGCCCTGCTGGCGCACGTAAGCCAGAACCTTCTCCAGGGTCGCCCCGAGGCGCTCACTTTCGTTATAGGCCGGGATGACGATGCTGTAGGTCATTTCGTTGAATGGGATCATGTAAGTCCGGCCATACCGGAATGCTTAAGATGTCCCGTCGGGCAAATGTGTTGCCACAAAGAAGGCTGGGTCATTGTACGTCCAGGACAGCTGAAGGAGGAAACTGAAAAAGAAAGCTACAGGGCGGAGGCTATTCATCACGCTACGTTGCGCTGTTCCAACAACATGCTAAGAAACTCGTTCACCAGATCCCCGTCCAGCAAGCCCAAGCGAGACTTCTCAAGCATGGTCTGAGCGGACTGATCATGACCGATCGCAGGTTTATACGGCCGTGCCGTGCGCAGAGCGTCGTACACGTCGACAACCTGCAAAATCTGCGGTAACAGCGGAATCTCACCCGCCCCCAACCCATCCGGATAACCAGATCCATCAGGATGCTCATGATGATGCCGAATGATCGGCAGCACTAGCCGCAATGACTTCAACGGCTTACAGATGTTCTCCCCGGTCACCGGATGCAACTTCATGATCTTCCACTCGTCCGGGGTGAGGTCGCTGCCCTTGTTCAAAATCTCGTCCGGCACCGCAATCTTCCCTAAGTCGTGAAGGTATCCGCCGCGCCGCAACGCCACAATCGAATCCTCATCCAACCCTAAGTGCCGTCCTAAGTCTGCGGCGTTCAACGCCAGCCGTTCGCAATGCCCTTCGGTATAAGGGTCCCGGCCCTCCACGATCAGGCCCAGTGTGCATAATACGGAATCAACGGTCTCCAGCTCATCGGTGAATTCCTTTACCCGCAACAGCGACCTCACCCGCGCGGTCAACTCTTCGGCCAGCACCGGCTTGTTCAGGAAGTCGTCGGCTCCCGCCTCAATTCCTCGCAACTTATCCGCACTGTCGCTCAACCCGGTGATCAGCACAAACGGAATAAGCCGCGTCGCCGGGTCTTCCTTTAAATCACGGCACAATTCATACCCCGACTTCCCCGGCATTCTTACATCCGAGAGGATTAGATCGGGGGCTTGCCGCCTTACTTCCATTTCGGCCTGCTGCGCGTCCGACGCGGTTACCACGTCATAGCCACGCATGCTCAGTAACTGGCTCATCAGTGCCGCAATGCCGGGATTGTCGTCCACCACCAGAATTCGCGGAGCATGCCGCCGAAGCCAGGTTTCGGCTATTCCTTGGTCACTAGCGCCTGCTCGGCCGGAAGGTGCCCCAGGATTATCTCCAAAAGGCGGACGAGGATCGCGAGGGAAACTCATAAATACGAATTTCTACCGGTAATTCTACTGCAATCTTGAAGCCGCCGTGTCGGACAAAGGGACGCGCGGGAATCGCCGCAGTGCAATCGGCCGCGAACGACGTCGGCTCCGCTCGCGCTTTGGAACCGTTTGGCCGACCTTGTGACTTCTGGCCTTGTCGCGACGCTCTTTGATGCTTACGCTCGGGTGATAATCCAATCCAGGTCGCCTATCCGAGCGGCGCTGCTGCTTATGTTCGTCGGCGTCACGATCTCAGCCTTCCCAGCCGCCAAGCCGCACACCGTCACCTTGGGGAAGTGGATCACGGTTCAATGGTCGCCCGATACTCTTACTCTTTGGGCAATTCCGTGATCGCTGAACAGACAAGGGCCCCAGACCTGCATCTCCAGAACCCTTCTGAAGAGCGCGGAGGCAAAGCCGAATCGTTACCGGGGCTCCGGCGTGAGCCTTGCACTGCCCGAAACACACGACAGATAGTGCAGCTCGCGGTAATAGCGTTGCAACCTGACTCCTAGTCCTCCGAGCGGTTCGGCAATCCGAATCAATCCCCCGCCGCTTCCACCGCCGGCAGCTCCTCTGCCACAGTCGTCTCCTTCACCTTCGCGCTCGTAACCAGAATCACGGACAAAACCACAATAACACTGCCCATCACGATGAACCTGTCTACCCGCTCGTGCAGTATCAACCATCCCAGAAAAACCGCGACCACCGGATTCACATACGCGTAGGTCGACACTTTCGATGTAGGCACATGCTCCAGCAGCCAGATGTAAGCGGTGTATCCAATCCACGACCCGCATACTATGAGATACGACACGGCGCTCACTCCTCGCGCCGTCCATGCCACGCGCGAGAAATCGCCTACCGCTAACGCTAGTAGAAAGTTCGCCACGCCCGCTGCGGTTACTTGCCATCCCGTGGAACTGAACACGTCCATGCCCGATTGCCAGCGCTTGGAGAGCACCGATCCCAGAGCCCAGGAGAATGATCCACCAAGCAGTGCAAGCGAAGACAAGAATTCGCGCCGTCCCAGCGACGAGCTCGAGTGCAACTCCGGCCAGAACAAAACAAACAGTCCCACCATCCCCAGCGCAAGGCCTGCTTTTCCTCGTCCTGAAATGTGATGGTGCCCGAGCAGCAGCGAATCCAGAACCAGGAACCACAGCGGAGTAATCGCAACAATTAGAGCCGCCAGGCCCGACGGCACGGTTAACTCCGCCCACGCCAGTGTTAGATTTCCCCCCATCAGCAGCAGAATGCCGACCACCGCCGCCAGCGCGATCTGGCGCGCCGAATACCAGATCGTGCGGCCGGTTGCAGCGCATACCGCGAGCATCACCAATCCGGCGGTCGAAAAGCGCAGCGCGCACATCAACGCAGGCGGAACCGTCTGCACCGCTATATCAATAGCCAAATACGTCGAGCCCCAAAATAAATACACCAACCCGAAGGCAAGTATCACCGCAAACCGGCTTGGGCTCTGAGCTTTCAACATGTGAGTGGAAAAGCAGGGAAGCTAAAACATATCAGACGAGTTTAAAGACAATGGAGATTCGAAAGTTTTAGCTGGTAGGCATCTTCAACGTTGCACTCGAGCGCGCTTATTGCGGCTGCGGGGTGGGCGTCCTTTCCTTTAGTTGGTATACGAATTGCTGTATTTCGTGCCGCTGGCGCTCGCTCTCCTGCGTTTTTTCCTTGGCTATCTGTTCATGGAGTTGGAGCTCTGCACGGGCCTTCGAGATCTCTCCCGCTTCTCGGTACAGCTGCGCAAGGCGGTAGTGCGCCTCTTCCAATTCTGGAGTCACTGCCACCGCTTGCTGCCAGGCAGAGACAGCTTTCGGAAAGTCCTTCTGCTGGGAATAAAGAATACCCAACTGCAGATAGGCGAGACCAAACTTCGGATCGAGATGGACAGCCGTCTGTAACAATGACTTCACTTGATCGACGTCTTCGATCTTGATCTGCTCCGGCGATTTCCAACCTTTCTTTAGGCTAACAGCGTAATAGTAATTGGCCCAGGGATTTTGGGGATGCAGCCTGACAAACCGCGCGAGCCGCTCCTCGATCCCGGGCGACCGCGTGGTCTCGATAGTCTGTATCTTCCCCATGAACAGGTAGGGATTGGGATCCTCGGGATTGAGGTCTGAGGCTTCAGCGAAACGCTGTGCCGCCTGATCGAAAGAGCCGTTTGAGTACCATGACGCACCCAGACCGGCCAGCATTCGGACCGATCGCGGGAAAAGGCGATTGCCTTTTGTGAAGACTTCGATGGCTGGATCGCCGGCATGGTGTGTGAGGAGTTCGGCGCCCCAGTCGAAAAGATTGGGCTCGCTCGGATTCAATTCAGCGGCACGTTGATACTCTCGAACAGCTTCCAGAGGATCGCCGAGCTGTTCGTCAGCCTCAGCGAGCAGATGATGCAGTTCGGCGTTTTCCTGACGAGATCCATTCCGCTTGGCAAGCAGAGCTCGCGCATCAGAGCGAGCACGCGCATAATCTCCGCTCGCAGCGTATGCCAGCGCCAGTTCGAAGGCATTGCCAACGTGGTTGGGGTTCAGCCTGAGAGCCCCTTCTAGGTAGGGGAGGCCTTCCCCGGGTCTACCGTCATCGACCAGCAACTTTCCCAGACGAAAATTCGCGTCGAAGTCTTTCGGCTGGCGGGCCGCAGCCTCGCGCAGCGATCTTTCCGTTCGGAGTCTGGATGAATCGGACGGGGGACTAGCTAGCGATTGCTTGCTCAGAGAAGCGGTGGCCTGGGCGAGCGCCTCCCGGTTGCGCACCACCGTATCGGAACCGTGGCCGCCGAGATTCGTCGTATCGGCAACCCCCGCCACCGTGAAGTGAGGCTCGTCGAAAAACTCGGGTTGTGCTTCCGAGGATTTTGCCGGCGCGCCCGATTTCAGAGGATCGAGACTAAGGTCTACCGTTCTATTGGTCGCTCCGAGAGCGAGTGGGCCGGACGAGATTTTGTCATAGCCGGCCATTTCCGCGCTGAGGGTGTAAACTCCCTGCCGAACGTCGGGGAAAAGATAGGCTCCTGCCGAATCGGTATGCACTGTGAGAATTTGCGAGCCATTGGCTTGCAAGCAGACGGTAGCTCCGGCTACAGGGTGGTTGAGGGAATCCCGCACAACTCCTTGCAGTGTCGCCACCGGCGGCTCGGGCCGCGGATCAACCTGGTGTGCCTGAACAGATTGCCCACGCACCGTCGACGAAACAAAAAGTACGGTTAGCGCGAGACTGCAAGCTGCTTTGAGATAGAGGCGCCGCATAAGGCACTCGTAAAGTCGGGAAAGCAGGCAAAGATTAGGCACGCGCGTAGTGCAAAATTTTATTCGCTCCAATCGCGATCCGCAATCGCCCTCTCCGCGGTCGGGCGCGAAAAGGGAGGTTTTTTGGCCTGTTGACTCGACAAGCTAGCTTATCTAATCTAGGCTGCCCTGTCGTCAATCTGCTGGAAAGCTCACGACCTAACTTCGGGACGCCTTCAGCATTTCAAACCCTCTCGAGGATACGAATGAGATCTTACCGAATGCGGCATCTGGCAGCCCTCTTAATGTTGACTACCTGCCTTGCGGCCTGGGGACAGGAGAAGCGAAAGGTCATCATTGATCAGGACGCGGCTGGGCCTGCGGGAACGGATCAGCAGTCGATGCTTCTTCTGATCCAGTCGCCCCAGACGGAAGTCTTGGGCATCACCGTAGTGACGGGCGATCAATGGCTGCACGAAGAAGTCGCACACACGCTGCGCATGCTGGAACTCATCGGGCGAAGCGATATTCCAGTCGTTCCCGGAGCGGAGTATCCACTGGTGCGGCGCGAATCTGACACGGAGCCGTGGCAACAGCAATACGGCAGCGTGCCGTGGCTGGGTGCCTGGACGCCGAGGTTCTATCATCCGCACAATCAGCTGGGAGAAATGCCGGAAGGCAAGCCCATGAGTAAGCCATCCGACGAAGACGCGGCCCATTTTCTGACACACATGGTTCACAAGTTTCCGAACCAGATAACAATCTATGAGGGTGGCCCCTTTACAAACCTGGCGCTAGCGATTTCCATCGATCCCGAATTCGCGGGGCTGGCCAAAGAGCTGGTATTCATGGGCGGGAGCCTCAATCCGCGGACTGACGATCCGGAGTTTGCCAAGACCCCGACTCACGAATTCAATCTCTGGTTCGATCCAGAAGCGGCGCACATTGTGCTCCGGGCGCCCTGGAAGAAAATTGTATGCACGCCGGTGGATATTTCCGTGAAGACGCGTTTGACTGCCGACTTGATTAATCGCATTAAAGCGTCCGAGACGCCAGCGGCGCGCTACATCGGCAAATACGCACGCTTGCGTGGCAACTACAATTATTTGTGGGACGAACTGGCGGCGGCCGCGTGGCTCGATCCGAGTTTGATTATCAAAAAAGAAACGCTCTATATGGACGTCGACTTGGACCGCGGCGCCGGCTACGGCAATACTTTGGGCTGGACGGAACGCGATAAGCCTAGGATCGATGTGCAGCCCGTCGAAGTGCAGGACGATCTTGATCTCGACCGATTTTACGGAATATTTGTGAATCTTTTGACCGCTGAAACCCCAAAGAGATAGCTTATCCCGCTTTCTCTCCGTTTATTGCGGAAGTTTCGCCAACATACTCTGCGCCTGCGCTTGATCTGGATGGTGCTTAAGAAGCGCGACTAAAATCGCCCGAGCCTTCTCCGGCGCGCCGTCAAGCACATAGATCCTGGCCAGGTTCAGATAAGACTGATCGTAGCCAGGCGCAACCCGAATGCATGTTTCGAAGCTGGCTACGGCTTCATCCCGCCGCTGAGTGCGCAGGTAAAGTATTCCAAGATTGTTCAAAGCCTCGGGGTAGATGGGGCGTGCCTTCAGCGCTCTTTGCAAGTAATCGTACGCCCGAGCGGTGTCGTCGGCCTGCGCAAAGACCATTCCCAAACCGTAGTTCGCTTCGGGATCATTTGCGTTCAGTTCAAGGGCGCGTTCAAAAGTCCTGCGCGCCTCATCCCAGTTTTTCTGCAGGCGATATGCGTTGCCAAGATTGTTGAGAGCGATCACATGATCGGGGCTCAGCAGCAGAGCCTGTTTAAAGCAGCGTATCGCCTCGTCGGTTCGGCCCTGCCGTGTGGCGAGGAGACCAAGGTTGTTCCAGGCATTCGCCACCGTATCGGGGTAGCTCGCGTGAAGTTTTGTCGCACGTTCAAAGTTCTCGCGTGCCTCAGCCGTCTTCTGTTGGCTTAAGTAGGCGCTTCCCAGGCCGTAGCAGGCTTCAGCGCTGGATGGATTGTCGCGAAGAGCGAACTGGAACCATGCCGCGGCTTGGTCGATGTAACCTCGCTGAAAAAAAATCGAGCCGAACGACAAATAGTTCCGGCCGAACTCAAAGTTTTCGCTAACACCGGGGAAAGGCAGCGCCAGGGCTAACCGCTCTGAACGAGTTTGAGGAATGCGCCGGCAGTCCTGTTCCACATGCCCGGCATTCACGGGCCCCTGATAGATGCGGACGACATCGCCGCGCTGATCGATGAGGAAAGATGTTGGCAGGCCCAGGTCTCGATGACGGTCAAACAGATAGCGATAGAGAATGTTATAGACAGCGGATACCTCATCTGATCCGCGGAGAATGGGAAATGTCAGGCGGCGCTGCCGCGCCAGCGCTTGCAGTTTTTCCTCCTCCGCAGGTTCGTCGATGTTGACGGTGAGCAACTGAAGTCCCTGCGCTCTCCAGCGGCCAAATTCCTGCTGGAACGTAACGAGATCCTTCTGGCAATCCGAGGATTGGGCGGTCCAGAAATTCAGCAGCACTGGTCCTTCGCGAAATGCGGAAAGAGTCTGCAGTCCTCCAACC
>Ga0210391_10002745_pt1 | contig 15119 bp, 13 predicted proteins | sample IncBWC12OmetaG_FD_160573 | JGI IMG/M metagenome (GOLD analysis project Ga0210391, IMG submission 160573) | Forest soil microbial communities from Barre Woods Harvard Forest LTER site, Petersham, Massachusetts, United States - Inc-BW-C-12-O ... | reverse complement strand
CCCCCGGGCAAGGCCGACCAGATATTTGATGCATTCTTTACTACGAAACCACAAGGCAGCGGCATGGGCCTGGCAATCAGCAAGTCGATCGTCGAATCGCATGGCGGACGAATCTGGGCCAACGGCGACGGCGGGCGGGGCTCTACGTTCCACTTCACCTTGCCAGCGGCTCCCGCGGAGACAAACCCTCCCATGGATTCAGCTTAATTCGACATTCAGCACAGTGGTGACGCGGGCCCAATCGGCCTCATTTGGTGATAAATCGCACGGCGATTGAAAAACTCAATCTTCAGAAGAACAGCGTGGTTTTAAGGGATGGTAAATGGTCAAACGAACGCTGCACACTGTTCATAGGGCATCCTGACGCGAGATAGTTTAACCCTGTTTCGACAATCGAGTTCTTCGACAGGCGGCCCCTCTTAGTCACCAACCGAAACTTAACGTCCGGGTTTCCCGTAAGCGCCTCGACATTCAAACAAGGCTTCGTATAGAAAGCATATCGTTTTCATCTAGAGTCTCCCGTCCATAACAAAGTCCTCGATTACCTCGATTGATTTGGGCGATTCGATTCTATGCCGGATATGTTTCACCGTTTTTGAAGACGTTCCCTCTTTTGGTCGGTTGACAGTGCAACGGAGATCAAGTGTCCGCGTACCGCGATGGCAGGAAGCTTTGAGACCGTTGTGGTACCTGACCGACAAATGCAGCCGCGGGCCTAGTTTTCCTTTAGGAGGGCTAGCGTCTACTAGCAGAACGACGGAGTTATTGTGGTGATTGATTAGACACCGCCAGCCTCGCCCAATCGGGAACCGCATGGAGGATTTGCAGGAGAACCATCCAGAACACGAAGTCTCACCGGGGCGGTCGCACGCGCGTAAGAACTCGTAATCATATTGCCGTAGACATTTCGACGACTGCGGTTGGCAGAGTGAAATGAAACGTCGCGCCTCGTCCGTCGTGGGATGTGGCCCACAAACGGCCACCATGCGACTCCACGATTGAACGGCTGATCGCCAGCCCCATGCCACTGCCATGAGGTTTAGTGGTGAAGAAGGCATTGAAGATCTCGTCCGCTCTCCCGTCCGGCAATCCTACTCCGGTGTCGCTAACTGAGATCAGCACATGATCGCTCTTACCTCGTCCCGTCTTCACCGTGAGCACTCCGCCAGTCTCCTTCATCGCCTCGATACCATTGAGCATGAGGTTCATCAGTACCTGCTGCAGTTGCACCCGGTCCGCCGTGATTTTAGGAAGATCGGCGGCTAGGTCTGTACGAATCGAAACGGCATACTCGTTGGCTTCGCCCCGCAGCAGCAGGACCATTTCGCCGATTACCTCATTGATCGCGACCAACTCCCGTTTGGGAGGGGCCTTCTTGTACAACGATCGCAGACGGTCGATGATTTCCGAGGCAAAGGCGCCCGCCTCGATGATTCTTTCCGTCCCTCTGCGAACTTGCGTCAGATCGGGCGGGTCGCGCTGAAGCCATCGCAAAGATGCCTTGGCATTATTGGTCGTGGCCGTGATGGGCTGTGCGATTTCGTGCGAGATGGAGGCGACCAGTTCTCCGAGTATGCTGACCCGATTGGTGTGTGCAAGGTCTGTCTGTAGCTGTTCCGCACGCTTGCGATCTTGAATGTCGATCGCCACACCATACCATTTCACGACCTTTCCTCGCTTGTCCCGCAGCGGCACGGCACGGCCCAAAAACCACCGATACTCCCCATCCGAGCTGCGAACGCGCATCTCGTCCTCGTACGGCTCGCCACTGGCAAAGCTCGCGCCCCATCGTCGTGCAATTCGGTCCACATCTTCTGGATGAATAGCAGTTTTCTCGAACCCCTCCGCGTTTCCCAAATGCGACAGGCCGGTATATTCAACCCAGCGCCGATTCCGAAATTGAACAGCCCCGTCGGGTCCAAGGATCAACGCCATCGCGGGAATGGTCTCGATGGCTTCGCTGAGATTTCTTTCCTCCCGCCGCAACTGTTGCACTCGGAGTTGATGCAGCCCCCAAAGGAATCCCACAAACCCAGCCACGCACAACAATCGGAACAAGTAAGTTTGATAGTAGGCCGGGGCGACGTTCAGAGCGATCGCAGTCTCTGGCCCGTTCCACAGCCCCTCGCTGTTGCTGGCGATTAGCCGGAATCGATAAGAGCCGGGCCCAAGGTTCGTGTAAACGGCTTCTCGCGCTGCAACCGGCTGGCTCCAGCTACTGTCGAAACCTTCGAGAAAATACCGAAAGCGAACCCGCTCGGGCACCGCGAGGCTCAGCCCCGTGTACTCAAATGTGATTCGCCCGGGAGACGGAGGAATTTGAACGAAGGCGGCGAGGTTTGCGACGTTGTCATCGGCGGTGATCGCCTCGATGTGAGCCAGCGCGGGAACTGAATTGTCATTGATCTGGGATGGATTGGCAATCGACAAGCCCCTGCTGAGTGAAAACCAGATCCTGCCCGCTGAATCCGAGACTACCGATCGGCTCCGCTTCACTGCTTCAGTGCTCTCGAGACCATCGGCCTGGTCATACTCGTGAACATCCACTGCCTTCACAACACCACTTAGCAGTTTGTCACGAGGAACGCGTAGAACATGATGTGAGGTCCCAATCCAAAGCCTTCCCGTCTTGTCGTCCGCCATTCCGAGGATTTGTTCGCGTAATACGTCGGGCAACTCATGAGGGACTTGAAAATGACTAGAGGCAAAAGAGGCAATGCCAGCAGACGTCCCACTCCAGAGGGTTCCGGATGAATCCTCGAAAAGGCAGTTCACTTCTGGGGAGGGCAAACCCTCTACCGTTGTATAGGTTCTCCATTGGCCGTCTGAAAAAGAACTCAGCCCGATAGGTGTGGCAAACCACATTGCACCATCGCGAGTTTCAAGGATAGAGGAGACGGTATTCGAAGCGAGGCCGTTGATCGTCGTGTAAGTGGTGAAGTGGCCGTCTTTAAATTTGCTGACGCCGCCGTTTAGTGTGCCGGCCCAGACAGAACCATCGCGGCTCTCATAAACAGCGTAGGCGCTGTTTTGGGCCAGTCCGTTTGCCTCTGTATAACTCTGGCTCGCTATCGCACCTTTGTGAAATTGTAGTCGGGTCAGTCCCCCGCGTTGACGTCCGGCCCACACCACATCTGCCCGTCCATTGATGGAATAGACGACCTCATGTGATGGTATCGCTGTAACGGGTTGAACCCGGCCGTTTTGGAGAACATACAGCCCACCTTGAGCGGGAGCGAACCAGGTGCGGCCCTCCGGGTCGACATATATAGGGCCATTGTGTTCGAAACGACGATCACTAACAGATGAATAAGTTACGAACGCACTGTCCCGAATGCGGCCTAGCCCACGCGCCCCTCCGATCCAGAGATTCCCTTCGCGGTCCTCGAATAGAGCGGTAATCCCACCGTCTCCGCGAAGCTCATTTTCTTCGGAGAACGAAATACCTTTTCCGTTGATGCGCAGTAGCCCGCGCGTCGTACCCACCCAGATATTCGAGTCACGATCGCGCAGGAGGCTCAAAATCTGGACATTACCGAGGGATGACGGCAATTCGAGCCGATGAAAGCCGGTGCCGTTTCCACGATACAAGGCCGTGTCGGTACCGACCCACAACTCGTCACTACCAATCGCCAGCAGACAATTGATCTTTCGGTCGGGCAATCCCTCATTCGCCTGGGTAGCTCGCCCACCCCGTAGAAAAAAGAGGCCATCGCCGAGTGTGCCCATCCAAAGCCTGCCGTCGGCTGTTTCTGCTAGAGAGATTACTGGCGGTGAAGCTGGCCCCAATTTCTGAACGTGGTCTGCCATGAAACGGAATGTTCCCTGCTCGATGTCCGAAACCAGTACTCCGTCGTGGTTATCTTTTGACAGAGCGGTGATTGCGTCTGGACCGTATCTGACGCTCTCAAACTTGCCGTCTTTTTGGCGTACGAGATCGGCGCCCTGTGGACGGACCCACAGTTTCCCGCCAGCATCCGTAAGCAGTTGCAATATGGGAACGTTCGAAGCGGCGGCGATGGAAGCAAAAGAGACAGGCCTGAAATTAAACCCATCGAAACGTATCAGGCCTCTGTCGGTGCCAATCCAGAGGTATCCATCTGCGGTTTGCGCGATGCCGTTGACAGCGCCGCCGGGAAATCTGGTTTCGGTCGTCCATTGCTCGCGGACGTACTGGGAAGGCAGACGATTGGGATCGAGTGCACGTGCATCGGTGACAAGGCCCGCTAGCGCGATTCCAATAAGAGTCCATCGAGTTTGCTTCACCCGGTAATTCACGGGAGGTACTCGAATTTGTCGATTATGACCTCATCTTCGTTTTTCAGGGGTATTTTGCCTTGATGAAATACATACAAAGCGATGCGTACCGATTCGCCACCCGGAAGAGGTACACCAGAGGTAAACACATGCCGGTTAATGACACGGCCGCCGCCTGTATTGCCCGATCCGGCTACGGTCGAAAACGTTACTTGCCCTGGTTCCCAGCGGAAGGAGTGTGTGTAAGCGCCCGGCGGAGCCCGAAAGGTAACAAAGTTAGCTGGAACGTAGTAGGGCTGGACAACATAATGTACGTTGTCATGATCAGGGTATCCCCAACGACCAAGCTCAACGTCCAACTCACGGCGGCTGCTCTCTGTGCCACCGCCGTCCCAGGTGATTAGCGTTAGAAGAGCAGAAGGTTCGAGATGAGAGATATCGCGCACCTGAAACCTGTATGTTCCATATCCCAAGCTGCGCGTGAGCTTCAGCTCCGCCACAGTCCACTTTCCCGGGCTTCCCGAGATGCGAAGATGCAGTGCACCACTTTCGTCCGTCCAAACGTTCGCAGGATCGAAAAAGTTTCTCGACCCAGCGTGAAAAATAGGCCCGGTGCTCGTCGTCCACTCATAACCGCTAAAGTTCAGTATCTTGGGTGACGGGAGTACCGGCGCTGGGCCTTCCCCGTTAACGACTGCCAGCGCCACCACGCCGTTGCCGACGATCGGTAACGATTCCGTTTGTTCAGGCGGATTGTAGGTTGGATCAACCAACAGAGCGGCATATTGTATTCCCAAGTGGACTGAAGCTATCCACCGGCCGTCAGCTTCGATATTCATAGACGGCTGCCCTGATTGCCGGCACACGCCCCATCGTCCATCTGTCTTTGCGTACAACACGATTCGCTGCTCAGGTCGAGCCCCTGTGGCACGACCTTCAATTATGTCTCTCTTGTAGTCGCGATCCTCGATTATGTCCGTCTTGTACGGACTCTCCTGATATGTAGCGGGGACCTTGCTGAAAGCAACTGCCGGAGCTGAATTTTTTGATGAAGAGTAACATCCGGTCAGCACAAAGTACGCCAGCAGCATTGAGAATGTTGCGGTACGTGCGACTATGTGCGGGCGCGACATCATCGATCTCCGTCACGATCCGAGGTACGCGGCGCTGCGAGCAGCGAGCTCACCAACACGAAAATGCGTCGTGCCCGCCCACGCTCGGCGAATTTTTGCCCTATTGTAGAACGGTTGAATTATATATTGTGCCTTGTTCTTATTCGTAGCGTCACCCCAGCGACGGACCTCTACGTCCATCTCGCAGTAGTGCTGGTCGTCAGCCCATTCCTCGAAGGTAACCATACTGAAGGTCGCTGCGGATTCTAAGTGAGAAGTATCACGCACAGCCACCGAATACGTGCCGCACCCGAAACTGCGATTTAGGAGTATTTCTGCACACCACCACCTTCCCGATTTCTTCTTGATCTGCATGTAGAGCGCCCCGCTCGCATCGGTCCATGCATTTTCACGATCGAAGAGATTGTGCGTGCCTACCTTGCCATTCGCGATCATGCGAACACCCCGATCATAGCCGCTGAATTTAAGCGATCCGGTCTTTGGTCAGCCAATATGCAGCGTCATTGACTCCAGCAATGCTTTAATCCCGTTCCAAGCAATCTGCACCCCGATACAAACCAGGAAAAAGGACGACAATTGTGTGATCACCGTCATCCCCGTTGCTCCCAGGATTCGCGCCAACCGGTCGGCAAATCCATAGCAGAGCAAAATGCTGATCGCGATCAGCGCCAATCCAATGAGCGCCGTCAAGATTGTCAAAGGATGGTACGCGTGATGGTGAGCCGCGTTCGCCCCCAGCGTGATCGCCGCAGAGATTGATCCAGGGCCTACGGTCAGTGGCAACGTCAAGGGATAGAACGCCCGGCGGATTGTGTCCTGCGGCTGGACGGTTTTCTGTACGTCCTGTTTCTCGTCGTCGCGCTGCTTCAGCAACGTCCATCCAGTCGCAATGACGATCAAACCGCCGCCGACCTGCACCACGGGCAGCGAAATCCCAAAAAAGGCGAGTACGTAAGTCCCGACGAAATACGTAGCAACAAGCAAGAAAAAACTGTTGACTGCAATGCGCCAGGACAATGCTTTTCGCGCTTCCGGTGAGTATTCCCTGGTCAACGCCAGAAAAAACGGGCTGCCTCCGAGCGGGTCCACTATGGGGAAGAGTGTCACGAGAACTAAGAGTAGATTTTTCACCGCTTCTTGCATTTGTTCGATACCTTGAGTTTAATCTATCTCCAGTGAGTGCTCCTGTAACTGAGGGCGTCGGGAAGTCCTCCATGTCGACTGTGGCATTTCTTCCGGACTTTATCATCAAGTCAACTTGTGGTCACTGATCGCTCGCAACGATTTGTTGCTGGAAGCCGCGCCTAAGATATCCGAACATAAACGATCCAGAAGGAGATGGCGTTTGAACTCTCAGAGTCGCTTTCGATAAGTTCGAATCAATTAGCGACGCGGCCCTATCCCATACGCGAAAATCGTTCTCAATCTCATGGTGCGGCCTGTTGAAGACGCGAGCATACCAACTGTAGTTTGCACAGTCTATCGGACGACCCTCATAGGTCATCAAGAGGTTCCCAATGATCGTCGTCTGTGTCGGATCTTCCGCGACGATTTCCGAAAGCCCATGAAGCGGCCCTCGAGTCTGATAGAAATTGACAGCGCTTGCCACGTTCGCTGGGATGATGGCCCCCCTACTGCCAGGCTTCGCAATGGTATCTATTTGGATTGTGAGTGCCACGGGAATCCCCATTTGCCCGAGTGTGTGGGCGAATGTGACTGTCTCCGCAGCACCCCAGCTGTGCCCGTAGATAATGATTGTCGATTCCCTCTTTTCGTTGGGGGTGAGAATCCCATCACCGTCAGAGTCGAGCATCCGGACCACCTCATGAAGAGCCTTCCTTCCATGGTGGTTCCCAAACACTATAGCTTCGATCAGTGGGTAGCGATGGCGAAGGTAGGCGGCGAACTGTACCTCAGGGTGTTTCGCGTCGTCTTGGCTGACGAAGCCTCCAACGAACCCAATAATAATCACCTTCCCACCAGCGAAGCCGGCCGGTGGGAAATGGACCCTCGGGACCGAGACTTGCGCAGCGCCTGGTGCTGCGAAAATCGCTGGCGCCAAGACCAAAGCCAACATTCTAAATTTCCGATGTTGAGCTCCTCTGATCACAATTCTCTCCCGCGGTCCCTGGTTGACGGCTGTGGAGTTGCTGGTCCGAAAGCAAGCGCCCTCGACCATCTAGATATCCATCAAAGATGGACTTAAGATGCGAATGCCGACAATCCCGCAGACTTGCAAAAGCTGTCAAAGCCCTCCCTAGTCGATCGCAGTTACCTAGTCTGGGATTCAATGTAGTGGGCCATTAACTCAACGTCCATTACATCTTTCTGGTATCCCGAGCGCCGGTTCGCTACCAAAAGAGATGTCGTTCATGAGCATCCATCTCGAGAGAGTTAACAGTGACATCACAAATTCCCAGTGGCGCATACGTTTACTGCTTCACCTAGATCGGTAGATCGCTAGAATTCCTGAATGTTCCCGACACGAGTTATGACTTACTTGAACCGCACCTATCATGTCGGTAGCCGGGCCAAAACGAGAAGGTCACGTCCATGGCTCCCAGAAACTGGCATTCGATGGCTAGCAGTGCCATGCTGCTGCTGGCTGCGGCTGACGGGCTACAGTCCGAATTTGATCTTCTTGCAATAATCGCAGCGCAATCAGAATTGCTGCCGCCGTGGCTGGACACCTTATCCCGCGGGTTTTATGGTGGCCGTTCAGCTCGGTGTTTCCATCTGCGCAATCCGGCTTTGTGCCTTTCTGGTTGACTCGTTTCGGGTGTACCATCTGCACCATGGGAGCGGCCGAACACAGTTCCGTCAATGAAGGAGGATTGAATCTTCGTCAGATTGTCGATTCGTCTCCAGCGCTGATCCATACCGCCCGGCCAGATGGCTATCTTGATTTCTTCAATCAGACGTGGCTCGACTTCTTAGGACAACCGACCGAGAAGCTGTTGGGATGGGAATGGACTTCGTTTATTCATCCACAAGATGTCGAGGCTTTCGTACCGAAGTGGCGGAAGTCGATCGCCACGGGAGAGCGCTTTGAGGCAACAGCGCGCGTGCGGCGGGCCGATGGAGTGTATCGCTGGATGCTCCATCTCAAAGTGCCATCGCGCAACGCGGACGGAAGTATCATCAAGTGGTTTGGATCCAGCATCGATATTGAGGAACGCAAGCGAGCTGAAGAAGAGCGCCAGAAGAGCGCTCAGTTATTGCAAAGAAATGAGTTCTACCTGGCCGAAGCGCAACGCCTTGGCCATATGGGCAGCTGGGTTTTTGATCCTGCGGGAGGGTTCGACTACTGGTCGCGTGAGCTTTTTCATATATACGGACTTGATCCGGAAAGGCACGCCCCTACCCTCAATGAATACATGGCACGCGTCCATCCGCACGATCGTGAATTCATGGCATCGCTGATCAGGGGGATGGTTGCGGAAGGTCTGGGATGTGATGTTACCAAGCGTATTGTGCGACCTGACGGCGAACTCAGGCATATTCGTTGCGTCGGTGCCCCTGTCGTAGAAAACGGAACTCTGAAAAGAATCGTAGGCAGCGCCATAGACGTTACCGAGCACGAACTCCTTACTCAGGAGCTTCGGCGCCGCGAAGCCTATTTGGCGGAAGCCCAAAAGTTGAGTCACACAGGCAGCTTTGGTTGGAGACCACGCTGGGGAGAGAATGTCTGGTCGGATGAAACTTACCGCATCTTCGAATACGATCCGGCGGAGAAGGCCACGCTTGACATGGTCATCGAACGCGTTCATCCTGAGGATCGTAATTTGGTACTTGAGCTCATAGAACGGGCTTCTACCAGCGGGGGCGCAATTGATTGCGAGTATCGTTTGCTGTTTCCCGACGATCGCGTCAAGTATGTTCGAGTTCTGGCGAGGCCGTTGGGAACCGCTTCCGATGACCTCGAGTTCGCTGGAGCGGTTATCGATATTACTGAGGCAAAACAGGCAGAAGAAAAGATCCGACTCAGCGAGAGAGAGCTTCGGACCATCATTGAGATAATGCCCGCTTACCTAGGGACCTCTTTGCCTGACGGAACAGTTGATTTTCTGAGCCAGAGTTGGTTGGACTACTCCGGCCAAACCAGAGAAGAGGCCATGGGATGGGGCTGGGCAGGTGTCATCCATCCCGACGACGTCGATCGAGTATTGGCTAACTGGCAGGTGGGACTGGCCTCAGGAGAACCTGTTGAACAGGAGGTTCGTTGCCGGCGTTCGGATGGGACCTATCACTGGTTCCTGAATCGCAGTCTCCCTCTCCGTGATGACGAAGGGAAGATCGTTAAATGGTACGGTATTCTCTTCGACGTCAATTCATTGAAGGAGACTGAACACGCTCTTCAAGCGAGAGAGCATCAGCTGCTTGGCATTATCGAGACCATTCCTTCAATGCTCTGGTCTATCTCGCCGACCGGAGAAACAACTCATCTCTCTCAAAGAGTCCTTGAATATTGTGGGGCCCCCTTAGAAGAACTCGTCAATCGAGGGTGGGAGAGATTCCTTCATCCAGATGATCGAGAGGAGACCGCGAAAGCATTCGCACGGGCAATCAGCTCTGGAGAGTCATATAGCGTTATACACCGCGTGCGACGTGCAGATGGAGAGTACCGATGGCATCACTCCATGGGCGAACCGTTGCTTGATCCCCACGGCAAGATTATTCAGTGGTATGGCCTCGCGATCGACATCGATGAGCGGAAACGGGCAGAAGACCATCTTCGGGATACGAGCCTTAAGCTCAGCTCAGCTTCGAAAATCGCAACCGTAGCTGAGTTATCAGCATCGATCGCTCACGAGCTCAACCAGCCGCTTATGGCTGTGTTTGGAAATGCTCAAGCCGCCAAGCGTTGGTTGGCAGCCAATCCGCCCGATCTAATCGAAACAAGCGCCTCGATTGAGCGAATATTGAGAGATATTCGCTTAGCTGATGAGACCATGCAGCGCATTCGCGCTCTTTTTAAGAGCGAACCATACAGGAAGAGTGACGAGAGTGTTCTGGACATCATTCGGGAGTCCTTGCGTTTCGTCCATGAAGACCCCAAAAAACGGGGGGCTCAAATTGACTGGTCTATCGAAGGTAGCCTGCCGCCAATTTGTGTTGACCGTATTCAAACCCAGCAGGTATTTATCAACCTGATTTCGAATGCGATTGAAGCGACCGACGGAAGCGCAAATACAGCCAGGATTCTGCTGAAAGCCTTTGTTACACAGGAGCAGGAGGTCATTGTCCAGGTCATCGATAATGGCACAGGACTCGAAGACACCGAGAAGATATTCGATGCCTTTATAACAACCAAGGAAAACGGCATGGGCATTGGCCTGGCCGTCTCAAGATCTATCGTCGAAGCCCACGGCGGGCGGCTCTGGGCAGAGAACAATCCTGATGTCGGCGCAACTTTCAATGTCGCGTTGCCCGTGTCGTCAAACGTTAGGTTCGCTAGTTCCTCGTCCAACGATCTCCGCGCTTGAATCGCCATCAAGAATCCCGGCGAGCCATGCAGCTCTCGCCGGGTTACTAGCAATCAATCCTTCGACTATTTGGTAACCGCATCCTTAACGCCGTCGCCGGTCTTTTCCGTACCGGTCTTGACACCTTTTTCGGTATCTTTGGCCGCGACCTTGGTTTCATGACCAACGTCTTTGGCGCCGCCCTTCGTGGCCTTGCCGACTTTCGTAGTCGCATGCTTAACGACATGACCGGTCTTGGTTGCAGCTTTGTCGACGTCATGGGCAGCATCCTGGCCAACCGCCATACCGACGCACAGAACCAGCAACGTGGAAATTCCTGCAGTTGTTAGCAACTTCATCGTTTCTCCTTTTCATTTACAGCCATCAGTTTAAGCAACGTCTGCACGCGGCACCTCCTCAACGGGGAGTCGTGCGGTTAGTTCGCTATAGCCAGTTATCACCGAGCGGTGGACCACGTATCGCTCACGAGTCAGCTCCTCGAGCACATATACGAAGGACTCGTAAGGCGCGTGCGTCGCGAATCTCGAGTAGCGCATCGTGAAGCTCACGTTCGTGCTCGAGGAGTTGCCCGTTTACTGCTGCGCTGCCCGTGTCAATGAGAGTTCCGGAGGGTAAGAGCACCTTCATGGATGTGACCGTATGGTAACTGTTTAACCTTGTGCCCGCTGTCATCCCGCTTGCGTTGTTGGCGACTCCCCACCGATGGTCGCAACGCCGCTGCTTGCCGGGTCGGGTCCGAGTACCCGGCTGTACGGTAGAAGCGCACGATTTGGCGCTAATGATGGTTCCGGGCTTAATGCGCACATAGTGACCGTCTTCCAGAATCTCGAGTCCGGTAAAACAGTCGCGGACGTCGATCAGGATGTCGTCCCCTTGTGACTGCCCGTTCAGACTCGAGCCGGATGCGCGGAAAGTGACTGTGCGATGGTTCTGTTTGGCATACTGTAGTGTCTTCGCGATCTGTTCAACGGACTCAGCAACGATCACGACTTGCGGGAAGAGGCGATAGGGACTTGCGTCTGTGGCGTACTTGACCAGGTCTGTCACACGAGCTCGGACCGCAGTCGGCCGAACAAGGGCGATCAGGTCGTCACGGAGAGCCGGCGGTGTTCCATCGGCAAGGTGGTCGGGGGCACGATCTGGCGTTGCATGGGACCGGAGAGGCGTCAGAGCGTCAGTATTCGGAGAAAAAAAGCACATGATTCGACTCCGCGAGCAATATCAGATCAAAGATTCTGAAAGGAGAGACGGGACGGACGTTATTCGTGTCCGACCGCTTGCATAATCTGGCCCATCTCCATGGCGTTGCTTGATGGAATTTCCTGAAGAGAAAGCGCGAGTTGATCCGTAGCGATCCCGGTAATGTTCTGAAAGATCGTCCAAAGCTGCCGGAGCATATCTGCCTTTTCTTCGAGAGTGTGGCCGCTTCGCAACACGCAATTGAGCGACGCGGTAGGAGCCTGCACTCCCCCGGTAAAGCCAGACCCCTTCGGATATGAGAGGAAGACGACGCGTACGAAGTTCTTCGGCACCTTCATCACAGTCGTGTGGATTCGGGTGATCTCTTCTGCGATTCTCGTCTTGGTCTCAACAGAGACGGTACCCTCTTCAGTAATCGCGGTGTAGAGCGGCATCTGGATGGCTCCTATGGCATCGACTATGGACATGAAAGAGAGCTGTTCCGATCGTGAAGAACTACTACTTCAAGCCGCACGCCAAGCTTTCCGTGATAGTAGTCATCGGCTCAAAAGCCGCCAATTACATAAAGCTGGTATCGAAAGGCTATATTCCATTCGCCCGGACTCACAGGAATATGTAATTTCCGATGATCGAGCTGATTGCTACGATTTCGGGGTCGATAAAGCGTTCGATCGATAAGAGATGTCGCAGGTACCCTCTGTCAATGTTTTATGGGGAGGTGCACATGCTATGGAAATCGCCCTAATGATTCCTTGCTATATCGATGTGTTGTATCCCCAGGTCGGGATTGCAACTCTCGAGTTACTTGAGCGTCTTGGAGTCGATGTCGTTTATCCGAAGGAGCAGACCTGCTGCGGCCAGCCGATGGCAAACAGCGGCTGCTATGACGAAGCGCGCGCTACGGAAGATCACTGCGCTCGCGTTTTTGGATCGTTCGAATACGTGGTCATACCCTCTGGCAGTTGCACTCACCACATTCGGAACAAGTTTACCGCGGCCGCGGACTCACCAGAGAAGGACAATCTCTCTCGGAATACGTATGACCTGGTCGAATTTCTTCACGATGTACTGAAGGTGCGAGAGTTTCCCTGGGCGACCTTCGAGCACAGGGTGGCGTTTCACACGAGCTGCTCTGCAATCAGAGGTTTGAACATGACCTCAATGACCGAACGCGTGCATGATCCGGTCTTCTCCAAACCAAAAGCGCTATTGAGCGGTGTTCGCGGGGTTCAATTTGTCGACTTTGATAGGGTCGACGAATGCTGTGGATTCGGGGGCACGTTCTCTGTGACAGAAGAGGCGGTGGCCGCCAAGATGGGTTATGACAAGCTGGCCTCCATGCAGAAGGCATCTCCTGACTGCATCGTATCGTCGGATATGTCCTGCCTGATGCATCTGCAAGGGTGCGCACGCCGGCAAAGGCAGGATATTCCATTTCTACATGCTGCCCAAATTCTGAACGGAGTATCGCTATGAGCCCTGTGAATCAGGCCAAGAATGCTGAAGCGTTTCTTGAAGACACGGTTCACGAAGAACACCTCGACAAGTTGCTTTGGACGCTGAGAATGCGTCGCGACGCTGCCGCCAGGCAGGTTCCGGAGTGGGAAGAATTGCGGACCCTAGCCTCAGAGATCAAAGAACATACGCTTTCGAATCTTTCGCACTACCTTATCGAATTCGAGGCCAAGGCAATCGCCAATGGCATCACGGTTCATTGGGCCAGGGACGCCCATGAACATAATCAAATCGTCTATGACCTGCTTGTCGAACGGCAGATTTCTACGTTGGTCAAGTCAAAGTCGATGCTTACCGAAGAGTGTGAGCTGAGGCCATTTCTTGAAACGCGCAATATCCGCGTGATAGAGACTGACCTTGGCGAACGCATCCAGCAACTCGATGATCAGCCACCTGCTCACATCGTCGGGCCCGCCATTCACAAAACGACCAGGGACGTAGCAAACCTCTTTGCGAAGAATTATGGGTCTGATCCGAAGAATGACGATCCTGCTTATCTGGCAGGTGTCATGCGCGAGAACACACGTCCGGAGATACTGAATGCCCATGTCGGGATGACGGGGGCAAACTTCCTTGTCGCAGAGACGGGCGGCATTGTTGTGGCAACCAATGAGGGGAATGCTGAACTTTCGGCGCATACGCCACCTCTGCACATCGTTTCCGCTGGTATCGAGAAGCTTGTCCCGAACATGGAGAGCCTAGCCGTGTTCATTCGTCTCCTAGCACGCAGCGCCACTGGAGATGCCATTACACAATACACATCCACTTTCCGCGGTCCTCGCGAAGGCGCTGCGATGCACGTCATATTGGTAGACAATGGAAGGTCATCTCGGCTGGGACTCGAGAGATTCTGGCATTCTCTGAAATGCATTCGATGTGCGGCATGTATGAATACCTGTCCGGTTTACCGCCGAAGCGGGGGGCTCAGTTATGGGTCCACGTATATGGGCCCAATCGGCATCATCATGATGCCAACCTTCGATGTCCGCAGATATAGCGAACTGCCCTTTTCCTCGACTCTGAACGGCAGCTGCACCAACGTCTGCCCGGTTAAGATCGACATCCATGAGCAGATCTACGGCTGGCGTGAAGTAATGGAGGAAAAGGGCCAGATTCAGACAGTAAAAAAACAGGCAATGAAGGTCGCAGACAAAGTTCTGAGCAATTCGGCGCTTTACCAGATCGCGACCGCCACTGTGTCGACAGCTCTGGATGCACTTCCTCATTTCGCCATCTACAACAAGCTGAATGCATGGGGCAAACACCGAGACGTTCCCGAGGCTGCCGCGGAGACATTTCATGAGTGGTACAAAAATCATCGGCTCAAAGGAAATGAGGTGCTCGAGATATGAGTAGCGATCAGATAAGGAGTGACATCATTGACGCAGTTCAGAAAAATCAGCCTGGGTCCCATCCGATGCCGCAGATTCCTCACTTTGGAATCGACGAGACCAATGACCTGGTTGAATTGTTCACCCAGGGTGTGGTGAAGATGGCCGGGACGGTCATTCCGGACGCAATACCAGAC
>Ga0210391_10002744_pt1 | contig 15119 bp, 12 predicted proteins | sample IncBWC12OmetaG_FD_160573 | JGI IMG/M metagenome (GOLD analysis project Ga0210391, IMG submission 160573) | Forest soil microbial communities from Barre Woods Harvard Forest LTER site, Petersham, Massachusetts, United States - Inc-BW-C-12-O ... | reverse complement strand
TGGGAAAGTTATCTGCCAGGAGCAGCTTCAACAGAAGTCTGGCATCGTTGGGATCGGTCTTCTGCTTGCGGACTCGCTTGGTCTTGATCTCCGCGGCATCCCCGATCCAGAACTCGATGCCCAACTCTGTCAACAGCCGCTCGAACCAGCGTGAGTATCCGGTCGCTTCCATTCCTACACGAACACTTCGTTTTCGCTCGGCTAGTTCCCGGTAAAACTTCTCGGCTTCTCCCTCCCTGTGGTTCAGTTGTCGTTCCGCATACTCTCCCGTTTCTGTGTCTACCAACGCGATGTACTGATCGCTCGGGTGATAATCCACGCCTATAATCAGCATGTCCGGCTCCTTTCTCCCGAGCCCTTGGTCTTCGACAAACCACAGTCTACTCGGGTCTAGGGAGCCGGCGTTGTTATGCAATCATGTGGTTTAGATCGGATTTGACTTGACGGGGAGCGGCGGACTGGATATGACGGCGGCTGGATGAATGATTTCGTAAAAGAGGTTATTTCGCTTTCACTGGTCGGCAAGTGCATTGCGGCAGTTGTCGGAATCCTGTTCATCCACGCCACGTTTCGGGTACTCGAACAATCGCTGCCAAGGCGCTTCGGCCGGGCCGACGCGCGTTACAAGGTCCGCAAGTTCGTGGTCTATTGCGGATACCTTGCGATTCTACTTTTCCTCGCTATCCTCTTCGAAGATCGCTTGGGTCGTCTCAGCTTTGCTTTAGGTGTCGCCGGCGCGGGTGTGGCAGTGGCCCTCCAGGACGTGCTGGCGAGCATCGCAGGTGCTTTCTCGATCGGTTTTTCAAAACTCTATACCGTGGGCGACAGAGTTCAGATCGGCGATACTCGCGGTGACGTGATTGACATCGGACTCCTGCGAACAACGTTGATGGAAACGGGCAACTGGGTCAGCAAGGACCTGTACAATGGGCGAATCGCTCGCATCCCCAACAGCACCATCCTGAAAGGATCCGTTTTCAATTACTCGCAAGGATTCCGATTTATCTGGGACGAGATTAAGGTTGTACTTACAGGCACCAGCGACCCCCCACTTGCCAGGGCGATGCTTTTGAGGGTTGCCAACGAGGCGATCGGCGACTATCTGCTCGAGGCGCAATCCTCCTGGCAATCCATGAGTGAAAATTATCAGAGCGTAAATCCTCCGTTGGAACCTACGGTCGCGCTGGTCGTAAATTCCGGATCGCTGGAGTTCACGGTCAGCTATGTCGTGGATTACACGAAACGGATCGCCAAGCAAGATCAGTTGTTCACGAAAATCGCACAGGAAGTCGCCGAGAGCAACGGACGGCTCAAATGGGCACCATCGGCAATTACTGTCATAAGCCAGCCGGTGACTCCGGAGCCGACCGGGGCCCGCCAGACACCGGCGAACCTTGGCGCGGGCGAAGCGGCGGGTTCCTCAAGTCGTGATCGATGAGAAAGCGCTTGTGGAAGGTGACGAGAATAGTCGCCGCGACGGCCGGTTCAAACGACAGCGGCTCACCCTCGCTTGCCCGTTTTCATCCGGATCGCTCGAAAGTTTTTGGCCTGTCATGCCTGCGGGTCGAACACCCTATGCTTGATTTGGGCGAGCGATTCGCTGGGAATTCCTTCACCGTTCACGGCAACTCCCGATGTGTCGCGTTGCCGGACAGTGAGAGTCATCCGATCGGCGCGTAAGTCCACTCCTACCTTCGCAAATCATCCGAAACCGTGCTCAGTCATGTACGCGGGCCTATCCTCTTATAAGGGTATAATCGCGCCGCTAATGGCTCTCGCCCTGGGTGAAAAACTCGGTCCGTTCGAAATTCTGGCGCCGCTGGGAGCCGGTGGCATGGGCGAAGTGTACCGCGCCTGGGACACACGGCTCGAGCGCACGGTCGCCATCAAAGTGTTGCCCGAGCGCGTCTCCCAAAAACCTGAGCAGCGCCACCGATTGGAGAACGAAGCTCGCGCCATCTCCAAGCTTTCTCATCCCAATATCTGCACTCTCCACGACATCAGTCACCATGAAGGCAGGGATTTTCTCGTTCTCGAGCTGGTCGAAGGCAAGACGCTGCGCGAACTGCTGGCTTCCGGCAGTATCCCCGTACGCAAAGCGATTCCCATCGCCGTGCAAGTTGCTGACGGTCTGGCCCGAGCTCACGAACTCGGCATCACCCATCGCGATTTAAAACCTGATAACCTCATGGTCTCCGCTGAGGCGGTGAAAATTCTCGACTTCGGTTTAGCCAGATTCGGCCTCGAAACAGAAGAATCGCGCGGCGTCGATGACACTGCCGAATTCCAGACGCAACCGGGCACAATTGTCGGCACACTCGGGTACATGTCTCCCGAGCAGGCCAGAGGTGGCACAGCCGACTTCCGTTCGGACCAATTTTCGTTTGGAGTGGTGCTCTACGAAATGCTCACCGGACGGCGCCCATTTCGAAGGCCGTCGGCGGCGGAGACGCTGGGCGCCACGATTCACGACACTCCCGAACCGATCGGCACGCTGAATCCGGAAGTGCCGCCGCCCCTGAGCTGGGTGGTGGAGCGTTGCCTGGCGAAAGAACCGGACAAACGCTACTTCTCAACTCTCGATCTCGCGCGGGACCTATTGGCGATTCGAGACCGCGTGTCGGACCTTCAGCCCAACCGCACAGAGCCTCGCGCGAGTAACTTGCCCGTGCCGGGCTCCGCGTTTGTCGGTCGCGACAAAGAGCTCGCGGCCGCGAAGACACTTTTGCTGAGGGATGATGTGCGTCTGGTTACCGCGACGGGGCCGGGAGGAATCGGCAAGTCGCGTCTGGCACTCGAGGTGGCGCGCGAGGTCATGGAAGCATTTCCTGGCGGCGTTTACTTCGTTCCGCTGGCCGCGGTGAAGGATCCGGGACTGCTCGCCTTCGCGATCATCCGCGCACTAAGGCTCAAAGAAACGGCGAATCAAAGTCCGCTCGAAACTTTGCGGGAATACTTGCAGAGTTCTCTGACCGCTCCAACGCTTCTTCTGATCGACAACTTCGAGCACATGGTTGAGGCGGCGCCGGCGCTTGCAGAGTTACTGGCGCTCACGCCGAATCTCAAACTGCTGGTGACGAGCCGCGCGGCGTTGCACGTTTACAACGAGCACGAATTTCCCGTGCCGCCGCTGGCGCTGCCGGATCATTCTTCGATGCCGTCGCTCGATAAATTATCGCAATACTCGGGAATTTCGCTTTTCGTGCAGCGCGCGGCGGCCGTTAAGCCGAATTTCGCGCTCACCGAAGAAAATGCGCCCATCGTGGCCGAGATTTGCGCGCGCCTCGACGGCCTGCCTCTTGCGATCGAACTCGCCGCCGCCCGCATCAAGCTGCTTTCGCCGTCTGCGATGCGCGCGCGGCTGGCCAGCAGCCTGCAGCTTTTGACGGGAGGGGCGCGCGATCTTCCCGTACGCCAGCAAACTCTTCGCCAAGCGATCGATTGGAGTTACGACCTGCTGAGCGAACCGGAGCAGCGGCTTTTCAGGAGGCTTTCCGTTTTCCTCGGCGGATGCAACCTGGAAGCCGTGGAATCGGTCTGCGATGCAAAACAAGATCTTGGATTGGATGTGCTGGATGGCATGGCCTCGTTGGCGGACAAGAGTCTGGTGCGGCAGACTGAGCAAACCGACGGCGAGCCCGGGTTCGCCATGCTCGAAACGATTCGCGAATATGCCCGCGGGAAAATGACGGAGAGCGGGGAAGAGCCGCTTATCCGGCGATCGCACGCGGCTTACTGCCTGGTGCTGGCGGAGGACGCCGCCGGAGAGGACACCGCGGAGAACCAGTCCGGATTGCAAGAACGCCTCGAAATCGAATCGCAGAACTTTCGCGCGGCGCTCGATTGGCTCATCGAAACGGGCAACGCCGAGTGGGGGCTGCGCCTCGGCGTTGCTCTTTTTCCTTTCTGGGAGCGCCGCGAGCGGCTCACTGAAGCCCGCGACTGGTTTGGAAAGCTTCTGAAAATTCCCAGCGCAACGGCGCAACCGGGCTTGCGCCTGCGCGCGCTTCACTTCGCGGGAGTGCTAGCCACGGAGCAAAATGACTACCGCGAAGCTGTAGCTCTTCTGACGGAAAGTCTCGAGACCGGTCGACAATTAAAAGATGCGCGCAGCGCGGCTGTATCACTGAACGCTCTGGCTGTGGTCGCGCGCCAGGAAGGTGATCTGCCGGCAGCTCGCGCTCTTTGTGAAGAAAGTCTGCTGCACTGGAAGCAGGTCCAGGATGCACCGGCCGTTGCTCGAGGACTTAGCAATCTCGCCGGCATCGCCAGTTTGCAACAGGATCCCGAACGCGCGCGGTCGCTCTATGAAGAATCTCTCGCCATCTTTCGCGAATTGGGCGACAGAACCGGCGTGGCCTGGGCGCTAAACCATCAGGGCGATTTGGCTCGAGATCAAGGCGATTCCGCAGCGGCGCGTTCGCTGTACCAGCAGAGCCTGGCGGACTTTCGCGAACTCGGCGACCGTTGGGGCATCGCCGGCTCGCTCGCCGATTTGGGCAACCTAGCTCGCGAGCAGCGCGATTACGCCACAGCTGATTCGCTTTACCGCGAGAGCTTGGGACTCTTTCGTGAACTCGAACACAAAAGAGGGATTGCCCGGTTGCTTGAATCGTTCGCCTGTTCCGCAGCCGCAAAGTCTGAGCCAGAGCGCGCGTTGCGACTCGCGGGCGCAGCGACGGCGCTTCGCCAAAGTATCGGCGCGCCGCTGACTGCGGATGAGCAATCCAAACTTGAACGCGGCCTGGAATCGGCGCGGAGCGGATTGACAACCACAGCAGGCAGAACAGCGTGGCTGGAGGGATGGGTCACGCCGGTGGAAAGAGCGATTGAGGACGTGTCGAGCGGGTCTTCCTTAGGAGGGAAGTGACGGCTGCGATGAGGCACGAATCGCGTCAATTTTGAAATTCGATTCGCACAACGTGGTGAGCGCGCGCTATTCCGCGCTGCTCGGGTCGATCAACCGGCGCACAGCGGAAATCCGATTAGCAGGGAAACCGCCGCGCTTAGCATGTTCGCGGATCAGGGATTCGTCGGGAGCGAGATAGACACAATACAACTTGTCGCCTGTGACGTAGCTTTGCAGCCACTGAATTTCCGGGCCAAGTTCCTTGAGGACGGCGACAGATTTTCGTGACGCTTCACGGATTTCGCCATCGGACATGTTTCCGAGACCGGGTATTTCTCGCTCGATGAGGAACTTCGGCATATCATGGCCTCCGCTTCCGCGAATGTTAGCAAGAGGCTACGCCCGGTACAAGCGCGCTAGTCCCGAATTGTTCGCTCGATTTGCGATGCGGATTCGGAGGTCGATATGGATTTGAAGTCGGTTCAAAAACCGCTGAAGGATAAATACCGCTCGGAACCGGACGCTTCGCGAATCACTCTGAAGGCGCGAGGCGGCCAGACCGAAACTCCGATCGCGTGTTCAGTGGCTATCGGACGCGCCATTTATAATGCGCAGGCCCACGCGGGTGTCGGTGGTGCCGGTACCGGCGCGTGCTCGGGCGACATGCTGCTCGGCGCCATGTCCGCGTGCGCGCAGATCACTTGCCAGATGGTTGCTACGTCGATGGGCATTCCCGTAGATCGCATAGAAGTTACAGCAGAGGGAGATTTGGATCTTCGCGGCACTCTTGGCATTTCCAAGGACGTGCCCGTCGGATTCGAGCGGCTTCGCCTTCGCTTTGACATTATTGCGCCCAACGCAACGCCAGAGCAGTTGAGCGCGCTCCGGGAAAAGACGGAACAGTACTGCGTGGTCTTGCAGACTTTGAATCAACCTCCCAAAGTGCAGACGGATTGGATTCCCGCACAATAGCGCTTTTGACTCCCGCACTTCTCGCCACGCACACTTCGCGGTACCGCACGTTCAGACTCGGGGGACCACTGCGTGCTTCCATCCGGGGAGCGGCCTGCGAACGACGAGAGGGGATCAGTAGTACGTAAGCGTGCGGCTGCGCACGGTGGAATGTTCGTTTGATTCAGAGCGGTGGACCACAGTCTGCTCGGTCCAGTTGCCGTGTTGGTCGTACTCGTACCGATACTCAATAATTTCCAGCTTCGGTGGTGTCGGAACTGACGGCGTGCTGGAACCTGTCGTGGGAGTAAGCGAGCCGTTTTCGTCCATGGAGTGTGGCACGGAGACCGGGAAGGCCGTGTTGTCGGTGATGGTGATCCGTTCTTCACTTTTATCGCCGTGTTCGTTGTAGCTGGTTGTCGTCACCTTATCGAGGACAAAGTTGCGGTCACGCACTTCCTGTACACGCCCTTGCGGATCGTAGGTGTACGTTTTCCCCGTGCCATTTTTCCCGCTCAGCATCGCCCTCATCGCCTGATTCATCGCTTCAAGTTGCTTGCCGTCGAGTTCTACCCGCTGTTCGGCGGAAAACTTGTCAGCCATCCGGAGCGCGGGATTTTCCTGGATTTGGTTTTCTTCCAGAATTCGCCCGTTCACGTCGTAGGTGCGGACTAACCGGATGAGAATACGTCCTTCAGCGTCGCGGATTTGCGCCTCGGTTGGCTTGTCGTTCTCCCCGTAAATTGTGGTGACGCTGCCGCCACCGGGTACACCAAAGCCTAACTGAGCAGCGTCCCAAGGAGAGCCGCCGAACGGGGCGTTTTTTCTGCGTTGGTGGCTTTTTGGATCGAAGGTTTTGATCGTGGTCTTGCGGCCCTGCTCATCGTAGCGGAAATCCGTCCGATTGCCCGTTTCAGAGCTATGTGTGATGGAGAGGAGCCTTCCTGCTTCATCGTAGGAGTAGACCGATTCAGTGCCGGGCTCGCCCAGCTTGTCCGAAGCGGTTTTCACTAAGCGGCCGCCGGCGTCGTAAGTCTGCGAGGTGACCCACCCCGAGCCTTCCGGCTGCACGGTGCGACTCGTAAGAAGCTTTCCGTCCAGACTGTATTCGATCTCAGTCGAGAGTTTCTTGCCGTCGGGCATAGTGCTCTCGTAGACGCAAACCTTCACCGGGCCCCGAAGCTCAACTCTTTCACGATCGGACATGGAGATGCTCCGGCCAGCGGATCAGGGGAACACGAGAACGGCGGCGAGCGATCGCTGCAGAATCATTTGTGACGCCGCCGCCCACACGCCATCCGCTCCGCGCGCAACCACCGCGATTCTACTGCATGACGCGCCTATAAGTCCTGGTAAGTTATCTAACCAGACATAACATATCAGTTTCCGATAACGGCGTTCTATAAAGGGGAGAGTCAAGAGAAAAATGTCCCCGACGACTGGAAGGAGCGATTTTTGTCTGGCTCTCCAGCCTATGTAATGTTGGGAGGCTCTTGGGGTTCTCTTCTTTCGCCGATTCATGTTGCGGTCGTGACGACGCCTTCGGTTTCTGATGCGACAAGCAGTGCGGTTGCAAAAATGCCAACCATAGTTCTATCTGAGGCTCGAGGCCTATAGCTTTTTCTGGTTATCCGAGGGGGCATAGAGTTAATCAAGAGATGGGTGGTGCTCGAAGCACAGTCTCCACCTAACGCCGTTATGGATACTCACCCTCGACCAGAGCGCCAGAAGAACCGACAGATCGCCGCCAGACATAAATCCAGCGAGGAAAACAGTTCTTTCCAGTCGCTCAAGCTGCTTGTTGCTTTAACTGTGTAGCGTCGAAACGCACTCCTTTCTTCCAAACGAGCAAAGTGATGGCTGCGATCTTGCGCGCCAAGGTGAGGCGTGCCATCGGTGGTTTCATGCCGCTGGCCGGGCGAGCCTGGTAGAAATTCTGAAAAGGCCCGGCTATAGCAGCCGCTCGTGTGGCAGCTCCCTTAAAGATGTTTTTCAGATCATGATTGTGATTTTGGTTCAGTCCGCGGATGGTCACAGCTTTCTTGGTGCGTTTCAGTTGACCGCCAACGAAGCGATATTCCCCACTATCGTAGGTTCTCAGAGCCAGCCCGCAGTAGGCCCACAATTGTCGCTTGGTACGGAAGCGATGGGGCGTCTGCATCAGAGCAATCAACAGAGCGGCCCGGATGGGGCCGATCGAAGGAATCTGCCGCAGTAATCTCAGGGCCGGATGTTTCCGGGCTTCCGCTAGAAGTTCTCGGCGCGCTTGCTGACGCAAAGCCGCTAAGACGTCGAACTGCTGATAGTAGATCTCGGCGCGTCGGCGCACGCCGGCTTCCGCGATCTTGGCGAGCCATTCGGCACGGTAGCCAGGTGCATACACTTGCTGGCCAGCACAAGCTATCCCCCAACCTCGATAGATCGCCTTCAGTCGATTCATCACACGCGTCAGATCGCGGGTGATCGTCAGGTAGCTGCGTGCCAGTTCCTTCAGCGTGCGGATTCCTGCTTCGCCGTGATAGACCGAATGGAGCTTGTTCAGAAACAACAGTTCGGCCAGCTTGCGTGCATCCTCGCGATCGTTCTTGTTCCCAACCCTCAACAGGGCATTCTTACGCGAATCACAAACCAACACTTCGGTGACGTGGGGTTTCAAAAGATCGTGCAACCAAGCGGCACACGTTCCTTCTTCGAAGCTCACTCGCAGGCTGCCACGCAGACCATGAACAAACTCGAGGATGATTTCGGCTTTCGTTTCGAGCGTGGCTTCCATTACTAGATTCCCGCTCGAATCCCGCACCGCCGCGGAGATCGTTGCCTGATGCACATCCATCCCAATATACTTGGCGTCATTCATGAGGGCGCTCCTTGTTGTAGACGTTGATGCGACGATCAAAATCTACTTCAGGCGGGCGCCCTTTTATAATGCGTTAATCAAGTACTGGCGCAGGTGCCAGAGTTCAGAGATCCGGAGAACTTCTCTATTTCTTGGGCCTTGATTCCGGCGGCACCAGGCCGTTGATCCGGTAGTAGACCACCAGCTGGCCATAGTGTTCGTTTGAATGCGCGATCAAGCCGTAAGCTAGGTCGTACAGCCGGTCCAGATGCGGGCCGCCATCATCGACCGTTTCCATCAAGCCTTTGTCGCCCTTGGCCTTGATCTCCGCGGCGCCGTCTTCCACGCACTTCGTCACAAAGGCCACAAGATCCGCCCGGGTCTTCACGCCGACGTCCTTAGGGTCGTCGGCGTAGCTTGACGGCCGCGGTTTCTTCCGCGCGGCGGTATCCGTGAAGAAGTACATGGACGCCGAAGCATGCACCAGGTTCGCGACAAACGTCCGAGACTCCGCCTGCGGCTTGTACGAAAACTTGTCCTCCGGAAAATCCTGCGCCATGGCAATTAATTTCCGTCCGATGTCATTCCACGCTTCCAGCACGCCTTCCGACTGGCTGGGAGCCGGCCCCGGGGCTTGCTTCGGGGCTGTCTGCGCCCGCAGGGGAGCCAATGCAAAACCCACAGCCAACCATACCAACGCAAATCTGGAAAAACGTTTCATCTCTTTTCTCCTTTGAGCGTTGAGGCGAAGGGCTTCCTATCCCCCTTCAGATGTATCGCCTCTCCGGATGTTTCACTGAAGTGGGAAAAAAGCAGGCCAACCGGCCCTTGGCCGAATGCGCCCAGCGACCAGTGTTTACCGGTCTCAATATTAGTCGAGCCAAACCCGCTAGTGTTACCTATTCAATTCCACTTGCCTGGTAAGTCGTGCCAGCTCAGGCGGTCGACGCAACACCATGTAATCGGCTGATCCGCCCGTAGTTCCGCCGAAGAACTGAGCTACTTGAGTGACGCGGCCCAGACATCGCCCGGGCAACGTTCCGGCCGATCTAAACTAACCAGCGCCTTTAGCATTTGTTTTCAACGAATCTGGGCCTGAGCTGGGTGTTGCATCGACCTATTGAGACCACCGGCGTTACCGAACATCGAGACTCAATTTCCGATAACCGCGTTTACCAGGACCTACACCGCCGTCCATCTAAAAATACTTCCGTCCTCATCTCCTAAACAGGTGGACAACAATGACTGGCAGCCTCAATCGGGCTTTTCACCGTGAGACGGTGCTCGGGTCTGGCACTGGCAATGAAAGAATATCCCACCAGCGAAGCGGTAGTGGCTTGTACGCCGGGATTCACGTTGAAGTTCGTTGTCTAAATCGCGGCAAGGGGGTGTCACTCGCATGGAATGCAGGCGCGAACATCCCCTCAAAATTTGTAAACGCCGTAACACAGGGAATCCAGGACGTAATCAGCGCGGGTGTTCTGGCTGGATGTGAATTGACCGATGTTCTCGTTTCCGTTGAGGCCGGAAGTTATCACGAACAAGATTCCACTGAAGCGGTCTTTCGTGAAGTGGCACAGAAAGCAACGATAGCGGCGCTTCGGCAAGCCCGGCCCACAGTTTTGGAGGCCTTCTCGGTATGCCACATTGAGTCTCCGGTCGAATATGCAATCGCGATTGAAAAGATTCTTTTCCAGAAAAGCCAAATCGAATCTGTTCAGTCTGAAACACGAAGTTCAAGTGCTACGGTGATTGTCGCGACTTTTAGCGTAGGCGAGTTCCTCGAACGACAGCCGCGCCATCTCCGGCCGGATTCCCTTGGCTACCCATGCATCGTAAAACTCTTTGAACGGGCCAGCCTTGGCAGCGGCCACGGTGGCAGCACCCTTGAACAGATTCTTCAGTTCGTGATTGTGATTGCGATTCAGCCCGCGAATCGAAGCCGGTTTCTTGGCGCGCTTCAGCTCTCCCTGGACGTAACGCTGCTCGGCACTGCTGTGCGTCTCGATTCCAAATCCGCTGTAGGTCCAGAGCTGCCGCTTGGTACGGAAACGATGCGGTGTTTGGATTAAAGCGATCCGTAGAGCCGCCCGGATCGGGCCGATGAACGGAATCTCGCGCAACAATTTCCAGACTTCGTGCTTCTGAGCTTCCGCGAGCAGCTCGCGCCGCACTTCCTGGCGCAGCACCCGCAACGCATCGAACTGCTGGTAGTAGAACTCCGCCCGGCGGCGCACGCCGGCTTCCTGGATCTTGCCGAGCCACTCCGCTCGATAGCGTTCGGCATAAACCTGTTTTCCCCTGCAGGCAATCCCCCAACTGCGGTAGATCGCCTTCACGCGGGTCATCACCCGGATCAGATCCGTACGGATCGTCAGATAACTCCGCGCCAGCTCGCGCAGCGTCCGCACGCCATTCTCTCCGTGATACACCGAGCGGACCATGTTCGAGCGTAGCAACTCAGCCAACTTGCGCGCATCGATGCGGTCGCTCTTGCTGCCTTCCTTGAGCAAAGCATTGCGGCGGGGATTACACACCACCAGCTCGGTCACGCGCGGCTGGATCAAGTCATACAACCAGGCGGCCCAGGTGCCTTCTTCGAAAGTCACCTGCAAACTTCCCCGCAGGCCTTTGAGAAAATCCAGAATGGTGCTGGCCTTGGTTTCGATCGTACATTCCATCACCAGCTTGCCCGAGAAGTTTAGAACTGCGACCGAGATCGCTTCCTTGTGCACATCCATCCCGATATACTTCACGCTATCCATAGAGGGCGCTCCTTTCTGAGGTAGGTTCGAGCCGAACACTCAAAACCTACTCCAATCGGGGCGCCCTTTTATATTGCGTCGCGTTACCGAAGATTGAGACTCGGTCTCCAATAAACGCGTTTATCAGGACTTTCGCGACTGCGACACACCGCGACGTGTTGTCGGCCAAGGACTGCATTCCCTCGCTCGAAACTTCCGTTCGATAGCAGGGTCGCTGTGCGCACGAGTGTGGAGAAGTACGCAGGCTGCACGTCCGTTGTGCCGCCGCGAGAACCCACGCCAACGAAACATTCGTGATTCAACGTTTGCGTCATAGCTGGCGACCGACTATATTGTCTGCCTAACGCGGTTTGCCACGCTGTCCAGCCCCGGCATCCCCCAACGAACTTAATTTTGCGTTTTATGGAGCTCCCTTGAAAACTCAATCTCTCCGATTTGCGCTCTATCTGTGCGTAGCGGTTTTGCTGGCGGGCTGCAGCGGCAAGGCCCGCAGCGTCATATCCGTTGCGGTCACCGGGGCCCCAACCACAGTGACTGCCGGCGGCGCGCCGGTCACGCTCACGGCGGTGGTTTCGAACGACTCCACGAACGCTGGCGTCACTTGGACAGTTACGGGCGGCGGAACCTACACCAGCACGACCACCACGCTGACCTACACTCCGCCCCCGACGGTTCCCACAAACGCCACCGTCGTGGTGACGGCAACCTCGATCGCGGATACGGGCAAGTCCGGCACCGCGACGTTCACGATCACCGGGGCGACGCTCACGGTGACGATCACCAATCCGATCACCACGATCGCTCCGGGCGCTGCCGCGGTCACGATCAACGCCACTGTGGCAAACGACGGTGCGACTCCTGGCGTGGGCTGGAACCTTTACACCACCGGCACCACCACAAACTGCCAGCCGGCTTGCGGCACGATTACCAACCCGATGACCACCAGCGTGCTCTACACGCCCCCGGCAACGGTTCCCGCCACTCCCACCGCTTCGCTAGTCGCCACTTCGAACTCGAACAACGCGATTTCGGCGACGGACAGTTTCACGATTCAGACCACGGTTGTTACCACCGCCTGTCAGGCCGCCCCTACTCCTCGTGGCAATGAAGCGGCGCTCGCCGGTGTTTCGATCGCGTTCCTCGTAAAAGGCGACGACTCCAGCGACGCACCCATTGCGTACGCCGGCAGCGTTACATTTTCCACCAAGGGAGCCACGCTATCGGCCGGGCTACTCGACGTCGTAGGTTTCGAGACCGGCGAGACCGGAGAGCAAAACGTGGACCTGAACACGAGCTCCTTCTCGTACGGGAGCGACGGCCGCGGCTGCTTGTATCTCGGTTTCAATGAGGACGACAGCGTCACGCATCCGGTGGGCGCCCGCAAGCATTACGTCGCGAAGGGCGTTCACCCGTCTAGACCTGTGAAATTGGCGGCGCGCAGCGCAAAGTCGAGCCGCAAGCTGGCTGCGGCAGCGACAGATGAGGGCGCGGTGGTGTTTAGTTTTGTGTTGCTCAACCCTCAGGCTGGCCCGGGCCGGATCGAGGAGTTTGACAACACAACCGGAACAGGCACCATCGCCGCGGGTCAACTCGCCGTGCAGGACTCCGACGCCTTTGCCTTCAACGACCTCGCCAGCACATTTGCCTTTGGCGCGGACGGATGGGCGAACTCCGAAGGCGGATTAGAACGTGTCGCCGTCGCCGGTCAGATCGGGCTAAATACAGAGTCTGGCCAGTTAAGTGGAGTCGCGGACGAGAACATCGGCGGCACCGTGAACTACGGCGCCGGCGCGGGCCCCGGCCCACTGACGGGAGGCTCGGGAACGCTCAGCGGCACGGTCGACGCGTCCACCGGCCGCGGCACCGGTAGTTACTCAGCGTCCGATAATGAAGGTGACGTGACGTACGACTTCGCCATTTACATCATCGACGACAGCGATGCGTTCATCATCTCCACCGACGATCCAACCGTGAACGGGTTCATGCTCAGCGGCCGCTGGCTGGAAACCTCGGCCTCGAGCCCGGCAACTCTTAGCGGCTACTATCTGAACTCCGTGAATGGCCTGGATTGCACCGAGTGTGGTACTACCGAGGGAAACAATTACGTATCGGTCGCTGCGTTCAGCGTGACCGGTGGCGTGCCGGCGGGCAGCGACTACATCAACGACGCTGGAAGCTTTTCCAACAACACGTTCAACGGCACCTACGCATTCAACACTACGTATGGGCGCGCCATCTTCACCAACGGCGCTCTTTCGGACGAAGTCGGCTACGTAACCGCCACCGCTTCGGAGGATGAGATCGCAGCGTTCACCATCGGCACCGACGATAACGCCGGCTCCGGATACATCTTCACTCAATCGAGTACCCAGCCGAATTACACCAACGCTTCACTGAACGGCACTTTCGCGTTCGGCACAGCGGAGGATGTGACGGGTGTGAATGGTTCGAGCGTCGGGATATTCAAGCTTGACGGAGACGGAAACTACACCGCGACGATCGACCAGGTCTTCGTCGGCCAGGCATACCAACCCGACACCAGCGGTTCCGGCACATACAGCGTTTCCGGGAATGGCTTAGGGAATTTCAATGACGGCAACGTAGCGTTCGTCACCAACACGACGCTCGTGATAGCCATCGATGGGAGCGATAGCAGTCAACCGTTGCTGTACTTCTTGTTCGAGCAGACGGCCGCTGCAGCCCGTGCGATGGCGAAGAAGTCACACGCGCCTTCACAATCGACTACGCAAGTGACGCCGGCGGCGACCTCGACGGAAGCGTCGGGTTCGACCGGCAGCGCGTTCGCCAAACCCAAATCGAACTAATCGGTTCTAGTTCGAACCTACCAAAACGGCCCTGGAAGCGCGATCAGTGCGCTTCCGGGGTTGTTTTGCGTTTACGAGCTCCGCGTCCGCTAGCCCTGCGGTTTTGTACCAGCGAGAGCCACAGGGAATGCCTACTTAACGCGAATTGCGCTCGCCAGTTCTGCCTCAGCGCCTTGTAAGTTGCGTAACCGGGAATGTGATCTTGGCCCGAGTCGCTGCATCCGGTTTCGACGTTGGGGCAAGTGAGGCCCTGCTAGCTGTTTGACTGAACTGCGAGCAGCACACCTCAATGTTGATAGGCGCCCTTGAAGTACCACAAGCAGGCCAGGGAGGCGCTTCCGAGAAGTACACATCGCAATGCAAGCCGCGATTCATATTTGCTGACCAGCGACAGGCCGCCTAGCAGAAGCGAGATACACACCATCGTCCAACTTGGAGTGCCGGAGGTAATCTGCAGGATGCCGGGATATTTGTAGTATGCGACGAACAAGATGATCCCGGCCGCAATCTCGCCCATCCGTACCAAGAAGCCTCGCTCTTTTTGACGGGATCGTCTGATCTCCGCGATGGCCGCCACAAGGAAACACAGCGGCGGTAGAGCCAGTAAAAAAAGATAGAGCACCATTACGAAAAGCATCTTGAACGCTTCCTTTACCGACTAGGTCCTGTACGGAGGCCGCGGCGACAGCGCTCAGTTCCTGGCTAGTTGCGTGACCGGAGAGGTGGCTTTGATCTGGCTTCGCTTGATTGCATAACAACGCCGGCTCCTTAGACCCGAGTAGACTGTGGTTTGTCGAGACCAAAGGCTCGGGAGAAAGGAGCCGGACATGCTGATTATAGGCGTGGAGTATCACCCGAGCGACCAGTCGATCGCGTTGGTAGACACAGAAACG
>Ga0210391_10002743_pt1 | contig 15128 bp, 11 predicted proteins | sample IncBWC12OmetaG_FD_160573 | JGI IMG/M metagenome (GOLD analysis project Ga0210391, IMG submission 160573) | Forest soil microbial communities from Barre Woods Harvard Forest LTER site, Petersham, Massachusetts, United States - Inc-BW-C-12-O ... | reverse complement strand
TTTCGGGCTCGTGCGCGACAAGCTCCAGGGGATCGTTCTTCGGGCCGACGTTGGAATCACCGAGCAGGCGTGGGAAGTGCGCGAGGAGGAACTCGACCGCGTGCGCAGTCTGCAGTCGGAGCGGGCACGCCAAGAGCAACTTCTCGACGAGGAGTTGAAAGAAGTGAGAGACGATGGCGTCGAGCCTTCGCAGCCGAGCCCGTGACGGCGGGTCGACACCGAGGATCACTATGGGGCGCGTAACGTCGAGATCTTTTCAAGTCCTTCGCGGAACTGCTGCGGCGTTTCTTGTCGCGGCGGTCTTCGCTCCCATGGCGATCGCGCAGGCCTCCCCGGCGGACGCGGGCGCCGACGGACCCCCCGCCAGAGCGGGCACCACGGCCAGCGATCCCGACGCGGGCGCGGTGACGGCCCCCCCCGTCGCGACGGCGCCGACGACGGCCGCGCCGCAGACGACCGGGACCACGCCGTTCGTTCCTACATACCGGCCGCACGCTTCGCCGCTTCCACCGCCGACCGCCGGGCAGCTCGCGGCGTACGACGCGATGAAGCAAGAAGCGGTCGCCTACGAGCGCGGCGCGCGGGACTACAAGGACGCGATCACGACGATCGTCACGCTTCATTACGAAGAAAAGAAAAAGGCCATTCTGAGCGGGCTCGATCGCGAAGTCGGCATCGAAAAGGAGGAGCTCCGCAAGGCGCGCGAGACGGCGATCAAGCGACTCGAGGACTTCGTCGCGACCTACAGCGGGCCGAACGCGCGGCCGGACGCGACGCCCGACGCGATGTATCGCCTGGCAGCGCTCTACGAAGAAAGAGCCCGCGGCGACGAGGACCCGAACTCCGATCTGGCGGTGACTCTGAAGCCGGCCATCGCGCTCTACAAGCGGGTCATCCACGAATTCCCGGCGTACACGCAGCTCGCCGGCATTTACTACTTCCTCGGCCATGCACTGAACGATTCGCGCCGCGTGGCGGAGGCCCAGCAGGTATGGCGCTCGCTCGTCTGCCACAACCAATATCCGTATCCAACCGCGGTCGATCCGAAGAATCCCGACGGGGACCTCGTGGGGCCGCTGCCCCAGGATCACGACGAGGCGTATTGGAAGACGTGGCGCGCGAAGTACCCACGCGCCGAAGTCCTGAAGAAGGGGCCGAAGGACGAGACGACGTTCGCCGATCCGTATCCGTCGGCTTGCGAAATCATCCACCAGCCGGACCAGCTCGCGGGGCAGGACCCGAAGTACGTTGCCGAAATCTGGTGGCGCATCGGGGATTGGGAGTTCGACCAGGACGACATCGGCGGCGGGGTGCTCGACTATGAACCGTCGGCGGTGTGGGACTACAACCGCGCCGCAAGCGCGTACACGCGCGCGATGCAGTACAGAAAGCCGCCGCTCTACGGCGTCGCGCTCTACAAGTATGCGTGGACGCTGTTCAAGCAGCAGCGCTACGAGGCGGCCGTCCACGAGTTCGTCCACTTGCTCAATTACACGGACGAGCAGCAGAAGCTGACGGGCGATCCCGGCGCCGATTTCCGCCAAGAGGCCTATACGTACATCGCGGGCTCGCTCGACAATTTCGATTTCGCGGGACCTCCTCCGGAGGAACCTTTCATTACGCGGCCCGACGTGCTCGACACGGCGAAGAGTCCTACCGAGGCGGAAGCCAAGCTGCACATCGCGATCGATCGCGTGCAGGACGGGCGGCTCGTCCCCCAGGACAAGCCGTGGACGATCGAGGTCTACAAGGCTCTCGCGCTCGAGTACCGCGCCATCAATCAATACAAGAACGCGCTCGCCACGTACCAGCTGATGCTGGACAAGTGGCCGATGGATCCTTCGGCGCCGGATACGCAGAACTCGATCGCCGAAGTGTTCGACCTCCTGACGCGCGAGACGAAGCAGGGCGACGAGCGGCGTGACTACGAGCGCAAAGTGCTCGAAGCCCGCACGGCGCTCTCGAAGTACACGGGCGACACGCCGTGGGTCGACGCCAACAAGGAGAACCCGGCGGCGTTGCAGCGCGCGGAGGAGCTCGTACGGACGGGCGTCAAGGGCGCGGCGATCACGCATACGCGCAACGGGCAGGCGGCGCTCGAGCAGGCCGATCAAACGGGGGACCCGAAGGAGAAGCTCCGGCTCACGAACTTCGCGTTGCAAGAATACAAGCTCGCAGCGATCGGGTGGCTCGGGTACCTGAAGCAGGACGAGAACGCGCCCGACGCGTACAAGAGCCGGTATTTCTATGCGGATGCGCTCCACAACCAGGTGCGTCTCGAAGTGGCGCTCCACGAGTTCGACCCGAAGCAGTATCCGGAGCCGATGTCGCAGGAGATCAACACGGCCGAACAGGCAGCGATCGACGTGCGCGATTCGGACGAGGACGATCAGTTCATCGACAACGCAGGTCTCTTCGTCGTCGACCTGGCGGACGTGGACCGTGACCTCGCGTTCGCGCGCTGGCAGGACTCCGGCGGCGCAATTGGCGTCGAGCCGCGCAAGCTGCCCAAGCTGGAGGGGGAGACGGGCGATCAAAAGGTCGTGGTGGATGCGTTCCCAGACGTGATCCAGAAATCGATGAGCGCGCGCGACGAGTACGTGCAGCGCGTTCCTCCCGAGCGGGACAAGCAGAACCGCGCTTCCGACTACGCCTTCTACGCGGCGGACCAGTACTACCTGTATGGGCACTTCGCGGACGCGAAGAGCCGCTTCGAGGTCATTTACAAGGAAAAGTGCGGCAAGGACCCGCTCGGATACGAGGCGTGGAAGCGCCTGATCGTCATGAGCAACCTGGAGAGGGACGCCGCGCGCTCGCGGGAGCTCGCCGAAGCCGAGAAGAGAAGCTCCTGCGCCCGCACCGACCTGCAGATCGCCGAAGAGAAGAAGGGCGATCTCACGGATCTCGTCCTCCAGAACGCGGCGTTCGAAGACGCCAACCGGGTCTTCGAGCAAGCGAAGGCGGCGCCTCCCGGGCCCGCGCGCGATCAGCTCTGGCGCAAGGCGGGCAAGATGTACGAGGACGCGCTTCGCGCATCGCCTGGGCACAAGGACGCCCCGGCTGCCGCGATCAATTCGGCGTTCTGTTACAAGCAGGTCGGCGAGTTCCAGAAGGCGATCGATCTCTACCAGCTGTTCATCAACAACTACGGCAGCGAAGAGAACCTCGACCGCCTCGAGCACGGCGGAATCGATCCCGAAAAGAAGGCCAAAGTCGGCCCCAATCCCGACGAATACAAGGAACGCATCAAGTACCTGGGGATGGCGTACGACGCGCTCTCGACCACTTACTATGGCTTCTTCGCCTACCAGCGCGCGGCGGAGTCCTTCGCGCTCATCGCGAACAACCCGCGGTTCGACGAGCAACGCCGCGCGAACGCGGCACGCATCGCGATGGTGCTCTACTCGAACTTGGGTGATCGCGGGCACATGAACGCGATGTACGGGATCCTCGTCGACCCGCGCAATCACCTTCCGGCCGACAAACGCGCGGAAGCGGATTACCTCAGGGCGGGGTTCGACTACGGGCAATGGAACCCGACGGGCGGCGACTCCGGAGGCAACGCAGCGGCGCGTAGCCAGGCCATCGGGGCGCTCACCCAGTTCCATACCCAGGCCAAGGGGAAGCCGGAAGCCGCCCGCTACGCGCTCGAATCGGCGTTCCACATCGCGAAGATGATGCAGTCCGCCGGCGACGGCGGATACCGCAACTGGTTCAAGACGGTCATCGCCGACTGGGAGTACTTCAAGGCGCATCCGGCCGCAGCGACGGGCGCAGGAGGCAAAGCGACCCAGATCACGGCGAACGATTCGCCGTATTCCGACTACGGCGGGGAAGCGGACTTCGCGCTGGTGGACGAGGACGTGCGCGCAGGCTTCGACTACGCGACGGGCCACCACCACTACGCCGGCAACATCGTCGACGTGACCAAGGCGGTCGACAAGGATCTTGGAGAGGCCGAAAAGAAATGGCGGCCGCCGCTCGAGCACATCGCCACGCAATACGGGTCGTTCGAATGGGCCGCGGCGGCGACGGCGCGGATTGGTTCGCTCTACGATTCGATTCGAACGGGGCTCGATCTCGTCGTCCCGAAGTACTTCACGCCGCAGCAAGACGCGCTCTTGAACAAGCTCGACGCACTCGCCAACAAGCTCGACGCCGCGGGGCAGAGCGACAAGGCCGACCAGATCCGCCAGCAGATCGACGACACGAAGGATCAGGTCCGGAGCAAGTGGCGCACGACGAAAGACCAGTACATGGAAGTGTGCAACCAGAAGATGGTCGGCAAGTACGTGACCGCTGCCATGACGGCTCGCAAGTACAACGTGAAGGACGCGGCGGTGCAGAGCGCCGTTGCGCGCCTCGCGTTCCTCAGCGACTACCTCGGCGACGACAAGATGAAGGCATACGTCGAGAACACGCCCGACCCGCTCAGTCCGAGCGACAAGCTCGTGTACGTCAACGGCGAGTTCCTGCAGTGGCGCTCGGGTCTCGTACTGTCGCCGCCCCCGAGCGGAGCTCCGGCGCCGCTACCGGCGTCGCCATGATGGGCGGCATGCTCGCGAAGAGAGGAGCCTGCATCGTGAAGCCAAAGAAGCGAACGGTTGCCGTCGTCGCTGTTGTCGCGTTGGGCTCCGCGCTGACTGCAGGATGCGGAGACAGCACACCGCCGCCGAAGACCGCGGCGGCAGAGACGTCGAGGTCGACGCCGAAGCGTGCGTCGAACGGCCTCACGCCGAACGCCGACGCCGTGCTCTCGGCGACCTCGGCCCCCTCGGCGGCCACGGAGCTCTCGGGCGATGCGAAAGCCGCGTATGACCGCGGGTTCGCGGCGTGGTCCACGGGCGACCTTCCGGCCGCCCGTGACGCGTTCAAGGACGCCATAAGTCGGGCCTCGAGCGCCGCGAGCCCGCAGTACTCGCTCGGCTGCGTGCTCGAGCGGCTCGGCGACACGCAGGGCGCGCTTGCCGCGTACCGCGCCGCGTTCACGACCAACGCGAAGTACGACGGCGCGCTCGGCGCGTACGCCCTCTTGCTGGCGCGAACGGGCCACGGATCGGACGCGGAGTCGTTCCTCGCGGGCAAGGGCGCCCAGGATCCCGACTCGGTGGGCCCGAAGACGTATCTAGCGGAAGTGAAGTCGATCGAAGGCGACAGCCCGGGGTGCCAGCAGCTCGCACAACAGGTGCTCGCGAAGTCGCCCGACGCAAAGGCGGCAATGGTCGCCATCGCGCGCGACTTTTACCGCAACCACAAGTGGGACCTCGCGCGCTACGCGCTCGGCGCGATTCTCGACGGGGCGGACGACGGGTCCATCCCGCCCCGCGACAAGGACAATCCGGAGGCTCTCCTGATTCGCGGCCTCATCGAGCGCGAGATGGGCCAACGCAAGGAAGCCATCGCGGATTTCGATCTGGCGACTTCGCGGCGGCCGGACTTGTTCGAAGCGCACGTCAATCTCGGCGAGATGAAGCTCGAGGCCGGCAACGCGACCGAAGCCCAGTCCCCTCTCGAGCACGCCGTGCGTTTCGCGCCGAACGCCGCCATCGCGCACCTCGATCTGGGGGATTGCTATCGGCTACTCGGCCGCCCGGCCGACTCGAAGAAGGAGCTGGCGACGGCGCTGTCGCTCGATTCGACGCTTGCGGGTGCGCACTACGACCTCGGCCTGCTCTATCTCTTTTCCGAGTCGGTTCCCGGCGTGTCGGGCCCCGACGATCAACTGAACAAAGCGATTCAAGAGCTGGAGTCGTACAAGTCGATGCGCGGCGCGAAGACCGTGAAGGGCCCGGGTGACGACGTCGACGAGCTCCTCAGCACGGCAAAGCGAAAGCAGAGCGAGCTTCAGTTGAAACAACAGGCCGCCGCGACCGCGCCTTCGGCGGCATCGGCTTCTCCGACACCGCCCCCGGCATCCGCGGCTCCCGCGACGGCGCCGACTCCTGACAAGACGAAGAATAAGGCCAACAAATGAACCGCATGCCGACGAGCCGCCTCGCAGTTCTTGTCATGTTCGCCCTCACTCTCGCGCTTGCATTCGCCGTCGCATCCCCTGCATCGGCCCAGGACGCGAGCAAGAACGAGCGCCAGGTGAAACAGCAGCAAAATGTCCTCCAGATCGGCGAAATCACGATCGTCGGACGCATTCAGAAACCGATCGCCGCGGTCGACGTGGCCAAGATCCAGCCGAAGCTGACCCTCGCCGAGCTGCGCCAGCCGTTCCTCGACCGGATCGAAGAAGCCGTCCGCAAGGACCCGTTCTGATCGAATGGCAGCGGCGCTGTCGGCTCTCGTCGCGATCCTTTGCGCCGCGGCGGCCGCCCGAGAGCTTGCACGCGCCGTCGCGCCGACCTTTTGCGAGCCGGCTCTTCTCGCGCGCGCAATCGCCTGGAGCTGCCGTGTCGAGGCCATGGCGTCCGACGACGCGGCCGCTCCGTCGTATGCCGGCCTTCCCGGGCTCGCGCGGCGGATGGCCACCCTCGCGCCCGGCGGATGGGAAACGGCTCTCTTCGAAGCGTTCCTCGAGCGCGAGCCCGTCGCGCGAGACGCTCGCGTGAACGAGCTCTTGACCGAGCTCGACGGCGTGACCGAGCGCGGCGCGCGCCTCCCTGGCGCATGCGCGCGCATCGCCCTGAGCTCCGGGTTTCTTTTCGCCACGATGGGCCTTCTCGGCGCGTCGTTGCCAGCCGTAGGCACCGGTTCGGTGATATCGATGCTGGCGCCTGCCTTGAACTCAATTGCTCTCGGCGCCGCGGGCGCGGCCTTTTGCGCCGCCGTTCACACCAAGGCGAGAGCGGCACGGCGCCGGAGCCGCACGGCCTTCGACAGTCTCGTCATGACGCTCCAATCGTGTAACCTTTCCGAATCGCGGTGAAACTGTGTTGATCGAGCCGCGCCGCCCATTCGAGACGCAACGAGAGTTCCGCGCATGATGGGATCCCAACCGACCCCCTGGAGAAAGGCGCCGCATTCATGTCCCAAGTGAGCGGATCAGGAGGAACCCCGGGCCACGGTCCCACGGGCGGTCACGCGGGTATCCCGTCGGGGCGTCCCGGTCAGATGACCGCGGTGATGCGCGCGATGCAGCAGGCGACGGGGCCGAAGGTGCTCCGCATCGGGCTCGTCGCCGGCGGACGGATTCTTGAAGAGCGCGTCGTCAAGCAGCGCACTACCGTGACCGTCGGGCCCAGCGAGAAGTCGACCTTCGTCGTCCAGGCCAACGTTCCTCCGCAATTCAAGCTGTTCGAGCTGATTGGGAACGACTATCACCTCAATTTCCTCGATGGGATGACCGGGCGGATTGCTTTGGCCACGGGCATCACGGACCTCGTCGCGCTGAAGGGGCAAGCCAAGCGCGTCGCCGGCGGCTACCAGATTCGGCTGACCGAAGAGGCGCGCGGCAAGATCGTCATCGGCGAGACGACCTTTCTCTTCCAGTTCGTCGCGCCGCCGCCGATCCAACCGCGCCCCCAGCTGCCTTTGTCCGTCAAGGGCGGCCTCGCGAGCCAGATCGACTGGAACCTGACCGTCATCGCGGCGTTCAGCTTCTTGCTCCACTTCGGGCTGATCGGGGCGATGTACAGCGACTGGATGGACCCCGTCGTGAACGACGACATCACGGCGAGCCTGCTCGACATGGTGCAGCGGACCCTGCCGCCGCCCGTCGAGACCGCGGATACGCCGACGGCGACGGCGACGTCGACCGATACGGCTCCCGCACAGACCGCAGCGCCGAAGCCGACGTCGCAAGCGAACGCAAACAAAGGGCCGTCCGCGGCTCCGGACGCGAAGGTCGTCCAGGGCCTGATGAACGAAGCGGATCAAGCGCGCATCGCGATCCTGGCGGCGTTGAACGGCGGACCGAACATTGCGGGCGCGATGAAGGACGACAACGGCGCGCCCGTCGACTTGAACAGCCTGGCCAATCGCCAGGGGGGCATCAGCAATACCGGTGGCAACGGTCTCAACCTTCCGGGCGGCGCTGGCGGCCCGATCCAGCCGGGGCGGGGCGGGGCAGGGCTGCAAGGCCTTCGGGGCGAAAACACCGGCGGCGCATCGACGAGCGCGGGAACCGCGACGAAGGTCGTCCCGGTCGGCGACGTGCAGTACGGCGGTTCGCAAATGAGCGTGCCCGTGGCGAACGCCGAGGCCGTCATCCGAAGCCAGATGTTTCCGGGAGCGAAGCGTTGCTACCAGAAGGGTCTCGAGACCGACCCGACGCAGGCTGGCAAGCTGGTCATTCTCGTGAAAGTAGCGCCGAGCGGCGAAGTCGATTCGGCCACGATCTCGAGCAACAACGGGCTCTCCGCGCAGGTGGCCAACTGCATCACCACGGTCGCGCGGCGTGCGAAGTTCGACCCGCCGGGGGCTGCCGGATCCCAGATCAGCGTTCCGTTCAACTTCGTGAAGCAGGGCGGGTAAGAGGAAACTTTGTATGAATGGTGTGGCACCCTATTGCACCGAACCGCTCAAGAGCCATGCGTGCTTCTGAACTGAGTGTTTGAAGGTGACGTACGGTTGACACACCGCATCCTGATCGTTACGATTCCGCGGGGCGGTTGGTGTGGGGGCTACGGGAGGCGAACGGAATGAGAATCGGTGCGGGATTTAGGTGGATCGGTGTGGGTGCGGCGCTTATGGGCCTCACGGGCTCGGCGCTCGCGCAGCCGAAGTCTCCGCCCGCGCCGAACGGTCAAGTTGGCTTCGAGCGCACCGCGACGCTCAGCCCTCAAGACGAGCTTGCTCAAGCGGATGCGACGATTTCGCGAATGGCGCAGCAGTCGGCGACCGTGCGTCGGCAGCTGGATCAGGCGCGCCAGGGTCGTGACGTGGTGCGTTCGCTTTGCCTCAGCGACAAGCTGTCGCAGGTCGATGTGGCTGCGCGCTCGGCACGTGATCGCCAGGCCGCCCTACAGGCAGCAGTGCAGCGGGGCGATACGGAACTGGCGAATCACGAATTTACGATTCTGACGGTGCTCCGCCAGCGATCCGAGCAGTTGGGCGCGGAAGCCAATCAGTGCATCGGCGAAGAAGTCGCGTTCGTCGGGCAGACGCAAGTCGTGACCGTCGTCGACCCGAATATGCCGGGGGACGACACGACGCAATATCCTGGTAGCCAAGGCATTGTGCCCGTCGGCGCGTACGTGCCGCCGGCGGCTTCCCCGATAAAGCCATGAGATAGCGCCGAGCTTGTTGGTCGCGGCACTGCCGCGCCATCCTAGTCGACGCTTCTGTATTTGAATTCGACAACGTAGTCCTACGTTTCGCAGTAGCTCAACCTTGGTCTGGTGTACCTTTCGGCCCGAACCGATGAAAAAGAGAGGCTTTGCATCGTTCGCCGTTGCGAGCGCCGTGCTGTTTGCACGAGCGGCGAGCGCGCAAACCCAGAACGTGACGTCGACCGACGCGCCGACCTGGTTGGGGGACCGTCGGTACAACGAAGGGATCGGTATCCGGTCGGGCGATCTCGAGTTGCATCCCGGGATCGCCGGCGAGTTTGGCTACGATTCGAACTACTTTCTTCGGTCGACGCAGAACAACGTCGTCAATGGGCCTCCGCTAACGCCGCCGATTCCGTCGCTTCAGCTTCGGGTCACGCCGTCGCTTTACGTCTCGACGCTCACCGGTGAACGTCGCGAGGGCGACGTCATTCGCCTGCCCCCGCCCATCGCGTTCCGCGGGGGGATCAACGGAACCGCGTATTTCCCGATCGGGATATCGAGCGATTCGTCGGTCAAGAACCTGCCGGGTAACGATATTTCGGCCCAAAGAAACGTGAATATCGGGGCGGACGGCCGACTCGAAATCATGCCCGAGCGTCCGGTCTCCGGCGCGGTGTTCGTGAGTTACACCCGCGTGACGCAGGCCGACCCGTCTAACGCGACTGTCGCGTACGATCGCGACAGCATCGGTGGCGGCGCCGAGATCGGTCTCCAGCCCCAGAGCGGGACGCTCGATTGGCACTTCCAGTACCAATACAGCACGACGCTGTTCGAAGCGCAGCTGCCGCAAGCCTTCGACAACATGACGCACGAGGTGTCGACGCGCGGTCGGTGGAAGTTCACGCCGCGAACGTCGCTCGTGTTCGACGCGGATCAGCGTTTCATTTCGTATCCGAGCTCCGTGGCGCTGGCGAACGGGCTTATCGGCTCGCAGCCGATCCGCACTCGGCTCGGCTTCAACGGGTTGATCACGGACCGCTTCGCCGCGACGCTCATGGCCGGGTACGGCGGGAGCTTCTACGACAATACGTTCAACCCGCAGCAGTACGACAGCGTCATCGGTCTTGCCGAACTCAAGTGGTTTCTATCGGCGAGCCCCGGAGTGGCGAAAGCCACGGACCTCGGTCTCGCGCTTTCGTCGATCGCCGTGGGTTACCAGCGTGATTTCCAAAATAGCTACCTCGGCACGTACTACGGAATCGACCGGGGCTATCTCAAGTTCACGTACTTCTTCGCCGGGCGCCTTCTCGCGACGCTCGAGGGTGGCGTGGCGGCGATCGAATATCCGCGCATCCAGCAGCCCGAATCGACCTTGACGGATCCGGCGGATCTGCGTGCCAGCGCGTTCACCGACGTGCGCGCCGATGCCACATTTTTCACCGAGTATCGATTTACGAATACGTTCGGCTTGAACGGGACCTTCCGGTACGGACAAGAGTTCAGCAAGACGCTCGTTCGCGAGCCGGGCAACCCGGTTGGCGCGACAGGCGCTGCGACCAATACCGAATTTGCAATGGATTGGCAGCGCTTCGAAGTGTACGTCGGCGTCCGTTGGTTCCTGTAGGCGTGGCAGGGGCGGGTGGCGCGCGCGCGCGGAGTGCGCCATGATCGGCGCAGGCTGGGTCATGAAGCGTGATTGGCGTTCGGGTCTGTCTTGGGTGCAGGTGGTCGTTCTCGTCGGTTGGTGTGCCGCCGTGGCTTTCGGGTGCAGCCAGCACGTGATCGTGCGGCCGAACCTGCCGCCCCCCTCGCTGAGCACGACCGTCGGTCCGGGTGACGTCTTCGAAGTCTCGATTCAGGGCGAGAAGGACCTACCGAAAGAGTTTCGCGTTCAGCCGGATGGGTCGATCGACTTTCCATACGTGGACCGCTTGACCGTCGGTGGCCTCGAGCCGCAGCAGATCGAGGACCTGATCAAGAGGAGACTCGTCGAGAACAAGGTGCTGGTCGCGCCGCAGGTGACTCTCGTCGTCAAACAGTACAACTCGAAGAAGGTGAGCATCGTCGGCGCGGTGCAGAAGCCCGGCAGCTTTCCCTGGACCGAGGGGATGCGCCTCATCGATGCCATTTCGCTCGCCGGCGGTCTGACCTCGCTCGGGGACGGTGATCGCGTGCGGATCACGCGCGTCGTTGCAGAAAACAAGACGTTGACCGCGACCGTGAGCTTCGACGACATCAGCGACGGCAAGATGGCCGACGTCCTGCTGCAGGCGGGGGACACGATAAAGGTCGAGCAGCGCATCTTCTGATACGTTCGGTCCTCGATGAAAGGCTCCGGCCCAACGATTGCCGATAGCGTGCTCGATTTGGTCGGCCGCACCCCGCTCGTGCGGCTCGCACGCGTCGGGCCTCCGTCCGTGGCGTCGGTCGTCGGCAAGCTGGAAGTCAAGAATCCCGGCGGCAGCGTTAAGGATCGCCCTGCGCTCGCCATGATCGACCGCGCGACCGCGGCGAACCGCATTGGTCCCGGCGCCGTCATCGTAGAAGCGACCAGCGGCAACACCGGTATCTCGCTCGCGATGATCGCGGCCGTGCGCGGTTACCGCTGCATCCTCGTCATGCCGGAGGACATGAGCCTCGAACGGCGTTACGTGCTGCGCGCGTACGGCGCGGAAATCGTGCTCACCCCGGCCGAGGAGGGCATGGCGGGCGCGGTGGAACGCGCCGAGCGCATCGCACGCGAAACGCCGCGCGCGTTCATGCCGCAGCAGTTCGAGAACGAGGCGAATCCCGAAGCCCACGCGCGGACCACCGCGCGCGAGATCCTCGAAGGCGCGGGCAGCGATCTCGTCGCATTCGTCGCCGGCGTGGGGACCGGGGGAACCATCACCGGCGTCGGCCGGGTCGTGAAGGCCGAGCGTCCCGACGTGCGCGTCGTCGCCGTCGAGCCCGCAGCGAGCGCGGTGCTCTCGGGCAAGGCCGCCGGCATGCACGGGATTCAGGGAATCGGCGCGGGTTTCGTCCCCGACATCCTCGATCGCAGCGTCATCGACCAGGTTCTGACGGTCACCGACGTCGCGGCCGAGCGGATGGCGACGCGCCTCGCACGCGAGGAAGGCCTGCTCGTGGGCCCCTCCTCTGGAGCCAACGTCCATGCGGCGTGCGAAGTCGCGCGGCAATTTCCGAGCGGGGTCGTCGTGACGATCCTCTGCGACACGGGCGAGCGTTACCTCTTCTAGCGGCCGATGAACGAGGGGGCCCGCTTTTCGGCCCATGCGGCGACGCCTTCCTGCACGTCGCGGCTCACCAAGAGACGCAGCTGCTCCTCGCGCTCCCGCCGTAACGCGTCCTCGAACGAACCCCAGCTCGCATAGAGCGATCGTTTGATCGCCGCGAAGGCGAGGGGAGGGCCCGCTTCGAGGCTGCGGACGACCTCGAACGTCGCCTCCCGAAGCGCGTCGGCCTGGACGACCTTCGTCACGACGCCGAGCCGCAGGAGCTCCGCCGCGTCGACGCGCTCTGCGAGGAGGATCATCTGCATCGCGCGCGCGGTTCCCACGAGGCGGGGCAGCCAGAACGTGCCGCCGCCGTCGGGCATGAGCCCCAGGCCCACGAACTTCTCCTGCACGTATGCCGTCGTCGCGGCGACGCGCAGGTCGCAGGCGAACGCAAGGTCCGCCCCGAATCCCACTGCCGCCCCCTCCAAGCTCGCCACGACCGGCTTCGGGCAACGCACGACCGCCTCGATGAGCCCGTGGAACGCATCCATGTAGCTCTCGAGGTGGTCCATCAGCTGCGGATCGTCCTGGAAACTCTGGCGCAGGTCGGCACCCGCGCAGAAGTGTCCCCCCGCTCCGGCGATCACCACGCATCGCACCGAGGAATCGGTCCCCGCGCCCCTCAGCGCATCCCGCGCCCGCGCCAGAACGCCGAGCGTCAGCGCGTTGCGCGCGGCGGGGCGGTGGAGCGTGATCCACGTTGCCTGGCCGGTGCGCTCGACGAGCAGGTCCGGGGCCTCGCCGGTCGGGTGTTCGCTCTTTTCCGCGTTCTCTTCATTGGCGCCGGGTGACCTCATAGCGTTCGCGGTTCGCTGCCGCGCCGGTAGAAGGCCGAAGCGAGGTAGGCCCGGACCATCCGGCTGACGAGGATTTTCACTACGGCGCCGAGCGGGACAGCAAGGAGGACGCCGAGAAATCCGAAGAGCGTGCCGGCCGCCATCATCGTGAGCAGCACTTCGAGCGGGGCGAGCCCCACCGATCGGCCGACGATGCGCGGCGTGATGATGAGCCCATCGAGCACCTGGACGCAGAGCATCACCGAGAGAACGCCGAGCAAACGTCCCGGTCCTTGCCAGTCGAGCGTGGCCATCGCGATGGCCAACAAGAGCCCGCAGCTGAACCCGATGTAGGGCACGAAGGCGAGCATCCCCGTCAGAACGCCGATCGCCACGGCCAGGCGCACGTCCACGAAGCGGAGCCCCATCGCGTAGAGCGCGCCAAGCACGATGTTGGCCGTCAGCTGCCCGCGGACGTAGCCGCCGAGCGTGCGGTGGATCTGCCGGGCGACGCTCGCCGCGTGCCGGTACCAGCGCCGCGGAATCAGCTGGCCCGTGCGGTGCACGATGCGGTCGAAGTCGATGAGCAGATAGAGCGCGAACACGGGCACGATGAGCGCGCTCAGGATCACGCCGAGGTAGCTCAGCGTGCCGAAGAGCGCGATGCTCACGACGCTCACGAGGTCCGGAAACTGCGACTGGAGCTTGCTCGTGAGCTCCGTCCCGAGCTCGCCCATCGTGTGCGGCGGCTTGAAGTGGAACGTCTGCCAGAGCCAGGGCTCCGCGCGGCTCTCGAACCCCTTGAGCTCTGATGGCAGCTCGGTCGCCGCGGCGCGGAGCTCGTCGATGAACATCGGGATGGCGAAGACGAGCGCCAGCGTCAAAAGCCCCGCGATGCCCAGCATCACGATGGGCGCGGCGAGGGAGCGGGGGATCTTGCGTGCCTCGAGCCAGTCGACGAACGGATCGAGCGCGTAGGCCGTCAGGAACGCGAAAAAAAGCGGAACGAGGACGCCCCGCAAGAGGTACGCGATCCCCAGGACGGCCCCGATGGCGACGATCGTCAGCGTACGCCCGAACGGGAGCGGCGGGAGCGGCGTGGGCGACGGCGGCGGCGGCCCGTGCGGATGCGCCGGGGACGGGTGCGGCGGCGGCGGGTGCGGCGGCTGGGAGGCGGACGCGGTCGACATTCGCCGGAGCCAATGTAGCTTGCCTTTCGTCATGCTCGAAGCCAAGTCTGGGCCCCCGCTCGAACCGTCTCCGCAGTCGTCTTCGCCGGGCTCCGACCGTGCCGGCATGCGGGGCGAGCCCCCGCCGTTCGACGAGGATGCCCCGCGTCCCGTTCTCCCGGTGCCGGCGCAAGACGGGTCGACCCTCGGCCGTCTCGTGGCCGTGATGCGGCGGCTCCTCGGCGAGAAGGGCTGCCCCTGGGACCGCGAGCAGACGTTCGAAACGTTGCGAAAGTATGTGCTCGAAGAGGCGTGCGAAGTCATCGACGCGATCGACTCGGGCAATCGCGCGGCGTTGCGCGAGGAGCTCGGCGATCTGCTCCTGCAGGTCGTCTTCCAGGCGGAGCTCGGGCGGCGGGAGGGGACGTTCGCCATCGACGACGTCATCGCCGCGATCGTGGACAAACTCGTGAGCCGGCACCCGCACGTCTTCGGGCACCTCGAGGCCAAGGACGCGGACGAGGTGCTTCGCAACTGGGAGAAAATCAAAGCGAAGGAGAAGGGCGCAAGAGGCATTCTCGAGGGCGTCCCGCGCAGCATGCCGGCTCTGACGCGCGCGCAACGCGTGGGCGAGAAAGTCTCGCGCGTCGGGTTCGATTGGGAGGACGCGGCGGGGTCTCGCGCGAAGGTTCGCGAAGAGGTCGGCGAGCTCGACGAAGCCATCGCGCGCGGCGACAAGAACGC
>Ga0210391_10002741_pt1 | contig 15132 bp, 9 predicted proteins | sample IncBWC12OmetaG_FD_160573 | JGI IMG/M metagenome (GOLD analysis project Ga0210391, IMG submission 160573) | Forest soil microbial communities from Barre Woods Harvard Forest LTER site, Petersham, Massachusetts, United States - Inc-BW-C-12-O ... | reverse complement strand
CCTTCTCCTTATTCGCACCGCAATGCCGTCATGGGATCGACCGAAGACGCTCTCCACGAGGGAAGCAGGCACGCCAATCCAGCCACAGCAAGCAACACAAAGGATACCCCAACTATCAGCCATGGATCATGTGCGCTATTCTCCACCCAGCGGGAGATGACCCTGTTCAAGCCGAGACTGAGCATCAGCCCCGCCAGCAATCCTGAACCGACGCTCACCCCGGCGGAAGCGGCCACGTTCCACAATACATCTTTCTTCCTCGCCCCCAGCGCCATGCGAATGCCAAACTCATTGGTCCGTTGCACCACCGAATACGAAACCACACTGTACAAGCCCACAGCCGCTAACACCAGCGCCAGTACTGAAAATGCTCCAAACAGGATCGACACCAGTCGTCCCCTCGCCACTTCCGGCTCATTCCGAATCCAGACTTCCAGATCGTCCACATGCCCGTTTGCCTGCTGATCGGCATTCACCGCGACGATCTGTCGCCGAACGCTGTGCAGAATTGACTGTGGGTCGACACGGCTTTTCACCAGAATCTGCGTGTGCATCCACATATACATCGAATAGGGCACAAAGACTTCCGGCTTGACAGGCTTGTCGAGCCCGTCATCAAGAGCATCGCTGACCACCCCCACCACCTGCAGCGGTCCGTCGCTGCCCGGAGCAGCGAGTGTATATGGTGGCTCGTCCTTAAGCGTTGGGATCTTCAACGAATGTCCAAGGATGTCCCCATCGGGAAAATACCGTTTGGCAAAGCTCTCGTTCACCAGCGCCAAAGGCGCGCTGTGCATCATCTCCGTCTGATCCCATGTCCGGCCTTGCCGTAGCGGCATGTGCAAAGTGCTGAAGTATCCCGGATCGACAAAGTTGATGCGCGCCTGTTGTCCCTCTCCCGAAGATTTTCCCATCAACTCAAATGGCTGGTCCCAGCCGTTGTTGGGAGGGGTGGCGTTGGTCGAGATCCCGGTCGAAATCACCTCGGGCAAAGCGCCGATCTTATCGCGAAGCTGCTCGTAAAAATTGGCTCGCTCCGCGATCGTCTTATACGTGTTGTCGTGCACAGGGATACCAACCGACATGATGTTGTGGGGATCGTAGCCGAGTGGAATACGCATCAGGTGCAGGAAACCCTCAATGGCCGCCCCTGCCGCGGTCATCAGCAACAGCGTGAGAGCAATTTGCCCGGCAATCAGCACCGTGTGGAAGCGCTTCCCGTGTACCGTTCCAGCCACTTTCCGAGTGCTCGATTGCATCACCTGGCTGATCTCGGGCCGCGACATCTGCAGTGCCGGGAACAAACCAAAGGAAATCCCGGTAAATAAAGCCAGGCCGACACTGAACAGCAGCACCGGCACATTGACGTGAAAATTAGCTTCGTGGGGATAGGAGTATTCCGGCAAGCTGGCCACAATCCAGCCCAGGCTTCGGTACGCCAGCAACACACCCAATCCCGCGCCTACCAGCGCCAACATGAGTGATTCGGTGAGCAGTTGCCGAACAAGGCGAACGCCGCTCGCCCCCACTGCGGTGCGAATAGCAAATTCGTGTTGCCGCGCGGTGCCTCGCGCCAGCAGCAAAATCGACACGTTGCCGCATCCGATCGCCAGCAGCAGTCCTACCGCGGCAAATAAAAGCGCCAGTGTCCCGCCTAGTTCGTGCTTATAGCGGTAGCTGATGCTTCTCGCCTGGAAGGTGAACTGCCGGGCAAAGTGAGTCGGCGTTTCTTTGGCGAATTGTTGGAACAGCGGCCCTATCTCTGCTCCAGCCGCGGTAGGCGTCACTCCCGGCTTAAGCTTGATAACCACCCCATAAGTGCTGGTCGGGGAAGAGGGAACCTTCAGCGGTAGAAATACGTCGCCGTCCATCCAGGTAAAACGCTGTGGCAACACTCCCAGGATTGTGTAGCTCTTGCGCAGCAATTGAATGGATTTGCCCACAACGGAAGGGTCTCCATTAAAGTGGCGCCGCCAGAATTTGTGGCTCAAAACAACTACTGGCTGCGGCTCTTGTCCGTCGGGAGCGTCTGAGGGCCCAAAATTACGCCCGAGCATTGCTGGCAGACCAAAAAATTGCAAACCGCTATTTGTCAGGTAGACGCCCGAAACGTCTTCTGGAACGTCGCCGCCGGTGACAGTCAGGCTCCATCCTTCAAAAGCCATCACATCCTCAATGGAGTGTGCCTGTCGCAACTGTCGTATCTGCGGTCCAGTAAGGCCGTTCCAGTCGGCTTCGTTTCCGGTTTTGTCCAGCAGAGTGGGAAAGTACATTCGATCCGCGCCGGCATACGGCCACGGGTTCATCAGCACTGCGTACACAATGCTGAACACCGAGACGGTAGCGCCAATCCCCAATGCGAGCGAAAGGATTGCCGTCAACGCAAAGCCGGGATGGCTGGCGCACTGGCGAAGGGCAAAGCGGACATCCTGCAGAAATATGCGCACCGGTCATTCCCCTGACGGACTTATAGCAACCAAATAGCCACTGGGTTTATTCGTGCCGTAAAGTGTTGGGTGCCAGCCCCGGACTTTTAGTCCGGGGGAGCAGGCTTTCAAGCCTGCGGAAACGTTCCGTTACAAGTAGTGAGGGCTTTAAGCCCTGGTGTCCGCAATCTTCCAGACCAAGCTTACGCACCAAACCCTCCAACGGTTCCCACCCTCTATCATTCCCCTTTCCCGCGATTGTCCGAAATCGGACACCAAAGACCGGGATTGAACAAATCGAACCCCCGTTGCGTAGCTACCCGTGATGGCAAAGCGGCACAATCCGTGGCAAATCACTGTTGTGGGGCTTTGGTCACCGGAATGCATTAGCAACTGACAAATGGATATCTCACGCCCAGACCTGAAGGCCAAGAAGCGGAAGCGCCAGGCATTGACCATTGCCGTCGGCGTAGTCGTTCTTGCGGTGGTAACTTTCCTCGTCTATCGTTTGAAGCCGGCCGCCCCTACCGTGGACCGCTCCGTCGTATGGACTGACACCGTGAAGCGCGGACCGATGGTTCGCCAGGTACGCGGCCTTGGCACCCTGGTCCCTCGCGAAGACGCCATCCGCCAGATCCCGGCCCAAACGGAAGCCACTGTGGTGCGTATCCTCGTCCTGCCCGGCTCGACTGTAAAGCCTGACACCATTCTTATGGAGCTGGCCGATCCCCAGGCCACCCAACAAGCGCTCGATGCCGAGTTGGCGCTCAAGGGAGCGCGTGCCGACTTGAGCAATGTACAAGTCAAGGTACAGAGCGATCTGATGGCCCAGAAGTCGGCCGCCGCCACCGTCAACGCGGATTACAACCAGGCGCAGCGTCAGGCCAAGACCGATAAGTCGCTGTACGGTCTTGGCGTGATTTCGGGTCTTGCCTATAACAGCTCGCAAGGCAAAGCAGATGAACTGACGACTCGCAACAAACTCGAGGAACAGACCATCGACATCAATGAGAAAGCCGTCGAATCGCAGGTCGCCGTACAGCAGGCCAGGGTGGACCAGGCGCAAGCTATTTATGACTTAAAACGGCAACAGTTGGACGCTTTGAAGGTGCGCGCCGGCATATCCGGGGTGTTGACCAGTCTTCCTATGGCGGTCGGACAGCACGTAACCCTGGGTACCATGCTGGCCCAGGTCGTGCAGCCCAATCAACTGAAAGCCCAGCTAAAGATCCCTGAAACCCAGGCGCGCGATATTCAACTGGGGCAGCCGGCGTCGATCGACACTCACAATGGCATCGCGGACGGCAAAGTGACCAGAATCGATCCCGCGGTGGTGAATGGAACCGTCACCGTCGACGCGGAATTGGTTGGAACTTTGCCCGACGGATTGCGTACAGACTTGAGTGTCGACGGGACCATCGATTTGGAAAGGATGAAGGATGTTCTTTACGTGGGCCGTCCGGCTTTCGGCAACGAGAACAGCACCATCACCCTCTTTCGTCTGGATCCCGATGGCAAGGGGGCAGTCCGCGTTCCAGTCAAGGTGGGCCGCGCTTCCGTCAACGCAATTCAGGTAATCGAAGGGCTTCATGAAGGGGACACAGTCATTTTGAGCGACATGTCGCGCTACGATACAGCAGACCGGATTCGGCTGGACTAATTGAAACTTCCAACACGACTAAAACAGGAGCGAATGCATGCAGCCACTGATACAGATTGAAGGAATGACCAAGATCTTCTACACCGAGGAGATTGAGACCCACGCACTCGCTGGAGTTCACCTCTCCATCGATCGGGGCGAGTATGTAGCGATGTCCGGTCCTTCGGGATGCGGAAAGTCGACTCTGCTTTCGATCATCGGCTTATTGGATACGCCCACCGCCGGCAAGTACGAACTCAATGGCCGCTCGGTCGAGAACCTGAAATTTGCCGAGCGCTCGCGTATCCGCAACCAGGAGATCGGCTTCATCTTTCAGAGCTTCAATCTGATCGGCGATCTGACCGTGGCCGAGAATGTGGAACTGCCGTTGACCTATCGCTCGGGAATGGCCTCAAGCGACCGCAAAGCGCGGGTGCAGGAGTCGCTGGAGCGTGTGGGCATGGCCCACAGGATGCGCCACTATCCCTCTCAGCTCTCTGGCGGTCAGCAGCAAAGAGTCGCTGTAGCCCGCGCCCTGGCCGGTTCGCCCTCGATCCTGCTGGCTGACGAGCCCACCGGAAACCTGGACTCAAAAAATGGCGAAGCAGTCATGGAGTTGCTCAAGAACCTCCATCGTGAAGGCGCAACCATCTGCATGGTGACGCACGATCCGCGGTTCGCCCGTCACGCTGACCGAAACATCCATCTCTTCGATGGAAAGATCGTCGCCGAAGGCGAATTTGCAGATCACGCTCTCGAAATGCAGTAAACAGAGACGAGGGAGAACAATTGCGGGCCGCTTCTGTTTAGCACCTTCTCTTTCTGGAAGCGACCACTCTCCCCTTTGTGAAAAGGGTTTCTGATCAGCAACTACGCTCTCTGGAAGCGCTGCCCTCCCCTTTGCCATCTCGACCGGAGCGCACCGGATTTCCTGCTTCGCGCCGCCGGCAAGGACCAGGGGTGCGGTTTCCCGTAAAGGAAACCGTATGAACTTAATCAACGCCACGGATCTCGACAGGAAATCCGGGGAGCGCAGTGGAGAGATCTCTGTGTGGATGCTTGTTCTTGGAAATGTTTTTCTTTGAGAGCGAAATCAATTAATCGACGGGAAATCCGCGAGCAGTACGGTTCCCATGCCAAACGAGGGCAGCAATGATCACGCTTGAAAACATCGAAAGAAGCTACAAAACCGGCGCCGGCCAAACCTGGGTCCTCAGGCGCATCAACCTGAAAATCGATGCCGGCGAATTCATCACCATCATGGGACCGTCTGGTGCCGGGAAGTCATCACTACTAAATGTATTAGCGCTGCTCGACGACCAATGGGCGGGAGCCTATTGGTTCCACGGCGAGGCGGTACACACCATGAACCGCAAGCAAAGGTCAGACCTGGCGCGCCGCAATATCGGTATGGTTTTCCAAAGCTATCATCTGCTCGATGACCTCAACGTCGCAGAAAACATCGACCTGCCGCTCTCCTACAAAAACATTTCTCGTTCGGAACGCCAATCGTTAGTCGCAGACACGCTCGACCGTTTCAGCATCGTTGGCAAAAAAGACCTCTTCCCCAACCAGCTTTCAGGCGGTCAGCAGCAACTGGTAGGTATTGCCCGTGCGGTGATTCACCGTCCGTCCCTGTTGCTCGCCGACGAGCCCACCGGAAACCTCCATTCCTCCCAGGCCAAAGAAATCATGGAATTGTTCCAGCAACTCAACCGCGAGGGCACGACCATCGTCCAGGTAACCCACTCCGAGGTAAATGCCTCGTATGGCAGTCGCGTACTGGAAGTCCGGGATGGCTGGCTGGTACGCGATACAGCCAACCCCGGCCTTGGCCAAGCTGCCGAGGTGAAAGCATGAAGCGTGTCTCCCAGGCGGGGTTTGGAATACAGAAAGCAATCGCGGTACTTTGCACGACGGGTCTACTCGCTTCGACTACTTTGGCGCAAGCGAACCCCACCTTGCCTTCCGCGCCTGCCCCTCCGCAGCAATCCGCGCCCCAGACCATCGCACAGCAGGCGCAAGCAGCGGCGCAGCCGGGGCCGGTTACCTACCAGGGACCTTTCCACATTGAGCTGCCGCATTCACACAACCCCCTTGCGCCGTATATGCCCAGCACTGTGCCGGAACTCAACCTGCAAAACTCACAGCGCCTCTACGACCTCATTCAAGACGGCAAGCTCCGCATCTCCCTGCGGGACGCGATCGCTTTGGCGCTCGAAAATAATCTCACGCTCGCCGCCTTCCGCTACAACTTCCCCATCGCGCGAGCCGATCTTCTGCGCACCAAGGCGGGAGGCGTAGCCAACGGCGTCAACACCAGCGTCGTCTCGACCACGCCGAGCGGCTTTGGCGCCTCGGGGGGCGGTGGTGGCTCCGCAGCCTCGAGTGCGACCGCAGGCAACGGCGGCCTCGTCACCTCCACGCTCGGCGCCGGCGCGGCCGTTCCCCCGTTCGACCCCTTGCTCATCTTCTCCGGCTTTGTGCAACACACCGTCACCCCGGAGCCGAACGTTGCCACGGTCGGCGTCGAACTCTTTAAGCAAAACAATATCGAGGTCCAGTCGCAGTACCAACAGTACTTTCCGCTCGGTACCTACCTGCAGGTCAACTACACCGGCTTCCGCTCCGCCAACAACAGCCCTTTCTTCGCAGTCAATCCCGAACTGAATTCCACTTTCCAGATCGTCCTGAGCCAGCCGCTCCTGTACGGATTCGGCCTTGCCAGCAACGAGCGCTTCATCCACATCGCCAAAAGAAACCTGCAGACCACCGATCTCGCCTTTCAGCAGCAGGTCATCGCCACAGTCACCGACATTGAGAACCTCTATTGGGATCTGGTCAACGCTTATCAGGACGTGCAGGTGAAGACCCGGTCATTGGACTACGCCAATCAGACCCTTGCCGACGACCAGAAACAGTTGGAGCTTCAGAACATTCCTGCGATGCAGGTCACGAAGGACCAGTCTGCGGTTGCCACCAGCGAGGGTGACCTTACCATAGCCAAGGCCACGCTGAGGCACAACGAGCTGCTCATCAAAAACGATCTCACCCGAACCGACGACCCGTCCATCGACGAAATCCCCGTCATCCCGCTCGACCTCCAGGGCGGTCCCGATCCCAACGAATCGCAAACCATCACCCAGCTGATCGACGAGGCCATGAAGAACCGGCCTGAAGTCGCGATTTTCCGTAATGCGGCGGAGGTCCAGCGCCAGAGCCTCAAGGACATCAACAGCGAGCTGCTGCCTCAACTCAATTTGTACGGCTACTACGGAGGCACGGGCGCCGCCGGCCCCAAAAACCCGAATTGCAGTCTCGGCACGGAGGAGTGCGCCACCAGCCTGCCCACCGACTTCGCCAGCATGTTCGTGAACACCTTCAACTACTCGGCGCCCCAGTACGAGGTTGGCGTCAATCTCACCATCAACCTCCGCAACCGTGTCGTCAAAGCCGACCAGTTCCGCGCCGTGCTCGCGTACCGCCAGAGCCAGATCGCCCAGGAGCAGCAGCAGAAGACCCTGCGCTTCGACATCCGCGACTCGCAGTTCGCTCTCGTTCAGGCGCAAGCCCGCGTGGCGGCCGCGCAAAAAGCACGCGATCTCGCGCAGAAGACCTTTGATATCGCCAAGAAGGAGCAAGACATAGGAGCGATGTCCAGGTATGACACCCTGATTGCAGAAGAAGCCCTCGCTCTCGCTGAATCCGCGTTTTTTACCGCTCAGACTGCTTATGAAAAGGCAAAGGCGGATATTGACCGCGCTACTGGAACGACGTTGGACCGCACGGGCGTCTCGATCGACGACGCAAAAAATGGCGTCGTCGCTCAGAGCAGGCCTTAGTCACAGGGAAATCACGGGCACTATACTCATCAATGATTAGTTTTTGAGCAATGACAGCAACCTACCCACAAGCCGCGAAAGAACCGATGGCCGCCCGCATCAAGGATGCGCCCAGAATCCTTGCTGCGGATGATCAACCGCACATCCTGGACGCGATCGAGCTGTTATTCCGCCCGGAAGGCTACCGCATCGCCCGGGCTCAATCTCCGCGCGAAGTACGCGACCGGGTGGCCAGCGAATCCTTCGATGCCTTGCTCATTGACCTTAACTACACCCGCGACACCACCTCCGGCGCAGAAGGTCTGGAGTTACTGGCCCAACTCAGCGCGCATGACAGCCGTCTGCGCATCATCGTCATGACTGCCTGGGCCAATCTCGACCTCGCGGTCGAGTCCATGCGCCGCGGCGCCTGTGACTTCATCCAAAAACCGTGGGAAAACGCACGCCTCATTTCCATTGTGCGCACCCAGATTCAATTGCGCCGGGCCATGCAGCAGGCGGAAATTCTGGAAGCGGAAAACCGCTTGCTCCGTGCCGAAGGCCGCCCTGAGCTCATCGCCAAGGCCTCTTCCATGCAGCCCGTGCTCGAGTTATTAGCCCGCATCGGACCCTCCGACGCCAACGTGCTGATCACCGGTGAGCATGGAACGGGCAAAGAAATTGTTGCCCAGACCCTACACGCACTCTCCTCACGTGCGTCCCGATCGCTGGTCGCGGTAAATACCGGTGCCCTGGCCGAGGGAACTTTTGAGAGCGAGCTCTTCGGCCACGTCAAAGGAGCCTTTACCGACGCCCGCACCGACCGCATCGGCCGCTTTGAACTGGCCGATCGCGGAACCCTCTTCCTGGATGAAATTGCCAACGTCCCCATGCGCCAGCAGGCCAAGCTGCTGCGCGTTCTCGAGACCGGTGATCTCGAACGGGTCGGCTCCTCGCAAACCCGCCGCGTGAACGTGCGTCTGCTCTCGGCTACCAATGCCGACCTACAGGAAGAATGCGCGCAGGGACGCTTTCGCGAAGATCTGCTCTTCCGTCTCAACACCGTCGAAATTCATCTTCCCCCGCTGCGAGACCGCCGCGAAGATATCCCGTTGCTTGCTGGCCACTTCCTTGCCCGCTACACCTCCCGTTACCGCAAAGCGGTGACCGGCTTCGAGCCCAACGCAGTCGAAGCCATGCTGCAGCACAGTTGGCCTGGCAATGTGCGGGAACTCGATCACGCCATTGAGCGTGCCGTGCTCATGGCACGCGGTGAGCGCATACAAAACGGCGATTTGGGCTTGAGCCAGGTTCGCTCCTCAGCTCAAAGCCTCGACGACCTAAGCCTCGAGGCCGTGGAAAGCATTCTCATTCGCAAGGCGCTGACCCGCGCTGGAGGCAACGTCAGCCACGCCGCAGAAGCTTTGGGCTTGAGCCGCGGCGCGCTCTATCGCCGGATGGAAAAGTATGGAATCTGATCCCACTTCGCCCAATAGAAGTGATTCAGCCTCCTACCCACAGCTACGCCCTCACAAACATGCCGGCCCCACAACCCCATTCGAACGCCGCATCCGCTTCCTCTGCCTGCTGATCGCTGCCCCTGCCTTCGTCCTCGCCGCAATCCTGTTATGGCGCGCCGATGTTTCCCAAACCATGACCATTACTATCCTGGGACTGGTCGCTCTGCTTTCTCTGATTGCCGCAGGCGTGCTCATGGAGGAAATCATCCGCCCCCTGCAGACCCTTGCCAACGTGGTCTCCTCCCTGCGCGAATCGGATTACTCCTTCCGCGCCCGTGGCGGCCGGCAAAACGATGCGCTGGGAGAACTGGCCCTCGAGATCAACGCATTCGCCGACCTGCTGCAAAGCCATCGCCTTGAGGAGCTTGAGGCCACCGCGTTATTGCGCTGTGTCATTTCTTCTATGGACGCCCCTGTCCTCGCTTTTGATCCGGAACATCGCCTGCGGCTCATCAACGCCGCCGCCGAGCGCATCTTCCATCTCAATGAGCAGAAGGCCCTGGGAAGCAGCGCCGATGATCTCCGGCTTGCCGCCCTGCTGAATGAGCCCGATCGCGGAATCATGGTGCTGCCCAGCAAAGGTTATCCCGTCCATTGGATGGTAAGAAGATCAAGCTTCCGCCAGCGCGGCATCCCACACACTCTGCTCGTGCTCTCCGACGTCAGCATTGCCTTGCGCGAGCAGGAGCGCGACGCGTGGCAGCGTCTCATTCGGGTCATTGGCCACGAAATCAATAACTCGCTCACCCCCATCAAGTCCATTGCCGGCAGCCTTCGTTCCTGGATCCACATCCATCCCGTCAAGGTGCAAACCATGGATGGAGAGACCGTCGATGAAGATATGTTCGGCCTGGACCGTGGTCTGAATATCATTGAGAACCGCGCTCAATCGCTCAATCGCTTCATCCAGGCCTACCGGCAGCTTGCCCAACTACCGCCCCCGGCACTACAGCCTGTACCGCTGCATGCCTTGATAGAACGTGCCGTCGCACTCGAGACCAGGGTATCGGTCCAGCTCAAGCCAGGCCCTGACATCGACCTCGAAGTCGATCCCGACCAGATCGAACAGCTGATCATCAACCTCCTCCGCAATGCTGCGGAAGCGGCGTTGGCCCGCTTCCCCGACGCGGCTTCAAAAGCGCAAGTGACCATCACCTGGCAAGCCACTGCCCAGGCGGTGATCATTCTGATTGAGGATAATGGGATCGGTCTCACCAACCCGTCGAACCTGTTTGTCCCCTTCTACACCACCAAGCCTGGTGGAAGCGGTATCGGACTCGCTCTCGCGCGGCAGATATGCGAAGCCCACGGCGGAGTTCTTCAGGTTGCCAACCGTGCCGCTGGCCCCGGCTGCGGAGCAGAGATCCGTCTTCCCTTGAGTAACGAACCACGAACCTTCTTCCACCCTGCACAGGAAAGTAAAGTGGCCGAAACGAAAGTCTCGGTAAACTAGACCTGCCACACCAGGTGGGTCGATTGCCTAACAAGCCGCTCAATCTCCGGCACGATTTGCGCCACGCCATTCGGCAGCTTCACAAGGCTCCGGGCTTTGCTCTGACCGTGATATGTACATTGGCCATCGCCATCGGGGCCAATCTCGCTGTGTTCCGCGTGTTACACGGCGTTCTCTTTGCTCGGTTGCCTATCAACCAGCCGTCACAGCTCTATTCTCTCCATGCAGTAAAATCCCCATTCGACGCACAGTGGTTTTTTTCCTATCCCGCGTATCAGCGCCTGCGGCAACAGATGCCCGAGTCAGTGATCGCACGCTCCAGCATCAGTGATGCCGTTCTTCAAGTCCCCAACGGCTTCTCTCAGCAAGCCAGGTTTCAACTCGTATCCGATAACTTTTTTTCCGTTCTCGGCATTTCTCCCTCCGCCGGTAGATTTTTCCGCGAGAGTGACGACACCCCCGGACAATCGGAGTTGCCGGTTGTTCTGGCGTATGGATTTGCCAAAGAACACTTCGGCTCCGATCGATCGATCATCGGCATGAAAGCAGTTCTCAATCGAATACCAATCATGGTCGTCGGTGTAGCCCCGAGAAATTTCTTCGGCGTGGTGCAAGGATCCGCTCCCGATCTGTGGCTACCCCTTGCCGCCCAATCGTCCGGCCGCTTCGGGAGCTGGTTTGATTCCCTGGGACCCGGGTACCAGTTAAACCTCGACGCGCCGTATAGAAATCAGGACGCCATCTTCTGGCTGTGGGTGCTCGCGCGCGTTCCCGACAATCAAAAGGCTGGGGCGGCGAATCTCTTCACGCAAGCTCTCCAGCCTGATCTGCACCTGATCGCGGAGGCGACCAGGGATAGCCGCGAACGTGAGCAGGTGCGCGCAGCCCGCGTTCAGCTCATTTCAGCCGCAGGGGGAGAAGGCTCACTCACAACCACTTACGGCCGGCCGCTGCTCCTGCTCATGGGGATGGCAGCGCTGGTCTTCCTGATCGGCTGTATAAACCTCGCCAATTTGCAGCTTGCCCGGCTGGCTGGCCGGCAGCGCGAGGTTGCTCTTCGCATGGCCTTGGGCGCGAGCCGGGGGAGGGTGTTACGTCAATTGTTGGTAGAAGATTCCTTACCCTTAGCCGTCGGAGGAGCTTTATCGATAGCCGTGTGCGGCCCCCTGAGTTCCATTCTCCTTCGCTGGTCTTCCGCAAGAGAACACGTAATGCCGGTCGATCTTAGTTTTGGGCCAGAGGGATTTTTGCTCGCTCTATCCCTTCTGGCGATTGCCTCGCTTGGGTTTACTCTATTGCCGGCCTGGCGAGTCACACGCGGCGGTTTAGGCCCTGCTATGCAGACCAGCAGGGCGGTGCTGGGCGACAAGGGAAGGCGAGGGTCGAGTTGGTTGCTTGCCGGGCAAGTCAGCCTGTCCCTTCTGTTATTGAGCATGGCCACTTTGTTTGCTCGTACCCTGCTCAATCTCACTCAACTCGATGCCGGGCTCGACCGCGAGCATGTTCTCTCGGTCCATCTTGACCTTCGTAGTGGCGGTCTCGACGATCAGGACCTCACTGGCTTGAACACACGAATTCTTACTGCGTTAAAGGCGCTGCCCTTTGTTCGCGATGCCTCTCTGCAGATGTGTCGTATTCCGGACTGCGTATGGAACACCGCCATCCACGTCTCAGGTCATCCGGAACTGTCCGAAGCACAAATTCACGGAGAAGAGAACCATGTCAGCGTCGGATTCTTCCACACGCTCGGTATTCCGCTACTGCAGGGAAGAACATTCCTGGGGAGCGATCAGAAGCAGTCGCAGCCAGTGGCCATCCTTAATCGCGCCTTTGCCCGGCAGCTTTTCGGCGATGAAAGCCCTTTGGGTCACTACATCGGGTACAAGCCCGCACCAGGCGACCATGGTTACTTAATCGTGGGCGAAGTGGAGGATGCGCGTGTAGACGGTCTGCGTCAGCCCGCTCCTCCGGTTGCGTATTTCTCTCTCGAGCAAGCTGGAAATCCTGCGGGAACAATTGAAGTACGCGCGGCCGGATCTCCGGCCAACATCGCGGCGGACATCCGCCGCACCCTGCATTCCGTCGATCCTGCTCTTCCCATTGCGGAAATTGTCCCGCTCAACACCGAGTTTGAGGATGGGCTCTCCGCCGAAAAACTAATGGCGCGCCTGACCGCGATCTTTGCCGGGCTGACCCTAACCATTGCGGCGATAGGTTTCTATGGATTGCTTTCTTTCCACGTGACCCGCCGCACCGGAGAAATCGGGGTCCGAATGGCCCTGGGTGCAACCCGTGCACAAGTGCATCGGTTATTCCTGCGCCAGACCCTGATCATTCTGATCGCCGGCATCATTCCGGGCATCGTGATGACAGAGATAGTAGGACGCACAGCAAGAACTCTCCTTTACGGAGTGAGAGAGACCGATCCCTGGACCTTGCTATTGGCCATCTGCGTCCTGCTTCTGAGTGGTCTGCTAGCCACTCTAGTGCCAGCCGCGCGCGCGGCCTCACTGGACCCAGTCAAGGCCCTACGGTCAGAGTAGTGCGCTGGAATGAGCGCGTATTTGGGCTCTATCCCCGCCACAATGACCGGGTGCCCCACATCTCGCTCGTTTTTCGCGAGATGTGGGATACCGCAGGCCCTCCCCTCAAGCCTTTATCGGGTCCCACAACTCCACAGGGGTGAGCCAGGTTCGCCAAAGCGTACCTGGGCCGAAAAACGATGGGCGAAGCCCACCACAGCCTTTCGTCCAGAACCATACCCATTGTCATCTCAAGGAGCAAACGACGTGCGGTAGCGCTTTTGGGCTCTATCCCCGCCACCAATCGACGGGTGCCCCATCCTTCGCGTCCTTTGCGAAGGGTGGGATACGCGAATCCCCCTTCCGCCTTCCGCAACAGCCGGACACAACGGAAAGCCGGTTTGTTCATTAGGGACGAAGTGGAGAGATCTGCCGTCCGTTTTCTCCTGAATTCCCAAACACTCCATAGAAATAACTGGCTCGTTTGCGTAACAACTGTCTGGACACATCCGTCTGAATATCCAAAGAAGGTCAGCGACGATGGAGAGCTTTCTACAAGACATTCGATACGGAGCAAGGTCCCTTCTAAAATCCAGTCGCTTCACGCTGGCTGCGGTGCTCACCCTGGGGTTAGGAATCGGCGCCAACACCGCCATGTACAGCGTGATTCATTCTGTGCTGTTAAACCCCTGGCCGTTCAAGGATCCCGCACGCGTCCTGGTGGTCTCTCAGCGCCAGGCAAATGGGAACCTGAATCTCTTTTCTACGCAGGACTTTCTGGCCTGGAAGCAGCAGGGAGGCCTGTTGGCAAACCTAGCCGCACACGTCAACTGGGAGTACAACCTCAATAGCACCGATGACCAGCCAGAACGCATTGCTGGGGGTCGCATGTCTTACGACATGCTGCCAATGCTGGGCGTACACCCAATGCTGGGCCGCTTCTTTTCCGCACAGGAAGACGTTGCAGGCTCAGGTAACTTTGTTGTGCTGAGCTACGTTCTATGGAAGAACCGCTATAAAGGAAATCCGCGCATCACAGGCACGGCGATACAACTGGATGGAGAGCCTTACACCGTCGTAGGCGTGATGCCCGCCGGATTCGATATCTTCGGCGGTAAGGAACTGCTGTGGACACCTTTACAGCTTACCGGGAACAACGGAATCGGCTCATCGCCGACCGTGCACTGGTTAGGCGGCTTTATTCGCCTGCCAGATGGGGTCAGCGTGCAGCAGGCACGGGCGGAACTTGATGGCGTTGCGGCACGCCTGCACCGCGAAGACGCGACCGGCGATGTGGGCTTTGGCGTTTTTCTTAGGACGCTCAACGATGCCTTTACAAGCGAGGTGAGGCCCGCGCTGCTGATGCTGATGGGTTGCGTCGCCTTTGTGCTGCTGATTGCCTGCTCCAATGTCGCAAACCTGTTGCTAGCCCGAGGATCGGCGCGGCGCCGTGAGATGGCACTCCGTACTGCGCTGGGGGCTTCACCACTACGAGTCGTCCGGCAAGTGCTGACTGAGAGCTTGCTGCTTGCGTCCAGCGGTGGCGCCCTCGGAGTGGCCATTGCATTTCTTGTTTTGCGCGGGATGCTGGCAATGCATCCTCCGAGCGTTCCTCGCATCGAGGAAGTCAGCGTCGATGGCCATGTCCTGGCATATTCGCTTCTGATCTCGCTGGCGGTTGGCATTCTATTTGGAATGGCTCCAGCCATTGAGGCCGCGCGTGTTGATGTGAACGATGGCCTGAATGAGAG
>Ga0210391_10002740_pt1 | contig 15143 bp, 5 predicted proteins | sample IncBWC12OmetaG_FD_160573 | JGI IMG/M metagenome (GOLD analysis project Ga0210391, IMG submission 160573) | Forest soil microbial communities from Barre Woods Harvard Forest LTER site, Petersham, Massachusetts, United States - Inc-BW-C-12-O ... | reverse complement strand
GCGAAATTGTCGCGAGTATCAGGCAGTGCATGCAATGCGACAAAGTAGGCGTGGCTCTCCCGGATCCGGAAGATGGCGAATTACGCCGCTATGTTTCGGATCATGCTGGGTGCGAGGAAATGTCCGTCGGATCCGTACCCGAACGAAGCAGGATTGTCTTCCGGACAGGCAAGCCCCTGATCGCCACCAGGGAGGAGCTCGCCGCCGAGTTCGAGGGCGCAATCGGGCTCAATTCGCTTTGTGTTTACCCTCTGATCATGCGGGAACGCGTGCTCGGCGTATTCGGTCTTGAAAGTTCGCGCGAGAATGCCTTCACCAAGGATGATCTTACCTTTCTCGGTCAGGTCGCCGATCAGATCGCTCTCGCAGTTGAAAATGCTCTCGCCTACGGACAGATTTCTGAACTCAAAGATAAGCTCGCGCAGGAAAACGTCTATCTGGAATCCGAGATTCGCAGCGAACTTCACTTTGACGATATCGTCGGCAACAGCCAACTCCTGCGCAGGGTCCTTAGGGAGGTCGAGACGGTTGCACCCGCCGACTCTACCGTGCTGATCTATGGAGAGACGGGCACTGGAAAAGAATTGATCGCCCGTGCTGTGCACAATCTCAGCTCCCGGAAATCCAATCCCTTTGTGAAGCTGAACTGCGCGGCCATTCCCACGGGCTTGATCGAGAGCGAGTTGTTCGGCCACGAGAAAGGTGCATTCACCGGCGCCATCATTCAGCGCGTGGGCCGTTTTGAATTGGCGAATCGCGGAACAATATTCCTGGATGAGATCGGCGACATTCCCCTGGAACTGCAGCCAAAACTCCTGCGTGTGCTACAGGAGCGGGAGTTCGAACGCCTGGGCAGCACGCGCACCCTTCGCACCGATGCGCGGTTGATTGCTGCGACGAATCGCGATCTTAAGACCATGGTGGAGGAGCAGAGATTCCGGTCTGATTTGTACTATCGGCTGAATGTCTTCCCCATTCGAGTGCCATCGTTGCGGGAGCGGAAAGAAGACATTCCCCTTCTGGTCCGGCACTTCGTTCAGGAATTCAGCCTGCGAAACGATCGCGTGATCGACACCATCCCTTCTGAGACCATGCAGGCGCTTGTCCGCTATCACTGGCCGGGTAATATTCGAGAGCTTCAAAATGTGATCGAGCGGGCGGTCATTATCTCGCGTGGTCCTGTGCTGAATGTCGCCCTGACAGAACTCGCTCCGGATATGGCTCCGACTTCAACTCCCTTCGTCCCCACTGCCAAGTCCGCGGCCCATCAGAGCCTTCAGAACATGCTGCAAGAGACGGAGCGCAATCAGATTCTGCGTGCTCTGGAAGAGGCGAATGGAGTGGTTGCGGGACCGAACGGAGCGGCGGCTCGTCTGGGAGTGAAGCGTACGACGCTCCAGATCAAGATGCAGAAGCTTGGGATCCGGATCTCGCGAACTGCAGTTGACGACCACAAGCAAACTGCGCAATGAGCAGAGCAGGCAGAGGATAAACTCAGAACCGCGTCGGCGCATTATCGTAAATCTCAAATCTCGGGCTAATAGGTGACAGCTTCACTGGTGGACTGTAACAGTTGATTCAGGAGTAGAACCAAATCTGCGAAATGCGCGGCTCTTATGCTTTGTATCAAGGCACGACTCTAGTCGGGCCGCTAACGAACTGCAAGAGATTGGGCTACCTCGCCGCAGCGAGCATTAGCCCCTGTGGCTCTACTGCATCAGCTGTTACAGTCCACTAGTGTCCCGTTCGATTGTTTGGGGATGGCTGTAAGTGCACTATTTGATTTTGGTTCCTGCACATTCGGGGGGTCCACGATTTGAAGCGGCTGATACGGTTTTGCGACGCTGAGTTTTGGTTTTGTATCAGGGCACAACTTCACCGGGCCGTAAACCAACTGAAAGAGATTGGGCTTTAGAGTCTGCGTGAGAACTCGGCCTTGAGGAAGGGCACGGCTTCAGCCGTGCCGTAAATAGCACTGCCATACCCGGCTTTAGCCGCTGAGGTACGGCTTTTCGGTCCTCTAAATTTTCTTATGCGGTGATAAGCAAATGCCCTAAGGAGCTAACAGGCTTGCGGAAAAACTCTGCTTGTTGAAGGGTTTGAGCCTTGGCGTCTGCATGAGAAATTATTACGACCTTAGGTGAATAGGCCTACTGTAACCGGATTGGCCGGACTCACGGTGGAGGCGCCAGAAACTCCCGCGTTTTGCCAATGCGAGCTGTGGCGCCGCTCGTCAGAAATTCGCGCGCAACGAGAACTGCAGCACACGAGGAAGATTCAGCTGTGTGGTCACCACGCCGAAGTTGGAAGTTCCCTGGGTCAAACCGGGATAGCCGAACTGGACCCGGTTGAACAGGTTAAACGCTTCTGCACGGAATTGCACATTCACACTTTCATGAATGGGGAACGTTTTATATGCGGAGGCATCCCAGTCAGCCACACCGGGGCCGCGCAGAGTTGGGTCGAGCCTGGGTTCATCGCCAAAGGTAAACGCCGCAGGTTGGGTAAAGCATGAAGTATTGAACCACTCGCCGAGCCTGGCGGTGGCAGAGCCCTTGATTTCCTTGGCGCAGCCAGGTACATAGTTAGGCCGGGATCCGCCGCCGAAGGAGTTGGTCAGATTCTGGTTGGTGCCAAAACCCAGGGGAAAACCAGTCATCAGTGTTGTGAGCCCACCGAGTCCCCAGCCGCCGATCACTGCGTTCACGACTTTCGGCGTGTTCGCAAGAAAAGCCTGGTTGCGGCCAAACGGCAGATCGTACACATAGCTAATCACCAGGCGTTGCGCAGCGTTGTCGGCAGACAGTGACTTCTCCGCCTTCAAGTTGCGTGGGTCCTGAATGCCTGGAACCGAAGACTCGAGCCAGGTGGTGAGGGTATCGGTGTTGCTCAACAGCTTGGCCCAGGTATAGGCGCCATTGATCGAAGCACCGTGCGCAAACCGTTTTTGTACCTTCAACTGTAGCGAGTTGTAGGTGGATGAAGCCAGGTCGGCAGAGGCGCTCGAAAGCCCGGAATACTGCGGGTACGGCAGCAGCAACTGCCCAGCCGAGACGGTCGGGGCTCCAAGGCTGTAGGTCGAGCTAATCGTTCCATAGAAAGGATTGGCGACCTGGGCGACAAGCGCGTTGCCCAGTGCAAGGTCCTGATCGGGAAGAGTGTCGAAGTTGATCGCGCCAAAAGGCAAATGCGTGCCCTTGGCGCCGCCGTAGGCAAGGTCAAACACCAGGCTTTGGCCAATCTGCTGCTGAATGCCGGCGTTGAATTGCTGCGTGTAGGAATAGGGGTTGTTGGGAAAGTTCTCCGTGGGGCCGGAACCAAGCAGGGTCGACTGGTAGGCCGCACTGCGGCCGACCGGCTGGATCAGTCCATTGGGATAGGGATTGCTGATGTTGTTCGCCGGCGTTAATCCGTTATTGATCGAGGTCACCATGTTGGTGGTGGAGGAGTTGATGGGATCGCCGCTGGGAAAGTTGGAAGAGAACTCAATATCGTTGGGCAGCCAGAAGATACCATATCCGGCACTGAGCACCGTGTTGGGATGGAGCTGGTACGCCAATCCAACACGGGGGGAGAACTGCATGTAGTCGGTGTTATAGGCCGACCGCGAGCCGCGCGTTGAGGAGTTGACCAGTCCGATCGCTCCCGTGTAATTGCCAAGGCCGGCTGCGGACAAAATAGGGTTTGTCGCATTCGGTTCGAAATAGCTGATCCTGTCGTGCCGCTCGGTAAACGGCCGGATCACCTCCCAGCGAACGCCCACGTGCACCGTCAGGTTTGCGCTCGCGCGCCAGTCGTCGTTGACAAAGAGAGCGGGGTACATCTGTTCCGCAGCAATTGGGGTAACGATCGCGGCATTTGCGCTGGTCGGGTAACCCAGCAGGAACGATGCGAGGCCCAGGCCGCCAACTCCGGACAACGGGTTCTGCGCCGTAAAGCCGTTGTTAAACGTGTAGAGGCCGGCGGATTGGTTTTCCTGCACGTAGTTGAAGGTGGCCCGCAGATACTCCCCCCCGAACTTGACCGTGTGGTTCCCGATGAACCTGGTCAGGTTGCCGGAGATACGATCGTCATCGGTCGCATTGTGAATCGTGCTATCGGCGCCGGCGCTGCTGAAGATGCCGCTGGGATCGAATCCGCTGATCGACATAACCGGCGGACCGGGAAACTGGATTTGCGACTGCAGGCCGTCGGGTTGGCCGATGCTCGTCACGTTAAAGTTATTCAGCAACGGCGTTCTGGCGTAGAAGAAGCGGAGGTAGCTGATACGGACATCGAGAAGCGTCTTGGGACTGAACGCGTAGTCATCGGCCAGCACAAAGCTGTTGGTGTTGAAGATCTCTGCGCAGCGATCTTCGCAGATTCCGTTGAATGCGTCGGTCGGTAGATTGTTGTTCTTCCAGTACGTGTAACGCGCGCTGATGTGCTGCTTCTCTGAAACGTTCTGGTCGATGTGTGCAACTGTTTCGTAGTTATTGCCGCCGCTGCTGCCGGTTGTGGTGTAGTTGATCCCGGTTGGCGGTGCCCCCGCAATATTAGGAGCAGGGAAAAACTGTTTCGCATACGCCAGCGCGGTCGGGTTTAGCCGATCGGCGGGGATCTGAGCGTTGGGGAACTGCGTCCGGTTGTATTGCGGGGTACCTGCTGCGCAGGCAGGATAGCCTGCGACGCCGCAGGTGGTGAGCGGATCGTAAATCGGTGTGCCCAGGTCAGCAAGATTGCCGGTAAGTTCCGCGGCTGTGGGCACGGTCGTGGTGTACGTGATGCCTTGCCGTAGGCCGAATCCTTCGAAGTTTACGAAGAAGAAGGTCTTATTGTGACCGTCATAGACATGCGGAATGTAAACCGGGCCACCCGCGTTGAAACCATACTGGTTCTGAGTAAAGGAAGGGTTCGGCAGATGGGCCTGGTTGCCAAAGTACGTGTTGGAGTTGAGCACCTTGTTGCGGATGTACTCATACGCGGTCCCGTGCAGCTGGTTAGTGCCCGACTTAGTTCTGAATTGAATCGCCCCGCCCGCGAGACGTCCGTAGTCGGAAGTAAGGTTATTGGTCTCAACCTTAAACTCCTGCAGCGAGTCCTGGGTGGGAACCAGGGACGTGATGTTGAGATACTCCGTATTCACCGGAGCGCCGTCGAGGTAAGTCACACTCTGGTTGGCAAAGCCGCCGCCGAGTTGATAGTTACCCCAGGCAAACGGATTTGTGCCATTTGGGTTTTGCTGCGATTGGCCTTGTGGCACCACGGAAGGCGCCAGCGCCACCAGGTTCATCGCATTGCGCCCGTTCAGCGGGATCTCGTTGGTTTGACGCTGATCGATCACCGTGCCGAGAGATGCGGTCTCCGCCTGGATCAAAGGCGTGCTCGACTGAACAGTCACCACCTCGGTGGCAGTTCCCAGCGTAAGAGTGAGATTAATTTGCAGGGTCGAGTCTACCTGCAGATCAACCGGTCCCTGGGTAAGCTGCTTGAAACCTGCCTGCTTTACCACAATGCGGTACTGCCCGGGGGGAAGATTGTTGAACTGGTAGAAGCCGGAGTCGTTCGTGGTCGCGGTCCTGGTGTCGGCCGTGCCAACATTTTCGAGCGTCACTTGCGCGTTGGGGATCACGCCGCCACTGGGATCGTTGAGCGTGCCGTTGATGGCGCCATTTGTTGCTTGAGCGTGACCATAGACAGTCGCCACGCAAAACAGCAGCAGCAAGGCCACCCATTGGAAACACCTGGAGTTTTTTGTGGATTTGAATCTATGGTCGGGGCAGAGTTGAGTATTGCTTTTAGAAGAGAGCGCAGTCTGCGCTGTGGAAACTTTTCCGGAACATGCTTCGTCCAGGATCACCTGGGGCCTCCAAAGGGTCGTGAGCGATTCCGCCGCAACCAAGTTGCGATTGGAATATGTGCCTTGCTATGTCTTGCTTAGGAGCGTTCCGTGCGAGTAATGCAGCGTACTAATGGCGTGCTTCATCAATACAACTGCCAAATCTATCCTCTCGAAATGCGACTGTCAAGCTTATATGTACCTGTTTACTTCTCCTGCACAGCGCCATCATTTCAAGCGTTCGTCTGAGTTAGCATGAGAAGTTGCTGTGCTGGAACGAGCTTGCCGGCGATCATCATAGCGCGGTGGGCCCATTGGCGGAGAGAAGTAGATGGTGAGATTTCTGCTGGCGGCCCTGGTGACCACTGGAGCCGCGCTCAGTATCTTTGAAGTGCGTACACCGCATGGCATCGATTTCGTGCAGCAGAATTCGCCAACCAGCAGCAAGTACCTGATCGAGACCATGGGCGGCGGAGTGGCGCTCTTCGATTACAACAACGATGGGCGGCTTGATGTGTTGCTGGTGAACAGTGGGTCTCTGGCGCCTTCCATGCAGCTTCCCGCCGGCTTTCGGCGAAGCTTGCCTCAGTACTGGAACCGCTTATATCGCCAGGAAGCAGACGGTACCTTCACCGATGTAACCCGGGCAGCGGGTCTGGCTCACGCGGGCGACAACAACTACGGCATGGGCGTCGCCATCGGTGACTACGACAATGACGGTTACGAAGATATCTACATCACCAATTACGGTAAGAATTCTCTTTTGCACAACAACCGCGATGGCACCTTCACCGATGTAACAGGAAAAGCCGGTGTAGCTGGTGGGGGATGGTCCGCCTCGGCCGGCTTCTTTGACTATGACAATGATGGCCACCTCGATTTGTTTGTAACCCGCTACTTGCAATGGAGTCCCGCCGAGAGCAAAGTTTGTGGCGGCGAATATCATACCTACTGCACTCCTGGGACCTTTCCCGCAACCAGCAACATTCTTTACCACAACAACGGCGATGGCACCTTCACCGATGTCAGTCAGGCTTCTGGCATTGCTGCGAAGCCAGGCCGTTCTCTAGGGGTGGCCTTTAACGACTACGATGGGGATGGCTTTCAGGATATCTTTGTGGCCAACGATGGCATGGAGGAGTTCTTGTTCCACAACAATGGCAACGGAACGTTCACCGAGCGCGCCCAGGAAGCCGGGGTAGCGCTGACGGATGATGGCAGCCCCTACGCCGGTATGGGTGTCGACTTCCGCGATTATGACAACGATGGCAAGCCGGACATTCTGGTCACCAATCTTGCGAAGCAGATTTACGCCCTTTATCACAACGACGGCGATGGTTCATTCAGCTACCGCAGCCTGCAAACGGGACTGGCTACCTTGTCCGCAGGCAGTTCTGGATGGGGCGTCGGCCTTGTGGACTTTGATAATGATGGCTGGAAAGATATGGTTGTTGCCCAGAGCCACGTTATGGACAACGTGGAAATGATTAATCCGGCCATGCACTACAAGGAGCCGCCTTTGTTTGCTCTCAACCATCAAGGCCGCTTCGAGCGCGCCGACTCGGGTACTGCGGCCCCGGTCGCTGGCAGGGGCGCTGCCTTCGGAGATCTTAACCATGATGGCAGCATCGACGTGGTGATGAGTGTTCTGGGTGCGGCTCCAGAGGTTTTCTACAACCGCGGCAACCGGTCACACTGGCTGACACTCACGATGGCAGGAACGCGCAGCAATCGCGATGGCATCGGCGCCAGGGTAGTGGTAAACGGCCAGACGCAAACGGTCACCACCGCGGGCAGTTATTTGTCCGCGAGCGACAAACGGGTGCATTTCGGCCTGGGTGACGCCGCTCAAGCAAGCGTGGAAGTCTTCTGGCCTTCTGGCGTGCACCAGGTTCTGAAGGATGTGAGCGCGGACCAGTTTCTCACCGTCGAGGAGCCTCGCCGGCCATGATTCATCTCTGCTTGTTTCTGGCAATGGCGGCACAGCAGCCAGCTGCCGAGGTGGTCCAACACATGCAGGCCGGCATATCGGCGGAGAAGCAGAGCCGGCACGATGCCGCGATCGCGGAGTTTCGCCAGGCCGCCCAACTGCAACCGGACCTGACCGCGGCCTATGTCGATCTGGGCATGGTCTACATGGGACAACATGATTATGCAGAAGCGATTCCTCCGTTAAAGCGCGCCGTTGGCCTTGATCCAGGCATCGCCGCCGCGCAGGAGATGCTCGGCTACGCATTGCTGTCCCAGGGATACGCGGCCGAGGCCGTGCCGCATCTGCAGACGGCCGGGAACCAGGGCATGCTCGGCCTGGCCGAACTTCAGACAGGCGACTTGGTTAACGCAATCGTCCATTTGCAGGCGAGTTTGGCGCAACATCCGAACGATCCGGAGTTGCTGTCCGCGTTGGCGCGAGCTGCCGGCGTTCTTTCCCGCGAAACAAAAGACACATTGCTGGAGACCCATCCGGAATCTGGCCAAGCTCACCAGGCGGTAGCCGCGGACTACCAGGCTCTGCAAAAGAACACTGACGCCGAGACCGAATACCGCAAAGCGCTCGCGATTCAGCCCGATCTGCCCGGTGCGCATCTCGAACTAGGCGAGATGTATCAAGCGAGCCAGCAATGGCAAAAGGCAGAAGAGGAATACCGCGCCGAGGCCATTTTGAAACCGGGAAGCGCAGAAGCTGCCTATCGCCTGGGAAATTCACTCCTGCAGAACGGAAAAGTGCCGGCGGCCGTTACAGAATTGCGCCGTGCCGATGCGCTGCAGCCCGATATGCCGGAGACCCTGTTTGCGCTTGGCAAGGCTGAGTCGCTGGATGGCAAACCACTCGATGCAGAGAAAGACTGGAAGCGGCTCCTGAACCTGGAGAAAGACACCGACCTCGCCGAAAAGACTCACTTCGCACTCGCCGGCCTCTATCGCAAATTAGGCAAGGCTGCCAACGCAGAGCAAGAGATGAAAGCCTTTCAGCAAATCAAGGCCCAGCGCAAAGACTGACAACGTGCGCCATGCACTCGTTAGCGGGGATAGGGCTCATTAGGCTTCACGATGCGAATGCGATGATCGACGAACTTGTAGTGGGCGCCGGGCAATTCGATCTTGGGCATATGGCACGAGACGCAGTTGTTTTTCGAGACCGGACAGGCTTTGGCTTCGACCTTGCCGCCGCCATGGCAGGTCTGGCACTTTGCGTCATAGTCAGTTGCCTGTACGCTGACTTCCTTGTGCGGGTCGTGGCAGGCCACGCAACTGATGCGCGTGTCGTCGGGATCGTAGCACTTACTTCCCCATAGGCGGTAGGGCTGAAAGCGAATGTTGTTGATGCTGCGGTCTTCCTCGACCAGGACTTCTGCCCAGGTGCGGTGACAGCGGCCGCAGAAGTTGGATACGTTTTCAGCGGTGAAATCGCGCAGATCGCCAAGTCCGGCGGGCACCGCGGCCTTGCCGCTGCCCCCGGCCATGGCTGCAAGATGCGCCTCAGCGGCTTCGTGACAATGACTGCACTGAACTCCCGGCGTCATCTTGTCCAACGTAAGCTGTTTCCCTGAAACCGCATTGGTGGCGTGGCATCCAAAACAGCGCAGCGTCTCGCTCTCGCTCATCAATCGGCCAGCGGCTTCATTGAGGTCGGCCGGGTGAGCGAAATGCCCACCGAGTGTAGGTCCAAAACCGTTGAGCTCCCGAAACCAACTCATGCGACTCTCGTAAAACTTGCCGTCTTTCTCCAGGATGAAGGTCTGACCCAGCGCAGAACTGGCGCCCACGGCCCAGCGGATGGGCATCGTGATCGTGGCCGTGCCGTCGGTTACAGAGTAGAGGCTTTGATCGCCCTTGCGCTCGATACGATAAGAGTATTTGCCATCGGTCGCTGTAAGGAGGGGATGGTCGATGAGAATGCGGGTTTGCTCGACGGTTTCGAGGGCGTGCGCCATATCAGTGGTGGGCTGTGTACGCCCTTCAACATGACACTGGGCGCAACCCGCCGAGTGCTCATCGCCGACTTGCGCCCAGATCAACGTGGGTGCAACAAACAACATCAGGAGTCTCGATAAGCGACGGTCCGGCAGAGTCATCACGGAAGCAGAACCACGGATCCCTAATTCTATATCGACGCAACGCCACGCGGGCGAACGTTGTCGTGTTCGCGATGATCGATCATTGCGGATCAGATTCCACTTGCTGATGCCCCATGATCACAGCTTGGTCATGTTCAAGAGAGCTGCGACGAATATCCTGTGAGCGCTCCAAGGCCTTCTGCGCGAGTTCGTTTTCGCCGAGCTTTCGATATGCCTGGAACAACTGGTAATGGATGTTACCCATATGATCCAACGGCGCCGCCTTCTCGAGGCTCGGAATCGCTTCGGCAAACTTTCCCATGCGTATGTATGCCGTCCCTAACAAGGCGCCGGCTTCATTTAGATTGGGTTGTAGTTGCAGCGCGCGCTCGAGAACGGGCACTGCCTTTTCGTTCTTGTTATCAAGCACGTACAGGCGACCAAGCAAATAAAGCGTCTTGGTGCGCGAGGGATCAAGCGCCTCAGCCTTCTCCAACTCACTCCGCGCGTCTTCGTCAGCGCGATTATCGAGGTAGAATTCTCCAATTGCTTCGTGAAGTTCTGCCTCATTCGGGCGCAACTGAAGTGCCGCCTCATACTCTTTGATCACGTTGTCATGATCCCGGCGAAGGGCGAAGTCTTCGGCACGCAACTGGTGAGTTCGCCAGGAGCCGGGGAAAGAATTTTCAAGTTGCGCATAGGACTCCGCCCCCAGGGCTTGGTATGTCCGCTCCAACCAATAGCTGGCCTCGGAATTTGTATTTTTGTCGCCATGCACCTGGGCTAACATTTCGGCCGCACGTTCGTATTGCTGCAATGTGAAGTAGCTTTTCCCCAGAAGGAGATAGGCCGAATAGGTCAGAGGCTTCGCTGCTTGAAGCGATGCTATGCAGCGCGAGTAGAGATGGAGTTTGCAGAAATCCCCATGTGCTTGTGAATGAACCCGAGAGGTCTGTTGCCATTTCAACAGGTCGTTTTGGAATGATTGTAATTCGCCGTCAGAACGATCGTTTTCATTGACAGAGGCGTACAGGGCGGACAATAGAAGATGTTTCGCCGGCCCTTCAGGCTGGTCCAGCAAGCGCGAAATGCAAGCTTGTGCAACCTCCTTGGTGAGTTCGATCGAGGGTAATTCCGGATGCGCTTTCAAGTATTCCGGAGAGTTTTGCCAGACTGTGGCCGCCGAGCCAAGGGCCTCGAGCGCCTGACCCTTAGCCAGTTGAAGGTTTACCAAGCCAAGCCAAGCCCGCTCGTATCGTGAATCAAGCTGCAGCTCGTGACGAAATTCTGTTTCAGCGTCCTCCAACTTTCCCGAATGCAGATAGGCTTCCCCTAGCAATGTATGCAATCCGGCTTGTCGTGGTTCTATGGCGAGGGCCTTTTTATATTCAAGCGCGGCCTCTTCCCAGCGATCACGTTCCAATAGCATGTCGCCTAGGAATCGATGACCCCAAGGGGAGTCTGGATACAGGCGAGCACCCCGATAAGCCAGACGCGCGGCTAGATCCAGGTACTGGTGTCCTATTGTAAACAAGGCCTCTGCCTTGTCGGAATTGAGGCCGGCGACTTTGCGGTACTGTTCAATCGCGCCTTGAAAATTCTCCTGAGTCAAGTCATATACAGCCATCGCCTCATGGGCATCAGGGCTTGAAGGATCGAGTTCCAATGCACGCCGGAGGTAAGGAGCGGCTTTTTCCGGCAGGCCGAGTTTAAGGTAGTCCATCCCCACAATGACATTAAGGCCCGCCAGGTTCGGTCGTTCGAGGAGGGCATGGGCCAGATAACGGACTGCCGCGTCATAGTCGAGGAGGCTCTGGTATGCGAGGCCCAGGTTGACCTGCGCCTCGACCAGGCTTGGGTCCAGGGCCAGAACCTTCTTGAATTGTTCGGTGGCGCGGAGAAAATCGCCCTGTCTGAGAGCTACCTGACCCGCGCGAAAAGATGTTTCTATGTCCTGCTCTGATGATTGTCCAGTTGCCAATCCTGGCTTCAGCAGCAAAAGCGCAAGCAGGAAGAGCGCAACAGCTTTGACGTGAGGATGGCCGAGATGGCCGGGCCGGCCGAGCCTAAAGGCAAAAAGACCCGGAAGGAATCGAAATGGGAAGGAAGTCAATCGAAGTTCCCTCATGTTTTCATCAAGCTGGAAAGATGATTATTAGATGAGGAACCCACAATGGCAACCCAACCGGCCGAAGAAATAAGGAAAGAACCGCTGTGTCCGGACGGGCCTCAGCCCGCCGGACACATATCGTGAGGAAATCAGAAGCTCACTCGCCCCGCAAATTGAATCACGCGCGGCAAATTGTATTGGCCGGTCACCTGGCCAAACTGGGAACCCCAGCCTTGTGGCGGATTAAACTGCGTCCGATTGAATAAATTGAAGAACTCACCCCGGAACTCAAATGTGAATCGACCATCCGGGCCAAACTTGATGTTTTTGAAGGCGGCAAAGTCGAAGTTCTTTTGTCCGTCGCCACGTATGTTCGGCTCGACACGCGAATCGGTGCCATACCCATAGTTGTTCGGAGCGCCGGCTGTGAATACTGAAGTGTCGTACCACTCAGCGAGTTTCTGGTCTTTGGAACCGGATAAGTCGTGCGACAGGGCTGTTCTCGTCGCCCGTGCACAACCCACTTCGGGAATACCCGAGTTGCTCAGCGCACCCGGGCAGCCACCGACGATAATGGGGAAGCCGGTCTGGAAAGTGATGATGGTGTTAACGCCCCACCCGCCAATGAACTTGTCGGTAAGCGCGTTTACGTTTTTGCCAATCAACTTACCCTGTCCAACGGGCAAATCCAAAATGCTGCCGATCACCAGCCGCTGCGAAACATCGAAGCCATCCAGGCTGCGCTCCCCGCGGAGGTTATAGGCGTTGGCATCTCCCCAACTTGGAGCCGCGGCCTCAAGCCAATTGATCTCAGAGTTGGTATTGTCGATGAGCTTGGCGATCGTGTAGCTGGCAAGCACTTGGGCCCCGGCCGTAAACCGCTTCTGCACCTTCAGTTGCATCGAGTGATAGATCGAATTACGGTTATCAAATTCAGCCAGGCTATAGTCATCGAACTGCGGGTAGGGCAGCAGCAACTGGGCTGCCTTGGTCGTCGCATTCGACCCGATATTGCCCGATTGCACCGGGCCGGTGCACCCGGTGCAATTGCCGGCAAACGGATTGGGAACCAAGGTTGTCAGAGCTGCCACGTCCGCGGCATTTTGCGGCAGGTATTGCGATTGCAGCTGATCGATATCTTGAGTGTGCTGGGGCAAAAACGTACCCTTGGACCCGGCATAGGCAACGTCCAGCAGCAGCTCCCCCGGAAATTGGCGCTGGACGTCCACGTTCCACTGCTGCACATAGGGAGACTTTGTGTTGGTCGCGGGCGCTGAATTGCCATTGCCTTGAACATCGATCAGGGACTGATTTCTGCCAAAGGGCGGAGTGACTCCGCCTGGGAACGGATTGGACAAGGGGTTCTTTGGCGTGACCCCGTCGGATTGGAGCACCAACTGTGGCGTTGTGAACGAGTTGATGAACAGGTTGTGAGGCGCATCGGTCCACCGTATGTCCACCGGCAGGTAAAACATCCCATAGCCGGTCCGGATCACGGTATTCGGGTCCAGTTGGTACGAAAACCCAAGTCGCGGGCTCACGTGATTCCAGTTGCCGAAAGCAGAGCGGCTTGAATGACGGCTTGAGGCTACCAGGTCATAGCCGCCCTTCAGGTTGGGAAACGCGTTGGTCACAGAACTACTCATTGCCAGCAATGGGCTGGGTTCGGTGTCATTCAACGCGACAATGCGATTGAAGCGCTCGGTCCAATCGCCTTGCAGGTCGACGCGAACTCCAAGATTGAGCGTGATCTTCTTGCTCAGGTTGTATGTGTCGCCGCCATAAAACGACCAGTAAAGGTCTTGATCGGCGGTCTTCGCCGGCTCCGTCACGCTGCTGCCGCCGTTGTTGGTGCTCCCAAATCCGAGCAGGAACGAAGCGAAGCCATTGCCCCCGGCCGCCGCGGCGATGCCCACGTTGCCAAGGGTCGGGTTTTGCGGGTTGGCCGCCGTCGCCCCGGCGTCAAATTGGAACAAGCCTGCAGGATCGTTGCTCTGGTAATAGTTGTTACGAAGAATGCGATATTCCATCCCGACCTTCACCGTGTGCTTGCCGAGAATCTTCGAGAACGACGGGTCGAAGCTGTAGGTATCGTCATGTGCACCGATACCGCTGCCGGTGCCTTGGGCGCACCATCCGCCGCCCCAGTGTTCATCCGAATTTGATTCCGAGATGCACACCTGGGGGATGTGCGTGTAGGTCAACTGCGGGGTTAGCGCCCCCCAGGCCGGGCCAAACTGCGACAAGCTGATGCCCTCGCTGAGAGGGACGCGCAAGTAGACGTAACGCGTGTAACCAAAATGTAAATCCAGGATCGAGTTGGAGGTAAGCGACAGGGTGTCTCCGAGAGAAACCTGCTTAGCCGTGGTGGTTTCCGTGCAGCGGTCGGTACAGATTTTGCTGAAAGGATTGTCGGGGAGCGAAAGGATCTTCGACTGGGTGTAACGTCCGAAAATCCTCTGCCTCTGACTCAGGGCATAGTCGATGCGTGCATTGTACTGATCCACGTTGCCACCGGTGCTGTAGCTATCTGCGAAGTTAGCGGTAGTGCTGCCGGTCAGGTTAGGCATCGGAAAGAAATTCAAAAGCGCTACCGCGGTGGGGTCGAGCTTGTTCGCGGGAATGATGTTGTTTGGGAAGGCCGTTCTGCAAACGGGATTGGTTCCGTTACAAGCAGGGTTCCCTCCCACGCCGCTCGTGGTTGGATCGTAAATGGTGAATGCCGAAGAGGTGTTGCTCGATCCGACTGCGGAAAAATCACCGCTGCGCTCGGCAGCCGTGGGAACAAACGATTGGAAAGGGCTCCCCTTGCGCAGCCGAAAACCCTCATAGCCGCCGAAGAAGAACAACTTGTCCTTGAGAACAGGCCCTCCGGCGTTGCCCCCAAATTGGTTTTGCGTAAAGGGAGGGCGATTGACACCATTTCTGTTGTCAAAAAAGTCATTGGCGTTCAGCACCTTGTTGCGTATGAATTCGTAGACCGTACCATGGAACTGGTTCGTTCCCGACTTGGTCGAAAGGTTGATGACTCCGCCGGCAAACCGGCCGTACTCCGGCCCCAGGTTGTTGGTTTGCACCTTGAATTCCTGGATGGCGTCCTGGGTCGGAATAACGGTAACTACATTCAGGTACGCTCCGTTTGTCGGTACACCATCAA
>Ga0210391_10002737_pt1 | contig 15148 bp, 19 predicted proteins | sample IncBWC12OmetaG_FD_160573 | JGI IMG/M metagenome (GOLD analysis project Ga0210391, IMG submission 160573) | Forest soil microbial communities from Barre Woods Harvard Forest LTER site, Petersham, Massachusetts, United States - Inc-BW-C-12-O ... | reverse complement strand
CTCGCGCTCGAGAGTCATAGCTTTGAGGTTTGTCAGCTCTCGTTGAGAAAACTCGTTCAGCTGACGATAGCCAGTTATTTGGCGATCAAGGACCGCGACGAGATTTCTCCGCGCGTCGGCCTCTTGCACGGTGGACATCGCACCCTGCGCCATGCTCGCGCGAATCTGCGCGGCCATGCGTTTCCAGTCGTCAGCGATTTGATTGGAGATGGTCTGCGACTGCTGCCGGATTTGCTGGAGAGCGGGTTGCACCGCTCCGTTCAACTCGGGCTGAGAAATCCTGAATTGAATGATTGGCCCTGGGATGGTTCCCATTTATTCTTCTCCGTTAAACTTCTTGATGTAGGCGATGAGTCTGCCGTTTGCGGCGATGTCTTCGCGGTCGAGCGCTTCGAGCTCCGCCACAACTTCTAACGCGGAAATGCGAAGGGCTTCCAGGGCGGTCATATTCCCGTCCGACACCGCGACCGCTGCAACGATCCACTCCCGACGTCTCCGGGCGTCCGCGCGTCGCGCGTCGCGCTCGCGACCTTCGCGGGTGTGGCGTTCGACCGTTTTTGCCAGTTGCCGCTGGCGAAGGTTCGTGAAGAAGCTTTTCATCGGATTGCTCCGCGCGACGCCAGGCCGCGGACCCTCGCAATCTCCTGGAATGCACGCGTGCGCTCATGGGGGATGGCAGACAAGATTGTGTGCGGGACTGCCTGTTGAAAAAATCCATGCAAGACGCGCCCGATTTCGGGAAGGCCGGCCGCTGATAACTCGGGAATTGATGCCAAGATTAGGCTGTCTTCGGCGCGCTCAGTTTTCTCGATTATGTCCAACGCGCGCGGCCACTGATTGAGCGTGGTGTCGAACAATGATTCGACAAGCTTGGCTGCCTGTTCGACCAGCTCGCGTTGCCGTTCGCGGATGGATTGGTAAATCGGGTGCGTGGCGATTCGTTCCTCCAACGCCGCGCGCGCCGACCGTTTTTCGGTGAGCTTCTTGGCGAGGTCCGGGGTCTCAGCTTGCAACCGGAGCAAATTGTTTTGCGCGTTTTTGAATTCGTTCTCCTTTTTGGCGCGCAATTCGGAAAACTGAAACGGCGTGGTATCGCGCTCCGAGCGGAGCAACTCCAAGCCTTCAGTAGCTTGCGTGATGTTTGAAGCGTTGAGACGTTCAAGGCGCGATGCTTCAGCTTCTGCGGCATAGGCCGTAGTCAGCTCTGAGGCCAGAGTTTTCTTGCGTTGCTCTTCGTGCTCTAGGCTTGCCAGTTCGGCTTTCAACTGTTCTTTTCGTAGTTCGACTATGGTGGACATGCCTTCTCCTTTTTCGCTCTCTGATTTGTGGATCTCAATCTCTTGCGGCGGGTATCACCGAATGCAGCTAAACCATCGTGCGACACGGAGTTTCAGTTCTTCGTCTGACTCGCGCGCCAACTCTTTCGCGAGGCCCTGAAAGTCGGCGAATTTCGAGCGCTCGAACGCATGGAGGATCTTGCCTTTGAATTCGCCGCGTTCGTCGTCGAACGGGCAAGCGTCTGCCAGGTGTAGGTGCAGCGATCCTTCCAACGGCACGCCGTTCTTCTCGGCAAGTTCATCTGCGGCGCCGTGCAGTTGGCTGAAGAGTTTTGCTCGAACGGATGAAGAGCGATCAACGATGGGTGCTGCAAACATTCTTCGAAGATGTCCGGCTATCGCGCGATGTGCGGTCGCGCAGTCGGAACACACTCGCTTTCCGTGACAGCCGAGTCCCTCGGGCATGGCGCAACCGCAGCGCGCGAGCGAGTGATCGTCTGCACAGAAGAAACACCACGAGCCCGCCTTGCGAATGCGCGATTCTCGCAACTGTATGTCGCCGGAGAGTGCCAACAGCAGGTTCTCGGCGTTCTTGACGTCTGTTTTGTGATCCATCGTTCATGTCTCCTAAAAGTGCCGCTTTGGTGCCTGAAAAAAGCGTGGGTCCTTCCAATCCGGTGCGCCTGCTCCGACGACCGAGCCATTGACTATCAGAAAGCCTGCATTGCTCGAGCGAGGCCCGGCGAGCGAGAGATGCGAGACGAGTGCCACAACAGTCGCTCTGTCGTCGTGGACGTTTCCGTGCTCGGGTGCACCGATTCGAAGCTTGCCGCCCGGCGCCGCGACTGCCTCAAGCTTCTTGAGTTCTTTTGTCGTCGCCGGATCGTCGAGCAGTTCAATTTGCTTTTCGATGACGAGCGTGCGCAACGTCGAGTAAATTTCCATCTTCGAACCCGATGAAAAAACAAATTCGTTGAACGTAATGCCACGCTCTGCGAGTGCCTGCCGTACGGGCTCGGAGCAAAACTGATCTCCTGAAATGCTCGAGAGCCTGAACAGCTTTAGCGTCTGTGCGATCGAGTCGAGCACCGTCCGGAGCTGTACCGGCTTTGTCGGTGAGCCCTGCCACGCCATCAGAAGATCAATGGCGACGCGGTTTCCTTTTGTGCGATGGCCAACCGAAAACGTGAACGCGTCACCTCGAAAAGCAGCGTCTAGAGCTGCGACGTATGAATTGCCGTCTGCTGGACCAAGCGAAATGCGGGACGCCACAACGCACGCCTCGACTTTTTCCGCGGGCAAGAGTGCGCTCGCCGATTCCCAAAACTCAGCGCGGTACTCACGCAGGAACGATTCAGGATCGCGCGCCTCTTCAGAGGCCAGAAAGTCAGGGTCCAGTGACGGGTTCATCGTCTGAGAATCGAGTCGCCAAACCAGTAGATCATTCCGATCGAATCGCGCCTGGAAGTCGTCCCAAACCGGTCCTTGTTTAGCGAACGGCGAGGAAATCTTTACGAGTTTTGCGTTCGGGAACGTCGCCATCGAAGGCCGGATCGCCCGCAGCACCTCCGCGGCTGGATTTGCGAGGGTTTCTTCGTCCTGCCAGTACGCGAGCTCGTCCCCGATTGCGCATATAATCCCAAGACCGCGGATCGAACGAAAGTGGCACGGCCAGACCGCCACTGTGATTGAGTTCGTGAGTTCGATTTCATCGGCGCGGACAACTCCAATCAGCTTTGAAAGCGTTGGGGAATTCTCAAGCTTTCCGAGGATGTATCGTTGAACGACTTGCGCTTGCCGCTTGCTAACGGCGATTACGACGACGAATCCACGTTCGCCACGCGAGAGCTTGTGCCGACGAAAGCAAGCTTCGTAGATCGCGACGTTCGCTGCGATTTTGTCGCTTTTCCCGCTCCGGCGGCCGCAGATGCCCATGATTTCCCGATATTCGCGCTCCTGATACTTCCTTCCGGTAGCGCGTTCAAATATCGCGTGCTGTTCAGCATCCACGAACTTCAAACCGTAAATCGCGCGGAGCAAGACTTCCTGTGCCGGCGAAACGTCGTTATCGCCTATCAATCGTGGGTCGCGCACTGCGGCAATGATGTCGATCGCGTCGAGCCGTGACTTAGAGGCCGTCACGGTGTCACCTGGCTTGCGTCGGTTGGTTCCGGCACCGGCGTTGAGGCCTTCGTGGCGTACTCAACCGCGATAGATTCCAGATCGTTTACGCGCTTCACCCGGCGCTCGAGGCCGAGCGTCGTCAGGCACAGGCGCATAGAGTTCATGTAGCAACTCAAAACCTTCAGGACTTGCGCGGGGCGTCCACGCCGATCAATGACTCCGTTCTTGGCCATCCATTCGTGACCGAGTAGCAGGACGCCACGCGCAATACATGCGCTGTCCACGAGCGCGCGCTCGGCGGCGGTGGGCTCATTACCGAGGTCGCTAATCAAGTCGGCCTTCCAGGCCTCTAGCGACGAACGCAGGGCTTCTGACAGCGGGGCTCCAGCGACGAACGAGTGAATGCCGTGCTTGGTTGCGGGACGACCTCCGCGACTCTTATTGAAGGCGATGAGATTCTGGCGACCCGCAGTGCGCTGCGACTCCGTTGGTGGCGTCTTTTTTTTCATGGGTGTGTTAGCGAGCACCGTTAGCAGCTGATTTAGTCTCTGCAAGTCGCAATGATTCATGATCTTGCGGACCGTGATTTCTCTCTTCGGGTGGTGCACCCGCAGAGTTCGGCCCTCGATGCTTTCCTTCCAGCCATACCAGGACCTCGGTGCGACGGAATCGCAGATGTCGCCCAAGTTTCAGGTGCGGGATGTCTTCAATGCTGGCGTCGGCCGTACGCGCGTAAATCCATGACGCCGGAACGCGCAATAGCGCCGCAACTTCGCCAACCGTGAGCAGGTCTTCCATCAAAAACCTCCGGAAAAAGCAAAAGCCGCCAAGATGCGGCGGCTAAGTGCTGGAAATTCAATCGGATTATTTAAAGTGCACGTTTGCGCTCGGTGCGGGACTAATTTACGGTTTCCGACGCCGCGCTTCTCGGTTGAATCAGCTTTTGACGTTGTCCTGCAGCACGAATCCGGAAGTCTTCTGCCACTAATTCCACCAATCCACACATCTCGCTCAGCCGTGACATGATGCGTGGTTCAAAAGTATGGAGCTCTTTCGGTGTTTGGTTGCTTGTCACGATGACGCGTCGTCCTGCGCCGTATAGCTGGTCGATTAGGTAAAACAGGGACGATCGCGCGGCTTCGGTTCCCTTCTCCGCTCCCAGGTCGTCAATCACAACGACGTTGTTGCCCACCAATTCCCGGACGATCTCCTTCGGGTTCCCGAAAGCCGCTTGCACCGTGTGCACGTAATCCGTTGCGCCGACAAATTGATACGTGGCACCCATTCGGATGTACTCCGCGAGCGCGGAAACAGCCAGATGCGTTTTTCCCACGCCGGGCGCTCCGAACAGGAAAACTCCGCGGCGGTCAGCGATCAGCTTTTCAATTGCCGCCATCTTTTGGATCAGCGTCTTGGTGTATACGTCGAAGGTTGAAAATCTGCAGCTCCGGTATCTCTTCGGAACGGACCATTCGATTCGCTCGGCGATTTCGGTGTCGTCGAGGAGCATCAGTACACCAAACCGTCGAGCCGTTCGGCTTCCACTGGATCTGATTTAGCGCTCCGGATTGGCGTCGGCCCGGCAGGGCGCTTCCGCATCGGGCCATTAAGGAAATTTTCGAAGTGTGCGCAAAACTTGTGCATCCTGAAATTCGCCTGCAGCGGGTAAGTCGTATCGCTCTCGCAAGCGTTGCGCAGCCATCCAATCACGGTTTCCGCGGTGGCGTTTTTTTGCGCCGTCAGAAGCTCAGCCAATGCTTTTCCGTCTCTGCCGTCAAAGCGCGCCTTAACCCCTTGGTTTCGACGTTCGAATTCGGCGATGTAAAAATCTCTGATAGGTGTGAACCGGCCATCTGTCATTTTGCGATTCTCAAAATGACCGCGCTTCTTCCTTGCGGGCTTCTCTTTCAGGCTTAAAGTCTGAAAGGCCTTGTGTACATGTTGACCGTGCACGGTATCTGTCGTCGGACCGTGTACGGTATCTGCTGTCTCAGCGTGCGCGGTTTGACCGTGTTCGCTTTCACCGTCTACGGTAGGACCGTGTACGCTCGATGGGTATACGGTCGAGCATTTTCCGGTGTTCAGCACTGCCCAAGTTTGATGGTCAATAACTTCGAATTCTGGAGTTCGGAATGCGCCGGCGGCGCCTGTTCGTCTTTGATCCTCTTTCCAATCGACGCAAAGAGGTATAAACCAGCCAGCAACTACCAACCTACCCCTGGCGAAGCCTACAGTGCGTTCCGAATATCCGGTCATTCGCGCGAGAGTCGCTTTAGATGCCGACAGGATGCGCTTCGAAGTGGAATGTGCAGTCAACGCCATCGCAGCATCGTAAACCGCGAAATCGGCTCCGCGGAGGTGCATGCGGGCCACACACCTCGGCGATGGGGTTCGTTGGGTTGTCATGTTGTGTCACAGACCGGCATCCGCAGGGAGTTTGCGATTCTCAAAATCGCTGACCGCGCGCGCGGTAGCTTCGCTGATCACTTTTCTTCGCTCAACGATCCTGTCGATCGCGAGCATGACGCGCTCACCCGTAGCCTCGTCTAAGGCAACTTGGCCGCGCTCGATAAGGCTCACCCAGAATTGGCTTCGGCCGAGTTCGAAACCTACCTCACCTTGCGACACGCGCTTTTCGCGGCGCCGTTCTCGAATCTCAGCTGGCAGATGCATGCAGCGGCTCCTCGTCTAAATCGCGTAGAACTTGTATCAATTCTGGATCGGGTTCCAATTCCGGACTCATGCCCGCCGGTGATTGCAGGTATTCATGCCGTTGTTTCCCCCACTCCACCAACACAGCGGGATCGCCGCCAGCGTCGAGCATGTCATGATACGCACCGCGGCGAAAATCGCCATTGGCTCGAGGGTGTCTTGGGCTCATCCTGGATGAAAGCCCACGCTTCGGCGGCAATTCGGAATTCCCAAAGTTCGTGAGCTTGTACACCTCGAGCAATTCCGTCCCAGGCCAGCGATCGGACCGCGCCTTCTGAGATCCGCAGCGCCTCGCAGACGGTTTCTTTCCGTCACTCAGATCACACATGGCTTGGGCGTCGGACTTGCTGATGATCTTGGCGGACTTTCCGTTTAATAAAATTACAGGAACCACGATTTCTTTCGGGATCTTGAACCGACTCGACATGGACGAACACACGACCAGCGACGAGACAGCAACGACGCGAAGAAAAACAATCGCGAAGTTAGAAGCACTACGTTGCGGGTGCGTTTCCTTGTGGTGATGGCTGAGGGGCCTTGGCTCGAGCTGGCTTGCCTTTTGCCGACTACGTGGTTTCCCGAATCGTGGAAGAAAGAACTTTCCAGAAGTCGCCCGACTTTTGCGATTCGAAGATCGCGAGGGTTCGGACGGTCCCTCTACTTCGTTCGATTTAGTAATGACACAAAAGGTTGTCTGGTGCAACAGCAGATTTGGAATTATTTTTTGGCTCGCTGGCCGCCCGCTCGTTCAAGTCGGCATTCGATCAATTTGCGATTCTCAAAATCGCGCGAAGCTTCGGGTTCCCGCCGGCGCCAATTGCACTCATGTACTCTCTCGTCCGCGGTTAATTTGACTTTCGCAATTTAGCGGGCGACGATTGCCCGCATGACCGAACTCCATATCGGAACTTCTGCCTTCACCGCGGCCGGCTGGGAACAAGCGTTCTACCCGATCGGGATGAAACCCGCCGACTATCTCAGTTACTACGCAACAAAGTTTGAGACGGTCGAAGTTGATTCGACGTTTTACCGCCCTCCGTCAGTCGCCACGGTCAACGGCTGGGAGCGAAAGACACCACCGGGCTTTGTTCTCGCCGCCAAAATCCCGCAGGTGATTACCCACGAGAAAATATTGCAGAACTGCGACGACGATCTAAAGCATTTCCTTGAAACGATGGACTTGATGGGCGACAAGCTGGGCCCGCTGCTGTTTCAGTTCGGATACTTCAACAAAACGGCGTTCAAATCCGGGAAGGAGTTTCTAGCGCGACTTGAGGCATTCCTGAATAAACTCACCAAGGGCTACCGCTTCGCCCTAGAGATCCGCAACAAACAATGGCTCACTGCGGAATTTTTCGACCTGTTGCGCGCGCACAAAGTGGCGTACGCACTCATTGACCAGGCTTGGATGCCACGTGCGAGCGAGATATTTGAGAAGTTTGATCCCATCACGGCGGACTTCACTTATATCCGACTCTTGGGCGATCGGAAAGGAATCGAGCAACAAACGAAAATCTGGGACAAAGTGATCGTGGACCGCTCGAAAGAATTGATGAGTTGGGTGAATGTTTGTCAGCGTACTGTTCGGCGTGGAGTTTCGACTTACGTTTACGTGAACAATCATTACGCGGGATTCGCGCCGGCAACAGTTGAACAGTTTCAAAGGTTGTGGAAAACCGCGGGCTGAGTTCTAAAAATGTCTAGGCGAAGATAAAGCGAAGATGATATCTTGCCTTTGCGATGGAAGAAGGCCGGAAGCGAATCATCTATATGGCAGCCGCGATGTTCCTTTGCCGACGACTTGCGGGTCTCGAAGGCCGCCCGAGTCCGGCACGCGAGAACGCCTATCGAGATTCAATTGATAACGCGGTCGAGTTGTGGCGACGAATAGAAGCGCGGTTCCCGAGTCCCGGCAAACCTCGATAGTTTTTCGCTGTCCGGTAATCACAACGCGCTGTGAGCAGCGCGGGACGCGACGAAATTGCTCACGAAATAAACCGGAGCAGCCCACGTGGTGAAAACCTTGCTCAGTTTCGGCTGATCGCGAGCACGAAGAGGGCAGCAATTGTCCCGGCCACTACCATCACCACGCCCCATACCTCGGTTGGGATTCTGACCACGAGCCCATCACTCTTCATTCGTTGGAGGGAATTCATCGACGATTCCGTGGCTCAACAATTTGCGCGAATTCGGTCTGCATCTTCATCTCCGAACGTGCCAATACCGACGCAATCTCCTGTGGAGTCAATGTGGGATCAGGCGAGGCATCCAGTTCTGCGATACGCTCGGTTTCAGTTTCTAATTTTGACGCGACCAACCTCGTTACGTGCAACCTGCCTTTTCGGACTTCATACATGGCGGCAACAAGCTCCTCGTGTGGGTCTGATTTAGAGAGGAACCCACGGGCACCAGCGCGTAAGGCGATCCGCGCGACTTCCGGCGAATCGTGCCGTGTTACGACCAACACCTCCGTTCTAGGAAGCGCGTTTCGTATGCGCCGAACAGTCTCGACAACGCTGACCGCTCGCAAGTTCATGCCTAAGACAACTAGATCTGGCCTCATTCTTTTGGCCATCCGAACCGTTTCGCGCGCGTTTGTACCTCGCCCGCAAATTTGAACTCCCGGTACTGCCCCCAGAGAAACGATCAGGCCGAGACGAGACGCGGCATCATCGTCTGCGACGAAAATGCGATACTTGGCAGAGGCTTCGGACGTAAATGGGCCTTTCGAAGGCGGTGTTTGTACTTCGCTCAATTCTTGACTCCTGTTTCTCCGTGATTGTCATTTCGCAGGGAGAAGACTGCTCACCGCAAACTGTCCAAAGCACTGTGGGGCCGCGTCCCTTCTTCGACGGACCCCACGTGCTACGGAAACTAGCCAGCTCGTGCTTGGGATGGTCGCGAGTTGCTAGCGATCCGGTGAGGCGAGAACGTTTTAATCCAGCCGATGCCAGCGGTCAATCCCGATCAATTCGGATACAAGGCTGGGATTCTACGTAGATCGAGTGGCGGGATGTAACGCGAACGTGCCGATCCGGTCGAAGCAACCGCGGTAGCTGCGTATGATTTCGTCCGACTGTGCGGTCAATACGACTAGACGCGAAATGCCCGCTTGACTGACTCTTTCAGGGTCAGCCCGCTTTCACACAGGCCCTAACAACGTCCCTCCTGAGAGGTGCCCTGTTAAGAGAGCGCGATTCCAAGACGAGCCGGGAGCCATTCTAAACTCCGAGCGAGAGTGGCCCCGGTTCAGTTTATTCCGCAGTGAAACTAAATCGGTTTTCGCGACCGTTCAAGTTTCGCCGCCAAGGCTTCGTAGACCGGATTATTGGGTATGATTTCAATGCGTCTGGTCTTCCGCGAGCCCGCACTCTTGACGGCAAAACGACCGAGTAGTTTCCTGGCAAGCTTTTCCTGGCGGAACAGCTCAACGTCCAATCGCAGCTTTCGCCCGCGTCCCGCGTGACGCCGCGCACTTGACAGCACCTTCTCGCGCGTTCTTGTATAACACGGGCGGCACATCCCGTTTGAATGGTAGTTTGACTCTGCGCCACATATGAGGCAACCGTAGTCGTCAAAAACGTTACGCATCTTGTTCCAGAAGTCCACAGGTACTAGCCCGTGGATCGCGAAAGTGGCGCGTTGGGGCAAGAACCAGGGTTGCAACAATACTTCCTCGGCGAGCGCCGCGTGTGACGCCGTGTTGGCTTTTCGACGTCGTCCGCGGAACGATTTACTGCTATGTCGAGATGGGCACATGTTGATTTCCTAGCGGATGGCATTTCTCAAAGCTTCGGCTCAGACCATCGGGTCCAATCCGCGCGTACCGCACAGTAGTTTGTATCCAGACGTGCCCTAAAAGGGCTCTGATGACTTCCAAGTTCGCTCCGTTTTCGAATAAATGGGTTGCGAATGTTCGGCGGAACGTGTGGGGTGTAACGTGTTTTATCCTGGCCCGTGTGCCTATATTCGCGACAAGGTGTTGAAGCACTACCTTCGAAAGCGGTTGACTTCTTTTCGGCAAAGAAAGATCCCGAGTCGCCATTAGAGCCTCGTGTTTTTGTTTGGCCTCCTCATAGTTCATACGGGCTGTCGAGCCAAGTATCTTGGTCTTCTGTAGTCGTTTGAGGTCACTTTTTCGCGTACAGCGCCATTTTGACTTCCATCTCCCCCCGTGTGCGGAGAAATGCCCTTTTTGCGGTCGATAGTCGGCTTCGAACACGTACCCGCTCTCCCGATTTCCGATGTAAGCGCGGAGCGCCGCCGTAGCGCTTTCGGCGAGTAGTACCAGCCGGACTTTGCCCAGCTTTCCGCGAACCCTCGCCTGCCTTCCCACGAAATCCACGTGTTCAATCTTAACGTTCCGAGCTTCGTTCAATCGACACCCGGTCGAGTAAAAAAATTCAACCAGCGCCCGTTCACGGGGAGTTCGTGTCGCCGATATCAAACGTCGAACTTGTGCTTCAGTAAGAGTGTTAGCCCTCCCGTGCCATGGCACCCTCAGCCGAACAAAGCGCGGCGCCACATAATCGACTACGCCGCCGAGATTCAGGAAGTCGTAAAACTGCCGCAGTATTCCAAGATAGCGATAAGCTGTACTCAAAGTTGCGCCGTTTTCAGACTCCTGCGCGAGAAAAAGTCGAATATCGGCGTGATCTGCGCGGGCGAGAGATCGTTTCCCAATAAAGTCGAGATATTGCCGAAGCGCCTTAAGGTACACCGTCTGAGTAATCCGTGCGTAATGCATTGCGATCATCCACTTCTGGTACTGGCTAACTAAACCGCGATTAAATCGTGCGTAGGAACGCATATACACCGTCCGATTCTTAGGAGGTCGCAATGTAGCGGCCCAAGGAGTCTTTTGCTAGTGGACGAATGTACCTAGGGCGATAGGTACAAATGTCCCTACTGTGGCTATAAAGTGCCAGTCTGAGCGGCTCGTTCTGGTGGTTGCGGCATGGAGTTCGTCATGCGGGGCGGGGGTGAAGAATGGTCCGGCACCTAGACCTTCGTTTCCAGTAAGGATACGATTGCGTGCCGTACCTTCTTAGTTGGGAAAAGGGCGAATGCACAGTGAATTGGCAGGCAGGTCGATCTTATTAACCGGTGCTGGGGGCTCGCTCGGCTCGGCACTCACCAAAGCGATCATTCAACTAGAACCCCGGCAACTGATTCTTCTCGACCATTCGGAACGGAATCTCTATGAAATTGATTCAGAGCTAACGGCACTTATTCCCAGTGTCCCGGTCACGTCTGTCCTTGGTGATATTTGCGACGCGGCGTTGTTAACCGAGATCTTTGACCGCTATCGTCCTGAAATTGTGTATCACGCGGCGGCTTTCAAACATGTTCCGCTGATGGAGAACAATCCTTTTGCGGCAGTTCGCAACAACGCCCTCGCGACGGCGAGTCTCGCGAGGATTGCTCAGGTCCAAGGCGTCACCGACTTCGTCTTGGTCTCGACGGATAAAGCCGTCAATCCTATTAGCATTATGGGTGCTTCAAAACGGGTCGCAGAACTTGCGCTACTTACCTTGAACAGCCCCAAGAACCGAATGAGCGCGGTGCGGCTGGCGAATGTATTGGGTTCTCGGGGAAGCGTCGTCCCGATGTTTCTAACCCAAATCTCCCAAGGCGGTCCAGTGACCGTCACCCACCAGGACGTATCCAGATATTTCCTAACAATGGGCGAGGCGGTGAATCTGATACTCCTTGCAACTGGATTGGATGAAAGCGGAGGCATATTTGTGCCTCGATTGGGCGGGCCTGTAAAAATTCTAGACATTGCAACTGAACTGATAGAGGACAATCGAACGGAATCTCGAAAGGACATTGCAGTCACGTTCACGGGCCTTCGGCTAGGAGACAAGATGTCGGAGGAATTTCTGTCCAAGGATGAATCCACACATCCGACAAACGATCCGAGACTCTTGCGTGTCGAGACCGCGAAAATTCCTACCGCTACATTTAAAGATCAGATGGCGGATCTTTCCAGATGTGTTAACGAGCGAAATCTTACTACGATGATCGAGACACTTTGCCGAATCATCCCCGAATATCGACCGACGGAACTTCTGTCTCCCTCTACGCAAGGATCTCCGGTTTGACGCCATGAAGCGCAAAATTGCGGTAGTCACATCCTCGCGAGCCGACTACGGACATTTGTATTGGCCGTTGCGGGATTTGTCGGCCAACGAGAATGTCGATCTCAAAATTATCGCGCTCGGGGCGCATCTTTCGCCTGAGTTTGGGAGCACGTTCCAGGAAATTGTGAACGACGGCTTTATGATCGATTCCCGTATTGAATGTTTGCTCAGTTCGGATTCCGATATCGGCATGGCGAAAACGATCGGTATTGCGACACTCAGCCTTGCCGACGTGCTTGGTCAGATGCGACCGGATTTGCTTTTGTTAATCGCGGATCGCTACGAGATGCTCGCGCCAGCGTCGGTTGCACTCGCGTTGCGCATCCCAATCGCTCACATCGAGGGTGGAGAGGTCAGCGAGGGTGCGATCGACGACGCCGTGCGCAACGCCCTTACGAAACTGAGCCACATTCACTTCACCTCGACGGTTGCTGCCCGCGAGAGAGTGATCGCGATGGGCGAAGAGGAATGGCGCGTACACCGGGCCGGTGCTCCATCGCTTGACAATTTGCGCAGGCGAACGCTTTTCAGTAGGGGGCAAGTAGAGGAGGGGCTGGCGCTCGATCTCCGGAGACCGACCGTTCTAGTGGTATACCATCCGATGACGATTGCCCGCGACACGCTGCAAGAAGCGGATTCATTGTTTACAGCGCTGGAGGCTCTCCCGGATCAAATACTATTCTGTTACCCGAACGCAGATGCGGGAAGCCGGGCGTTGATAGATCGGACGAAGTCGTTCATCGGGCGCCGAGGCCACGGACAAATTTTCACCAATCTCGACTCGGTGATGTATTTGAGTCTTTTGCGTCAGGTCGATATGCTCGTGGGGAACTCGAGCAGTGGAATCATGGAATCCGCGTCGTTCGCGCTTCCGACCGTAAACGTTGGAATACGTCAGCAAGGACGCGAGCGGGCGCGAAATGTATTGGACGCAGAAGCTAACACGAGCGCCATTCTCCAAGCTGTGAACACGGCAAGGATGCCCGAATTTCGTCAATCCTTGGTAGGCATGGTTAATCCATATGGTGAAGGGTTTGCTTCCGAGACGATCGTCCGAGTACTAACCACAATTGCTCTCTCCCAACAACTTCTGATCAAGCGTCATTCAGGTGTTCCTGTGTCAGTCGCCGTTGTCGGCGGCTCGCAACATTCATGAGGATACCGCTGTCAGCTCCGGAAATTACAGAGCGAGACATCGAAGCAGTGACTGGTGTTCTTCGCACTTCGAGCCTTAGCTTGGGTCCCACGGTTAGAGAGTTTGAGCGCGCCATTTCTCGTTACGTGGGTGCCTCGGAAGCAATTGCCGTAAATTCCGGGACCAGCGGTCTGCACCTCTGTATTCGAGCTCTCGGTATTTCGGAAGGCGACGAGGTGCTCGTGCCTTCTTTTACCTTTATCGCAGTCGCGAACGCGGTCCGCTATGAAAAGGCAATTCCCGTATTCGTTGACATCGAGCCCGAAACGCTCAACCTCGATCCGAACAAACTGGAACAAGCCATCACCGCGCGAACAAAAGCAATCATTGTCGTGCACACGTTTGGCTGTCCCGCAGAGCTAACGAGCATATTGAAAATAGCCAGACGCCACGGTCTATTCGTCATCGAAGATGCCTGTGAGGCTATGGGAGCAGAATACCAGGGACAAAAAGTAGGCGCTTTAGGGGATGCCGGGGTTTTTGCATTTTATCCCAACAAGCAAATTACAACCGGAGAGGGCGGGGCTGTCGTCACCAACAATTCCGAAATCGCGCTGAAGGTCAGAAAACTTCGCAATCAAGGCAGAGACGATTCAGCCGAGTGGTTCCAGCATACGGAATTGGGGTACAACTACCGGATCTCGGACATCAATTGCGCCTTGGGAATCGAGCAACTAAAAAGAATCGATGACATTCTGAAACGGCGGGAAACAATCGCTGGCGAGTATAGTGACATACTGCATTCCGCTTCAGACCTAACAGTCCCGGCGATGGCATTGCCACGTCGCAAAATAAGTTGGTTCGTCTACGTGGTCCGACTGAGTAATCGTTTCGACCAAGCGCATCGCGATTGGATCGTCAATGAAATGCAGTCGCGCGGGATCGCATTGGGCAGATATTTTGCGCCCATTCACCTGCAACCCGTTTATCGACCGTCCGACAGCGGCAAGACCGCTCTACCAGTGACAGAGTCCCACGCGACTCGGGCCCTTGCATTGCCATTTTTCAATCGAATCCGAGAAGACGAAATCAAAGAGGTCTGTCAAACGTTGGTTGAGCTGGTTCGAACGGCATGACGGCATCGTTTCAAAATTTCAAATTTGAAATCGCAATTAGCGTAAGTGCGAGCAGAATCCCGGCAGTAATAGCGACGAAGATCCAACTCCGAAATTGTGGACGCGATCTCGGCAGCCCCAACATGAATTCGGACACGGCCGGCGAGCACTCTCGGACGAGGTCCTCATATGGGGGATGTGTAGGGACCGGAAGGGATTGCGGCGAGTTCAACGCAAACGAGTTGTTCTCCCGCTCAATCAGGCAACGTGCACTCTTCCCGTTTTTGTTTGCCTTTGCCGCTTTGGAACTTACTGTCGTCCTCTGGAGAGCAACCCTAGTTGTCGCGCAAATCTCGCAATGGCTCTGAAAGAAATCGAGTGAGGTGACGGACTAGAATTCGGTGTCGTGGCGTCGGTGAATCACTCCGAGATACAGCCTCTTATTGGCCGCGACAGCGATTCCTGGATCGAATCCGGACGGCGCTTATGCGATGTTGCACTCGACGCCGGCGATGCAATCAATAGGCTGCGTCCCGTTGCGCAGCGCGAAATTGGAATCGTACGAATACCATTTCGGTGCCCGCCCAATGACAGGCGCGGGGGATTGATGGTTCATCTTCATTGCTCTGAGCGCAATAA
>Ga0210391_10002735_pt1 | contig 15150 bp, 18 predicted proteins | sample IncBWC12OmetaG_FD_160573 | JGI IMG/M metagenome (GOLD analysis project Ga0210391, IMG submission 160573) | Forest soil microbial communities from Barre Woods Harvard Forest LTER site, Petersham, Massachusetts, United States - Inc-BW-C-12-O ... | reverse complement strand
CTGGAAGACCACGACTTTTAATCTTCCGACTTTCCTGAGCCGGAAGACCCGACCACGAGGTCGGGCATCAATGAACAGCCGCGAGGTATCTCCTGATAATTCGACACCGGTGGCCGCTATTTTGGACACGGATGTTGCAAACAGGCGATTACACTCATTGAGAATTGGCCCACTGGTCAATGAGTGATATGGCGATGTTACGTCAATTGATCACGAAGGACTGATTTCGTGTCCCACTTGTCCATCACACATCCACATTATTCGCACGTCCAGCCGCCCCACATGGCTTGAGACAGTGATCGCGGCTTACGAACTGTTGGGATCAAACGATTGCAGCGCGGACAGTTGACGGGGATAGCATTGATGCCCCATCTATTCTTTTGAACGCTGCCACGAATGACGAGAAGGAGTCCAAAAGCCATCATCGCTATTACGACAAACAGAAGAGAAAGAGCCGCAAGCTGGGAACCCAGAGTCGATCCGATGCATAGTCAGCTAGCTAGGATTTGCGGCGTTCGGACGGCCTCTCTGGCTGGGGACATCTCAAAATTTACGGATGGTGGCTAGTCGTGGAGAACGATGTTGAGAAGTGAACTGTGAACCTGTAATTCATCGCCAGCGTGATAATCAATGAATCCCAATTTCCTGAACCTGTTCATGAAAAAGCTAACCCGCGAGCGAGTTGTGCCTATCATCTCTGCGAGGGCTTCCTGACTCATCTTGGGGATTACAGTCTCGGGCTTTCCATCCTTGCCGAAATGAGCTAGCAATAGCAATATCCGCGCCAGTCTTTTCTCACTGGAATTGAAAAGCTGGTCAACCAAGTCCTCTTCGTATCGGATGTTCCGAGTTAACAAATACGCTACGAACATCTCTGACAATGCGGGTTCCCGGTGAAGGACCTCCGTCATGTACTTCTTGTCGATTTGCATCACACAGGAATCGGTCATTGCGGTTGCGGAGAACAAGCGGAGGGTTTGCCCTGCAAGGCAACTTTCTCCGAAGAAATCACCCTCGTTCAGAATGCCTATCGTGGCTTCCTTCCCGATCTTCGACACAACCGTAAGTTTCACCTTTCCCTTCTGTACATAAAAAACAGCATCAGACGAGTCGCCCTGTGCAAAGATCGCCTGCTTCTTGGAAAAAGCTCTGATCTTTCTACCGCCGTCGATGGTCGAAAGGAATGTCTTCGTATCGAATTCGCTGAATTTCTTCGCCGTCACCACGGGTGTTATGGCCTCCCAAGCGTTGCGAATGTGCGGAATGCAGCTTCCTATGAAGGATGAATGAATGCGGCAGGAGGCAAGAGCAACGTCACTCTGCGGACAAAACTGCAGTTCGCCCAATGAATTCAAATGATTTCATTATCTGTGGCGAAAGTCAATGTTGAACGGACGCGAAGACGGTCCCCTTAGCTGTTTTGAGAAGTGAGCAACTTTGATCAGTCACACGAGTGTGCGGCCGCTTTTGCAGCCTTACCGATGTGAACCGTTCCTGTCATCTCTAGTAAGGATAAAACCCTGGAGTTATCTCCAGAGTCAGGAAGGACTCGCTGCGCACTGCCCTCCGGGCGCCGTGGAGAGGGTACTTGTTGGACCGGACACGGAATCAGAACTCTTCGTCCTGATTCCTCCGCGGCCATACTCTGATCTCCAGTGGAACACTGCACGGGCATTGGAGCGGAAGGGACAATGCGCATCCGTTATCACCCAGGGACTTATCGCGGCTCTTTCGATCTCGCTAGAGCACTCGCGGCAGATTTGAGCAACTCGTCGGATATGCAAACATCATGTGCTTCAGATCGGTGGCGCGCATCCCGGAACGGATTGCAAGCGCAAAGAGATTAATGACTTCACCAGCCTCGCCTCCCAGAATGTGAGCACCGAGAATACGGTCCGTGCCTTCTTCCACGAGCCCTTTGTAGCCGGAATATGTTTCCGCTACCCGCGAGACGAATACCAGGTCGAGGTCGTCTCCTTCTTGACCGTGAACGTAAGATTCTGCTCACGAGCGCCACTCTCACTGAGACCGACGGCAGCCAGCGGGGGGACCGTGAAGAGGACCGACGGAATGCCGAGGTAGTTTGCTCTCTCATGGTTCCCCTTCAACAGGTTTGTGGCCACGATCAGCCCTTCATAACTCGCCACAGGAGCCAGCGGCGAGCCCCCACTGGCGGCGGCATCGCCCGCCGCATACACAGCTGGAATCGACACACTTTGCAAGAATTCGTTGACCCGCACTCCCCCTTTGTCCCATTCGATCCCCGCAGCACCCAGATTAAGATCGTTGATCTCGGGCACGCGAGCCGAGCAGAGGTCCGCCGCAGATCATGTGGCTGCCAAGACGCAGATTGATGGATTATTGTTTCATGTGCTTTTTGACTGCGATCCCAAGGGATGTCGTCAGAGGCGTTACAAGAACTGATTTGGCGGTCGTTGTGAGACTTTTCATGCTCATGCTTCGTACATATGTTAGGGAGCCATAGCGATGAAACACTCTTTGACCGTGCTTGTGCTGATCCTACTGTTGCTGAACATTCTGGCTGGATGTGCCCCGGCACCTAACCAATCCAAAGGAATGGCGACTGATCACGGCGTTGCGGGCTTTTGGCTTGGGCTCTGGCAGGGCTTTATTGCGCCGTTCGTGTTTGTGGTATCACTGTTCAACGGCAACCTCAGTATCTACGAGGTCCACAACAACGGAGCTTGGTATAACTTTGGCTACCTGTTCGGCCTAGCCTGCTTCTTCGGCGGTGGCGGCAACGGGGCGGCGCGTCGGACTAAATCCCGACAGTGAGGATTTGACGCCGTTTCCAACATCGGTGATACAACATTCCTTAAAGTAGCCAGTTCTAGAGGTTCTAAAATGACGGACCGTATTGGAGAAGCGTCGCCGAGTTTTAAGGCCAGGATGGCCGGTGTCTTTCAACTGCTCGAAGGCCTGGCGGCAACATACGGCCAGGTGATTGTTCTCGGCAAGGTTGTCATAGATGGCAACGCCGCGGCTACAGCAGCCAATATCCTGGGTCACGAGCGGTTATTTTGGCTGGGGTTCGTACTCTCGCTTATCGGCGTCGCGTTCCATATCGCATGGGCGTTTCTCATGTATGAGTTGTTGAAACCTGTGAACAAGAGCATCTCTTTACTCGCAGCGTTCGTCATTCTCGTGGGATGCGCCATTCAGGCGCTTGCCTGCCTCTTGTACCTCGCTCCTCTGCTAATCCTGCAAGGCGGTAGCTCCGTGAGCGCGTTTACGCCGGAACAGTTGCAGGCGCTGGCGCTCCTGTTTCTCAAATTGAATCAATACGCCTTCAACATCGACCTGGTATTTTACGGAATATGGTGCGTCCTGACCGGCTACCTCATTTTCAGGTCCACCTTCCTGCCTCGAATTCTGGGAGTGCTGTTGGCGATTGGTGGTCTGGGATATGTTACCTATCTGTACCCACCGCTCGCATACTATCTGTTCGTCCCCTATATCGCTGCCGCCGCCGCCCTCGGTGAAATACCATTAGAGCTCTGGCTGATCGTGAGGGGTGTGAACGGCCAACGATGGAAGGAGCAGGCTAGCGCGGCTTTCGAGTGAAGAACCACTCGAAGTAATCGACATGCCTGATTAAAAGAAGGTGCCGCCAGGCGCGGACGACTTCACCTCTTTTATGCGAGCCTATATCGCCCGGTGGGCCGGCAGCGCGGGCATTCTGTAGTCATACAAGTCTTGGCGAGCCTTATTTGGAGCGCAGCGGTATGAATCTAACTTAACTAATTGAAAAAAAAGCAGTTATTGTATAAACTGCCGGAGAGAGTGGGATTCGATAATCGTGAACTTTGCTATGTCTCGTCATCTAAGGAACATCAACCGTAAACCATTCTAAGAAAGCCTGTTATGCACATTGCACCCTTTAATTTTTGCTGCATCTGTTGCTCCTGAATCCCCATTTTTCGTATTTTTAGGTCTCACTGGTATCACCGACTAGAGGCCAGCAAGCACGTTTTTAGACTCATCAGGAACACGACCAGCGAACTCGTGAAATACGAGGACACAAAACACGGGAATTCATGAAGGTGCACGATGATGGTGCCGAGAATCTCTTCTGCGCGGGAGATAAAACCGTCGTTACAGAACTCCGCGACTCTGATGGATGTGAAGTGACTTCCTTTCGTTGAGACGCCGGTTTGCGGCCAACCGTGGCAGTCAGTACTTCCTATAACCGGCTTGTCTTCTCGATCCGCATATCTCAAGATGGATTACTTCCGAGTAGCCGACCACTCACCCAGTGATGAGTCAATTCCGGGGTGGGTGGGCGATATTGCGACGGTTTGCCCGCGATTTCTCAACGGGAATACGCTACGGCACTCGCTTGGCTTCGAGTTCACCGTCGGTATGGGTGTAGAGAATTCCGGTCACTTTGCCGGAACTATCTCGAAGGAACCTTTCCACCCAGCCGTCTTCCCGGGTGAAAAATGTGTCGTACTTGCCCGGGAAAAGTTCGGTGGCTTCCCGGCCCCAGGACTCAGAAAACTCGGATAGTCTATCGCCCTTGCGAACGACGGAAATGTCGCCTTTGTCGATGCCGTCGACCAGTCGGTAGTGGCCGACGTAATCATCCAAGTGGTCGTTCGGGGAAGGCTTCCGGCGCTTGTTGGGTATCTCTGTTTCATGGAACGCGACTAACCGCCATTCGCCATTTCTGCACGCCAGTACACGCGTGGTTCTGGAGGTTGCACCCCAACTGATCCCCGTCGTCTTGTCATAGTCGGTCCAGTACTTCGTTTGATTCACAATTGCGACGCCGCCGGTAAAGACCACTCGAACATCTTCAGGCTGCTCATCGGTATCGGTATGGATGTTGCCTTCGGGTTTCCTGAGTTCGGCAAGACCTTCCTGCTTCCCCTTGCGCACACCGCCATCGTCGGTAGAGATAAAGCTATCGTCTGCCAGTTTGTCCCATGCAGCTACGTCGCGACTGCGAACGGCAGCCCAAATTTGGTGCTCCACCTCTAGCACTGCTTCTCTGTAGTAGGGCATGTAATCGAAGGCTGATTCTGCTGCGCGAGAGCGTGAAGAGATGACAACAAGACGAATGCGATGGAGAATGGTCTGACGGTCATGTGGCCTCCATCGCAACACTTTACTCCGGGAAATGGGGTTCGGTTTAGACCAAATAGGGATTGCCATCGACAATAGGCCTTTGCGCCCCAGGACCCGGACTAGCTGGTTTCGGATTCTGGCCGGATGACGGGCTAACCGGTAGTAACCCCGGCGGGCTGAGATTCCTTGGATCCAAGTGGCGAAGTCACGCCGACTGCGGATTCAATCCGTCAACCATGTGTTTCCTCTGACACTTACAAGTTGAGGCCGAATTTTTCAGCAAGCAGGACCGGGTTCGTCACGGGGACTAGCTCGTATTCACTTGTTACCAAGCCGCTCTGGTATTGACGAGTATTGATGTGGCGGAGCTGGATGTCCCGTAGCACGCTGCCGAACAAAGGAATGCCTTCCCCGATCAACACGGGTACTCGCGTGATGGTGATATGGTGGATCTGGCCCGCTCGGAGGAACTCCTGGACAGCGATCCCGCCATCAACATAGACGTGTTTAGCGCCGGTTGTCGCGAGTTCGTGGGCGATCTGCCCCGGATCACCGCTCATTTGTTCAACGCGTCCTGGGACCCCAGAGAAGTCAAGCGGACGATGGCTTAGAACCACGACGCGCTTATCGCTATAGGGCCACCTCGGTAACTTCAAGACTACTTCGAACGTGTTGCGCCCAATCAGAATGGTATCGACACTGGCGATGAACTCGTCGTATCCGTGAGGCTCACCACCACCGGCTGGCAGGAAATCGTACCGGCCGTTCCGGCGCGCAATGAAACCGTCTAGACTGGTTCCAACGAAAACAGACAGCTTCATGGGAGGCTCCTTGGCTCGGATCTCAAGATTTCAGGGTTGCTCACAAATCGAAAGAGATGTCCTGTACCGAGTTGACGTTGTGATGCGCGCCGAGAAACATCGACTCCGGGTGAGCTAAGTCAGGTATCCCTCAAGCCTTGTTGCAAAGCAGGTTCCAGTTACCCATGACTTCATCTTGAGACCTGCTGAGGCGCGGCCCGAGGAGGTGCGGCAACCGACCAATGGGCATCGCGTAGTTGCCACCGTCCATTTCGATATTCTGCAATTCCCGTAAAGAATCCTGCATCCTCAACGCGCAGGCCACTCGTGTTCAGCCGCACCTCGTGGTACGAAACAGCCACCACCGCCAGGTCCGGCATGAGCGGATCAACTCGCAAATCGTTGCCCCAGACGAGCTCGATCTGTTTGATGTCGAGAGCGAGATCCTGAATTCCCTTGGTCGCCGCTGCACTATCCGGAAATACCATCTGCCCGTCAGCAGCCATGAAGAACGAGGGGCTATCGGCGAATTGTTTGCGCCACGCCGCGGGACCATCCACGCTAACGTCGTGGGCAATGGCCTGCATAAAACCCCGCACGCCGTCTTCAACGATAGTGGTGCTCGCCGGAGTAAGCGATTGCGACTCACTCGATAGATGGGCTTGTCGCTGACATCCCATCGAAGTCACAGTTACAACGAGAAAAGCGCATGGCCAGATCGCACGAGGAATCCTTTTGGCCCCGAAGACCAGAATAAAGCGATGACAATGGGGCAACGACTGTAAGATTTGCTTCATTTGACGATCTCCAAATCCTGTCTGTCAATCGAAGGAAGAAACTGCGAGTTCGGTTCGCCAGTCCTAGTTTCCGGACCCTCTTGGATTTACCCGGGCTCCCTAAGCCGCAGGTTGTAAATCAAGCCGAGCGGATCCTTGACGTAGCATCTCGGAAAATCGGGCTCATCCTTAACAATTTCACAACCGCTCTTCACGAGCCGGAGTTTGGCTTCTTCAACGCTGTCAACCGTAACTTCCAGAACCGGCCCCAATTTCGGACCTCGCTCGATGAATAAGTTGATACGCTCGCCATGGAGACTGATTAAGCTCGGCATCTCGTCGGTGACCTCGAATCGCAGGTGCTCGACGTAGAAAGACGCCGCCTTCTTTGGGTCTTGCGCTTGAATCAGAATATCCGTACCAAAGGAGTTTGCCATGTCAGTTTTGTCGTGCTGTCAAAGCTATCCAATAGGTGCTGCCGAAGCATGTGGGAATTGCGCAAGGCTAGCACGAATCGTAATCGCCTTTATGACACTTTCTCCCGACTGACGACAGTTGGGGTTGAATCTTGGGCCACATTTTCGAACGCCTTGTAATTCGCAGCTCCAGTCCTGAGCGCTGGCCTGATGATTACGGCACTAAGCAAGACCCGCTTGATGTAGTTTCTATTTCCTGGTGAGTCTTACTCGCGCAAAAGACGTTAGCTTGCCGTCATGCTCGTTATCGATAAGCCAGCTCCAAGTGTCACTGCCTTTGCTATAGACGAACGTTGTGTGGATGCCGCTGTCCTTATCTTTATCTTTGTCCCTGAATATGAACGCGATTTCATCATTGCCCCGTTTGCCTTGGGCGATAGGGGCACTGAGACCACCGCCCCCGGTCGAATCGAGCCACAGGCACCTGTATTCGTTCGATGATTCGTCCCATTCAATAAAGACGATCGCCTCATACGCGGGCTGACTTTGGATGTTCTTCTCGCGCGATGTTTCGTGGAATCGCAGGTACTCATGGTTCAGCACCCATTCGGACTCGATATCGTGCGTCGTCTCGCGTCCCGCAATCATCCCCTGAAGGATCCAAGTACCGGTCAGACGATCAAGTAAGGGATCTTTCCGCATTGGCTGTTGCGCTGAAGACGAAAATGAAGCCATGATAAGCAACACTAAGATTGCACGATTTGTCTTCATTGTGTGACCTCCGAGCATCGCGTTGTGGGAATATTCTCGAATGCCTTGTAGTACGCGTTTATCGCGGGAGCCCCACCCAGGTGCACGTAAAGAACTCGGCTTTGCCGTGGAATCTCACGGGAACGCACTAATTGGATCAGCCCCGCGATCGATTTTCCTTCATACACCGGGTCTGTAATCATGCCCTCAAGACGGGCCGTTAGGCGGATGGCTTCAATCGTAGCCGTGTCCGGGATTCCATATGCCGGCCCGGAATACCGGGACTCGACAATAACGTCTTGGTTTCGGATGTCGCGCTTCAAACCGATGAGTTCCGCAGTGGCCAGCGCAATCTTGGTAACCGCAGCACGGGTTAGCTCTACGTCGGCAGCTGTGTCTATTCCAATCAGCCGCCGCTCTCGTTCCTGAGCCCTGAACCCTACTACCATGCCAGCCTGCGTTGACCCTGTCGCTGTAGCCGTAATATAGTGTCGAAGAATACCCCGATCTGATTTTCCTGCTGTTCGATCTCATCGGCAAAGTTCGCGTAGCCGAGACCACCCAGCGGATGATCGGATGCGCCGGCGGGAATGGCGTAAGGCTTTCCCCCTTCCCGCCGTACCTGCTCCAAAGCTTACTCCCACGTCTTTTTTACCGCGGTCGAATATCCTTCCCCCTCAAGCAATGTTTCGGCTCCCATCAAACGCGACAAAAGAATGTTCCCGACTTTGTCATAGACCGGATCGTCCCACCTTGTCCAACTTTCCTGCACTAAACGGCACTTGAGTCCCAGGACAGCGGCCACCGCGGCAACCTGCCTCGTATGGTTGGACTGGATATTTCCGATGGAAACCAAAGTGTCGCAACCTGCCCGTAAAGCGTCCGGTACGATCCACTCCAGTTTCCGTATCTTATTTCCCCCGAATGCTAGACCTGACGAGACGTCATCCCTCTTGGCCCATATCGTAGTTCCCAGTTCTCTTGAGAGCCGTTCCAGATGGTGGACGGGGAAAGGCAGATAGGCCAACCGGTAACGTTCAAAACGCTCTTCAAGATTCAATGCCATATGATTTCGTTGAGCTTCTGTTCCGCAGCCGATCTATTCCACGAAGGGGGAAATAGCTTCACAAGAGTTGACCGCCGTAGCGGCCTTCCCTGCATACCTACTAGCCCGGCGCCCGCAATCCATGATCTTCATACCGTGGTCCACAGCTTCTCGCGGTGCGTCAGTCACGCAAGAACTACTACGACGGCGATCGCAGCAAGACATAATTTCACCAGCCATCCCAGTGAATGAGCTATGGCAACAGCGAGACTCAGTTTGATGAAGAGGGCGTTAGTAATCGTCAACGGCAAAGGTCCCATCAGCCAGATGGCCAAGGCCAGGCCGATCGTGGCGCGGTAGGAGAAAAGATGCAAATGGATACAGAGAAGGGTGAAAACAGCACAGGTGAGGAAGGGAAAGAAGCTGGCCCAGATGATAGCCCGCATTTCTCCGTGACCACCTGAATAGCGCCATATCTCAGGAGAGTGATTGAAGCGTTTGTAAATCCAGTCGCCCATGAATAGCCAGTCCGTCAGCGACGACGATACGCCGCCCGCCAATAATGTCACGCCGAAGCGCGTCCAGCTTGTCTCCATGTTCAGGTCCCCCTGACTCAATTCGGTCCCCGTCAGCTTTGTAAAATCAGCCTCATGCTGTGAAAACTCTCCCGTAGCCACCCTGGGATGGCTCAGAGATGTGAGTGTCGTGATTTATCCTTTGATCGAGTCACTTGGGGGTGACACCCTCGACAAGAAACATGCGGCCTTTTACTGCGTTTTGTCTGAGAGGTTTGATCGCCTGATAGGCTGGCGACTCGTACCAGGCACGCAGTTGCTCCGCGCTGTCGAATGCGATCACTACAATGCCTTGAGGAGCTTCGCCATCGAGGCCCTGGGGCTTGCCGCCACCAACGATAAAGTGGTAATGGCCATCGAAAGGCACCAGCGTTTCCGGGACTTTCCCGCCGTACTCCTTTATGGCAGCGAGATCCTTTATTATGTCAGCTTCCGAGATGAGGTAGGCTGGCACCGTCTTGGCTTGCTGGGCATGAATCGCCCTGTCGCCAGCCACACCTATCGAGACACTAATCAGCACTGCTAGCGCCAGTTTGTGATTCGTTTTCATAGGCAACTCTCCCCTTTCTGTCTGTGCGAACAAACTGCCGTCTTTTGGGACACGCCTGCAGCTTCTCAAGAAGGGGGCGGCCGCGTCTTGTAAGAATGTGAACTTGACGGGCTTTCTTGGTTTAATCCATCGGCGCATCATCTACGAATGATCAATCGCCAGATAGGCTGTGGGTGACATGCCTGAGAAATGTCGGAACTCATTGGCCAAATGCGACTGATCGCAGTATCCGCCAGCCAGGGCTAGGTCAGCCCAGTCAACGGGCACACCTAGGGAAATCTGCTGCACTACATGTTGAAAGCGGTGGAGCCGGCAATAAAGCTTCGGCGTCAGCCCGACCTGTTCGCGGAACAATTGGGCAAAGCGGCGCCGACTCAGGCCGGCTTCTCTAGCCACGTCGAGTACGCTGCGGATGTGAGGCACCCGCGCAAATCGCCCAAGCGCATAACGCACGCTGGCATGCAATTCGAGTCGCTTATTCACCCGCTCCAGAAGCGCCGTTTCCAGCACATGGAATTTTTCGGCCGCAGTGCTTGCTTCTCGCAGGTGGTCGCGCAATTCGATCGCCGTCGAACCCCAGATCAAATCAAGCGGTACATTTTGGTTGTAAAACGAGTCGGCCGGTCCATCAAAGAAAGCGCGCGCACCAGTCGGCCAAAAGAGCACGCCCATTGCTGATTTGAGCGTGGCCGTGTCGATTACGCTGAAATGCGATCGTATTCCAAGGACGAACGACGACGCACTCTCGCCCAACTCTCCCGCCGGACCGCCCGGCGCACGCAAGGGACCCTCCGCAAGGCTGATTACCAGCTGAAATCTGCCGTTCGGCAGCACGAGGTTCTTGCGATGGGCAACCTGGTATCCATCGCAGTACCAGATCTTCTCTACATAGGGCGCTAGCGGTCCCGCCAGATGGTGGGCGAGTTGCATAGCGGCCATGACAACATAAACCAGAGTTCGAATCAAGGACAACCGCAGCTCGTTTCGTTACGGGCGAACTGGTACGGGCTGCACCTGAACCCTTAAACAGAGTTGGCCGATTTCAATTCGTCGAAGCCAGAGCCGTTGCCGTCCCCGCGAGCAGCAACGATCTGGTGAACGTCAGTTGGCGTAACATCCCGATTACACTCATTGACCACGATTGCTGAAGAGGTGAGGGTAGCCTTGCGGCCTCATCTGCATCATTGCTGTCCCGGGTCGTTGAGTAGAGTGATAGCGGCCACCGGGTGTAGCTCGAGACAGCCTTGCGGGCCGCAACGGGAGCCCGTTCGACTCGAGCGCAGGCTTTCGTGGGGGTCTACAACAAGGCTGCCTGTGACCTGGATATGCTTGCCATCGAGGCCTTTGTCTTTTTCTGATAGATTCTCGAACAGCGGCGACCATCCCTTGGTATTTATCCGAATGGGCTGGCCATCAAAAAGCACTCTGTCCTGCTTTCCCGCTTTCCACCCAGGAAATATCGCATTGCCGCTGCGGTCGAGCGCGTACGGCACGATTTCCATGTGAATTTCTGTTGGAAGATCGCGCGCATTGACGCCGAGCTCATGCTGGAGGTTCTGCTGCGACTGCTGGTCAAGCTTCAGGCAGAAGGTTATGTCTTCATCGTGCTCCTCGTGGACAGAGTTGAGCTGGACGGTTCCGGAGAGTGTGATGGAGCGGGAGATGGGCAGAAGTCGGTTGCCCATGGGATCTGGTGTGTTGGTGGCTTCGCGCAATTTTTCTTTAAGTTCGGCGGCCGTTGATGTCTGTGGGGCGGGCTGGTTCAGACCGCTGTCGCACCATGGCCGGTTTTGGGTTGAGGCAGCCGTGGCCAGAATCACGACGACCAGCGGAAGAAGGCCATGGAGTGCTGTACCATTCACAGTGAACGTTTTCCTTACGCCGGGGCCTCAGAGTCCGCGAAGATATTTACATTCTAAATCGGAGCCACTGATAGCTGGCGAAAAATCGCGATTACACTCATTGACCCCGATTAGGCAGCCCGCCAGTCCTCAAATGAGTGTAATCGCCTGTTATCAACATCCTTCAATTGAAAAGGTGGCGGGTCAGTTTAAACTTAAATGAATCATATGGACTGGCGTGGATACCTAGTCGCTCTGCTCTCTGTTTTGCTGTGCGTCTTCGGCCTCAGGAAATGCTTGAACGGCTTTCGTCGAACGCGCGGTTCCGGGACATTCAAGCCGTACACTTATGCGTTGGGCATCGCGCTCTTGCTCGGGATCATTGCCCTGGTGCTGCTCGTCCTGCTATTTGAGTTCCTCGGCCCATTTCACTAGAAGGTAGCACGTGCTTCAGGCTGCGGGGTTTTGAGCGCTATCGCCTGTTTTCGACAGTTATCGACAGGTCCCTTGGGCAATTGCCGGAACTGGCTGCTTTGGTTCCAAAATAATTACTACTTTTCCTCGAGCATGTCCTTCCTCCAGATACCGGATCGCCTCAGCAACCTCACTCAACCCGTAACGCCTGTCGATCACCGGCGTTACCTTTCCGGCCTTTATGAGTTCGCCCACAGTGTTCAGATCCTCTTTTCTCGGTTTCGCCATGAAGAATGCGATCAGCTTTTGGCTCACGAACCATGACAACACAAGCGCAGTGACCGAACTAGCGAGAGGCCGGATCATCCACACGTCTGTCGTTCCTCCAACAGGAATGTATATCCCGCTGGGATTTAAAACACGCCTGCATGCTGACAACGAGCGGTTCCCAATGCAGTCGAGCATCAGATCGTAACTCTGGCCACGTTTGGTGAAATCCTCTTGGGTGTAGTCAATGACATGATCTGCGCCGATAGATCGGACCATCTCCACATTCCTTGTACTACAAACGCCGGTGACCGCTGCGCCGAACGACTTGGCGATCTGCACAGCGAACGTACCCACACCTCCTGCCGCACCGTTGATCAAGACCTTCTGCCCCGACTGAATCTGCCCCCTGTTGCGAAGCCCCTGCAACGCCGTGATTGCCGCAATTGGTGCAGACGCCGCTTGCTCAAACGTAACGGTATCCGGCTTCATGACCAATGCTGACTCCGACACACACACATACTCGGAAAAAGCCCCCACGCACATGCCGAACACATCGTCGCCGGGTTTGAACTGCGTTACACTCCTACCGACCGCTTCAACCTGGCCAGCCACATCAGCACCCAGCCGTGTGGCTTTTGGCTTGCGCAGTCCGGCCATCATCCGGACCAGGTAAGGCGTGCCTCTCATGAAGTGCAAGTCATATGGATTGACGGAAGCTGCTCGAACTTTTATCAGAACTTCACTGTCGCCAGCGGTCGGCTTTTCAATTTCTTCAAACCTGAGAACATCGGGTGAACCATAGCGGTGATAGACAATAGCTTTCATCAGAACTCCCGGTTTCAGGACTCCTGCAAGGATAGTCCGCCGAAGCATTTCGTCAATGCACGAAGTCACCTCATCTGCTGGTCAGTCTCCTACACGGGGGCTTACCGCATTGTTGGCGTAACATCCCCATGGCACTCATTGACCCTTGGGAGGGAGTTTTGAGTGTAAACGCCTGTTTGCGACAGTTGCTTTCGAATTGCCCGTAACCGGCGGGGCGCAGATCGCCGCCGGGTGAAAGTCGGGGGGCAACCTCAACGGTTCGATATACTACGCACTCGCAGGTTTCTTTTGTACAATCCAACAGCCCAGAAGTATGCCAGCATAGTCGTGGGCTGACTGTCCCGAAGGAGGCTTAATGGTTGATGGCAAACGACCGCCGATCGTGGTCTGGCTTGTCCCCATAATGATTGGCATTGTCGGTTTTACGGCGGAGTGCGAGTATATGCACTCCGCCATTTTTTTATTGAATTGGAGTCCGTCGCAGCCATGTCAACAGTGAGGGCTGGGTGATCTTCTAGTATCTGTCGAATGCGCGCAAATTCAGTCAGTCTTTTTGTCATTGCTGGTGGGGAAGTTTGGCTGTGGCGATTCCGGGTGCAACTTAAACCGCTTGGGTTAGTCGCTGGGAACGAAATGCCCACTGAAAAACTGCACGATGCGGCCGCTGCAAATGAATTGTTGGAATTGACATCTAGTGAGGCGATCCATCACATTCGTTGCGGCTCGATTACCGCAGAGAGTTATGCCTCACGACTCCTGGAGCAATATCGCAAGACCAGGCAGTTGAATGCCATTACGTGGATCGATGAAAATCGCGTTCTCGCCAGCGCCCGCGCGGTTGACACCGCTCGGTCGAAGGGCCAAGCACTAGGCGAGTTGGCAGGGCTGCCACTCGTGTTCAAGGACAACATTAACACGGTGGGCTTTCCAACGACTGCTGGGACGGCGATTCTAAAGGGAAATTATCCTCGAAGCGACGCGGCAGTCGTGGACATCTGTCTCAAGAACGGCGCAATTCTCTTCGGTAAGACCAACATGGACGAATTAGGCCGTGGATTTACCTCCTCGAACCCGACATTTGGTTTCGCGAGGAACCCTTATGACGTGCACCGTGTGCCGGGTGGAGGTGCGGGAGGTGAGGGAGCTGCCATTTCCGCAAGGATCGCGCCGGCCGGGCTGGGCCTCGATACCGCTGGGTCAACGCGCATCCCCGCCGCGTTTTGCGGTATTGCTGGCTTTCGGCCGTCCACGGGAGGAGGGCATAGAAGCACTTGGACCCTCGGCTCGTGGACAATCCTTACTTGGGATGACGGTCTTTTCCCAATCTCCTATGTCCTGACGACTCCGGGACCGATGGGGCGTACGGTGTCTGATGTAGCTTTGCTCCATGCCATCGCGACTGGAACGACGAAACCGACGCCACTCCCGCTGCGGGGCGCGCGAATCGGTGTGCCAAGAGGCTACTATTGGGAAGATATAGATCCGGATGTTCGGCAGGTCTCTGAACGGGCGATGGAAAAACTGCGCGCTGCGGGCGGGATTCTGATCGACGTGGATCTCCGCCAGTGGGCCCAAACCGTAGACCCGATATTCTTCACTCTCGGGCTGATGCACTCTCTAAAGGATGTGGCTGACTTTCTCACGGTGAACGCTCCAGGGGTCAGCGTGAACGAAGTTGTGGCGGGCCTGCTAAGCCGGGATATTCGGTCTCGGGTTCAGAGCGAAATCGACAATCCTGTATCTGTGGAACAAGCCCAGCAGGCGCGAAAGATGCGTGTGAAGCTGGCTCTGCAATAT
>Ga0210391_10002733_pt1 | contig 15158 bp, 10 predicted proteins | sample IncBWC12OmetaG_FD_160573 | JGI IMG/M metagenome (GOLD analysis project Ga0210391, IMG submission 160573) | Forest soil microbial communities from Barre Woods Harvard Forest LTER site, Petersham, Massachusetts, United States - Inc-BW-C-12-O ... | reverse complement strand
TCAGATCTTGAATGCGAATCTTATCCCGTTGCCGAACTCCGCTACAGGCTGCAACTTCGCCCTGCCCGCGACAACGGTTTTAGGGCCTGACGACCCCTACCGGTGCTATGTAGCTACAGTTTCTCCTTCTACTTATTGGCGCGAAGAGTTGTTCAAGATTGACCACAATTTGACGCAGAAGTTAAAGCTCACATTCCGCTACATTCACGACGACTGGAACACGACGGTACTGACGCCCCAATGGAACTACCTGAGTGTGACCAACCCGGCAGCGGGGACGTTCCCGACGATTCAGAATAGCTTCGACGGACCCGGAATCAGCCTGGTTGCAAGTGTCACTGACGCGATCTCGCCCACCCTCATCAACACCTTCGTTCTTAGCTATGTGAATTCCAATATCACCTTGGCCGACAAGAACGGGCCCGGCGGCGCACAGTTTCAACGCAATCCTGCTCTCGATCAGCCGCTGGTCTCAGGCAGCCAACCCGGATGCGATCCGACTCTTAGTCGCGATCCTGCGACTTTGTTACCTGAGTGTGGAATCGGTCACATCTTTAACAATGGGTTCGGCGGAAAAATGCCGGGTGTTGCGATCTTGGGGACAAACGCCGCTTACGGAGGCCGCGGCTTTGCCGAGGATCCTTCGTATATGCCGTGGGAGCATTCGAATCCAACCTATTCCGCTCGTGACGACGTGGGAAAGCAGGTTGGCAGGCATACGCTTACCTTCGGTGCCCAGTATGTTTTGAATCAGCGCAACCAGGAAAACAATGTGATCGGCGCCGCCTCGGGGGATGTTCAAGGGCTATTGACGTACAGCAACCTATCGAACAGCACGGGAAATGCTTTCGCCGATTTTCTGGCACAGCAGGTGCCCGGTAAAACACCGGACCCGCATGGGTTCATTCAGAGTTTTACCCAGGACTCTGGGCAGCATCGTTACCATCAGCGCTATCAGTTGGCAGAGCCCTATTTCCAGGACGACTGGAGGGTGACCAGCCGTCTCACTGTCAATCTTGGTCTGCGTCTCAGCCTGTTTGGAACCTACAGCGAAAGGAATCATGCTGCTTGGAATTGGGAGGCCCCGCGCTTTGATGGGACGCTGTTTAGCGTGAATCCACAAAGCGGGATTTTGCTGGAGGGCGGAAATCCAGTTACATTCGCGCCCAACACCTTCTCCATGGATCCGAGCGTGGTAAGCGCTCTCGGTCTGGTGCAATGTGGAGTAGGTCGAATTCCGGCAGCCTGCATGACCGGGCACCTCTTCAATTGGGCCCCGCGTATCGGATTCGCTTGGGATCCGAAGGGCGATGCCAAGACTTCTATTCGCGGTGGATACGGTATCTTCTTCGAGCATGGCACTGGCAACGAGGCCAACACCGGGTCGCTTGAAGCCAGCGCTCCGGTCGTGCTCAGCGTAACGCAGCCAAACCCGTACAGCCTTATGTGCATCGGCAATGTCGGATTCGGCACGGCCTTCAACCAACAGGTGGGCAGTGGTAACTATTGCGGTGGCAGCACGCAACCGGCGGATTCGCTGTATCCGATAGATGTGACGTCAATTCCAACCCACGCAGTCTGGCCCTATGTGCAGCAATGGAGCTTCGGCATACAACGCGAATTACATCGCGATTTTGTGATCAACCTTGCCTATGCCGGAAGCAAGGGAACACATCTGACGGTTGAGCGCCAGCTCAACCAATTGGCGCCGCTCCCACTGAGCGAAAATCCCTTCGGCCCAAATGAGCCTTTAACCTTGAACGATTGCACGGTTCCCCCCGCATCTTCATCTGGTGATGTTTTCCCAGGGGATGGCACCACTCCGTTCCAATTGGAAAGCGGGACGATCGTCGGGCCAGCCAGCCCTGCGTATCAGCATCTGCAAGCGGCATGTACGAACCTGAACATTCCGAACGTAAACTCACTGCCAGGACGTCCCTACCCGGGTCTGGGTAGAGTTCTCTCCCTGCAGAACGTCGCCAATTCTTCCTATCACGCATTTCAGTTCACGGCGCGACGAACTCGTGGTGCGCTCACCACCGGGCTCTCTTATTCCTACAGCCACTCCATCGACGACTCGTCTGACCGCAGCGATCCGGTCCTGGTGAACTCCTACGATCTTCGAGAGAACCGAGCCAGCTCGAATTTCGACGAACGGCATCTGCTAACGCTCAGCTACATTTACCAGTTTTCTTTTAGAGGTCTTCTCAGTAACATCTCCGACTGGGTCAATGGGCAAAACTCGAAGAACACACGAGATCTGAAGCCCGCGACTGCCCCCTCGAGCTTCGGACAACGAATCGCGGACGGCTGGGAATTTTCCGGCATAACGCTCTTCCATTCAGGAACGCCTTTCAGCGTTATCAATACAGCCGGCAACACAGGCATATCCATTACCGACAATGCCGGTGTCTCCAGCAATCTGGGAATTGCCGACTCATATCCGGACGTGGTGAGGGGAATGGCGCAGCCGGCTAACAATTTCCAGAGCTTTGGTCCTCTTCTGGCAAACCCTTCGCAATTTGTGGCACCCCGAGGACTGACCTTCGGCGATGCTGGCCGTAATTTCTTGAACAACCCCCATCAAATAAATTTCGATATGGCTTTCGCGAAGCATTTCAGGATCACCGAGGCGAGCCAGCTTGAGTTTCGTGCGGAGGCCTTCAACATATTCAATCACACGGAGTTCCGGATTTACGATCCCGATAACCCCGGCAGCACCGGCAACAATGTCATAAGTTGCTATGCCGGGCCAGCGTATTCGGCTGGCTACAAGGGCAGCGGAGCCGATTGCGTCACCGGAGCGTCATTCTTGCACCCGCTCGACGCCCATCGCCCCCGCACGCTTCAGCTTGCTTTGAAGCTGTCTTTCTAAGGACTGAAGATTGTGAACTCATGAATTCGACGCGGGAACACATACAGGAGAAAAGGTTGCGCACGACGCACAAGACATCGGCTCTGGGGGGGACCGACCTTTGCCTTTTCTTACTCGTTGTCGTCGTCTTCACGACTTTAAGTTGCGGTGGAGGCAGTAGCGTACCTCCGCCAGAGGTTGGCCCACAGGTTGCCGGTAATTGGCAGTTCACATTGACTACGACCAGCACATCCTTTACTGCCAGCCCGCTGCAGGGAGGGTTCCTTCTGCAGCAGAACGGCTCGATTACTGGGCAGATAGAATTCTCGATCCTCTTACCTCCTTCAAGCTACGGCAGCGGAAATACGAACTGTAATAGTGGAACCGCTACGGTAACCGGAACGATGAGGGGCCAGTCTGTGAATCTCACTGCCACCATCGGTTCATTGGATCAGAACGGTAACCCCACCTCACAAACGATTGCACTCAGCGGCGGCGCTCTCAGCGCCGATAGCTCCTCGATGCAGAACGGCAACTACAGCGTCACGTCCGGTTATGCCCTTGTGAATGGTGAATTGGTAGCCTGTGGCACGGCCGATGATGCTGGAAACTGGAGCGCTACCCTGGTGCCGCCACTTACAGGAGGGTTTCAAGGCTTTTTCCATAGCACCACAGGCGCAGGTTTCGCCAATCAGAATTTTTCGGTGTCCGGTACCTTCACCCAAGGTCCGAATATCGGAGCAGCGAGGGCCACGGTTACAGGCACGCTCCTGTTCCAAGATCCGGTTACTCTTCTGAACAATTACCCCTGCTTGGGTACGGCTTCTGTAAACGGCACGATCAGCGGCAATAGCGTTCTCTTGCAGATTTTTTCCACGAACGGAGCGCCCGTCGGGCAAATTGGTCAAACCCCGGGATCGGGGAATCCTCCAACAGCAGTAACCTTCGACAGCACGCAGAATGGGTATGTCGTTCACAATCTGAACGGAAACGGCCTGGGTGGTTACGCCCTTACCACAAAATCTTGCTCGACCGGTGACGCCGGAAATCTCTGCTTCGCGCTGGGAAGTTCGAAAGCATGCAATCAGCCCATCACCCTGACGCCATTTTCTTTGAACTTCCCGCCTCAGTTAGTCGGGTCGGCACCGACCACGCAAACGATCACGCTCACTAACAATTCGAGTTCAGCGTCGAGCGGTCTGAAACTTCTGTTCAGCGATCGCGATAGCTTGCTGTTCTATACGTCCGGCGGTGGCGACTATAACGGTGTACCTAATTTTACCGAGCAGGACAACTGTACGCAGCAGGGATCAATCACCTTGAATTCCGGAGCCAGTTGCACCATCACCGTTTTCTTCTCACCTCAGGAGAGTTGCCCGTGGCTTCCGCAGCCACAAGGAGGAGGCGCCAGCATTGATGGACTTGCGCCCGCACAGTGCCCGCTGCCGCTGACTGCCTCGCTCACGGTCACCGTTCCCAGCGGTAGTGCCGACGGTGATTCGGAATTTTCGGTGCCGGTTGCTGGCACCGGCTTGAGCTCAGTTGTGCCGTCTGTTCCCGAGATTGATTTTGGGTGGGAAGCGCTGGGCGAGGCGAGTCCTCCCAAGACGCTCACCTTCACGAATCAGAGCCCGAGTCCGGTCACAATCCTTCCCGCGGGCGAGCCCTGCGTTTATTCGGCAACTTCCCAACCGCTGGCAGTGTTTCGCCCGCCGGTTTCAAACGGGCAGCCCATGGTATCCGGTATACAGCTCGCAGAGACAGCCAATCTGGGAGCTATTAGTAGCCCTATTGTGAATCAGAGTAATACCTCACCTCCATTGGTCAACGCCCCGACCGTGGACTTTTTTTGCGAAACGGATCCACCTCGGTCAAAAGGTGGTAGTGGGCTTCCGAATCTCCAAATCTCACACGATAAATGTTCGGGCCAAACGCTCGCAGGCTTCGGACAGCAGGGCAATAGTTGCAGTTTGCAAGTCACGTTTGTACCCCAGCCAGCGACTTGGACGGCGGCATTGAATGCTGGCCAGGGCTTGGACGACTTTCTGGAACTGAACAGCATGTGGTGTGGTGACCCGAACAATCCTGCGGAACCCAGCTGCGAGATTGATAGCGGTCGTTTTCCCGTCGAGATCAAGACGAATCCGCCGAGTCCCCTCAGGATGTTTCCCAGCGCCGGGATGGATTTCGGAACGGTGGTCAAAGGTGCTGGCAGCAATCCTCTCAGCATCACGCTCTTTAATGACCCAGCTGACCCCAATGCTGGTACTGTCAACTTCACCGCTAAGCTGGTCACGGGGGCTGACTATGTCGAGACTGACAACTGCCCTGCCACACTGGCTTCAAATCAAAGTTGCACGGTAACAGTGTTATTCACGCCAACGATTGTTGGACTCGACCCGGGAAAGATCACTTTCACCTACAACACGTCAACCCAGATAGGGTCGGTACAGACTATTTACTTGCGAGGAATCGGGATGTAGCTTTTCCGCCGAAACCTTGGCCCGAAACGCATCGCCGGATACTCTCTTGCTTCACGCAACGCCATTTATGACGCTCACATTATTCAGACGGAGGTTAGCCGTGGTAGCGAGACGACGGATTCCCCCATTTCTCTTGCTGGCGGCAATTTGTTTCCTGGCCGCATGCGGTGGCAGCAGCCATTCCAGCCAGTCCAGCCAGTCTGCTCCCGGTGTTTCCATCGCTCTAAATCCGGCTCCTAATGCCACTTCTATACCTGTGGGAAACACTACGGGAATCCAGTTTAACCCCACGGTGAACAATGATCCGAACAATTACGGGGTCGACTGGGCTGTCACCTGTTCGCAGAGCACAGCAATTGTCGGAGCTTGCGGAACCCTCAGCATTCCAACGTTTCACTCAGCGAGCGGAACGCCAGTGAACTACATCCCTCCCACATTCATCAATACCGGCAGTCTGACCGTCAATGTAACGGTTTTCGCCACCGCCGATCACACGAAGAATGTGACTACCTCGATCACTGTCACCTCTTATGCCGCCGTACTCAACGGGACCTATATACTCCAGGTGCGGGGTTCTGACAGCAACCCATATCCCTACGAAACAACGGGAGTATTTCTTTTTGACGGTAACGGCAATATCACCTCCGGACAGCAGACGATCAATACTGTAGGTGGCTTTTCCACCACCTACACCGCCCAAGGCTCAACCACGCCAAGCACCTATTTCGTGGGTCCGGATGGCCGTGGTTTGATAACACTGAACCTGCAGCAAGCCGGAACGGCTGCCTCGATTCAGGAAACCTACACCTTCATGGTCGTCTCCAGCGCAGACGCGCTGGTCGCCGACATAGAGCCGAACCTGGGGAGTTCTGCCTCCGGCACATTGGAACTACAAGACCCATCTGCCGCGACGACCATGCCCACGGGCGCGTACGCTTTCGTCACGAACGGCAGCGACTCTGGCAGCCCAAACGGTCCAGGTCAAGGCATTCCGGTCCCCACTGCCTTCGGTGGCGTCTTCAACATTGACAACAATCCATCCACGGGTTCGATCTCAGGTGCAGGCAGCCTGGCCGATCAGGATTACTACAACTCTACTGGCAGCACGCGGAAGCTTCTCAGCTGCGCGCCGCCAACCGGCGTGACTGGAAGCGTGTCGCAGCCTACTTCGCTCGGGATCGTTACGATAACGCTCACCGGAGCTACATGTTTTGGGCAGACGCTGCCTGCTTCCATTCAGTTCACCGGTTATATCGTGGACGCGACCCACATCCACCTGATTGAGAGCGATGACATCAACGGTACGGGAGGGTTCCTGACAGCTGGAATCGCCGTCAACCAAGGCAGCGCCGCCGGCAAGTTTACCGCTGCCTCTCTCACCGGGCCTTACGTGTACGGCGTTCTCGGGTATGACATCAACGCGGCGGTTCCGTCATCTTTCACCTCGACCGGTGTGATCAACGCCGATGGCACAAGCAACATTACCGGGATCAACGATACTTTTTATCCAGGCGACTCTGTAGCTTACACGGCCAACACACTTACCGGGAAATACTCTCTGGATGCGAACCAAATTGGACGGGCAGACTTGGGGCCGAGGTTTTCGGGAGCCTCTCCGCAGGTCCAGTTTCAACTCCTGGCGTACCTCACCGGCAATGGAACGCCGCCTTTGATCCTCTGGGCCGAGGGAGAAGACCCAAATTTTCCGGCGATTGGAACCGGAATCGCTTATCCCCAGTCGGCAAATGCTTCATCCCTTTCGTTCGGCAATCCGGAGACCTACGGGTTTAGCCTCACGGAAGGTCCCAGTGAAATCGATGGCACTGGCACGATGCAGTCCAGGATCAACGGAGTCGCTGGCACGCTGACGGGAACGCTGGACAATACCAATAACAACGACTTCCCAGGGGCTGGCCTCCCTCTTTCGCTTTTGGACACGTTTGTCTTGCCCGCGGACAAGTTCGGCCGTATCGCGGGCACATTCATGAACACGGGTGGAGCGGGTCCTTATTTCGAATACTACTTGGTCGACGACAACCATGGGTTTTTTGAAGAAACCGATCTGCTCACTTCAGGCCTAGTCGGAATCGGCTATTTTGCTCAGGCCTGCGATGTTACGAGTTCCACAAGCTGCCAGGTGGCTGCCGGAGCGGCTTTTGCAAAGCGCGCGTCGAAACGGAGCAACTCCCGGAATCTCAACGAGAAGAGGGAATAGTTCAGAAGACGGGAAGGCGCGCGATCTTCAGCTCTGATGCTTTAGCCCGTCTGGAGACTCATCTTCAAAAAGTTCGCAGCCCGTTAAGGTAGATCTTTCCCGGTTGCTGTCTATTGGATTGCTAGTTGGAGACTCAGTTGCTGCGCCGCTGGTCTAAATTCGTTTTCTTCAGGAGGTTATAAATGAAACGATTTTCAACGTTCGCGCTGTCGCTGGCACTCGTATCCAGTCTGTTCCTTGCGGAAGCACAGGATACATCCAAGGGCACGAAGAAAAAGGCCTCCGGACCATCCGTGGCTCAACAACTCGCGGAGATGAAACGGGCGATCGAAGCTCAACAACAGCAGATAAATGCGATGGGCCAGCAGCTTCAGAGCCGGGACCAACGCATTGAACAGCTCGAACAAAAACTTGGTCAGAGCCAGACCGCGGTGACGCAGGCGCAGGCAAAAGCGGATTCTGCCTCCTCACAAACCGCTGAGCAGGGAAAAACCGTCGCGACTCTCTCGAATGACGTCACCGACTTGAAGCAGAATACAACGAACATGGCTCAGACTCTTCAGGACACGCAGAAGTCGGTGAAAGAAGAAAAAGAAGAAATTGAGAGCCCGCTCGCTATTCACTTCAAAGGCGTCACTCTTACCCCTGGCGGTTTCCTGGCCGGAGAATCTGTCTATCGCAATCGCGCTCTCGGGGCCGACATCAATACGCCCTTCAACAGCATCAACATGCCTGGGGCCGGCCAGAATGCGGTGTCCGAGTTCTTTGGTTCCGGTCGCCAGTCCCGCATTGCTCTGCTCGCCGAAGGAAAGCTGGACAACTTCAAGATGAGCGGTTACTACGAAGCTGACTTTCTCTCAGCGGGCATTACCTCCAACAACAATCAGAGCAACAGCTACGGTCTCCGCCAGCGGCAGGTATGGGGACAAGTGGCCTCGGGCAGTTCGAGCCTGACCGGCGGACAGATGTGGAGCCTGCTGACCGAAACCAAGCACGGCTTGGATAATCGATCGGAAGCCCTTCCCATGACTATCGACCCACAATACACCGTCGGTTTTAGCTGGGCTCGGCAATACGGCGTCCGCTTCGTCCAGAATTTCGGCAATCGCTTCTGGATAGGCGCCTCTCTGGAAAATCCGCAAACCACTCTTGCAGCGCGCGGCAATGCGGCAAACTTTGCTTTGGGCAGTCCCGGTAACGGCAGTGGACTGTACAACTCGGGCATTACGAACTGCACCACCAGCACGGTAACCGGGAGCGACGGAACGATCACCAGTGTCTTGAGTAGCTGCACTCCGGCTGCCACTTATTCCTTCAACGCCACGCCGGATTTCATTGTGAAAGCCGCCGGGGAACCCGGTTTTGGACACTATGAAGTGTTCGCCATTCTCAGCCGCTTCCGCGATCGCATTTATCCCTGCGCCGAGCCCGCATCTGCTTCGAACTGCAACGGTGCAATTTCAGCATTGGGCGCCTACAACAGCTCTCTCAACGTAGGTGGATTCGGGGGGAACGCGCGCATCACCTTGTTCAAGCAACTGGATATCGGGGCTCATTTTCTTACCGGCGAAGGTATTGGCCGCTATGGCAGCGGCGGTCTACCGGATTCGACCGTTCATGCCGATGGCACTTTGGCTCCCTTGCGGAGCTATCAAGGCCTGGCTACCGTTGAGTGGCATACAAAGCGGTTGGATTTTTATGCAAACGCTGGCGAGGAGTACGTCCAGAGACGCTGGCAATTTGATCCAAACAATCCTGTCAGTCCCTATACGCCGGTGGGGTACGGCTCTCAGTTCTTTAATGTGACCGGCTGTTACACCGAAACGCCGCCGCCGACAACGGGGACCAACGGTTTCACTTTTGGTTCTCTTTCAAAATGCAATTCGGACACGAAGAGCCTTGTCGAGGGCACCGTGGGGTTCTGGATCAAGGCTCATAATGGTCCTCATGGCAGGCTTCAGTTCGGTCCACAATACTCGTATGTTACGCGCTATGCGTGGACCGGTACCAGCGGGATAGGATTCGCTTCGCCTCACGGAATCGACAACATGTTCTTCACCTCGTTCCGCTACTATTTGCCGTGATTCCATGGCCCTCGCTCCGGTTTTCGTATCGGGGCGAGGGCTTTAACGTAATACGGTCCGTGCGATTGAAGATCGGGTGTCAATCGTGCTGCTGGTGATCGTTTTGTTGCCTGCATGATCGCAATCCACGCTTCCGCTCTCTGCAATTGCGGGAGCGGTAACGGAACCTTCGACCGAGCACCACAAGCTTCGATGGTCATCTTCAGTAAGGAGTCTGGGGAGTTGACCGGAATAGCTAAGGATCATTCGGTGCAAATTAGAGCACCTAAAGATAAAGATGCTGTCCCATCCGATCAAAGGTAACGAGCACCGCAAGAAGCGGCTGCCAAATCGGCCGGGCGGATTTTTCGACCGTCTGCGCCTGCGAGTTCTCGGTCTTGCATTGCTGCTGACCATCGTAGCTGCTCCGTCCTTACTGCCGAAGTTCAGCGTCGTCGATAACGACATTTGGTGGCATCTAAAGCTCGGAGATTGGATCGTTGAGCACTCCGCCTTCCCCCAAACCGGAATTCTGTCCCGTACCGCCGCTGATCGCCCGTGGATATAGCTGGATCTACGAGGTGCTGCTTTCATTCTTTCATTACAGATTCCATCTGATGGGCGTTGCCGTCTACGGCCTCCTACCCCTTCGCTGGCCAGACTCTCCCTGTGAACAAACCCATGATGGAGGTGAGTCCGAAAGCTTGGCTCGACAATTGGAGCGAAATCTAGTCCGCCGCGGCTTTTAAACGGTATCCCGCCCCGGACAGTCCTCAGTGTTTATCCGGTTTCTCCGCTACGGCAGGGGGTTAGTCTTGGGATCACACGAAAAGGCAACCGTGCAAGTGTCAGCAGCGACATTACAATTCAGTTCGACCTCCATCTGATTGTTGTCCGCATATCCCGCCGCGCTGACGGTGACCGCAGCGACATTGCGACCGCTGACATTGGCGGCATTCAGGGATGCAACTGCCAATGTTGTGGCAGTTCCCGGCTGAAGAGTACCAGCGCCCGGAGAAACCCCGAACCAAGCCTGGGATGGAATGGTGGTGAAGTTCATCTTACCGCTGCCTGCTGCTACCGAACATGACATGGGTATTCCGTAAGTCGCGGGATCAGTTCCGTCCACCAAAATCTGTGGCACCTTTATCGATCCGTTGCAGGGCATGTTGTTACCGGGGCAACTGATAGTGGATTTTTCAGCCGATGCAAGAGGTGCGGGCAGGTGGCCGCTCCCGCAACCGTATAGGGATAGGCTCACGAGCAACAGGAAGAAGCAAATCACGAAATCGCGGGATGGCACAATTCACCCTCCAGATGCTGCCAGTAAGTGTCAAAAGCTTCCCGGGTGAGCAGATGGACGGGAACTGTGCCCCCGGCGAACAAACGAATTCCAGGCGCCATCACCTTATCCTTCATTTTGCCTGCAAGTCTGCTCACCGCCGAGTACGGACCATCTTGTAAAGCAAGCAGAGGTTGAGGGTCACCACTTAGAAATGGCCAACGCAGCCCGCAGGCGTGGGCGCGGTGATTTTAACTCCGTCCCCGCGTCCGCATGAGGAGCGCTGGCTGGAACTGACGAATCAACTTACCACAGCCGTGGGATGGGTGTTGGTCATTTGCAATAAATTAATGTTTCGTTCATCCGTTGATCCCGCTGTATCCAATATGAGGGTAGTTTCATTCTTGTTCCGAATAGCAACGAGTGTCGACTCACCCACGCTAAACTCCTGACGAGGATACAGATGTTAAGGGCTATCATTTGATCTGCTGGTAGGATCTCAAAAGGAGAGAATATGAAATGCTTTGTGCTTATCGCGCTGGCGTTCGGCTCGGAGTTGGCGACGTTGCAGGTCGCTAAGAGTCAGGGCACGAACTAGAGGACTCTGTATCTTGTCATTCACGGCAATCGAAGGCAACCTCGTCGTGCCGAACAATGGAGTTCTTTAACTCCCACGCCATTTTGGAAACGCGACTGCGTCGGTTGAAGGCCAGGTCGTACCCCTCGACCGGATCCCGATCCAATAGCAACTACCAAGGGTCAACTTTTCGATCCGAACACGAACATTCACGCCCTGGTTCCCGAGGGGGACGGGTCGTCGGTGCTAGTTATTGCCCAGGACCTGACGGACGCGGAACAATCTCTATCAGCACCAACAATCAGGACCTCCGTGCACGAGCGGCGGCGAAACCTTCAGTTTCGTGTTCCTCTCCAGTTCCCAAGCGCTGATAACCGCACTTCCGGCGTCCACCCTTCTGGTCTCGGCCACCGGAACCATGGACTTGCAAACCAGCTGCGGCCGCAGCTGGGTATGCCTTCGTGGTAAGCGGCACTGATTTTTCGAGCGGATCGCTCCCATCCATCGCGGGCGTGTTTAACATTGATTCTCCCAATAATATTTCGGGGAAGGGAAGCGTGGCCGATGAAAATCTCAGTGGAGCTGTAACCGCTCAAAAGAAGTACTGGTGAATGTCGGCACGGCCAGATTCAAGATGACTACACCGAATGAGTCGGGACTCGAAATTATCCCGGGTCAATCGCAATTCGTCTTCCGGCGTAGCCTCTTTCGAATACCTACGCGGGGCGAACGCCGGTTTGTGCAACTTGTTTCTAGCAAGATCAAGGGACACCTGAGCTGACGTCGCTGACCCCACAACGCAACCCCAACAAAATCAGAACCAGCGCTGCGATCGCATCGCCCTAAATGCGCGTATTGCGCCGTGTCCTCCCTGCGTCGGTCGCAGTTATGTCATACGACCTGCAAAATTGGCTCAACTGGAGACTAGTCCCCCGACGGTTGCAGCATCTCCTCGTGGGGCATTACCGGAAAGGGTTCGGGCACTGTGGCTTTCATTTGGGTGAGCAAGTTGGCCGTCAGCGTCTTCCCTGAAGAGAATTGCTCCGCTTCCGTGGATCCTTCTAATGCAGTTGTCGAGGTCATGCCTCCGCTGATCACCTGCTGCACTTGATCGAAATATCCTGTGCCCACGAATCGCTGATGTTTCACCGCCTGATAACCGTGATCGCGTTCGCTGGCAAATTCTTCTTCCTGTAAGCCCGAGTAAGCGGCCATGCCGGCTGCGTTGTAACCTCGCGCCAATTCGAACATGCTCAAGTTTAAGGCGTGGAATCCTGCCAGCGTGACGAATTGGAATTTGTATCCCATACCGGCTAGTTCTGTTTGGAAGCGTGCGATCGTTTCTTCGTCCAGCTTCTTCCGCCAGTTAAAGCTCGGCGAGCAGTTGTAAGCCAGCATTTTCTCTGGATACTTAGCATGAATGGCTTCGGCAAACTGGCGTGCTTCTTCGAGATCGGGATGCGATGTTTCGCACCAGAGAAGATCCGCGTAAGGAGCATAGGCCAGTCCGCGGGCGATCGCCGAATCGATCCCGCCCCGGATAGCGTAAAAGCCCTCCGGCGTGCGCTTCCCGGTGCAAAACTCACGATCGCGCGCATCGATGTCACTGGTCAGCAGGTGAGCGCTATCGGCATCAGTTCGAGCCATAATCAGAGTGGGAACCCCCATCACATCGGCCGCGAGACGTGCCGCCACCAGCTTCTGCACTGCTTCGTTGGTCGGAACCAGAACTTTCCCGCCCAGATGTCCGCACTTCTTCGCTGACGAAAGCTGATCCTCGAAGTGCACACAAGCCGCACCCGCCTCGATCATCGCCTTCATCAGTTCGAACGCATTGAGAGTTCCGCCGAATCCGGCCTCGGCGTCAGCTACCAGGGGGGCAAACCAGGTTTGCCCCGGAGCAACCTTGCCTTCCGCATGATGAACTTGATCGGCGCGATGCAGGGCATTGTTGATGCGGCGGCAAAGGTTGGGAACACTATCCGCCGGATACAGGCTTTGGTCGGGATACATCTGGCCTGCATTGTTTGCGTCAGCTGCCACTTGCCATCCGCTCACGTAGATTGCTTTCAGCCCTGCCTGCACCTGTTGCACGGCCTGATTGCCGGTGACGGCGCCCAGCGCCTTGACGTAGGCTTCACTTTCCAGCAGTTCCCACAGACGTTCCGCGCCCAGGCGCGCGAGCGTGTGCTCGATATGAATCGAACCCCGCAGACGCAACACAGCTTCTGCCGTATATGATCGCTCCACGCTTTTCCATCGCGGGTTGTTTGCCCACTCGTATTCCATACACTCTTGCGCGAGAGCCCATTGTGCAGTACCGCCTTCGTCGCTGGTTGAGGTGCTCGGAAATAAATGTCTGTTCAATGATTCCGGGGAGGTCTTCATTGTATTTGTATCTCCGTTATTGTTCGTGGGCATTTGTATTTCTCCTGTAAAAGTCGCTCGCGCTTGGCTATCATTTCTATGTTCAATATAGTGAACAGCAATTCACTATACTGGCGAAGCCTATGTCAGTCTGGTCTGGCCGTCAACGGTAATGTTCAATATAGTGAACATAAGTTCATTTTGTTGGCCGGATACAGTTTGCTACCATGGGTCTGGATTTATGGCTGCCTCATCGGATTCTCCCTCAGCTGCGGTCGAACGCGCTCTTGCCATGCTGGAAGCCGTGGCCCAGGAGGCCGCCGGTTTGAGCAATGCCGAGATCAGCCGCAAGCTCAAGATTCCAAAGAGCTCTGCCAGCTACATACTGCGTACCCTTGAAACTCAGAGCTATTTGATCCGCGACGAAGATTCCGGCAAGTACCGGGTTGGACTGAAGATTTTGAGCCTTAGCCGAGGGGCGCTTAGCGGACTCGATGTGCGCGGCGTGGCCTTGCCGATTATGCGTCATCTGACGCAACAGACTCAGCTGACGTGCCATCTGGCTATTCTGGACGGGCCCGATGCCGTCTACATAGAGAAGGTTGAGCCGGAAGGTTTTATCCGAATGGATACCTGGGTGGGACGGCGGATGCGGGTGCACGCTACGAGCGTGGGAAAGGCCTTGGTGGCGCACATCACCCAGGATCGCCTGGAGCAGATTCTGCGTAAGAGTGGTATGGGAAAGCGAACGCCAAAAACCATCACCACCATGCCACGTCTGCTTAAAGAGCTCGAGCGAGTTCGCGTGCAAGGCTATGCCGTTGACGATGAAGAGAACAATCTCGGCGCGCGGTGCGTGGGTGCTCCGGTGTTCAACGATCGCGGTGCCATCGAGGCCGCATTGGGCTTGAGCGGTACCACGCAACAGGTCAGCCCGCAGACTATGCCACGAATCCTCGAGGCGCTCAAAGATGCGGCGCGACAAATCTCCATGGGCATGGGATATCGCGTGCCCCAACGTCTTGGGCGCGTCTAGCAGGCCTGCAAAAAAACGACAGCTCGACTTAAGAATGCCGTCCAGGTTTCGCGATGGTTGTGACTAAGGGGAGAGTTTTGGTTGCAGCCGCTACGGCTTGCAAATCCCTTTCCAGACCAAGCCGGGGCAGCTTGGCGTTGGCTCACGTCCCTTGCACGGCAGATTCCGCATGCGGACCAAGTTGTAGGCAGTCGCGGCAAAGGTGAAGACCCACCGCACCTTGAATATTCCACAATGCCGAACCTTCCGCCTCAGCGCGATCGTCTTCAGCCATCCGAAAC
>Ga0210391_10002731_pt1 | contig 15164 bp, 12 predicted proteins | sample IncBWC12OmetaG_FD_160573 | JGI IMG/M metagenome (GOLD analysis project Ga0210391, IMG submission 160573) | Forest soil microbial communities from Barre Woods Harvard Forest LTER site, Petersham, Massachusetts, United States - Inc-BW-C-12-O ... | reverse complement strand
ACAGCCTTGTCGAGGCATCTGGCCGTGGCGCCGATGACCTCTCACCTGAGCGTTTGGTTTTGTTCGCTCGTACGGTTCACACGTCCTCCTTGGCGGTAATCTCCCTCACCGCGCGGTAAGCCTGGTCAATGGCAATGTTCGTGTAGGCGTGACCGTCCGCATCCGAATTGGCGATCTTGATGCGCCCGAAGGGTTGCCGTCCGATCACGCACGGCCGCTGCGAGTCGGGACGATCGAGTGGCTCAAAAAGGGGATTGTACTCGTAAGCGTAGCCGTGAGGCCAGCGGTTCACAGTAATGGCTTGAATGTCCCGCGCAGGATCGAAATCGGCACTCACAAGCATGCGCGCGAGCTGATCACGGATATTACGTTCAAAGGTCTCGAACGTTGTGGCCAGAAGGTCGGCGCGTCCGGCTCGGTATTGGTCTTTGCAATCCAAGCCAGGCTGGCAGGGCGTTCGAACAAGGTGGAGGAGGCAGGATTCCTCGGGCGAGCTAGCCCCAGTTTACGAATTAGAGCGGGGGAACTAAGCAGAAGCCACATCCAGAGCGGGTTTGCAGGGCCTGGGGTTGTATAGCCTAACTCACGGGTTGCGGTAGCGTTCCAGAGCAAACAGCCGAAACAGCGCCTGCTGGGTGGGATCCATTTCCGTGAGTGTTGTCTTCAGGTGGGGCCGACCGGGGGAGCCAGGCTTGCCTGCGGGCGGAAAGATATTGGTCACTTCCTGAATTCCGCTGAGAGCCTTGAACAACCTCTGCATGCTCAGGGGTAATCCGTTCTGCGCCGCGCGGCGCTGCAGCAGACTTCCCAGAATCAGGGCCAGCACACAATAGAAAGCGTGGACCCGGATCTTGGAATCGGTCCAGTGGAACATCGGTTCCCAACTCAGGAAGTGTGGATCTTTCATGTCGGCAAAAGCATTCTCCACCTGTGACTGACTACGATAGGCGAGCACAATCTGTTCGTTGCTCCAGCTATGCTGGTCGGTAAAGAGGATACGTTTCCCCAGGTGCTGTTCTTTTATTCTGGTAAAGACGGAAGCATCGGTTCGATAGCTGAGTTGCAGCTGGCCGCGGTGGTCTTTGGTTATCGAGACGTGCAGGATCTTGGAGATGTGCTGACCCGAACAGATTTTCTGCACCTGTTTCGAGAGGCTTTGCTGACTATAGCCCTTGCCTTTGGCCCCGGGCTTTTGCGAGCGCCGCAGCTTGGCTTGCAGCTCTTCTAAGGCCCGTCGCTTCTTGGCCAGGTGCTGCTGGAGGCCGCGAATTTGTTTGCGCTGCAGCTCTGGACTGAAGGTGAGCACCAGGGTGCGTTTCTGCCCCCAGACCTCGCGTGTGAGGCGCAAGGCGCGGGTGGGTTTCAGGCGCGGGTCTTCGAAGGGCTGAAATTTCTCCAGTGGGAGAGCTAGCAGGTCGGCAAAGTGCGTCGGTACCAAGGAACCGACAAAGTGGAAATCACTGCCGTCGAGGAGCTCTTGATTGCGGGCCGAGTTGTTGCCTTTATCAAACACCAAGGTGATGGACTGGCAGTCGCGGGCCAAGGCCTGATAGCGCTGGGTGAGTTCTCCCAAGACTTGGACAAAGGTGACGCTGTCGTGTTGATTGCCGGGGTAAACCTTCCACAGCAAGGGGACATGAAAGTCGATGCTCACCAGCAGGGCCAGGCCGACGATGCGGAGGTCAGTTCGTTTGCTTTTGGCGTGACCGCGCCGCGGGAGTTGGCTGGGATTTTCCGTATCGATGAAGGTATCGAAGTTCGTGCAATCGAAGACCAGGCTGTTCACATTCAGTTGAAAGGTCTCGAGCAAGCGCTGGGTGAGGGCCTGGCTGATGGCGGCGATCTGCTTCTCCCCAAGTAATTCCATGTTGTCCCAGAAACGCTGTGCGGAAAACTGTTCCGGAGTCGCGCCCAGCCAACGAGGAAGAGGGGTGGAGCGGAGCCAAGAGGGCATCAGCAGCTTGCTGGTAGGTTCCAGGCAACGGTTGATGGCCGCCACGAGTAGGTACTGGCCGAGGGAAGGACCCTGCCGGCGTTTGTGGGCCTGTTGATCAATGAGTTCGACCAAGTGAAGTTGCTGAGCGAGGTCGTAGAGAGCGGCGACACCGCCAAAATGGGAGAGGCGAGCACGGGTGGGGGCGAGCTGCGGCTGCTGGAGGCGCTGGAGCAAGGAATCGGCGGAGCCCAGGTACTGCAAAACGACGGGGCGTGGGCGGCCGTTCACGCGGCGGGACTCGACGAGGTAATAGTAGGGGCGGCCGTGGATGATTTTGCGTTGAATGCTGGCCATAGATTTAGTGTATACAACACGTAGTTGTTGTCAAGAAGAATCTGCCATAGGTAGTGTATGCCTTGCAACGGCCGCACAAATAAAGGAAAACGATAAGAGTACGAACCGAGGGAAGTTGCAGAGCAGCAGGAAGCTCGGAGTCACTATTTAGGCTATACAAAAGAATGCAAAACGAGGCACCAAGCCCGGTTCTTTCCTGAGGAAAGGAAAAACGACAAAATCCTTACTGGATGTGGCTTTTCGAGTTGAGGCGAGCGGGACGAAGATCAAAACATTAGGGCAAAGAGAAAGTCGGCCCTGCTAATTCGTAAACTGAGGCTAGGGATTGAAAGTATCCGGGGCTAATTCCATCGTCGGTTACTTGAGAGACGGACGTGCCTGGAGATAGCGGCGAACGCCCTTCTACTATGGCCGTCTCGTCTGGGAAGGATGCGAAAAAAAAGTTATCAATGGCTCCAACGGCCTCGACACCGGGAATCGCTCTGATGTGGTCTAGAGCTTGCTCGTAAAAGTCCCTCCACTGGGTTTCCGATTTGAACTTCGATTGCACGACGCGAGCGGTAAGGGCATGGTCTGAGGTGAAACCAGGATCAACATGCTGAACCCTTAAGAAGCTACGAGTTAAGAGGCCTGCGCCAACTAGCAAAATCACTGCCACAGCAAACTCACCGGCGACAAGCAGCGAACGGAGACGTACTACCGCGGATGATTCCGAAAGTTCGCGTCCCGATCCTTTTAGGGCTAAATGCGGATCAGTTCCAGACAGTCTCAGCGCTGGGAAGAGGCCAAAAATGAAAGCGGCAAAGAATGAAAGGACTAGAGCAAAGGAAAGGACTCCACTATCAATGCCAGCTTCATGCAGACGCGGGATGTCAGTGGGAGCCAGCCGGATTAGCAAGCGATCAGCAACGGCCGCGAAAGCGATTCCCAAACCCCCAGAAATCAAGTACATCACCGTGCTCTCTATAAGCAATTGGCGCACGATTCGTTTCTTTCCCGCACCGAGTGCCATCCGAGTAGCGAGTTCTCTGGCGCGGGCCGCGCCACGTGACAGGAGTAGGCTAGCGACGTTCGTGCACGCAATGAAGAGAACTAGAAGAACTGCCCCGAATAGAAGCCACAGTGCAAAGCGGACTGGTCGTCCTGTTACGTAAATGTTGAACGGCATCACATTGACGCCGAAGCCGAAGAAGTCCAAGTTTGCGGAAAGATCGGGATATTGTTGGGCGAGCTGAGATCCGACCACGTTCATGTCTGCTTGCGCTTGGGAGAAGGAAACACCACGTTTGAGCCTTGCCACCACGAAGCCTGACGGAGTGTTTCTCTTGACTTTGAGACCGCTCCAGTTCGGAAAAACTGTCAACGGCTCCCACAGGTCGACGGTCTTGGCGGGGAACTGGAACGTCGCTGGCATAACGCCGACAATGGCCATCTTCGCTCCGTCAACCTCGAGACTCTGGCCAACAATGTCGTGAGATGAACCAAACGAGCGTAGCCAAAGCCCATGACGATTACGCGCTCGCCGCGTTTTTCCTCCTCGTTCGAAAAGGTGCGGCCTAAGATTGGCTTCACTCCCAGGAGGGAGAAGAGGTTTGCAGACGTCCTGCCCGCCACTAGACGTTCGGGCTCTTCGCCGACAGTCAAGTTCACTGTGAACGCGCTGGCGAAGGCCATATCTTCGAAAGTTGAATTCTGTTTCTGCCAGTCTTCGAAATTGGGATATGAGGTGCGCTCCTCATGAAGGTTTTGCCTGACATTATCGGTCCATAGGACCGCGAGCCGGCTCGTCTCCTGGTAGGGCAGCGGTTTTAGCAACACGGCCTCGACCATACTGAATAATGCTGAGGTGGCTCCGATGCCTAAGGCGAGCGTTAGTACGGCAACGAATGTGAAGCCGGGATTCTTGCGCAGCATGCGGGCGGCGAAGCGCAGATCCTGCCAACACGTCTCCACAAGCGATTCCCATCTGGCAGAGCGGACGAGTTCCTTCGTGACTTCGAGATTCCCCCGCTCCAGGCGCACGGCGCGAAGCGCATCCTTACGGTTCATCCCCTGCTTCATCTTTTCTTCGGCTGCCATCTCCAAGAAGTCCCGTAGTTCTTCGTCCAACTCCCCTTCGACCCGTTCCTTTCGGAACAGCGATCGCAATCCGTCTGATACGCTTCGCAGCAGTGACATGGACCCTCATTCGTAACGCAAGGCCACAATGGGATCGACGCGCATCGCCCGTCGCGCAGGCACATAACATGCCGCCAGGGTCGCGAGGGCAAGGATCAATGCGACCGCAGCAAGGGTGGGCAGGTCACTCGGTTTGACTTCAAACAAGAATCCCGTGAGCACGCGAGTCAAAGTGAAAGCGCCCGCCCCTCCTAAAACGATTCCCGCGGAGATGAGGACGAGAGCTTTTTTCAGAAGCATCTGCAATACGTCTGCGCTCCGAGCACCTAAGGCCATGCGCACACCAATCTCCTGCGTGCGTTGCGCCACGGAGTAAGCCAACACGCCATAGGTGCCCACGATCGTGAGAGCCAGTGCAATCAGTGCGAACGTGGTCAGCAATCTTGTCTGGAATCGCGACTCGGCGGTAGTTGCTGCAATCAGACTGTCCATAGAGGCGATCGCTATCGGTCGACTCTTGTCAACATCTCGCAGAATGCCGCGCATCCCGGCAGCGACGCTTTCCGGAGGCAGAGCAGTTCTCACCACGAACGTCATGTGGCTTAGGAAGAATGGGCTTGAGACCTGAAGATAGGGTCGGTAGATGGCCGCGTCCGAATCTTTCGCCAAACCTTGCTGCTTAACATCATCCACCACGCCGACCACCGTCAGCCAATCTTCGGGCTTGGGTTCATCTTCCATCGAAATGCGCTTCCCCAAGGGTTCTTTGCCCGGCCAGAGGGTTCGCGCGACGGATTGGCTTACGACCACAACTCCTGGAGCAGTTGCGCTATCACGTTCCGTGAACTCGCGTCCACGCACGAGTTGGATTCCCATGGCCCTGAAATAACCGGGGCTAATGCACGGTTTGTCGACCATGAAACCCCGCGGCCGCTGGCCGCCTTCTACTTGGAAAGTCCCCTTCGCCAACTCTCCGCCAAGAGGTACCCAGTCTACTGCGCCTGCCCGAAGTACACCTGGCAGCCGCGAGATCTCAGCGAGCGTTTGCGTATGAAACATTTGCATCTGAAGCGCCATGCGATAGGCAGAATCCGGTAAGTCCACCGTCATGGTCATTACGCTATGCGGCGAAAAACCAGGATTCACGGCCCGCAGCCGGAGAAAGCTCTTGAGCATCAAACCGGCGCCTGTGAGCAAGGTGAGCGCAATGGCGATTTCAGAAATCGTAAGGGCGCCTCGTATTCCTTCGTGGCTCACAGTTATCCCGCGTCCGGCCTGATTCGCCCGCGCACCAGGCCTGGTAGCCTGGAAGGTCGGCGCGAGGCCGAACAGGATGCCTGTAAACACAGAGAGACCTAAAGTAAAGGCAAGGACCCATCCGTCGATTCGGATCATCTCCATCCTTGGGACTTTTCCCGCAGGCGCCAAAGCCGTCAGAACCGGAACGCTCCAAAAGGCCAGCAAGATTCCAGCCGCACCGCCCGCGAGAGAAACTAGCGCGCTCTCGGTCAGCAACTGGCGCACCAGGCGCCAGCGGTTCGCGCCTAGCGTGCGACGGACAGCCATTTCCTGCTTTCGACTTGTTCCTTGAGCCAAAAATAGGTTGGCTACGTTGGCACAGGCGATGAGGAGCACGAATGCCACTGCGCCGGCGAACACAAGCAGCGACGGACGAACGTTGGCGACCAACAAATCTTTCAGCGGAATAATCTGCGGCATCCGATCTTTTTTGCTTTCGCCTGGACCCAGAGGTAGGCGTTCTGCGAAAGTCTCTAGTTCCGCCTGCGCTTGCTGAGGCGAAAAGTCAGTCTTCAACCGCCCTACGACAGGTCGAGTGAAGGAGTTATGCTGGTCGATGCGGATGCTTAACGGCATCCATACCATCGCGCCGGGAAATTCAAATCCGAGAGGCATAACGCCGATTACAGTGCGGCTAACGCCATCGAGTTGGACTGTTTTGCCTAGAACTTCAGAGTTCGAGCCAAATCGACCTTTCCAGAGTTCGTTGCTGAGCACAACGAAATTGTCGTTCCCCGGTTCACCCTCACCCGTAAGAAAGGTTCGACCAATTTCTGCATTTGTCCGAAGCGTGGCAAAAAACTCCGCCGTTACATACGCCACTGGAATCTGGACAGGATCGCCAGAACCCGTCAGATTTGCTTTGGTCCCCGTAGTAAATGAAGCGACATTTGCGAATACTTGGTCCTGATCACGAAACGCGAGGTAATCGCCATCGGAAACTCCGGGTTGCCAATCGAAGGGTCCGCCTCGTGGAGTCAACGAAACGAGGAACAGGCGGTCCGCTTGCGGGAATGGCATCGGTCGCAATAACACCCCGTTGACCACCGTGAAAACCGCCGTGTTGGCACCGATGCCTAGCGCCAGCGTCATGACCGTAAGCGCAGTGAAGCCGGGGTGCTTCAGCAGCATCCGCAGGCCGAAGCGTAAGTCCTGCCAACACGTCTCCACAAGCGATTCCCAGCCGGCAGAGCGGACCACTTCCTTCGTAACTTCGAGATTCCCGCGCTCCAGACGCACGGCGCGAAGCGCATCCGCGCGGCTCATCCCCGCTTTCATCTTTTCCTCGGCTGCCATCGCCAAGAAGCCGTTTAGTTCCTCGTCCAGCTCTCGAGCGACCCGTTCCTTTCGGAGCAACGATCGGAGTCCGCTCAGTATGTTTCGCAATATGGACATGACCGTTTACGACGTCTCCAAAATTCTGGCGATCGCTGCCACTTGCCTTCCCCATTCCCGTGTTTCGCTGTTGAGCCTCTTCCGTCCCTGGTCCGTTAGGACGTAATACTTTGCGCGCCTGCTGTTCTCAGTGGGCTTTCCATTCGCTTCTGATCAGCCCCGCTCGTTGCAGCCGCTGAAAGGCGACAAACAGCGAACCTGCATTGAGGCGGAAAACGCCCTTGCTCATCTGTTCGAGCCGAACGGCGATCCCATATCCATGCATGGGTTCGAGCGCCAGCGTTTTCAGAATGAGCATGTCCAGAGTGCCTTGGACGAGATCACTCGATTTGTCCGCCATAGACGCATTCCCCCTGAAGATCAAGAGGAAGAATACACCTCTCCTACTGATTGTCAAGAGGAGAACCACGACAGTCCTCACTTCGAGGGAGAAGGGTAAGGCATGCTTTAATGACTCAACCGTCGGCGAGCAAACTCAGCCCGAGCTATTCCACTTAACATATAGGTAAGACATGAATTTTTCTCCTTTTTCTTGCCCCATTTTCCTGGGGCACCCAGAAGCGAGAGGCCGCTGCTCCCAAGGCGAGCGGGTGCTTTATGGGAGGGACCTATGCCGTTCGGGAGGAACCGGGAAAGCAGAACCCGCGAAGCTGCCGGGCGCAGGAATTGGCCCGAAGCAGTGCCCAGGAAATGCGCGGCAGAAAAAGGACGCTTATCGAAAATCAGCGAGAATCGCGATAAGGAACAGACTTGGGCCAAACAATTAGCGCGAACTACTCGTAACGCAAGGCGACCATCGGATCGATTTTCGTCGCCCTTCGCGCCGGTATGTAACAAGCCAAAATCGAGCTGGCCCCCAGAACTGCACTCACGCCAACGAAGGTCAGAGGATCAGTCGCCCGGACGCCATAAAGCAGGTCGGTCATTAATCGTGTTAAGAGCAACGCTGCTGCTATTCCTATCGCCAGCCCGAGACCGGCCAGTCCAACTCCTCCGCCCACCACCAATCGCAGCACTCTTCCGCGCTCCGCACCCAAGGCCATGCGCACGCCGATTTCGCGAGTTCGTTGCGCAGTCGAGTACGACAGCACACTGTAGATCCCTAGAGTCGAAAGTCCCAGCGCTAGCCCCGCGAAGGACACCAAAAGCGCCATCACCATTCGTTGCTGCGCGATTGACTCAAGCGTGATCTGTTCCATCGTCTCGACGTCTGTTACCGGCACGTCTTTGTCGATTCGATGAATTTGCTCGACCACCGCTCGGATTAGGCTTTCGGGCTTCACGCTCGCAGACGTGCGCACTACCAAATGCTGGGGCCCCTGCACCCAGGGATACTGCCCCACAGGGACATACATCTCCGAATGAATACCTCCGTCCGCTCCCTGACTTAACACGTCTCCAGCCACTCCGATAACAGAAAGCCACGGGGCGTCGTCTCCCACCCTTAACTGTTTGCCAAGCGGATCTTGTCCCGGCCAGGAGGTCCGAGCCAGCTTCTCATTCACGATCACTACTTGCTCGGCGCTCTGCGTATCGTGATCGTTGAAACCGCGTCCTCGGCGCAATGGAATCTGCATCGTCCGGAAATAGTCCGGCCCCACGATGACGTAATTTGCATCCGGCACTTGTCCAGCTGGAGGGTTCGGGTTGTCTGCCGTCGTGAAGTATTGTCCGCTCCACCCCGTAATCGGCAAACCGCGCGAAACGCTGGCCGCTTCGACCCCCGGCAATGCTTCAACACTTGCCACGACGTGCTCCCAGATTTGCGCGCGCGACCGCGGCTCTTTGTAACGATCACCAGAAAGCGGCGCACGCAGAGTCAAAATGTTTTTGGGATTGAACCCCAGATTGACATGAATTAGTTCCGCGAGAGTCCGCACCATCAGTCCAGCCCCAACCAACAGGACCAGGGCAAGGGCAATTTCAGACACCACCAACGCACTGCGAAAGCGCCGACTCTGCGGACTCTGCAGAGAGCTGCGCCCGGCTTCCTTTAGCGTCTCGATCACCTTCGGTTTGGCACTTTGGAGCGCGGGCGCCAACCCAAAAAGAAACGTGGTGGCAATGAGTGTGAGCATCGCGAATCCAAGAACTCGCACATTCGCTGTTCCCGCGGTCAAGTCCGGCGCAGCTCGCAGGAGTGTGTCTGGTGCCAAGGCCGCCAATCCTTTGCATAGCCCGCTGGCCAGCAAAACGCCGATAATCCCGCCGGCAAAGCAGACGATCTCGCTCTCTGTCAATAGCTGCCAGACGAGTCGTCCCTGGCTGGCTCCCAACGCATTACGAATCGCAAACTCGTTGGCTCTGCCAGCGCCAACGAGCCAGCAACAGGTTGGCGATGTTTGCGCACGCAATCAGAAGAACAAATGTTGTGGCCGCTATCAACACGAGCAGCGCCGGACGCGTAGCGGCCGAACTGTTGGTTCGGAAGCTCATCACCTGTGCACGCCATCCATGGAGGTCGGGATAGACTTTTTCGAGGCCCATGGAAACCGTGTCCATTTGCATGCTGGCCTGTGCTAGCGTCGCGCCGGGCTTCAGGCGCGCGATACCGAAGTAGTCGTTCCACGTGTGCTCGGCTGAGAGACCCATGCCAGAAACCCACATCCCTGGCACTGAGCCGTACGGCGAAGCATACAAATGCGACAAATTCGCAGGCATGACGCCGACGACCGTGTGACTCACACCATTCAGGGTGATCGAACGGCCAATCACGTTTTCGTCTCCGCCGAATCGTCGATGCCAAAGCCCATAACTCAGGACCGCCGCCCGCGGTGCCTGCGTCTTATCCTCTTCAGGTGTAAAAGTTCTGCCGCGATATGGCGCCATTCCGAGCAGCGGAAAAAGATTGCTGGTGATCACCTCGCAGGGTTCCTCTTCCGCCTCGCCCGCTCCCGTCAGTACACAAGAGCTTTCCGTATAGGCGCCGAAATCTTCAAATGCTTCTGTTTGACTCCGCCACGTCAGAATCTCAGCCGGTGAGATCGGGTTCCGACTCCAACCTCGCGGAACATTTTTCTTGAGGATGAACACCAGCCGGTCCGCATTCTTGAACGGCAGAGGTTTGATCAAGACGGCGTACACTGCCGAAAAAATCGCCGTATTCGCGCCAATCGCCAACGCAAGTGTAAGCACTGCAATTGATGTAAATCCGGGATTCTTGCGCAACATGCGGAGGCCAAAGCGCAAATCTTGCCAACATGTCTCCACAAAGAATTCCCAGCCACCAGAGCGAACGATTTCCTTGCTGACTTCGAGGCTTCCACGCTCCAAGCGGACTTCGCGAAGGGCATCCTTGCGGTTCATACCCTGCTTCATCTTTTCTTCGGCGGCCATCTCCAGATATGCGCCGAGCTCCTCATTCAACTCCTGGTCGGCCTGTTCCTTTCGGAGCAATGATCGGAGGCCACTTGTAATGTTCCGTAAGAAGGACATGCGTAGCCTCCTACTCGTAACGCAAGGCCACCAAGGGATCGACGCGTGTAGCGCGCCGGCTGGGGATATAGCAGGCGAGCAAAGCGACGGCGATCAGCAAGACTGCGATGATCACGAAGGTGGCGGGATCAGTTGCGCCGATACCGTAAAGCAAAGAGCCAAGGTAACGCGTCACGCCGATGGCGGCTCCGATGCCAACCAGGGCGCCGACCATAGCGAGAATGAGTCCCTGGAACAGCACGAGACGGAAGATTTCGCGGCGCTGCGCACCCAAAGCGGTGCGGATGCCGATTTCACGCGTGCGGCGGGCGACCTCGTAGGAAAGCAAGCCGTAAAGTCCGACACAAGCGAGAATCAAAGCGAGGCCGCCAAAAAGAGAAGAGAGCTGCGCCACGAGCCGTTCGTTGAAAAGGAGGCGATCGATGGTCTGGGTTTGCGTTCTCATGTCAAACAGCGGCAGATTGTCATCGAGAGCGCCGACGATGCGGCGAACTTCGGGAATCAGAGCCTCGGGCTTGGTGGACGTACGCAACGCGAAATATGCTTCGCCTTCTTGAAGCGGGATGTAGGCGGTGGGTTCCAGAGGCTTGCGCAAGTCATCGTACTTGGCGTCCGCAACCACGCCAACAATCTCGCGTTCGACTTTGTTCCCGCTGGGAGTTGTGCCCCCGAGATGCAGGCCGATAGGATTTCTGCCTTCCAAGAAGCGTCGAGCGAAAGTTTGGTTGACGATAGCAACAGCCTGCGTTGACCGCAGGTCCGACGCGGCAAAAGTTCTCCCGCTCAAGAGTGGAAGCCGCATGGTTTCAAAGAAGGAAGGGCCGACCGCGAGCATGTCCGTTTCGACGGTGGTTTTCTCCGGCTGGCCTTCGATGTGGACGCGAGAAGTCCATTGCCCGGCGCTCAACAGCGTGTCAGAAGAATAGCTTGCGGAGATCACCCCGGGTATGGAAGCGAGTCGAGTCTGCAGTTCGCTGTATAGAGTTTGGATTCTGTCGTTGTTGTAGCCGGCCAACTTGGGATTGATTCCGAAAAGAAGGACGTTATGTGTGTCGAATCCCGGATCAATGTTCCGGAGGTTGGCGAGCGTGCGCACGAGCAGGCCAGCACCGGTGAGCACGACTACGGAAAGCGCAACCTGAGCAACGATCAAGGCACTGCCGAGGCCGAAACGGCGGCCAGGGACTTTGGTCGCGTCGGAACTGGCGGCGCTTTCTTTCAGCGCCGGTCCCACATTGATGCGACTGCCGCGAAACGCAGGCGCAATTCCGAAAAGAATTCCCGTGAGCAGGGCAATGCCTAGAGTAAAAGCAAGAATTCGTGCATCGGGCCGCGTGTCGATGAACAGAGTCGAATAGGCATTCTTAGAAATAAAGGCCGCGAGAGCCTGCGCGCTCCAATCGGCGAGAACAATGCCAAGCGCAGCCCCGGCGGACGAAAGCAGCAAGCTCTCCGTGAGGAGCTGCCGAATAATTCGGGCTCTTCCAGCGCCGAGCGCCATGCGCACGGCCATTTCTTTTTCGCGAGCGGTCGCACGCGCGAGTAGAAGCGCGGCAATGTTCGCACAGGCGATGAGCAGGACGATTCCGACTGCGACGGTCAAGATGTAGATCGGCTTGTCATAAAATTGCCGAAAACCAACGAGGCCTTTCTGCGCGGGCAGAAGCGCGAGTTGAGGCTCGTCGATCTCTTTCAGGAGTGGCTTTGCCCCGTGCAACATCTCATTACGGAAGACAAGGTTCGTTGCTGCCTGAGCCTGCGCCATGGTGCCGCCCGGCTTTAGTCTTCCCACTATCGCAAGCCACCAATTTGTTGCACCGTCGATGGTCCGTCGCTGGTCGTTCCAGCGCGGCTCTAAGGACGCCGCCTGTGAAAGGGGTACCCAAATGTCGTGAGACTTTCCCGGCGTCAGCCGCGTGAACCGAGGATCAATTACACCAACAATCGTGAAAGGCGCACCGTTCAGCCGTATTGTCTTGCCAACCGCGTCAGGAGCGCTGCCAAATGCTCTTTGCCAGTAAGGATAGCTCAACACAATTACAGGCGTCGCATCAGGCTGATCGTCGGAAGGCGCTAGTGCGCGGCCAAGGGCGGAGGAAACACCCAGCGTGTCAAAGTAATTGCCAGAGACGAGTTCGCCTCCGACCAAGCTGGCCGGACCATTGCCGCTCAAGTCCAGCTGTCCGGCGCCAGCCATCGCCAGCACGCTTGAGAAAACATTCGTGTGTGCAAGGATAGCCTTGTACATCGGGTACGAGAAAGAGCAGCTTTGATGGACTCCGGGCACCCACAGGCAGTCTCCAGAGCTGCTGGTGCCGATATTGGACTCCTCAGGCAGCTCGTGGACGGACCAGCGCAGAACCACCAATTGCTCGGGATGGCGGACTGGAATCGACTGCAGCATGACGGCATTCAGCAGGCTGAAGATGGAAGTATTTGCGCCGATGCCTAGGACTAGAGTGAGGACTGCCGTCGCGGTGAAGCCGGGGCTTTTCGCCAGCATGCGCAGGCCAAAGAGCACGTCGTGCCAGCACGTCTCCACAAAAAATGCCCAGCCGCCAGAGCGAACGATTTCCTTCGAAATTTCGAGACTGCCGCGCTCTAGTCGCACTTCGCGAAGCGCATCCTTACGACTTACGCCTTGCCTCATCTTTTCCGCCGCTTCCATCTCCAAATAGGCGCCTAATTCTTCATCCAACTCTCGGTCGACTTGGTTCTTTCGGAAAAGCGACCGAAGGCCGGTTGCAAACTTTCTGAACAAGGACATAGCTCGCTCCTTACGAAGCCTCCAAAATTCTGCCGATTGCGGCTACTTGCCTGCCCCATTCTCGTGTTTCGCTGTCGAGCCTCTTTCGTCCCTTCGCCGTCAGAGTGTAGTACCTTGCCCGCCTGTTGTTTTCACTGGGTTTCCATTCACCATCTATTAGCCCGTCCCTCTCTAGTCGTTGAACGGAGAGAAATAACGAGCCCGCATTCAGGCGAAAGACGCCCTTGCTCATTTGTTCGATGCGCACGGAAATCCCGTATCCATGCATGGGTTCGAGTGCCAACGTTTTTAGGATGAGCATATCTAGAGTGCCCTGGACGAGATCACTCGGCTATCTGGCATAAACCTCCTTCCCCTTGGCTACCAGGAGGAACATACGCTTCTTCTACTGGTTGTCAATAGGAGAAAGACCTGAGCAGGCAACTGCCAGGCTGAAGAGGTGAGTTCGAGCTTCTGGTAACGCACGGCGGCCGCGATTTTGACGCGGACAGAGTCCGTAGTCAGTACCCGTGACACACCCGCCCCCCGGCACCGCTACATGTCTGCCGATAAAAGAGCTGCATCATTGCTTGGTGGGGCGAGTGGGGCAACTCAGAAGATAAAAAGAAATCTAAGTGAAGCCGTGCCTTAGCTTAGATTTTTCCTCGTTCGCAACGAGAAGGCCAGCCCTAGCCTCCTCCTTCGACCTACATACGCAGATATGTACGACATATAGATCCGCAGGAGAACGTCAAATCCAACGGTTTCGCAGACCGTTGCACCGGAGAAACAGCGTACAGCACTGGAACCGAATCTGTCGCGAGAGCTCCGGAAGTTTTTGTAAATCAATACGATTGGCTACGAGGGCCGCTGACCTTTCTGGTTGTGAAACGGCTCAAATTTTCAGCAGTTGGGATAGTTGGGGTAACACTGGGATAAGAGAGCCGCCCAATTACTCGCCTGAACCGACAAGCGGATTCTTCCTAACTCCAATGCTGGCAACAATCTGGCGGAGAGGGGGGGATTGCCCCCCCCATTGTTGAGTGGGAGGTGAGGGGTTGGTGAGCGTTGGTATGTCTCTTGTTTTCAACACGCATTTTAATTTTCTCCAACCCCCAGATTCCAATGGGGATACGGTACCCTCAAATCAGTCGAAATTAGTAGCAAGATTAGTAGCACGCAAGGCGGCGGGCCTGCTCACGTCCGCGGCACGGAAGGTCCGTCTGAGCCGCGATGCTGTTGGAGAGAAGAATGGAGCGGCGGCGGTTTGCTAATTTCACCCTGACCTGTTCGCACGGACCGATTTTCGTTTGTTTTGTTAGTATTTCAACGGACACAGTTGTGCAACCAATTATTCAACCGTTTTTTCACTGATTTCTAATCCGCATCATGCGTTTAAGCGATTTCGGAACCGACAGGTTTTTCCTTGCGTTGGTGAGATCCGCGAAAGACCGCTGAAAAGTAGTGTTCCATATTTATGGCATTGGTGGGAAAATCGGTGTATGAAAGAACAAGCCATCCGGACGACCGTCGATATCCCCGCGTCCCTTTACCGCAAGCTTAAGGAGCAAGCTGCCGCGCAAGGACGTTCGATCCGCGAATTGATCCTTTTGGGCGTGCGGGTCACTCTCCTCGAGGGCAAGCGTCCTCGTTCCAAGAGGGTCAAGTTTCCCCTCATCGCATCAGATGGGCCGAAAGTCGATTTGACCAACGAACAGATCTATGAACACATTGAATTTCCTTGACGCCAATGTTTGGCTGGCACTGCTGTGGGGTCGACATATTCATTCCGAAAAGGCGCGGGAGTGGTTTGAGAGGTCCCCAGAAGAGAAGTTCTTTTTCTGCCGATTCACGCAGTTGACAGTACTTCGCCTTCTCACA
>Ga0210391_10002730_pt1 | contig 15167 bp, 7 predicted proteins | sample IncBWC12OmetaG_FD_160573 | JGI IMG/M metagenome (GOLD analysis project Ga0210391, IMG submission 160573) | Forest soil microbial communities from Barre Woods Harvard Forest LTER site, Petersham, Massachusetts, United States - Inc-BW-C-12-O ... | reverse complement strand
TTGCCATGCACGGCGTGAACGCCGGAATAAATCAGCAAAACCACGCCAAAGGTCAGCACATGCCAGAAGCGCTCCTCAGAAAGAAGCGGTAGAAGATAGGACCACAATGCGCCGAGGAGCATACCCGATGCCACGGCAAGGATGACGCTCGCAAAAAGAGTCCAAGCGACGAATTTCGCCGAAGCGCTGCCACCGGCCGCGATATCGAGAAGTGTCGTGACTGCCAGGACGGCGAGAGCGTCGCCGAACGTGGCTTCGACCAACAGCGTAACTTTGACTTCGCGCCGCAGATTCACTTGCTGCAGAACCGGAAGAATGATCGAACTGCTGATGCAACCGAGCGCCGCTCCGACCAGGAGCGAAGGAATCCATGCGAAATGAAGTGCGTGGCGGCAGACGAGCGCGGCTCCCACCGCACTGAGCACGTAGCTGAATACGGCGAGAAATACTCCGCCGCCGAAATGGCTGACAATTTCGCGGAGCTTGAGTTCGAGACCGCCTTCGAAAAGGATGAGAATCAACGCGAGAGAACCAAAACCCTGCGTGGCGCCGCGAAAAACATCGGGATTCACCCAATGCAATACGGGGCCAATGACCACTCCCGTGGCCATTAGGATAATGACGTCCGGCACGCCCGTGAAGCGCACCAGGCGATTGGCGACGAACGCCAGAACGAGCAATCCACCGAGCAGTGCGAAGAAGAAATTCAAGTTCATAGAAATATCCGGCGTGCCCGGAGTGGAGAAATAGTCGCGGAAATACAGAATCGAAGCAAATGAATAATTGGATGGGACGAAACGTCAGCGCCGGTCGAGGAACGTGATTTTGCGCGCGAGCCCAGAATTAGTATCAGGATTAGTACAGGGGTTAGTACCGGGAAACGATAAAAAGGCCAGCGCCGATCGCGATAGCGTCCTCAATCAGCGCGATGACAATATCGGGAACTTTGAGCGCTTTCACAAGACCGGTGCGCCATTGATAGCCGGCGAATGCTCCTGCAATACCACCCGCGGCGCCGAGAATGGCGCCAGGCGCGGGAGATTGTCCAGCAGATACACCCACGCAAGCCCCGGAAAGCGCGCCGCAGATAAAGCGGGCGATTAGTCCCACAGGCGCGGTGCGACTGGGCGTCGAGGGCAGCTTGTCTGAGATCAGTTCGGCGATGGCAAGCACGGTGAAGATAGCGACGGCGGCGGTCGATCCCATGAACGCGAGTCGTGTGCCGGCAAGATTCAGCCAGCCGCGATGCGCCGCCCAAGCCGTCACCGCCGGTGCAGTCAACGACCGCATCCCCGACACAATGCCGATAGCAAATGCCAGAACGAAGACGAAAGTAGCGCTCATGCAAAGAGATGTATCCCCGATGCTAGTGAGTGTCAAGAAGTAAGAGAGAAATACGGCAGCAATCGGAACTGTTTTTCCGAGAGCAGAAAACAGCGGTTTTTATTTATTAAGCGAAAAGAAAAAACAGGAAACTATTGACTTTCGCTTTTTGTTCGCCTATAGTGCGGGACGGTAGAGGAAACGGGAAACGGGTGGCGTTCAGCTCCATTGCCATTTTTGGCTCTCACGAACTGGGCGCCGCCCGTTGAAAATTCCGAGCCCTAAGCGGGGTGAGGGGTCACTTCTAAAGAGCGATCCCTCGACTCCCGAAGAAATTCTACTCGGTCTGTTTCCTTTGTGTTCACCGCTGTGCGGTCACAGTCAACAGGAGCCGTTATGGACGTCTGTATCGAAAACGTATTCCCAGCAGTGGCGATGCCGTTCAATCCTTTTAACGAAGACGCGCGCGAAGAGAAAGGCCATGGAGCTGACGCTTCGCGCCCGAAGGCGATTCCAAATATCGTCCATGTTGATGTGGACGCTTTTTTTGCGTCGGTCGAGCAAGTGCTCGATCCGAAACTGCGTGGCAAGCCAGTGCTCGTGGGCCGCGGCGTGGTAGCGTCGGCGAGCTACGAAGCAAAAATATGCGGCGTGAAAACCGCGATGCCGTTTCGCGATGCGCTGCGCATTTGCCCCAAGGCGATTGTCGTGCCGGGGCAGTACGAGCACTACGCGGATTTTGCGGAGCGCGTGCGGCGCATTCTCGAGACGTACACGCCCGCCGTTGAGACGGCGGCGCTGGACGATTTTTATCTGGATTTCGCGGGGACGGAGCGGCTGTACCCGAATTATGAAGCGGCGCTGCGGCGCGTGCAGTCGGACGTGTTGGAGCAAACGGGGCTGAGCGTGAGTGTAGGCGCGGCGCGGACCAAAGTGGTGGCGTCGATTGCCTCGCGACTCGAGCGGCCACGCGGCTTCCGTATGATTGCACCGGGAACGGAAGAAGACTTTTTGACGCCACTGCCGGTCGAGAAACTCCACGGGATCGGCCATGTCCACGCAGGCATGTTGGCGGAGCGCGGCATTGCAACCATCGGTGAACTGCGACTGGTGCCGCGAGCCGCTCTGGAAGCCGCGTTTGGCGAAGTGATTGGCGGACAAATCTGGGAACGAGCGCGTGGGCTCGATGGGCGCGAAGTGATGCTGCCCTCAACGCCAAAGTCAGTCTCGCGCGAAACAACCATTGAAGGCGGAACGATCGACACGGAGTTTCTCGGAGGTCTCATCGAATATTTGAGCGAGCGCATCGGTTCGACGCTGCGAGAATACGGCCGGCAGGCACGAACCATCGGCCTGCGCATCCGCTATGTAGACCATTTTTCCGCGCACCAGACGGTACGTTTAACGCGCCCATCCAATGACGAACGCGAACTGCTCGCAGAAGCCAAAGATCTTTTTGCAAAGCTATTCACGCGCCGCGTAGCCGTGCGCCTGATCGGCGTAAACGTGACAAATCTCGAACAGGACCGCCGCCAGCATGAATTGTTCGACAGGGATGCAAACCGTCGCTGGTATTTGAACCGCGGTCTCGATTCCGTCCGCGGCCGCTATGGCTGGAACGCCGTGTTTTACGGCAACGGCCTCGAGCTCCGCGAGCATTATGCCACCAAGCCCGGCGGTCTAGTCCTCTCCACGCCCTGCTTATCGCGGTGAAGTTTTGGGCGTTGTACTTGTAGTGGCGCAGCATGCTGCGCCACTACAAAGCATCACTGATCAAACGTTGCTGAATTTCCCTTCCCGTTCCCTACCCTGATTTGACGATACAAAACGTCCGCCTCGCGGCGGGCATCGGCTTCTTCCCTCTCGGATCGGGGCTCTCGTGTTTGTACATTTGCATTGTCACAGCCACTATTCGTTTTTGCGGGGTGTAGCGTCTCCCGAGCAAATTATCGCGGCGGCGGTGGAGCAGAAGATGTCCGCCGTAGCGCTGACAGATACGAATGGGCTGTACGCGGCCGTGCCGTTTTATCAAGCGGCGAAGGCAGTGGGAATCAAGCCGATTGTAGGAGTCCTGATTGACGTCGAATTTCGCGTTTCGCATTTCGAAGCTCGAAACTCGAAAAACGAAAATCAAAACTCGCAGAGTGTCGCGATGTTGCTGCTCGCGGCGGATATGGAAGGCTACAGCAACTTGTGCCAGTTGGTAACGCTGCGCCATTTGGGAACGACGGAATTGGCAAACAATGATTTGGACAAATGCGACGGACGGCCCGTAACGCTGGAGGAATTGGCGAAGCATTCGAGAGGTGTTATAGCGCTGTGTCCATTGCCACTGCGAATGCGCGACGCAGATGACCGTAGAGGCACGGCTCGCCGTGCCCGTCCGGAAATTGACGCGCCGAGCAAGACGGGCATGACATGCAGGACGGATGCGGCGCACAAGATGGACACGGCGCGCTGTGACCCTACGGCGCGGCTCAAGGACATTTTCGGCGAGCGGCTGTGGATCGAGGTGCAGCATTTGTCTCCCGGCGACGGTCGCGTGCTGCGCGAGGCGGAGCGAATTGGGCGCGAACTCGGCGTGCCGCTGGTGGCAACGAACAATGTTTATTTTCTGCGGCCGGAAGAGTATTTGCATCACCGCGCAGTGAATGCGGTTCGTACCGGCGGTTTGCTGACGACCGTGGCGGCGCCGGACATTACAACTGGCGAAGCGTGGTTCAAGCCGGCGACAGGGATGCAAAAACTCTTCCCCGATCATCCGGAATTGCTGCGCGCCACTCTCGACATTGCCGATCGATGCAATCTGGAGCTCACGCTGAACAAAACGATCTTCCCGGAATTTCCCGTGCCGAAAGACGAATCCGCATTTTCGTATTTGTGGAAGCTGTGCTTTGCCGGCGCACAGAAGCGTTACCGTCCGCTGCGTCCCGAAGTACTCTCACGGCTGACGCACGAACTCGGAGTGATCGAGAAGCTGCACCTCGCACCGTATTTTTTACTAGTGTGGGAAATCGTCGATGAGGCCAAGCGGCGCGGAATTCCGGCAGTGGCGCGTGGCTCCGCGGCCAGTTCGATGGTGACGTATTGCCTGGGAATTTCCTGCGTGTGCCCGCTGCGCTGGGGATTGTACTTCGAGCGCTTTTTGAACGAGCAGCGTGGCGATTGTCCGGATATTGACATCGATATTTGCGGCGCACGGCGCGATGAATTGCTCGACTACGTCTACGAGCGCTGGGGCGAAGAGCATGTGGCGATGATCGGAAGTTTTGTGACCATGCACGCGCGGCTGGCCATCCGCGAAATCGCCAAAGTATTTGGCGTGCCGCCCGGCGACGTGAGTCATTTTACGAAGCGGCTGCCGCACCGGCCAGTGCGCGAGATTTTGCAGGCGATTCGCGATTTGCCGGAGTGCCGCAACCTTCCTGTCGACGAAGAACCATGGAAAACGATTTTGCAAGTAGCGCTGCAGCTCGACGACGCACCGCGGCACATGGGGATTCATCCGTGCGGCACGGTGATTTCGGCGCGGCCACTGACTTGGCTAACACCACTGGAGCGCGCGACGAAAGGAATTGTCGTGACGCAGTACGACATGAATGCGATCGAAGCTCTCGGACTGATCAAGATGGATCTGCTGGGGCAGCGCGGGTTCACGACGATGTCGCTGGCGTTGGACAACATTGAGAAGAAAGCAGAGGAGGAAGAGGAAATAAAGAAGGTAGAGGAGATAGAGGAAGCAAAGGAAAAGAAAGATAAGAGCACAGCCAAGAGTGGCTGTGCTACGACAGCGAGCATTGCGCCGGACGGAGTGACGCCAAGGCCCAAAGCGCGTGAAATTAATTTTGAGGCGATACCGGAAAACGACTCGGCGACATGCGACGTGATTGCCGCGGGAAGAACGATGGGCGTGTTTCAGATCGAGTCGCCGGCTATGCGTGGATTGCTGCGAATGATGAAGGCACGAACGCTGGAAGAAGTAGCGCAAGCTTTGGCGCTGATCCGGCCGGGAGCGGCGGAGTATGGATCGAAAGAATTGTTTATCAAGCGGCTACGTGGAGAAGAACCGGTTGAATATCCGCATGAGGCGCTCAAGAGCATTCTCGGCGATACGCAAGGCGTGTGTATTTTTCAAGAACAGGTGATGCAGATCGCGCAGGTGGCTGGAGAGATGTCGCTGGCCGAGGCCGATATCATGCAGCGGTCGGCGGCGAAATTCTCGGGCCGGCGTGATCTTAATCGATTGCGCGCAAAATTCGAGCTGGCCTCAGGAATGATGGGGTTGACTGACAAACAGCGCGAAGAGACCTGGATGATGGTGGAAAAATTCGCGGGGTTCGGTTTCTGCAAGGCGCATGCCGCGACGTATGCGGATATTTCGTACCGCATGGCGTATTTGAAAACGCACCATCCGGCGGAGTTTCTGGCAGCGATGTGCAGCGCGGGTGCGGGGTTCTATCACGTGTCAGCGTACGTGGAAGAGGCGAAGCGCTTGGGGATCGAGGTGCGGCTGCCTTCGGTGAATCATTCGCGGATGGAGTACACGGCAGAGGCAGAGTACACAGCGGCGAAGACTCGACAGGCGGGAAAGAAGCGACAGACAGGAATGTCTGTCCCACTTTTGTCCGCGAATGGGAAGCGCGTGCTGCGCGTTGGATTGATGCAGGTGAAAGGGCTGCGCTTGGAGACGATGATGGCGATTGTACGTGCGCGGGAAGAAGGTGGGACGTTTCGGTCGCTCGAGGATTTTCTGCGGCGCGTGCCCGTAGAGAAAGATGAGATCGAGGCACTGATCAAGTGCGGGGCGTTTGATGAGATGGATGATGAAGCGGGTGAAGATGTGCGCAGGATTTCGCGGCCGGAGATGTTGTGGCGGTGGAATGTTTTACAAACTAGAAATAAAGGCACACAGACTCTTCAGAGCAAAAGCGCACAGCCAAGATTGGCTGTGCCACTAAAAGCGCCAGAGACGTTGTTCACTGACGCAAGAGCCGAGGATGCGATTGGTGCAGCGCTGGCGGAGATGCCTGCAGTCGCGTATACGCAAGAACAGCGGCTGAGGTATGAGCGAGAGATTTTGGAAGTGTGCGTGAGCGGGCATCCCTTGGATTTTCTGCCGCGGAATGGCGAGGTGTGGAGCGACGAGCTGGATGGATTGCGTGGGAAGCGCGTGACGTTGTGCGGGTGGGTGGTGACTTACCGGCATGTGGGAACGAAGAATTACAGGAACATGATGTTTGTGACGTTGGAGGATCAGCGCGGGCTGTATGAGGTAGTGCTCTTTCCAGATGCGTACGACCGCTATGGCGGGTTGGTGTTTGAAACGCGAGCGATGCGCGTGACGGGACGCGTGGAGTTGGGCGGGCAGATCAATGGGGAAAAAATGGAAGCGTTGAAAAAGTGACTGGTGTCTGGTGACTGCAATACGTGCTTCGTGACCCGTGAAAAAAACATTTACACGGAGGACTCGGAGAACGTAGAGGGCACAGAGAAAAACAAAGGCAAGAACGGGCAGGAATGGGGCCACGGAGAATGCTATTTCTAACAGGAAAACCAAATGCGACGGCAGGCACCACGACCGCAGGTAACTCGATGGAGCCGGAAGCTCGGCGGCCGACGGGAACAGGAGAGGAGTGGCTGGGGCGAAACCGGAGCGCGAAGCGGCGGCTTTGGGAACGGTTAAATCCGCGACACCGGAAAGAACTGCGCGTGATCGCGGAGGCTTTGGCGATGCAGCAGACGCACGCGAACTTGCCGGAGCCGCTGCAAGCGCGGTTGAACGAATCCATCGAACAAGTGGAGCGCCTGGCGAGGCGGATTGGAGTGCTGCTGGCAGAGGTAACACGGCGGACACCACCGCGCGCGTGACGGTTGCGAGGGCGTGGCGAGCGACCCCATACTGAAAATATGGCTGTCCCCAAAATGCGCGGCTCCCTCTACGTTGCAGCTTTGGCTCTCTCCAGAAAGCGCGGCTCTGGCTGTGTTTCGGCGTTGGCCGTCCCCAAGAATCGTGTATCCCTTTGTGTTGTGACACTAACTGTGGCTCTATGCTTCGCGGTCACTTCGGCGCTGGCGGATGAGATCCGGTTGAAAGATGGCAAGAAGCTTTACGGCGTAATCGTGTCGTACGAAGACAACATGTTCAAAGTCAAAACGGACTTTGGGTATGTGCTCGTTGAGAAAGACAAGATTGCGTCGATTGTGCCGTCGACGCCGGCTGGCGAGACGCCGAAAAATGACAAGACGCCCGCAGCGAAGAAAGATTCGTCCTCAGATGGGGCGCCGAAGGCAGAACCGGCCGTGGCGTCATCAGCCGAAGGAACAGCGCAGCCGACGAATGCAAGCGTGAAATCCGCAGACCCTGCAGCAGGCAAGCGCGAAAAAGCAGCTCCAAAAATTACGAACGCCGCAGTGAAACCGGAAGTTCCGACTCCTACGACGAAGACGAATGCGGTGGCCCCTGCCCTCACAGGAGCAACTGCTGCCCCGAATGGAAGCCTGGCGGCGTCTACAGCGCAGCCCGCAGCCCCAAAAGAGCCGGAACCGCCAGCGATCCGCGAGGATGTCCAGGGCAATCTGTACACGAACTACACGCACGGCTTCAAAATGTACAAAGCGCCGAGCTGGACATTGATGGAAGATGCGCGGAAGGCGCTGCCGAACGCGGTCGTGGCATTGGGCACGCTCAACCAGTCAACTCTACTGGTCATCGGGGACGAAGAGAGCAAAGCTGCGCTCGATCCGGCAGCGGCGACCGTCGAAAAACGGCTGAGCGAAATCTACGAGAACTACAAAAGAATTTCGCAACGGAAGACAGTGGTCGGCGGGTTGCCGGCCGTCGAATATCACTACCGAGGCATGGCGGATGGGCATGATTGGTCCGGAACGCTAGTGGTGATTTCCCGAGGGGCCGATGTGTTCACGGTGCTTGGAATGACCTATGCCGACAATGACCTCATTCAGATACAGGAAAATGTGATTTCGCGATCGATTGCGAGCTTGGACTTCAATGTACGTTAAAAGCAGTGAGTAGTGAGAATTGAGTGCCGCGGTCGACGGAAAAAGAAAAACGGCAGCCGAGGGCTGCCGCTAAGTAGAACTCTTCCTAGGCAAATAGTAGTCTCGGTCCGTGGTAAGTTCAAGAAACAAATTGGAAGCGTCTGGACCGGATAGATGTCGTCAACTTATTAAAGCCAATCGGATTTCCGTACCCCGTTCCGCCCCGTTAGGGTCGCGCGGAACTTAAGCGCGCTTTGCAAACTGAGGAAGACAAAAGAGCTGTGCCTACAATTCCCATTGGTTGGAAGAGCTTACATTTGAACACGCAGGCAAGAGCGGGCACGGCGTGCCGTGCCCCTACGGATTCAGTTCGAGCCGCGATGCGGTTAGTCGGAGGAGGCGGCTGTGTCGGGGAATTTTTTGTGTTCGCGGATTACGGCGATTAGGGCTTGGGCGGAGCGCGGTAGGCTGCGGTCGCGGCGGTAGACCAGGCCGAGTTCGCGCCAGAGATCGACCCCTTCGACGGTCAGGAGTTTTACTTCGCCGGCTTTGACCTGATCGCGGGCGAAGCTTTCGCTGATGAAAGAGACGCCAGCGTCGGCGGCGACGAAACGCTTGATCATGCCGATGCTGGGGAGCTCCATCGCGACGCGGAGGCGAGCGCGATAGGGGCGGAAGAGCTTATCCAGGACCTGGCGTGTGAAGCCGGTGCGGGGGAAAATGAGGGGCTGCGCGGCCACTTCCTCTAGCGTGATTTTGGAGCGGTGGGCCAGCGGATTGCGAGTGCTGACCATGAAACGCAGACGGTCGCGCGAGATGTGGTGAACTTTGAGAGTTGGGGATTTAATCGGCAGCGTCACGATGCCCACGTCTACGGACCCATCTTCGACGCGCTGCAAAATTTTGTGGCTGAAATTGCGGTAGATGCTGATGTGGACTTGCGGATAGCGGCGCTGAAAGTCCGCGAACATGTCAGGAAGCAGATAGAGACAAGTGGCTTCGTTAGCGCCAAAAACGAGCGGACCTTGCACTACGTCGCCGCGGTCGGCTACGACCTGGATGGATTCGTCGCGGAGGCGAAGAAGTCGCTCGGCATATTCGAAAAGCACTTCGCCGGCGGGAGTCAGCTCGACGGATTTAGCGGAACGGTCGAGAAGACGCGCGCGATAGGCTTGTTCGAGCTGGCGAATCTGCGCGCTGACAGCGGACTGCGAACGAAAAACTTTTTGCCCGGCGCGTGAGAAGCTCTTCAGCTTGGCAACGTAGACGAATGTGGCGAGTTGGTCGAAGTCCATGGGCAGGTGGCTCGGTAATAATTATAGCGGAATGTCTCCGCTAAGTAACCGTAGAAACAGCTCCTTTCAAGCTGGCAGAGGAGCTCGCGTAAACGCGGCGCTCTGCGGCGAACTGAAAATCACTTCCCGGCGCTTCAAACGAGCGAGCAGCGGCTCCCACGTAGCTTCGAGAGTGCCCTGGAAATGCAGCGGCTGCACTCGCAAGAACGGAAGCACGCCGCGGCGAGAAAGCAAACGAGACGCGCGAGGGCTAGAGGTAAGACGCAGGTGTTCTTCGAGGACGCTGCGAAGCCACGCTTCTTCTTGTGCGTCGATTTCCGAGAGAGCGACGAAATCGCGGTGAATCACTTCGTCGGCTTCGCCCCGGAGAACATACGAGAGACCGCCAGTCATGCCGGAGCCGAAATTCAGGCCGAGCGGGCCGAGAACGAGGACGACGCCCCCGGTCATATATTCGCAGCCATGCTGGCCGACGCCTTCGACAACCGCTAGGGCGCCGCTATTGCGAACCGCAAAGCGCTCGCCAGCGCGGCCTGCTACGAAGAGCTGGCCCGAAGTGGCGCCGTAGAGAACGGTATTGCCGGCGAGAACGTCACCGCGGCGAGACGCGGCGGAGCTGGCGGAAATCGCGATGGTGCCACCGGAGAGGCCTTTTCCGACGTAATCATTGGCTTCGCCCGAAAGCGCCAAAGTGATTCCATCGGCCAGGAACGCGCCGAAGCTCTGTCCTGCGCAACCGTGGAACTCTTTGATCATTTCTTCCGCGAGCGGACGGTTTTGGCTCTGGTTGCCCGGACGACGCCGGCGCATCAATTCCCCGCTCATGCCCGCGCCGACGCTGCGATCGGAATTTTGAATGGGCTGAGATTCCGTCTGAAGCTCGAAGGCGGCGCTGAGCTGCAAAGCATCCTCGCGCGCGGCTGCGTGCAAGGCTGGGGACTGATGGGGAGCAACGCGGTTCGATTCAGACATTGGGACGATAAGTAGCGGATCCATACCAGAGCGCGCGCTCAGGCGGTCGTACCAGCCGGTGAGATCGCTGAGAGAGTGAGCGCCAAGTTGAGCCAGGCGGTTGCGCACTTCATCGGCGAGGGAACGGAAGTATGCTGCGACCATTTCCGGCTTTCCGTTAAAGCGAGTGCGGAGTTTTTCGTCTTGCGTGGCGATGCCGACGGGGCAGGTGTTGAGATGGCATTGCCGCGCCATGACGCAGCCGATGGCGAGGAGAGAAGCGGTGCCGAAGCCGAATTCGTCGGCACCGAAGAGAGCTCCCACGATAATGTCGCGCGAAAATTTCAGGCCGCCGTCGACGCGAAGAGAGACACGAGAACGAAGACCGGCGCGGACGAGCGTGTCGTGCGTTTCGCGAAGTCCGATCTCCCAGGGCAATCCCGTGTTTTTGATGGACGTGAGCGGCGAAGAGCCAGTGCCGCCGTTGTGGCCGCTGATAGTGATTACGTCCGCGCCGGCTTTGGCGACACCTGCGGCAATGATGCCGACACCTGCACCACTGACGAGTTTGACGCCAATGCGCGCGCTAGGATTTACGGCGCGCAGGTCGTGAATGAGCTGGGCGAGATCTTCGATGCTGTAAATGTCGTGATGCGGCGGCGGCGAAATGAGCGGGGTGCCAGGCGTCGCGTGACGAATACGCGCAATATATTCGGTTACTTTGCGTGCGGGTAGCTGGCCACCCTCGCCGGGTTTGGAGCCTTGCGCCATTTTGATTTCGAGTTCCTCGGCGTGGACGAGGTAGTCCGCCGTAACGCCAAAGCGACCGGAGGCCACTTGTTTAATCTTGTTCGCGGCAGCCGGCTCGAAGCGATACGTGTTGGGATCTTCGCCCCCTTCGCCGGTGTTGCTGCGCCCGCCGATCATGTTCATCGCCAGGGCAAGCGTGCGATGAGCTTCGGGACTGAGCGAGCCTAGCGACATGGCTTGCGTGCTGAAGCGGCGGAGAATCGTGTTCGTGGATTCAACTTCTTCGACAGGCACGGGTGTGCCTGGAACGGTTTCCAGCAAATCGCGGAGAAAAACAGTGCCTTGGTGTTCGGACAATTCCTCGAAGGCGGCAAATTTTCCAGCTTCGGGAGCTCGCACGTGGGCATGCATCCGGCGAACGACTTCGGGCGATGTGGCGTGAAGTTCGGCGCCTTTGCGAAAGCGATAGAGGCCGGCGTCGGCGAGCTCCGTGGAGGCGGGCGAAAAGGCCGTCGTGTGCATGCGGACATAATCCGCGAAAAGGTCGTCGAGCGTTTTCGAGCCGGGGTAATCGGCAGCGTCTTCGAAGAAATCGGCGCAGAAATCTTCCGAGAGCCCGACGATTTCAAAGAGATGACTGTTGCGATAGCTCGCTAGCGTGGAGACGCCCATGCGGGCGAGAACTTTTCGCAGGCCAGCGGTGATGGCGATGCGCATGCGGTCGGCGCCGCCGGATTCGAGGTCTTCGGCAAACTCGTCAGCGAGATACGGCACGACGTCACTGGCTCCGGCTGCAACGAGAAGCGCGACGTGATGCGTGTCAAAAACTTGCGCAGACTCGACGACGAGCGGTACATCCCAGAGGCCCTCGCGAACCATCGTTTTCCAAACGGCGGCGGTAGCCAGCAGCGCGGGGAGTGCGGCGGTCTCCGCGTTGAGGCCGCGATCGGAAAGGAGGAGGAGGCCCGGGCGTCCACTGCTACTCAGAGGGGTAGAAGATAGCTGAGCAAGTCTGCAGTGCGCGCCCGGGACTCCCAGGGCAGAAGAGAAATTCATTTCGATGCGATGAACTGGGCCGAAGAATTCGGAAAGTTCGTCGAGTTGTCCTGCGTTGAGCAGAGGGCCCGGGAGCGTGACGCCGTCTTTGAGATGTACGTCCAGAGACATGACGTGAGTTTCACGAAGCGGATCGATCGGGGGATTCGTAACTTGCGCGAAACGCTGCTTGCAGTAGTCCCAGAGCGTCCGCGGGAGAGTAGAGAGAAACGCGGGAGGGGCGTCGTCGCCCATGCTCCAATCGGCTTCTTTGCCGTGGATTAGCGCAGAGAAAAGAGTTTTGAATTGATCTTCTGTCCAACCGGCGGCGGCGGCGATGCGCTTGGGCTCGCTTGTGATGGCTGAATGAGTGGCAGCAGAAAATGCCAAGTGCCGTGGCGGCGGCATGGCGTTGCGCGCTAGACGCATGGCCAGACGTTTCAGGATTTCGCGCCAGCGGAGGAAAAGGCCCGTCGTCGGGTTGGCGAGAATCATCTCGCCGGGGCCGAGACGCTGGCGTTCCGCGATGCGGGATTCTTCGAGATCGATCAGGCCAGTTTCTGAGCCGGCAATCAGCAGGCCGTCGTGCGTGAGCGTGTAACGCAGGGGACGGAGGCCGTTGCGGTCGAGCTTGGCGCCGACGAATTGGCCGTCGGAAAAAATTAGAGCTGCGGGACCATCCCACGGCTCGTTTTGCTGGGAGAGCGAGGTGAGGGCCGCGCGGATGTCGCGCGAGAGCAGCGGGTCGTTTTCGAATGCGGGAGGAACCAGAGTGAGCATGGCTTCATCGGGCGCAAAACCTTCGAGAAGCTTGAGCTCAAATGCGTTGTCAAAGCTGGCGGAGTCGCTGACTTTTTCTTCGAGCGGCGTGAACCAGGAGCCGACGGTCAGGCGCGCGCGGAGTTCACGCTGCTTAGCACGGAGCCAGCGGCGGTTCGAGACAATGGTATTGATTTCGCCATTGTGCGCGACGTAACGGAAAGGCTGCGCAAGATCCCAGGAGGGCTGTGTGTTGGTCGAATAGCGCTGGTGGAAGATGGCAAACGTCGTGGCGAATGTCGCGTCGCGGAGATCTTCGTAAAATTGCGGGAACTGCCAGGGCGTGAGCAGGCCTTTGTAGACGACCGTTTGCGAAGAAAGCGAACAGAGATAGCAACGCGCCGGCAGAAGCGATTCGGCGCGCTTGCGGAGAAGCGCGAGCCTCCACTCGAAGCGAGAAACGCCGCGCGCGGCGTGGAAAGGCGCGACGTAGAATTGCCAAATCTCGGGCATCGTTTCAAGAGCTTTGCTGCCGAGAGAGTTAGTATTGGTGGGAACACGGCGCCAGCCGAGGATGCGAAGTCGCTCGGTGTCGGCGGCGGCGGCAACTGCGGCTTTGGCGTCGGCCGTTGCTGTGGCTGGGAAAAATGCAAAGCCCAGGCCGAACACTTCTGGAAGGTCTATGCCCTGCTCTTGTGCGCGGGCGCGGAAGAATTCGTGAGGGAGGGAGGTCAGCAAGCCGGCACCGTCGCCGCTTGCGCCGTCGGCGTCGACTCCGCCGCGGTGGGTCAGCCGTTCGAGGGCAGTAAGGGCAATATTTACAATCTCGTGGCTGGGGGGGCTCCCGAGGCGCGCGACGAACCCTGTGCCACAGGCATCGTGGTCAGGGTGGCCCCAATTCGGGTGCCTATCGCTGCGGGAGGGCACGCACCATTGCTGCATATCTGTTTATTGAGCGGGAGGGGGTTGGATGTACAACGCAGAATTTGCATTTATCAAATCGGTTTTGTAGGGGAGGAGATTCTAAGCTGTGGATTATTAAAACTTTGTAACTTCCGAAAAGTGAAAATCGCGAACCATCATCGCAGGGACCACCATTTCGAAGGCTTCCTCGCCAGTGGCACGGACGGCGGGGCCTAGTTGCTCGACGTTTCGTAGCATGGCAAGAATGGACTGGTTGAAACGGAAGTTACGGACGGCGGAGGTGACTTTGCCCTTTTCGACTTGGAAAAGACCGTCGCGGGTCATGCCCGTCATGACCTTTTCGTAGGGATCGACTTCGCGGATGTACCAGAGGCGGGTGACGAGCAGACCGCGATCTGTGGAGGCGACCATTTTATCGAGGGAAGAATCGCCGCCGGAGAAGACGAGATTCATCGGGGCTTCGCCGTATTCATTGGGAAGAGCGAAGCCATGGCCCGTGGGCTTTTTGTCCGCGGATTTGGCGGTGCTGCGGGCGTAAACGAGATTTTTCGGGACACCGCGATCGACTAGCAGAACCTGCTGGCGCGGGATGCCTTCGCCATCGAAGGGGGCGCCGAGTTGGAGCGGATGATAGGCGTCATCGATGATGGAAATATTTTCGCCGAAGAGTGCTTTGCCCATGCGGTCGTTCAGGCAGGAACGTTTATCTTGGAGGGCGGTGGCAGCGAAATCGTAAAAGAGAAAGCCGACTAGATCGAGAACAGCGGCTGGTTCGAGAATGACCGTGTAGCGGCCGGGTGGGAGTTCACGGGCATCAACTGCCAGGTGCGCTTTTTCGCTGGCGCGCTGAGCGAGCTTTTGCGGATCGAAGGCGCGGACGCTGGCCGCGTTGGCTTTGGCCCAGCTTGCGGCTGGATTTTCTTGCATAGTGATAGAGAATTCGGCGTGCGTCTCGCGGTAGGCGGCGAAGAGTCCGCGCGAATTGCCGAGGGCGGATTGTTGCAGACCACTGGCGAAAATGCCTGCGGCGACTTGGCCGTTCTGAATGGCTAGATCGCAGGCGCGGCGAACGGCGCGGGCGCGTTCTTCGGGACTGAGAGCGGCGGTGTCTTTTGCGAAGCGATTTACTTT
>Ga0210391_10002728_pt1 | contig 15169 bp, 15 predicted proteins | sample IncBWC12OmetaG_FD_160573 | JGI IMG/M metagenome (GOLD analysis project Ga0210391, IMG submission 160573) | Forest soil microbial communities from Barre Woods Harvard Forest LTER site, Petersham, Massachusetts, United States - Inc-BW-C-12-O ... | reverse complement strand
CGCGGGTCTTGGCGTGGACCCAGGTGCTTTCTCGGGACACCTTTACGGTAATTGGTACGTCATTGTATCCAAGGCCAGGGCCCTACCGCTGAAATACACCATCGACACCCCGCAGTACTCCGTGACCGCGACGGCCGTATCCGTCACACCGGGACGCCTCGAGGCGGCCCTTTTTCAATTACCCAAGGGGGCGATGCTGACCCCCAGCCCCGAAAATTAATACCATGCTTTTTTCCATTTTCCTGATACTAGGAGGGCTTCCGGGTGGGCCGAGCCCCAGCGGTATCGGCGCCGACGTACAGGCATACCGCTTTTCCATCGTCCTCAGCGATTCCACTAACCGGATACAGGGACTGGCCGGGATTCAGGTCCGGTTCACGGAGAATGAAACTTCCTTCCGCCTGGACCTGGAAAAGACGATGACCGTCAGCGCAGTGACCGAGGGCGGCAGGCCCGTACGGTATGCGCAAGACGCATCAGGGGTAACGCTCAGGGTCCACGCCGATGCAAATTCGGTGCATACCTACGCCGTTACCTACGTGGGAATCCCCCGGGACGGCCTGATCATTTCCAGCAATAAGTTCGGACACCGTACTTTTTTCGGGGACAACTGGCCGGATCGCGCGCATTGTTGGTTGCCTTGCGTAGACCACCCCTGGAACAAGGCCCCCGTGGAATTCCTCGTGACGGCCCCGGCCCGCTACCAGGTCGTGGCGGGGGGCAGGAAAACCGAAGAGCGGGACTTGCCGGGTGGCATGCACTTTACCCATTGGGTGGAAAAGGTCCCCCTTCCCACCAAGGTCATGGTCATTGGCGTCGCAGACTTCGCCATCCAACGCCTCCCCGACGTCGGGGGTATCCCCCTCTATACCTATGTATTCCCCGAAAACAAGGAGCGTGGCTTTCACGACTATGCCCTAGCCGCCCGCATCCTGCCTTTTTATATCCGGAACATCGGCCCCTATGCTTATGAGAAGCTGGCCAATGTGCAATCCAAGACGATCTTCGGAGGCATGGAAAATGCCAGCGCCATTTTTTATTACGAAGGCTCGGTGGGCAGCCCCGGCCTGGAACGATTGATGGCGCATGAAATCGCCCATCAGTGGTTCGGGGATGCCGTTACCGAGGGGAGTTATGCGCATCTTTGGTTAAGCGAGGGATTTGCGACCTACATGACCCACCTTTATATGGAACATACCTACGGCGCGGACTCCCTGAAGGCGGGGCTGCGGTTGGACCGGAACAGGATCATCGCCTTCACGCGTTACAGTAGTCGTCCCGTGGTGGACATTCACCGGGTCGGAGGATATATGGCACTCCTCGACACCAATAGCTACCAGAAGGGTTCCTGGGTCTTGCACATGTTGAGGAGGGAAGTCGGCGACAGCCTTTTCTGGCGGGGTATCCGCATGTACTTTGCCAGGTATGACGGCCGGAATGCCCATACCCAGTCCTTTCGTAGGGTCATGGAGGAGGTCAGCGGCATAAATTTGGAAACTTTTTTCCATCAATGGATTTATTCTCCGGGAATTCCCCTCCTGAGGCTCAGCATAGCAGGACATACGCTGAAAGTGGAACAGGCTCAGAGCCAACCCTTTTCCTTTCCCCTGGAATACACCATAGGCGACGACCCCCGCGTTTTCCGGGTACGCATTCACCGTAAGATCACCCTCATTCCCCTGCCGCCTCAGACCACCGGTCAAATTCACGCGGATCCGGGGGTGAACCTGCTGGCAGATATCCGGGTTAATCCGTAAATTGACCTCATGCAATACCTAAAGGCTCGCTTACTTCTGTGCTGTTGTGTGCTCCAGGTCCTTTCAGCCCATTCCCAGGATCGCCTTACCGGTCATTCCTGGGCCACCCGTTCCCAGGTTATCGCCCAACATGGCATGGCTTGCACCAGTCATCCACTGGCAACGCTTGCTGCCCTGGACATCCTGAAAAAGGGAGGCAGCGCCGTTGATGCCGCCATTGCCGCCAATGCGGTGCTGGGTGTGGTCGAGCCCGAGATGAATGGAATCGGGGGAGACTTGTTCGCCATCGTTTACGATGCCAAGACGGGAAAGTTATACGGCCTGAATGCTTCGGGCAGGTCTCCTTATAAACTGACGCCAAAAATTTTCAAGACCCGCGGGTTGAATGCCGTTCCTTCGGAAGGTGCGCTCTCCGTTTCCGTTCCCGGTTGCGTGGACGGATGGTTTTCGCTTCACCTCCGCTACGGTCGCTTGCCTATGGAGGATGTCCTGGCTCCGGCTATAGGATACGCCCGCGACGGTTTTCCCGTGGCCTCCGAGTTCGCTTATTACCTGCACGAATTGTCAAAGCGCGTTGGAGACAATGAGAATATGACCGAGGTCTACCTGCCCGGGGGAAAGGCGCCCAAAGAGGGGGACATCTTCAAGAACCCCCTCCTGGCGGCCACGCTTCAAAAGATCGCTACCCACGGCCGGGATGTATTTTATAAGGGCGACATCGCCAAGGCGATCGACGCCTTCATGAAAAAGAACGGCGGATACCTTGCCTACCGGGACTTTAGCGATCATACCTCCGAATGGGTGGACCCTGTATCCACGACCTACCGGGGGTATACGGTGTGGGAAATGCCCCCCAACAGCCAGGGCATTGCGGTCCTGCAAATGCTGAACATCCTGGAGGGCTTTGATTTTACCCATATTACCTACGGGAGTCCCGAGCACGTGCACCTGTTCGTGGAGGCCAAGCGCCTGGCCTATGAGGACCGAGCCAGGTACTATGCCGATCCCGAATTCGCGCACGTCCCCGTGGATAAACTGATCTCCAAGGACTATGCTGCCGCGCGCAGGAAGCTCATCAATTACGATTCCGCAAATCCCCACATCGACTTCGGAGATACCACCCTCAAGGGAGGGGAAACGATATACCTGACCGTTGCGGACGCCGATGGAAACATGGTCTCCCTGATCCAAAGCAACTATTCCGAATTCGGTTCGGGCATGGTTCCCGACAGTTTGGGATTCGTGCTCCAGAACCGGGGCGCGCTCTTCACCCTGACGCCGGGACAAAACGATACCTATGCGCCCCACAAGCGCCCTTTCCATACGATCATTCCCGCCTTTGTCACCAAGGGGAACTATCCCTTCCTGAGCTTCGGGGTCATGGGCGGAGGCTTCCAGCCCCAGGGACAGGTTGAAATCCTAATGAATATCATCGACTTCGGGATGAATGTCCAGGAGGCCGGGGATGCGCCCCGGATCGCTCACTCGGGGTCTTCGGAACCAACAGGGGTGCACGGCGGGGCCCCCGGAACCATTCACCTCGAATCGGGGTTTCCGTATGAGACGATTCATGCACTCGAGGAGATGGGGTACATAGTAGATTATCAATTGCCCGGTAACTACGGTGGCTACCAGGGTATCCGGTATGACCCGGTTCAAAAGGTGTACTACGGCGCTTCCGATCCGCGCAAAGACGGAATGGCCGCAGGTTACTAGCCCGCGGCCTCCCGCGCTGGTGCTTGCGCCCGGCCCACCGCGATCTTTCGCCCTGCCGCTTGCGCCGGCGGCCTCCCGCCCTGCCGCTTGCGCCGGCGGCCTCTCGCCCCGCCGCTTGCGCCGGCGGCCTCCCGCCCTGCCGCTTGCGCCGGCGGCCTCCCGCCCTGCCGCTTGCGCCGGCGGCCTCCCGCCCTGCCGCTTGCGCCGGCGGCCTCTCGCCCCGCCGCTTTGCGCCCGCGCCCACCGGCGGTCTCTCGCCGCGGGCGCTCCTACAGGAACGAAATCATCACCAGAAAAATCCCCGAATACGTGAAAAATGCGCTGACTTTTGCGCCCAGTCGCAGGTATACATTGTCGTGAAGCCAGTGCCGGAATTCGGTGTACCGGCTGGTGTCTGCGGAGTTCACAGGACCCTTCTTTTCCCGGGGTAAAAGATAGCGGATCAATACGCCCATCAGCAAAAAACAAACGCCCGTTCCTAATACATGTCCAATCCTTGGCATAATATTCGTTTATCGATAAGATGCAATGGGGGCCTGTTTTCCATAAAAAAGGCAGGGATTGTTAAATAAATATTAGTCCCCCGCGTTACATACACGTATTTTCAATGTATCATAGCGCTTCCGCGCAAACACAATGTTGTTTATGAGACCTACCCTTTATTGGATGCTGTGCGTAGCGATTGTTTCCTGTGCAAAGCCTGCGACCAAGAACTCCGGAGGAGGCACTGGCCCCACCGGACCCACCGGCGGAGATACCGTGATTACCACACCCGTCGATCCCGCCGTTTCGGCCACCGTTGGATTTTTCCTCAATGACTGGCAAGCAAAGTCCTTCACTGCGCCCAGCGCGACGACAGCCGGTCCCGTGGCCACGGATGCCACCACCGACAGCCTGAAAATAGACCTGAGCCGGGTTCTGACCAAGGTGTCCCCCTACGTTTATGGGAACAACACCAACCTCTGGATTGGCCAGATCGTCACCCAGCCTTCCCTCATGGGCTACATAAAGGATTTGAATCCCCACGTCCTCAGAGGGCCGGGAGGGAGCACCAGCGATATTTATTTCTGGAACCAGTCCACGAACCCTCCTGCCGATGCCCCTGCGCAAATTTATTCTAATGGAGCCCTTGCGGCTCCGGGTTATTGGTACGGACAAAACACTCAGTCCTGGACCCTGGACCTGACTAATTACTACCAGTTGCAGGTGGCTACCAGCAGTACCGGAATGATGACCATGAACTACGGGTACGCCCGTTATGGGACCGGGACCTCGCCGGTGGACTCGGCGGCCCATCTTGCGGCTAACTGGGTGCGCCTGGATGCGGGGAAAAGTAAGTTCTGGGAGATCGGTAACGAGACCTACGGGAACTGGGAAGCGGGATACCAGATCGATCAAACCCAGAACCAGGACGGACAAGCCGCCTTCGTCACTGGTGACCTTTATGGGCAACACGTCAAAATCTTTGCGGATTCCATGCGGGCGGCCGCCCAGGAAACCGGGGCGACCATCTACATCGGGGCATCCCTCGTCGACGGGCCGGCCTACCAGGGGGCTTATTCCACGCTGGTTACGTGGAACCAGGGCGTTCTGGGCGAAGTGGCGAGTACGGTTGACTTTTACATTGTGCACGATTATTTCACCGCCTACAATGCCAATTCCACTGCCGCCCAAATCCTTTCCACGGCGGACAGTGTTCCCCCTAATGCCATGGCCTACCTGAAAGCGCAAATGTCCCAATACGGGGCGAGTCAAAAACCCATAGCCCTGACCGAATGGAATATCCAGGCGGTGGGTTCCAAACAGGATGTGTCCTTCATAGCCGGGGTTCATGCCGTCAAAGCCCTGGGATCCATCATCAAAAACGGCTTCGGGGAAGCCAGCCGCTGGGACCTGGGCAATGGATACAATAACGGGGATGACATGGGCATGTTCAATGTAGGCGACGAACCGGGTGTCCCCCAGTGGAATCCACGCCCCGCCTTTTATTACCTGTATTATTTCCAGCAGTTCTTCGGGGATAGGATGGTGTACGATACCTTAAAAGCTATCAACGGAGACCTGACGACCTATTCTTCTTCCTTCTCCAACGGCGCCGCTGGAACGGTCATCATCAATTCTGGTACGACCCCGCATAACGTGGCCATCGATTTCAAGGACTTTGCCGCGGGTACGACATACTATTGGTATGTGCTGACCGGGGGCACAGACAACGGACAGTTATCCAGCAGTGTCTACGTGAATGGAAATCCGCCCACCAACGCAACGGGCGGCCCCACGAATTATTCAACCCTCGCGGTCTACTCCGCGCCTCTGAAAGGAACAATCAATGTAGACGTACCGTCCAGGGCTGTGGTTTTTCTGGTGGCAGCGGGGAAGTAACCTGCTGACATACGGTTGTCATCCGCGCACTGTAGCTTTGGACAATGACCAGCCGCCACATTGCCCAAAGCAGGCTGCACAATCAGTATCTGAACCGCCCCTGGACCGATGGACCCGGCGAATTGGTCCGTTGGATGGGTTGCATCCAGGCACAGGACTTTGCGGCAGGGAAATGGGCCCTGGGTTTGAGGATGCCCGGCACGACCGAGGCGGAACTCGATCGCTGCCTGGATGAAGGGACTTTCCTGCGCACGCATATCCTTCGCCCGACCTGGCACTTCGTTTCCCCTGCCGACGTTGCCTGGATGCTCCGCCTGACCGCTCCCCGCGTCAATATGTTCTGCAAGGGTTGGCACCGTCGGCTCGGCATCAAGCCTGCCACGTTGAGGCGCAGTAAAAACATCCTGGTCAAAGCCCTGGAGGGGAAAAAACACCTTACCCGGACCGCCCTGGCGGCCTTGTTCCGTGCGGCTAAAATCAATACCGACGATATCCGAATGACCTTTTACCTGATGGATGCGGAGCTGGAGGGGTTGATCTGCAGCGGGCCCCGCCAGGGGAAGCAATTCACGTACGCGCTGCTCTCCGAAAGGGCTCCGCATAACCGGCTTCTCGATGCCGGGGAGGCCTTGCAGGAACTGGCTTATCGTTATTTTTCCAGCAGGGGCCCCGCCACCGTCCAGGACTTTGCCTGGTGGAGCGGCCTCACGTTGGCGTCCGCCCGGCGGGGCGTCGAGCTAAATGCGTCCCGCCTTTCCCATCTCGTGCACCGGGGTCAGGCATACCTGTTTTCGGTCGAACCAACCGCTGCTTTGAAGCCCACGGTACACCTCCTGCCCTCCTATGACGAATATACCGTCGCCTACAAGGACCGCTCGGACGTCCTCGCTCCCGAATACAACACCCTCACGGGCAGCGGCATCTTCCGGCCCACGCTGCTGGTAGATGGCGCAGTGAAAGGGATATGGAAGCGCATTGATAATAAGGATTCCGTACATGTCGAAGTGCGCAGCCCCATCCCGGTGAAGACCCGCCTCCTGGAACGGGCCGCGGAACGCTATGGGGCTTTTTTGCAACTGAGCAATAAACGGGTTTTCGGCCCCCTCGTAAGGGTCTAATTTTGACGTATGGAAACACAACAAGAACTCAATTATCAACGCGTCGCGGAAGCCATAGGCTTTTACCGTGACCGCTTCAGGGAACAACCTTCGCTGGAAGCCGCCGCAGCCCACATTCACTTGAGTCCTTTTCACTTTCAGCGCCTGTTTAGGGAATGGGCCGGGGTAACGCCCAAGCAATTCCTCCAGTACATCAGCCTGGAGCATGCCAAGGGTCTGCTCAGGGAACCCGGGGCAACTTTGTTCGATACGGCATTCGATACGGGCCTCTCGGGCACGGGCCGCCTGCATGACCTGTTCATGAAAGTCGAGGGCATGACTCCCGGCGAATACAAGAACGGAGGCAAAGCGCTGACGGTGCACTACAGCTTTGCGGAGAGCCCTTTCGGAACCATTATCGTCGCCTCCACGCCTAAGGGGATTTGCTACATGGCTTTTGCGGACCAGGGCCACGATACCGCATATACTGAGCTGGTGACTCAATTTCCCCAGGCGACATATGTGCAACTGACGGATAAAATCCAGCAGGAAGCCTTGTATATTTTTACCAGGGACTGGTCCCGCCTGGGGGAGATCAAACTGCACCTGAAGGGAACCCCCTTCCAACTCAAGGTATGGGAGATACTGTTGAAAATTCCGATGGGCGGAGTGGCCACTTACTCTGGCATTGCTTCCCGGATTGCCCAGCCTGGCGCGGCCAGGGCGGTGGGTTCCGCGGTGGCGGACAACCCCGTGGCCTTTCTCATTCCCTGTCACCGCGTGATCAAGGCAGGGGGCGAAGTGGGGAACTACCATTGGGGAAGCACGCGCAAGATGGCCATGATCGGATGGGAAGCGGCACGCGTCGGAGGGAGGGCCTAAGTATGGATATCCTTCAACTGGATCGGCAGGGCTTTATTCTGGTCCCCGCCTTTCTGTCCGCGGATGAATGCGATGCTTTTATTGGGATGTACGACCGTGAAGACCTGTTTCGAAAAACCATTTCCATGGAACGGTACCGCTTTGGCGCAGGAGAATATAAGTACTTCACCTACCCGCTCCCGGCCCGCATCGCCGAGATCAGGCGGGCCGTCTATCCGCTGCTGGCGCCCGTCGCCAACCGCTGGACGGACAGTGCCTTTCCGGACAACCACGAAGACTTCCTGGCCGTCTGCCGGGACCATGGCCAAACACTGCCAACGGTGCTTATGCTGAAGTATGGACCCGGCGGCCACAATACCCTGCACCAGGACTTGTATGGAGAAGTCTACTTCCCTTTCCAACTGGTTCTGTTCCTCAATGAGCCCGGCGTCGATTATACAGGAGGAGAATTCGTATTGACGGAGCAGGTCCCCAGGGCCCAGTCAAAGGCGAATGTGTTGCAACCCCGCAAAGGAGATATGCTCGTGTTCACCACCAGATTTCGCCCGGGGCCGAAAGGCAAGGTAAACGTCAAGCACGGCGTCAGCCCCTTGCACAGCGGGACCCGCCATACCCTGGGCATCATCTTTCACGATGCAGCCAGTTGAGGCGGAGAAAGGCTTCGCCACAGGTAAAATACCATATAGCTTTCCCAGCCGGAAAATTCCGCGAAAAAGCGAAGGAAGGCCTTCTGGTCCTTCCGGTCGGCCATCAAATCGTGATCGACCAAGGCTTTCAACAGCCCCACGTCCCCATGTGGGATTCGGGTAGTATCCCTGAGGCTTTTCATCAGGGCGTAATTGGCTGTCCAGGCGCCGATGCCCCTAATGGACGTGAGTGCCTTCATGCGCGCCTCGGTGTCCTCTAGGGCGAGCAAGGCTACCTTGCTGATAACGCCATCCGCGAAGGCTTTGGACAGGGTGATCATGTATTCCGCTTTCAGTCGGGAAAACTGGAGGGCCTTGTAGTCGGGCTCCTTCAGTTCCGCGAGAACTTCGGGGGCGGGGAAGAGGGAATGGCCTGCTACCGAGCCTCCGTAGGCCGCCACCAGCTGCCGCTTCACCTTGTGCGCAAAGCTGAGGTTGATTTGCTGCCCTATGATGCACCAGCTCAAGGATTCGAACAGGTCAGGAATGCCGACCAGCCTAAGTCCCTTGAATTCCCTGGCCATATAGGCCACGCGGGGATGCTTGCGAAGGAGGCTGTAAAAGGGCCGTACATCGCGGTCCATATCGAACCAATCGCGGACATAGGCCTGGATGGTTTCTTCGGACGCGCTTTTTCCTCCCTTTACGTCTACCTTCAGGCCTTCCCGGTCGCCACTTATGCGTAGCAGCACGGGTCGACCCTCAAGGACGACGGCCTTGGTCACGCTTTGCCCCTCGATCGCATAAAGGCAATCATCATAGCGCCGGTCCAGGAACCAAAGACATTCGGTCCAACTGAATTGTGCGGGAGCGGGGAGGTGGATCATGGGGCAAAAATCGTATTTTCATTCCATGAGCAAGCCTTACCTCTTTTCCGTCTTGTTATTGGTCATTGTATTCCCGGTGGTGTCCACCTGCTTCGACCATCCGGATGCGTTGACCTTTGGCAAGTGGTTCCTGTTTTTCGCGGTAGGGCTGAGGTTATTCATCGCCGGTTTGAGGCAAGCCCTGAACCCGGCGTTCACGGCCAGGGATATTTTCCACCTGAAGGAGGAAGCCAGTTACGCGGTGGTCCGGGAATTGGGGTTTGCCAATATCTGCTTCGGGGTGGTGGGCATACTTTCGCTGTTTTTTCCAACCTGGCGCATTGTCAGTGTCACCGGGAGCGGGCTTTATTTTGGGTTGGCGGGATTGCTGCACTTGCTGAAGCGGCCCGCGGGGCCCAATGAAAAGCTGGCGCTCGTGTCCGACCTCTTTATTTTCGCCTGCCTGGGTATTTATGCGTGGCTACTTCTAGGAAAGGCGTGATTATTGATCTATATTTCATAAATTCTTCAAAATATAAAACCTCCGACATGCGTAACAGGGACAAAAGCATCATTTATTGCCTTTTGGGCATTTATTCGATATTGGTCAGTTGGTTTTACAACCACTCGATCCTCCTGGCCATCGTACATTACATCTTCTGGCCCATCTATCTCATTTACGAGCTCCTGATTGGTCACCTGTCTCACGATATGTGGAAAGAAATCCCCTTGCACTATTTCAAATGAAGTGGTTTTTCTTTGCGGTCATCTTCACCTACGCTGGCATCGCCAGGTCTCAGACTTTGCCCGCGCGTTGGGATGAGCTCACGGCCAGCGACTGGCCCCAGGCCCTGGAAAAATCTTCCAGGGTTTGCATTTTACCCATAGGTATCCTCGAAAAGCACGGTCCCCATGTACCCATCGGGTCTGACCTGATCCAGGCACGGGAATATGCTGCCCGGGCAACGAAGGAAGAATATGCGGTGGTCTTCCCCGATTATTTCTACGGCCAGATAAACGAGGCGCGCCACCAATTCGGGACGTTCGCCCTGCCCAGTCACCTGGTGCTGGAGTTACTGGATTCGACGTGCAGCGAGATCGCGCGCAACGGTTTCAACAAGATCGTCATCATCAACGGCCACGGCGGCAATGTGTCGCTGTTGGAGTATTTCGTCCAAACCCAATTGGAAAGGCGCCGGAATTACGTCGTATATTTTTTCCAGGCGCATCCGGATTCGGTTTACAACGTGCAATATGGCCGCCTGCATAGGTCCAACCCCGCGACCGATGAGCACGCAGGGGAACGCGAAACTTCCGTCCTGCTATACCTCCGACCCGACCTGGTGCAGTTGGACCGGGCTACGCGGGAATCGGGAGAGAACCTGGACCGGCTGCCCATTCCGGCCTATACGGCTATTTGGTGGTACGCGAATTTCCCCAATCACTATGCGGGCGAGGGCGCCCTGGCCACCAAAGCATTGGGGAAGATGGTGGTGGATTTCCAGGTGAGTAGCCTGGTAAAGGCCCTGCGCGCCATCAAGGCGGATACGACAGCCCTTTCCTTGCAAAACGAATTTTTCAACCGCGTGGATACCTTGGGCAGGTCGTTGCACTAATTCGCTTAAATTGCGCCATATGAATAGCAAAACCTTCCCCATGGCGGCGGCCCTGCTGCTGTCGGCTTCTTCCCTTATTGCGCAGGATAAGCCGAAACCCGAGGACACGGAGATTTGGTCTCCGGAACCCAAAGTCATCACCCCCGGGCGCGGCTTGGCAGACCCTCCTTCCGATGCCATCATCCTCTTCGACGGGAAAAACCTGGACGAATGGGTATCGGCCACCGATACGACGCTGCCTGCAAAATGGGACGTTCACGACGGCATCGTTACTGTGGTAAAAGGCGCGGGTAATATCCAAACCCGCATGAAATTCAGCAATTACCAACTCCACATCGAATACCGCATCCCATCCGACATCACGGGCTCGGGTCAGGCCCGGGGCAACAGCGGCGTTTTCCTGGCCTCGTTGGGCTCCGGGGATGCAGGCTATGAATTGCAGGTCCTGGACAACTACAACAATAAAACATATGTGAACGGACAGGCGGGCAGCATCTACAAGCAGTCCCCTCCCCTCGTCAACGTATGCCGGCCACCGGGCGAATGGCAATCTTATGACGTGATCTGGACCGCGCCTACGTTCGCAGCGGATGGGTCTTTGTCCACGCCGGCCAGGGTGACGGTGTTCCAGAACGGGGTCCTGGTGCAAAATAACTTTACCCTTCAGGGGGTGACCCTGAACATCGGGAAGCCCTACTACAAAGCCCACGGACCCAGCGCCATCAAGCTCCAGGCCCACGGGGATAAAAGTGAACCTATCAGTTTCAGGAATATATGGGTAAGACCTTTATAAGCCTCGCAGTCGCGCTGGCATTGTCTTGCTTTTCGCGGGCCCAGGTGCTCACTTCAGGCGGGCGGCTAAAGCCAGAACAGGCTATCATGGATATCCGCCACTACACGATCGCACTCAAGGTGGATATTCCCGACAGCAGCATCGACGGGTATGCCGTAGTGGATTTCGTTCTTTCGCAGGCTTCGCCGGTGTTGCTTTTTGACCTGCTGGACTCTTTCCATATCCATGCCTTGTCCGTGGACGGATCACCGGCGTCTTTCGATTATGCACACAGCATGATAACCGTACGCGGCGCTTTCTCCACCGGCCGCCATTCGGTCCGCGTGGACTATGGCGGCAAGCCCCACATCGCTATCCATCCCCCCTGGGATGACGGGTTCATATGGACGCGGGATTCGACGGGCAATCCCTGGGTGGCCATTACCGCCGAAGGGACGGGAGGTAAGCTTTATTTTCCCTGCAAGGACCATCCTTCGGACGAACCCAATGAAGGCGTGGATATGTTGATCACCGTTCCCTCAGGCCTGGTCGTCGCGGGACCTGGATTGTTACAGGAAGTCACGCCTTCGGGCGCTTCGGTGACCTATCACTGGAAGACCCGCTACACCATCAACAACTACAGCATCATCTTCAACGTGGGGAAATACAAGGTGGTCAGCAGGGACTATACCACCATCGACGGACATACGGTGCCCATGCAGTTTTATGTCCTGGAAGAACACGCCGCCAAGGCGCCCCACCACCTGGAGATCCTCGAAAAGACCGTCCACGAACAGGAAAAATATTTCGGTGAATATCCCTGGGCCAGGGAAAAGATCGGGATCGTCGAGACGCCCCACCTGGGCATGGAACACCAGACGATGAACGCTTATGGAAACAAATTCCGATATACGAAGGTGGGCGGCTCGGATTATGACGGGCTGATGCACCACGAATTCGGGCACGAATGGTGGGGGAACAAGATCACCGCTAAGGATTGGGCCGATTATTGGATACACGAAGGCATCTGCACCTTCGGAGATGCCTTGTATATTCGGGAATTCGAGGGGGAGGAGGCGTACGACAGGTATTTTGCCCGTGCTTCCCATGGCTTCCGGAACCAGCAGCCCATCGTCCTGGGGCACGATATAGATGAAGAAGCGGCCTACCAACCCGATATCTATGGCAAGGGGGCTTTCTTCATGCATACCCTGCGGTTTGTCATCGGTGACAGCCTGTTTTTTCCTTTGCTCAAAGGTTTTGCTACCGATCCCCGGTATACCTATGATAATCTCGTTGGCACCGACGACGTGGAACAGTATTTTTCGCACGGTTCGGGCATGCAGTTGAAGCCATTGTTCGACTTGTATATCCGGTCCGTTGGTTTGTTGCAGGTCTCCGTTCGCCAGGTCGACGCAGGCCATTACGCCATCAGTACCGTGGGAATGCCGTTGACGCTCCCCCTGGAAGTGGGCACCGATTCCGGGGTGCAGCGCATCATGGTCAGCTCCGCCGAACAAATAGTGGCATCGTCTTCCAAACCCGTCATCGATCCCCGCGTTTTCTACCTGACCAAGGTTATAAATGCCGCTCCGGCCGCAGGTGGGTGATCATCATAATGTAAAAAACAAGTGGGGCAAGAATAAAGAAAAAGCTGACCAGGGGACTGATCAGGCTCAACAAAGCCGCCGTCAGGTAACAACCCGGCCCCACGCCCGCCAGCACCAGGAGGCGATCGTACTCCTCACTCATGATGGCGACCTCCGCATATTCCGGGTTCCGGCGGAGGTACAGCAAGGTCACCATGTGTTCGGCGCCACAAAAGAACAGCACGCCGCAATAGAGGATGATGGCTGAAGGGAACAGGTGATGCGCGGCCAGTATCGCTGCGGGAAAGGGAATGAAGGCCACCGTCATCAGGTAGAAAATGTTGGACCAAAGCAGGAAATGGCTCACTTTTTTTATGAAAAAGCAAATCCTCAGGTGCGCCACCCAAAATACACCCACGACCAGGAAGGTGAATATATAGGTCAGGATATTAGGCCATGCCTTTTTGAGGGTTTGGATCAGTTCCGCGTTGGTGTGCACTTCAGCTCCCGGTATCCTGATGTTCAGGACCAGGAGCGTGATGGAGATGGCGAAGACCCCATCCGCAAAGGCTTCCAGGCGGTTCTTGTTCATAGGGCGATGCGCTTTCCCTCCTTGGCCGACCGCCGCGCGGCGTCCAGGATTTTTACCACGATCAGGTTATTGGACAGGCTGGACAAGTCGTCTTCCCCAGTTATCTTTCCGTTGAGCACATCAGCCAGGTAGGTTAGGTTGTCCGTGTAGGCCGGTGCCGGTACAGGCACATCCTGGTAGTCGTTTTGCTTTCGTTCCTGCAACTTGCTTCCGTTCATCGCATGTAAATATCCCTTGTCCCCGAAGACTTCCCAATCCTTGATGCCAAAGGGCCAGTTCCATGAGGCTTCGATAATCCCTACGGCATTTGAATATTCCAACACGATCGTCGCATCGTCATCCACCTTTGGATATACATCCGGCTTGTAATGCCGGGTAATCGCCATGACCGAAATAGGGGGCTTGTTTCCCATCAGCCACGTCATCAGGTTGGCGCCGTAGCATCCGAAGTCCACGATGGCCCCTCCACCGTTTTTGACCGGGTCGGTCAGCCACTTCAGGAAATCGGGGCTGCACCCGATTTCTTTAGGGCCCTGGTGGCCGTCGTGCACGACCATCTTCCTTACCTGCCCGATGCTGTCCTGTCTTACCAGGGTGTATATATCCTGGTTGGTCGGGTACCAGGTTGTCTCGTAATTGGTCAACAGGTGGATATGATATTGCTTCACCAGAGCTTCCATCCTGTCCGCCTGCGCATCGTCCACCGCCAGGGGCTTTTCCACCATGACGGAAACGCCCTTTGGGGCGCAGGCCTCGACCACCCCGAGGTGCTCGGAGATAGGATTGTAGGCCAACACCGCGTCGGGATGGATGTGTTCCAGCATCTCTTTCACATTGGGGTAGAATAGCGAATCCGGCAGGGCGTAACGGCGCTTGTATTTGTTTTGTAGGGCCGTGTCCGCTTCTGCGATCCCCAGGATTTTGATCCGGCCCCTTTTGTATTGTTCCATGAGGCCGTAGACATGGTCGTGATTCAGGCCGGCCACGCCGACTTTTAGGATTTGCTGGGCGTTGCCCTGCATGGCGCTTATCGCGATTAGGCAGCTTACGATCAGGATTTTCATATCCGCCAATTTAATCCATTCATGCGGCTCAGGGGCTCATTTTTTGGTTAGTCTTGCCGGCGCCTGACTTTTGCTTACATTGACACGCCGGAGGGGGCCGCGCAAGCGGCGGACCGAGACGACCGCCAGTGGCGGTCGGCGAAGGTCGCCCGAAGGCCAATAATTAGCGAAGTTGGCGCGGAAGCGCTAAATTAGCTACGGCGCGCTTCC
>Ga0210391_10002726_pt1 | contig 15174 bp, 16 predicted proteins | sample IncBWC12OmetaG_FD_160573 | JGI IMG/M metagenome (GOLD analysis project Ga0210391, IMG submission 160573) | Forest soil microbial communities from Barre Woods Harvard Forest LTER site, Petersham, Massachusetts, United States - Inc-BW-C-12-O ... | reverse complement strand
CGAAGCTTGGCGAGCTCTCTTCCCTCTTTCCCCGCGCCGACAAGGAGGCGATCACTCGCATGAACGAACTGGAGCAGAAGAACAATGCCGGCAGCGCAACACCTGACTCAACGGAACCCGCACCGAAGCCTGACGTCGCAGCCAGGCCCGAGCCCCACATCTCGAAGCTGCACTCCGTGATCGACGGGCTCGCGGTGGCGATGGCGGAATCCACCACCGAGACCTCGACCGTGCTGGCCTTTGAAAACACGTTGCGTGAGAGCCTCGGCGGAAAAATCAACGCATCCGAGCCGGCCACGCCTCCAGCCGCACCCCCCGCTGCTGCTGCTGCGACCCCGCCCACCGGCGACAAAATCACCATCGACGACTTCTCCAAAGTTGAATTGCGCGTCGCGCTGGTGAAAGTAGCCGAGCGCGTGCCCAAAGCCGACAAGCTGCTCCGCCTCGAAGTGGATCTGGGCTACGAAACCCGGCAAATCCTGGCAGGCATCGCCGAGTCCTACACGCCGGAGTCGCTGATCGGACGCAAAGTGGTCATCGTCGCCAACCTCGCTCCCCGCAAACTGCGCGGCCTGGAATCCAATGGGATGATCGTCGCGGCCTCCACCGAGGGCGGGAAAGCGGTCCTGGCCAGCTTCCTCGAAGACGTGGAGATCGGCTCCCGCCTGAAATAACCTGCATGATCGATTCCCACGCCCATCTGGATAGTCCTCGCTACGACGAGGATCGCGAAGCGCTGTTGGAGCGCGCCTGGACGGCCGGAGTGCGCCAGATCCTGTCGATCGGCATTGGCGAAGGGCCGGACACCATGCAGCGCGCCCTCGAAATCAGCCGGGAATACGCAGACCGGCCCGGCATCCCCAGGATTTGGGCCAGCGCCGGGGTTCATCCGCATGAGGCTCGCCTGGCCGACGAGGCCGCCTATGCCAAACTCGACCGCCTGCTGCAGGAGCCGGAAGTGCTGGCCTGTGGCGAGATTGGGCTCGACTACTTCTACGATCATTCGCCGCGCGAGGAACAGAAGGCGGTGTTCACGCGGCAGATGGAAATCGCCGCCCACCGTCGCAAGCCCATCATCATCCACTGCCGGCCTTCCGAAAACAGCAGCAACGCATGGGACGACACCCTGGAAATGCTCCAAACCCAGTGGTCGCGGACCGGGCTCGGCGGCATTCTGCACTGTTTTACCGGTGAAACCCGGCACGCAGCCGCCGCCATGGACCTCGGTTTCCTGATTTCCTTCGCCGGAAACATCACCTTTCCCAAGGCGCAGCCCATCCGCGACACGGCAGCGACGGTCCCGCTGGACCGGATGCTGATTGAGACCGATGCGCCGTTTCTGGCGCCCATCCCCAACCGGGGCAAGCGCAACGAACCGGCCTGGGTCAAGGAAGTGGCGGCGAAAATTGGCGAGATTCTGGGACTGGATGCGACCAACATCGCCGACCAGACATCTCGTAACTTCGGGGTGCTGTTTCAGACCTAAAATGAATCGCCCGTTCCGTTTCCGGGCAGGTAGTGGATAATCTAAGGAGAGCAGGGGCGGCCCATGGCAGAGAATTCCTTCGACATCGTCAGCAAAGTGGATCTTCAGGAAGTCCGGAACGCCATCGACCAGGCGACCAAAGAAGTGCGCCAGCGTTTCGACCTGAAGGATTCGAAGTCGGAGATCAAGCTCGAGGGCGAGGAATCGATTCAACTGGCGTCCGAAAACGAGTACAAGCTGGAAGCGGTCACTGAGATCCTGCGCCAGAAGCTGGTGAAGCGCGGCGTATCGCTCAAAGCACTGACTTTCGGTACAGTAGAACCGGCAACCGGTTCCAGCGTCCGGCAAAAAGTCTCGCTGCAGCAGGGCATCGCCAGCGAAAAGGCTAAAGATATCGTCAGGATCATCAAAGATTCAAAGAAGAAGGTGCAGGCTTCAATCCAGGGAGACACGGTCAGAGTCTCCGCCAAGGATCGCGACGCCCTGCAGGAAGTGATTGCGCTGCTGCGCGGGCGCGATCTCGGGATCGATATGCAGTTTACGAATTACCGCTCCAACTGAGCGGCAGGCCCCGCAGCAGAGGAAATCCTGGGTGAGCACTGTGGCGACAGCGACGGCGAAAGAAGTCTTCGATCTCCTGCACGACGACCTCGCGGCGATCGAGCGGGAATTCGGCGCGGATGCAGTTTCCTCAGTGCCGGCCATCACGGAGATTTCCGAATATCTGCGCGAAGGCGGCGGCAAGCGCGTGCGCCCCTCGCTGCTGTTGCTGGCGGCGCGCAGCCTCGGCTACACCGGTCGCGGCATGATCCGGCTCGGCGCCGTGGTGGAGATGGTGCACACCGCCACCCTGGTGCACGACGACATTATCGACGCAGCCGACACCCGCCGCGGACGGCCCTCCACCAACCACACGTGGGGCAGCGGCAAATGCGTGCTGGTGGGCGACTGGCTCTACATGCAGGCCTTTCGCATCGCCCTTTCCGAGCGGAAATTCCGGGTTCTCGAACTGCTCATCGGCCTCACCCAGCAAATGGTCGAGGGCGAGCTGATGCAGATGGAAAAGCTCGGCAAAGCGATCTCCGAAGGCGAATACAACGATCTGATTTATCGCAAGACCGCGTGTTTGTTTGAGGTTTCCATGCGCCTGGGCGCGACTCTGGCTGGGGCCGATCGTCCCCTTGAAGACGCGATGGGCGAGTTTGGACGCAGGCTGGGGCTGGCTTTCCAGGTGGTCGACGATGTGCTGGACCTGACAGCTTCAGAAAAGGCGCTGGGCAAGCCGGTCGCGAGCGATTTGCGCGAAGGCAAGGCGACGCTGGCAGTGATCCACGCGATGGAGAATGGCATTCTGCCCGCCGACCGGAGAAAAATCGACATCGTGCTGCGGGATCAGGACTTTGGGCGCGTCTCCCACGAGGAAATCCTCCGCATTCTCAACCAGAACGAGTCCGTGACCTACGCCATGAACACCGCCTATGCCCACGCGGCAGCGGCGCAGGAGGCCCTCGCCGTCCTGCCTGACTCCGACTACAAGCGAGCCCTGCAGTGGATGCCGGAATTTGTCGTTGCGCGCGACAAGTAAACCCGCCAGGCAGGTCCATCGCGCACGAAGGCCCGTCCGCTGTACCCTGAAAAGCAATGAAACTGTCAGCATTAGCGCTAGCGCTGGGGGCGGAATTGCGCCCTGCCGGCGCCGACGCCGCCATCACCGGAGTGGCCGGCGCTCAGGCCGCTAGCCCCGAGCACATCGTCTTCGCGGAAGACCCCGGCGCTCTGCCGGCCGCGCTGGCCTCCCACGCCGCCGCCGTCATTGTGTCCGCCAAACTCGCGCCCGCCTCCTCCGATAAGCCTCTGCTCGTCGTCCCGCAACCCCGGTTCTCATTTGCGCAGGCCGCGCATCTCCTCAAGCCTGCCGATCCCTTCACCGGTGTTCATCCCACCGCAGTCATCGATCCGTCAGCCACCTTGGGAGAAGCCATTTCCGTCGCCGCCTACGCGGTGATTGAAGCGGGCGCGCAAATTGGCTCCGGCACGCGGATTGGCCCCGGCGCTGTGATTGGCGAAGGCGTCAAAATCGGCTCCGCTTGCCGCATTCATGCCCGCGTCGTCATCTATCCCGGCAGCGAACTGGGCAATCATGTCGTCGTCAAAGCTGGCGCTGTTCTCGGGTCCGACGGCTTTGGCTACGTCCGCGACGCTGTCACCGGCGAATATCTGCAATTCCCGCAGCAGGGCCGGCTCGTCATCGAAGACCACGTCGAGATCGGCGCGAACGCCACCATCGATCGCGGAGCACTTGAGGAAACGCGCATCGAGAGCGGCGTCAAGATCGACAATCTGGTGCACCTCGGCCACAACGTCCGCGTGGGACGCGATGTTGTCATCGCAGCGCAAACCGGCGTGTCCGGCTCCAGCACCATCGGCCGCGGCGCGATCGTCGGCGGACAGGTCGGCATTGGCGACCACGCGGATATCGGGGAGCAGGTGATCCTCGGCTCTGGCTCCGGCGTGCTCACCAACAAAAAGGTGCGCGCCCCCGGCGTGGTCTTCTGGGGGCGTCCCGCGCGCCCGCTGCGGCAATATCTGAAGGAATTGGCTGCACTCTCGAGGCTCGCTCGCGCATCGGATAACGAGGAGGAATAGCCTTGGCGGTCGTTGTCGTCGGCGGACATTCGCGCAACATCGGCAAGACTTCCGTGGTCGCCGGCCTCATCGCGCGCCTGCCGGAATTTCACTGGACAGCCTTCAAAGTGACGCAGTACGGCCACGGCTTTTGCACCGCGGACGGTAAGCCCTGCCAGTGTCAGACCGCCGACTCGTGTGTGTCGGTGAGCGCCGAACGCGAAACCGCCAGCGGAACAGACAGTTCCCGCTATCTTGCAGCCGGAGCGGCGCGCTCTATCTGGGTTCGTACACGGATCGGCATGCTGGGCGACGCGATGCCGCGCATCCGCGAAGAGATCGCGCAATCCGAAAATGCGATTCTCGAATCGAACAGCATCCTCGCCTGGCTTGAGCCTGACTTGTATCTAACGGTGCTCGATCCTTCGGTCGGAGACTTCAAGGAATCCGCGCACCGCTTTTTGGAGAAGGCCGATGCCGTGCTCTGGTCGTCTCGCGACGGCTCCGACCACAAGGTTTCCGAGCTTGCCACGTGGACCGCGGATCAGGCCCTCACCGCAGGCAAGCCGCACTTCGCCCTTGCGCCCCCGGATTACATCACCGACGAAGTGGTTGAATTTGTGCGCACCAGGCTGACAGCGAAGATTCCCGCAATCCGTTAGAAAAAACTACTCGCCGAACGGTTCCCGCTTCGCCGACCCGTCGCGCTGCTTCACCAGCATCTCCACTTTGCCCTCGGCCTGTTCCAGCTGCTTGCGGCACTCCGCGGAAAGGCGTGAGCCTTCCTCAAACATCAGCACGGAATCCTCAAGGGGAAGATCGCCGCGTTCAAGCTGCGCGACAATCTCCTCGAGCTTCGTCAGCGACTCCTCAAAGCTGGCCAACGCGCGTCTCCTCTTTCAATGCTTTGGCGGCCGGCGCCGCCTTCTCTTCAAAAGGGGACGGAGGCAGTACTTCGGTCAGAATTTCGGCAGCGGAACTATACCGTCCGAACGGCGCGCTCACCTGCACACCCTGCACCAGAGTCCGAGCAGCTGCCAGCATCTCCTGCGCGATACGAATGCCTTCAGCGCGTGCCAAATCGGGAGTAGAAGCCCGCGCCATCCGCGTCAGTATCTCGTCGGGCACGCTCACGCGCAGATCGTTTTTCATGAACTCGGCATTACGCACGCTGGTCAGCGGCCAGATCCCGGCCACCACAGGGATCCGGAATCCCTCGATCCGCTTCAGGAACGCCTCGAGAATCCGCATATCGAAGACCGGCTGCGTAATCGCGTACTCGGCGCCGGCTTCCACCTTGTAAGCGAATCGCCGAACTTCATTGTCGAGGTCGGGAACGCCAGGGTTGGCCGCGACGGAAATCGTGAACCCGGTTGAAGCCCCAATGGAATTCCCGCCCAGATCGAGCCCATGGTTCAGCCCGCGCACCAGATTCACCAGACCGATGGCGTCCACGTCATACACCGCGGTGGCATCGGGATAATTGCCGAGCTTGGGTGGATCGCCGGTCAGGCAAAGAATATTTTTCAGTCCGATCGAAGACGCGCCCAGCAGGTCGCTCTGAATGCTGAGAACGTTGCGGTCGCGGCAGGTGTAGTGCAGCACTGTTTCGATGCCGGTCTTCTGCTGAATTTGAATGCAGAGGCTCTGTGCGCTCATACGCGCCGAGGCGCGCGGCGAATCCGGCACATTGATGGCGTGGATCCCGAGATTGGCCAGCATCTGCGCGCCAGCCAGTTCTTTGCTACAGTCGATGCCGCGCGGCGGCACAATCTCCACCATGGTGACGAACTGGCCCTCCTGCACCAGCCGCCCCAGGTTTGAGCGCTCTGCCAGCGCGGCCGGCGGCGTCTCCGTCACAATCTCGGTTCGCGCCGCGGCACGAGGGCTGGTAGTCTGCGCGTCCACCGCGCGCAGCGCCGACTTCATGGCGCGAATGTGCTGCGGCGTCGTCCCGCAGCATCCGCCAACAATCTGCGCGCCCGCCTTCACAAACTTGCGCGCAAAACTGGCCATGTACTCCGGCGAGCACAGATAAATATTGCGCCCGTCCACCGAACGTGGCATGCCGGCATTCGGCATCGCCACCAGCGGCACCGTAGTAGCGGAAGCCATGCGCTCAATCGCCGTCAAAACGGTGGCCGGCCCAACGCTGCAGTTGCAGCCCAGCCCATCCACGCCCCATGCAGCAATGCGGGTGGCAGCCGCCTCAACCGAGCTGCCATCCAGGCAGTTCGCGTCTTCGTCGACCGTCACCATCACGATAACCGGCAGGTCAGGAGCGGCGGCCCGCGCCGCGAGCACCGCCTGCTCCGCCTCATTCAGGGCGGTCATCGTCTCAATAATCAGCAGATCAGCGCCCACTCCAGGACCGCCTGCAGCCAGGGCCGAAATCTGCTCGAAAAATGCGGCCTGCGCCTCGTCCAGCCCGGTTTTGCCCAACGGCTCCAGAAGCACGCCCAAGGGCCCAATGGATCCGGCAACATACGCCGTGCCTGCCTGCTTATCGGCCAGTTGCTGAACAGCCTGGCGCGCCAGGCGCACGCCGGCCTTGTTGATGTCGGCCACGCGGTCGCGAAGCCCTGGCCGCTCCAGCCGGAAGGCATTGGCCCCGAACGTGTTGGTCTCGACAATCTCCGCTCCGGCCTGGAGGTACTCCTCGTGCACGGCTCGGACCAGGTCTGGCTGCGAAAGATTCAGCTCGTCGTAACAGCGATTGATGAAGACACCACGGGAGTACAGGGACGTGCCCATGGCTCCGTCGCCGAGGACGGTACGGTGTCCGAACATCTGCTCTAAGCGGCTTGTCATCAGGGGAAATCCTATCCTTCTATGCTATCAGGGCGTCCAACACCCAGGCGCTCGGCAGGTGCGCTCCAGAACCCCACCGCGCGCTCGGCTCCGTTCCGCTCCCCGCGCAGGTTCGAAAGATGCCCTGCTGCCCTGATATACTTGGCTTTCCCACGAGCTCGTTGAGCCATGCAAATGGTGAGGTTCTAAGATTTTGAAGAAGAGAAGTTCCCTGTATTTTTGTGGCGTTCTCAGCGCGGTATTCCTCGTCTGCACCGTCATCGGCTCTTGCGGCAAGAATTTTTACTTTGCCGGGCGCACTTTGCCCCCCAGCGGCGTGATCAATCGCGTTTTGGTGGCTGAGCAGTACCCCAGCGGCACCGCTGAGGGCGCGCTCCCCTTCATGGACGCCTTTTACGACATCCGCCACCCCTACAACGCCTCTGGCGGTCAGCTCCTCATCTCCGGTTACTCGGGCAAGCTTCCGCTCGATATCCAGAACATGCCGGAAGAGCAGGGCGGCGCTGTCTACAACTCCGGCGACGGCAGCCTCAGCCTGATCAGCTATGCGTCCGAGAAGGTCAGCGCATCTGTCACCAATCCCGGCAGCCTTTCCGCCAACACCGAGGGCAGCCCCTACAACGACATCTTCATCAGCCGGGACTTCGGTTACGTCTACGCCGGCAATCCAGCGTCCCACGTCATCAGCGTCACGAATCGGGACAAGGGCGCTGCACTCACACTCAACTTGGCGAATGCCTACGGCGTCTCGGTCAACGCGGGCGGAACGGTTGCGCTGGTGTTTATCGAGGACGCCACCCAGGCGCCCAACCAAACCGTCAATGTGGCTACACCCAACAGCTTTGCGGTGTACAGCATCGTGCAGCTCAATGCCACCCAGCAGGCTGCTGCCATCAACAACCCCAACTTCATGGGCGCGCAGGATTGCGAACCCCAGAAGCTGCCCACCTGGTGCGTCTTCCCGGTCAGCACTGGTCCTTCCGCCAGCTTCGACCACCCCATCAAGGCGATCTTCTCGCCCGATGGCTCGACCGCGTATGTGGTCAACTGCGGTCCGGAATGCGGCGGCACGACCGCTGGGCTGACGACCATTCCGATCACCGCGGCGTCGCTCAATACCGGCAGCTACGGCGCGAGCGGCATCGCGCTCGTCGCGCAAAGCAACATCGCCATTCCCAACGGGTCGACGAACGCCCTCTTTAGTGGCAATACGCTCTACGTCACTGGCCAACAAATGCAGTCCAGCGGATTGTACGAAGGGTTCCTCACCGTCCTGAACACTCCAGCCAACACCATTACCGGCACCTATTCCATCAGTGACGGCACGCATAACCGCATGGTGCTCGCGGATGACGACACCCTGTGGATCGGTTCCTCGCACTGCAACAACGGCGTGCGCTATGCGCAGTCACAGGCCGGAGCGGACATTCAATTCGGTTGTATGACCATGTTCAATACCTCCACCAACACGGTCACCGTCGGCCCCTATCAGGGGGACGGCACCGGCATTGCCGCGGTCACCGGATTGCACAAGGTCTACACCACCGAAGGCGGCCAGATTTATATCTACAAAACCACCGACATGTCCGCGCTCGACAACTCCAACGTGACCATCGCCGGCACCGCGATCGATTGCGCCTACATGGACGCTGCAACCGACGGCGATAACACCGACTACTAGCCGGGTATCCGCGTGACCGAACCGCCGAACGCCCCCAATCCCCTGGCTGAAGTGCTGGCCATCGCCGCGCATCGCGACGACGTGGAGCAAACCTGCGGCGGAACTCTGCTCCGCATGCGCTCCATCGGCGTTCCCACCGCCATTCTTGACCTGACTCAGGGAGAGGCGGGCACCCGCGGCTCAGCAGCGGAACGCGCAGCCGAAGCCGCTGCAGCCGCGCGCATCCTCGGAGCAGGCTGGCGCGAAGCTCTCGGCATTCCCGACGGACGCGTGGAAAACACCTGGGAAAACCGGCTGAAGATCGTCGAGGTTCTGCGCCGCGTTCGCCCGCGCGTGGTCATTCTTCCCTACTGGACCGGCCGCCACCCCGACCACTACACCACCTCCACCGTTGGCTACGAAGCATGCTTTCTCTCCGGACTCGCCAAGGTCGAAACCGGAACCGCGCCTCACCGCCCCTACAAGATCCTCTACGCCAGCCTGTATGCCGATGTTCGCCCCAGCTTCGTGGTCGACATCACGCCGTTCATCGAAGATCGTCATCGCGCATTGATGGCCTACCAATCGCAGTACGCGAATCAGACCGCGGGCGCCGGCCTCTTCGTCCCCGAAGAAGAAATTCGCGAGCGAACCTTCGCTGAAGCCCGCCACTACGGCCTGCTCGCCGGCGTTCGCTACGCCGAGCCCTTCGTTCAGAAGGAAATTGGGTTGGTCGACGACCTCACGCTGATTCCCGTCCAGTCGCTCTAAGAGGGCTGTCATCGTGACGCGAAGAGGAAGGACCTGCGGTTGTCATTTGCCGGAAGGACAAGCTCCGCCGGCATGAAGCACAAGCCGCCAGCGCGAAATGTCCGTATCGCCGGTAATCCACGCATAACGAAGGCTACTGGACCATGTCCGACCCACCATGAGGAGCCGGTTCCGAGTGTCGTCGAAATTCGGGAGCGCCCCGCTCACAAGCGGCGACGTACACATACAGATTTCCTGTGCCGCTCTCTTGGTACCAGGTTTTCTCACGGGAGTTAGGGGGTATTTCGCGCATATTGGTCACGCGCTCGATAAGACCTTCGCTGATGAGGCGCTCCAAATCGCGCTGCAACAGCAGAAGATTCCATTCGTCACGGATGGACCCCATCCGATCACGGTCCGTGCGTGTTTGGTACAGGTCATCGAGCGGACCGATCACGGAGCGCTCTCTCTCACGCTTCGGCAATGGCCGCGATCGACACTCTCATGCCGGGTATACGAACAGGGAGCTTCGCGCCTTGACGCGCAGGCGGGTTCGCCGGGAACCACTTGACCCACTCTTCATTCATTCCCGCGAAGTCCGCCTCCTCCAGAAGGATGACCGTGGCACTCACGACTCGGTCGAGGGAACTGCCTGCGGCCTGGAGAATGGCAGACACATTCTTCAGGCACTGCCTGGTCTGCTCCTGGATCGTGTCCCCGACAATCTTCCCGGTGCCTGGATCGTGCGGACTCGTACCTGAGACGAAAACAAGACCCGCTGCCCGTACCGCCTGGCTGTACGTCGGCGGTGGAGATGGAGCATTCGGCGTTCGGATGATGTCTCTTGCCATAAGCGTTCTCCCGTTTCACGTCACTCCGAATCATACACAGGAGCTTGTGGCCGCAATGCCGCCGACACGGACATTTCAAGTGCCGACGCCCCAGGCCACGAACATCCGCTCGCCACCTGGACTTGCCCGATGCAAGCGTGTACATTGGCCCTCGACGCTCACCGCCTTTCCCGGGAAGGACGAACCGCGCTTTGAACCTGACCTACGTCGACTGGCTCATCATGCTTCTGTATTTCGTTTTTGTGCTGGGCATCGGCTTTGCACTCAAGCGATTCATGAAAACCAGCAAAGATTACCTGCAGGCCGGCCGTTCCCTTCCTGCGTGGATCTGCGGCCTGGCCTTCATCTCCGCCAACCTCGGCGCCCAGGAAGTCATCGGCATGGGCGCATCCGGCGCCAAGTACGGCATCGTCACCAGCCACTTCTACTGGATCGGCGCCATCCCCGCGATGTGCTTCGTCGGCGTCTTCATGATGCCGTTCTATTACGGCTCCCGCGCCCGCTCCGTGCCGGAATTTCTGCGCCTGCGCTTCGACGAAAAGACGCGCGCCTGGAACGCCTGTTCCTTCGCCGTGATGACCGTCTTTTCCTCCGGCATTTCCATGTATGCCATGGCGCGACTCATCCAGACGCTCCATGTCTTCGACGGCCTCTTTCGCTCGCTCGGCCTTCCCGTTGACTGGATCTTCCACTTCGCCATACTCCTCTCCGCACTCATCGTGCTCTGCTACATCTTCCTCGGCGGATTGACCAGCGCCATCTATAACGAAGTTCTCCAGTTCTTCCTCATCGTTGCGGGCTTCCTGCCGCTGGTGTGGGTGGGCCTCAAAAATATTGGCGGATGGAATGGACTGAAGCAGGCGGTTCCCGCAGCGTATTTACATTCGTGGCAGGGCATGGGCCACGCCACTACCAATCCGCTGGGCGTGGACTGGTTCGGTCTGGTCGCAGGCCTCGGCTTCGTGCTCTCCTTCGGCTACTGGTGCACGGACTTCCTCGTGATCCAGACCGCCATGGCCGCCAACTCCGAAGAATCCGCGCGCCGCGTCCCGCTTATCGCCGCGCTTCCCAAAATGTTTTTCCCCGCGCTGGTCATTCTTCCGGGTCTCATCGCCATCGCTACGCCGGCCGTCCAGCAGCACGTGATGACGCACACCGCGACTCCTGGCACGGTTGCCTCCGCTTCCACCGATCCTGTCGGCCGCGGCCTTATCCCCGCCAAGGTCGATCCCGTCACGGGCAAGGTCATGATCGATACAGATGGTCACGCAATACTCGACTACGACCTCGCCATTCCCAACATGCTGCTGCACTACTTCCCCACCGGCATCCTCGGTCTGGGCCTCACCGCGCTGCTGGCCAGCTTCATGTCCGGCATGGCCGGCAACGTCACCGCCTTCAACACCGTCTGGACCTTCGACATCTACCAGTCCTACATCAACAAAGGCGCTTCTGACGCCCACTACTTAAAGATGGGCCGATGGACCACCGTCGTCGGCATCCTCATCTCTATGATGACCGCCTACGTCGTGATGGGCTTCAACAACATCATGGACACGCTGCAGCTGGTCTTCTCCATCGTGAACGCCCCGCTCTTCGCGACGTTCCTGCTGGGCATGTTCTGGAAGCGAACCACCGGGCATGCCGCCTTCATTGGCCTGGCGACCGGCACGTGTGCCGCGCTGCTGCACCACGGACTCACCATCTCCGCCGGAGCCAGCCCCGGCGTGCACGGCGGCTGGATCACCGTCGTCCACACCTATCCCAGCCAGATGGCTCTGGATTACTGGCAGGCCATCTTCGCCTTCGGCATTAACTTCGTTCTCGCCGCTGCCATCAGCCTGGTCACCAAGCCGCGTCCGGAGAAGGAGCTCGTCGGATTGGTTTACTCGCTCACGCCCAAACCGGTCGAGCACCACATGGCGTGGTATGCCAAACCCAGCGTCATCGCCGTCATTTTGATCGCGATGGGCGTCACCCTGAACATCATCTTCCGCTAGAGGAGAACCCCAATGAGTCTCGATCTCCGCGTCCCGATGGGCCTGATGTTCACCATTGTCGGCTTCATCCTCACCCTGTACGGGGCGGTCACGCACGGCAGCGCAATCTACGAACGCTCCGCGGGCATGGACATTAACCTCGTCTGGGGCCTGGTCATGCTCGCCTTCGGAGTCTGCATGCTCATGATGGGCCGCCACGCCGACAAACAGCCCAAAGTCCCGCCCGTCGAAGGCAGCGACCGCCCGCTCGGCCACGGCCACTGAAGCTACGGCAGCTTCGCCAGAAAGTCATTCATCGCCCGCGTCACCGTCTCCGGATTCGACACGAACACATGATGGTTCCCATTCGCAATGCGCACCACGGGCGCCCACGGCATTGCTGCACCAAACGCGGTTGACTGCGCCATGCAATGCTCGAAATCGTCAGCCTCCATGGCCTTCTGCGCAGCCACATCGTGCTCCAGCGGACCGCGAAACATCGGCGACATGTCGTGCGGACACGCCACAATATCCATCGCCGCCGTTTGAACGCCCGTGAACTTCTCTTCTCCGAACAGCACCGCAAGCGGAATCGGCGCAGGAGCGGGCGGAGCGGGCTGATTCGGCAGAGCCGCAAAACGTGCCGCATCGGTGTGCAGATCGCTGCTCAGCCGATCGGTGGCTGCGATCAGACCCTCGCGGTAGGCCGTGTCATACATCGCTCCCGCGCGCAGCGCCTCAATGCGATGCCGGACGTCGAGCATGTCGATCCAGTTGTCGCCGCGCGCTGTGTCGTAGAAGCCAGGAGCCCAGTCCGCGTCGAGATAGATCAATCCCGCGACCCTCTTCGGATCGTGGTTGCCGATCCAGCTCAATTCTTCACCGGCGATCGAGTGCCCGGCGAGCACAGGGCGATCCAGTTTGAGCGCATCGATTGCCGCAACCACGTCCTCACCCAGCCGGTCCGCCGAATAATTCGCATCCGTCGGCTCCGGCTTGCTCGAATTACCAAATCCCCGCCGCGTAATCCCGTAGACGTGATACTTCGCCGTAAACTGCGGCGCGAAGTTGTCGTACACGTGCGCCGTATCGCCCAACCCTGCTAGGAATACCAGCGCCCGCGCATGTGCTGGACCGCCCCAGTCCAGCACTTCCAGCTGCACTCCTGGCTCGACCGTCACCATCTGCGCGGCCGGTGCCGTCGACGCGGCAGCCGCATGCGCCATGTGCGCGTGGTCCACCGTTCCCATCACCGCACTAAAATCCAGCGCCGCGATCAAAAAATACCCAAGAATTTTGCCCTGCATGGCTACCCTCCTCGTTACTGCTGCTTCGCAATTGAAGCAGTCGCCAGCGTTCCACCCAGCCCCATCGTCTCGACCGCGCTCGAAGGCACAATCACCATCGCGCCCTTTTCGCGGATCGCCTCGTACAGCATGTTCATGCCGCGCAAATGCAGCGCTCCCGGATTCTCCTCGTAGACGCTGGCCGCCTGCGCGAATTGCTGCGACACCTGCACTTCCGCCTCGCCCAGAATCACGCGCGCCTGCCGCTCCCGCTCCGCCTGCGCCTGCTGCGACATCGCATTTTCGAGCGCCTGCGGAATACGCACGTCGCGTATCTCCACCGACTGCACGGTGATGCCCCACGGCGTCGTCTTCTCATCCAGAATTTTCTGCAGCTCGTGCCCCAGCGTCTCGCGCTCGGTGATCATTTCCGCGAGCTGGTGGCGGCCAATCGATTCGCGCAGCGCCGTCTGCGATCCCATGCTGATGGCCTGCATAAAGTCCTCAACCTCGAGAATCGATTTCTCCGCGTTCCACACCAGCCAGAAAATAATCGCGTCCACATTCACCGGCACCGTGTCCCGCGTCAGCGCCGACTCCGCGCTCACCGTGGTCACCCGCACCCGCTGATCCACATACTTGCTCAGCGAATCCATCACCGGCACGATCAGAAAGACACCCGGCCCGCGCAATCCGCGATAGCGCCCGAAACGCAGCAGCGCCACCTTCTCCCACTGATCGACGACCATGATGGCGAACAGAAAATACAGTCCCGCCAGCGCGCCCACAACCGCAAACGCCGGGCTATTCGTAAGTTTGGTCGCGAACATGCCGCAAAAAATGCAGACCATCGCGACAGCGATCCCAACCGTGCTGAATTGCTTTCTCACCTTCATAATTTCCTCCTGGTTCCTGCGTCCTCTTCCATCGCCCGCAACCTCTGCTGCAAATCCGCCAGCGTAAAGCCCAGCAGCCCGCCTCGCGCCACAAACTCATCCGTCAGCTGCACCAGTTGCCGCTCCCGCTCTTCCTTCGGCGCCGGAGCCGGCTGCTCCGCAATAAATGTGCCCGCGCCCTGCTGCGTGTCGAGAATGCCGCGAATCTCCATCTCCCGGTACGCCCGCATCACCGTGTTGGGGTTGATCGCCAAATCCACCGCGACCTGGCGAACGGTCGGCAGTTGGTCCCCGGTTCGCAGCGCGCTGGTAGCCACCGCGCCCAGAACCTGATCGATCAGCTGCCGGTAGACCGGGACGCCGCTGTGCGCGTCGAGCCGGAAGGCAAAACCCTGTGTCGAAATCATGGAAGATTGCCTCATGGAGATGATAATGCACTATCTCACTAGTACATTGCAACACTTTTCTTTGAATTTTTAGTAGGTAATCTTGCGCTCCTTCCCGAGTCGGTGTACTTATTTAACTAACCGGTTAATCAAATGCAATCCATTCGACACCAGCTTCGCGCTGACCAAACCCGCAAAAAGATCCTCCAGGCCGCCATTCGCGAGTTCAGCGAACACGGCCTCGCCGGAGCACGCACTGGCGCCATCGCCAGCGCTGCTGCCGTCAACAAGGCCCTGCTCTACTACTATTTCCGCGACAAAGAGGCGCTCTACACCGCGGCGCTCGAAGAAGTCGCCGGCAAAGTCGCTGGAGACGCGCTGGCCGTCCTCGATCTCGATTGCAGCCCCGGCGAGCGCATGGCTCGGTATGCGCTCCAGCAAATC